>Ga0307406_10000322_pt1 | contig 27838 bp, 27 predicted proteins | sample 322Cmetagenome_3_FD_203706 | JGI IMG/M metagenome (GOLD analysis project Ga0307406, IMG submission 203706) | Maize rhizosphere microbial communities from greenhouse at UC Davis, California, United States - 322HYB-C-2 | ecosystem: Host-associated > Plants > Roots > Rhizosphere > Soil | place...
GGTATTTTTTGGCGCTTTCAGTTTTCCGATAGCCAAATCTCTGTAGAATTGCATAGTGGCGTCAATTCCGTCCGGCTCGCCGGCATGAATTCCGTTATTGACAAAAAGAACGGCTTTTGTTTTTTGGATTTTCTCAAAATCAAATTCCTTGTCAGGATTAAAAGTCACCATGTGCAAAGGTTCTCCGGAATCTGTCAAACCCATTTCCTTAATTTGGATTGTTGGAAAATCATTAGCGAGCAGTTTAAAATAAGCTATAGTTTCCTGATAGGACGCAGATTGATTTCCGTTTCCTTTCTCAAAAAAAGTATCGTATTTTTTATTGTTTTGGGCAAAAGCCGTTATGGTGAAAAGTGAAATGAGAAATGTGAAAAATTTCATGTTTTTGGGTTTAATATAAAAGTCAAATATAAAGTTTTATTTGTTTCAGGTTTAAAGTTTCGGGTTTCAAGTTGATGTACTTTGTGTTTATTAGTTTCACGCAGAATTGCCAGATTAAGGGGTTTTATTTTATTGATAGAGATTTAATCTGCTTAATCTGCCAATTCTGCGTGAAACAAAATCTTTACGATCTTAGCTCTCTTTGCAGTTAAAAAAACTTGAAACAAAGAAAACCTGAAACTTGAAACCTTTTAATTACTTTTGCAAAATGAATAAAAATCACCGTTCCAACAATATACTTTCGAATTTAGGGATCGAGAGCCTAAACGAAATGCAGGATGCAGCACAAGATGCAATCCTCAATGATAATAATGTTTTACTGCTTTCTCCAACAGGATCTGGAAAAACGCTTGCTTTTTTGCTTCCTGTTTTAGAATTACTACAGCCAGAAATCTTATCGGTTCAATGTTTGATTCTGGTTCCGTCACGCGAACTTGGTTTACAGATCGAGCAGGTATGGAAAAAAATGGGAACTGAGTATAAAGTAAACATTTGTTACGGTGGCCATTCTATTGATACAGAAATTAAAAATCTGAGCAATCCGCCGGCAGTCTTAATCGGAACGCCAGGAAGAATCGCAGATCATATCGAAAGAGGAACTTTTCGTCTGGATAAAGTACAGACTTTAATTTTAGATGAATTTGACAAATCATTGCAATTGGGTTTTCATGAGCAAATGTCTTTTATCATCGGAAAACTTTCTAAATTAAATAAACGTATTTTGGTTTCGGCTACTTCAGATATTGAAATCCCGAAATATACGAGAGTAATTAATCCGACAGTTTTAGATTTTATTCCCGAAGAAGAAGAAAAGACAAACCTTTCTGTGAGAATGGTTATTTCTCCGTCGAAGGATAAATTGCAGAGTTTATTTAACTTGTTATGTTCTCTAAAATCGCAATCGGCAATTATTTTCTGTAACCATCGTGATGCCGCTGAGCGTATAAGCGATACCTTAAACGAAAAAGGAATTTATTCGGTTTATTATCATGGCGGAATGGATCAGGACGAACGTGAACGTGCTTTGATTCAGTTTAGAAACGGAAGTGTGAGCTATTTGGTTACAACCGATTTAGCGGCGCGTGGTCTTGATATTCCGGAAATGAAACACGTAATTCATTATCATTTGCCTTTAAAAGAAGATGAGTTTACGCATCGAAACGGACGTACCGCGCGTATGCAGGCATCGGGAACCGCGTATTTGATTATTCACGAAAGTGAAAAGCAACTGGATTATGTGAACTATGATATGGAAGTTCTGGTTGTTGATAATGCGACAACGTTACCAAAACCACCCGAATATCAGACTATATATATTAGCGGTGGAAAGAAAACGAAACTTAATAAATTTGATATTGTGGGTTTCTTTTCTCAAAAGGGAAAATTGGAGAAAGATGATTTGGGCCTGATCGAAGTAAAAGATTTTATTTCATTTGCTGCAGTACGATACAATAAAGTGAAAGATTTGCTGAAAAATATCAAAGATGAGAAAATGAAAGGCAAAAAGTTTAAAATCGAAGTAGCCAGAAAGGTGGTTAAGAAAGAAGAAGAAAGGTAGTTTTACCAGATTTCATGACTTTTTTAGTTAAAATTAATAAATTTTAAAACTATTATTTTGGTCTAAAGTATTTATTATTAATTAGTTATGGTTTGTTGAATTGATCATGTTGTAATTTTAACTAATATTCACAATTTAATGTTAAGAAAAAAATGGATTTAGATAGATTTTTTCATAATTTCGGCGCTTATAACATTAGTAAAAATTAACCCCAAATTCCACTATGAAAAAGATTATTACACTTGCCGTATTACTTTTTAGTTTTGTTTCGTTTGCACAAATTAAAGTTCTTGAAACTGTACCAGTTGAGAGATTAGGAAAAGTAAATAACAATTACATTCAAAAAATTGGAGATGAGTATACAGTTTATTACACTAGTATCCAGAACGATGACGATTCTTCATCTTTAAGAAAATTTTCATTCAGAAATTTAAATAATGACTACGCAAGTCTTTATACTATTATTATGAATGGTTTCACTGCAAGTCCATTATATGATATTAAATTAGAATTGCCAAACAACTACATCTGGTTGCACTACACAGGAAGTGCTCTTCCTGAGAAAGCTACAGTTCAGTTTATGGTATCAAGCAAAGAAACAGCTTCTGCAACAAGCAGTGTTTCTGAGCCATTCGTAAAAGATCAAATCAATAAATTATTCCAAAGATAATTTGTGATATAATAAAAACTTAAAAAGGCTGTTCAGATTTTGAACAGCCTTTTTTGTTATGTTTTTTTGTTTCAGGTTTCAGGTTTCAAGTTCCAGGTTCCAAGTCAGCTTAGAAACCTTTGTCCCTTTGCCACTCTGTCCCTTTGAACCTTAAAAAAACTATATTTTCTTCACGTATTGTGTAATAATAACAATCTGCTGTCCATCTACTTTTCCTTCGATATATTCGGCATTTTCGTGGTCCAGACGAATATTTCTTACGGCTGTTCCTTGTTTGGCCACCATACTTGATCCTTTTACTTTTAGATCTTTTATTAAAACTACAGAATCACCGTGTTCCAGAATCACGCCATTACTATCGCGGTGCACCAATTTATTCTCATCATCTTCGCCTTCTCCGGTCGCCTGAGCCCATTTGAGCATATCTTCGTCCAGGTACATCATATCCAGTAATTCCTGCGGCCATCCTGCGGCACGCATTCTGCTTAGCATTCTCCATGCGACAACTTGTACGGCAGCATTTTCATTCCACATACTATCGTTAAGGCATCTCCAGTGATTTAAATCAACCTTTTCCGGATTTTCAATTTGATCAATGCATGTGGTACAGGCCAATATACTTTCGTCAATTCCGCCTTTTTGAGTTGGTAAAACAGTATATACCTTTAGGTTTTCTGTTGCGCCACAAAGTTCACATTTCAATCCGCTGCGTTTCCCTAATTCTCTTTCTATGCTCATTTTTATTGTTTATTTAAAATGCGAAATTACCTATAATTAGTATGGGGTGCAAATTTATATTAAGACTTAAAATTTTAGTTTGTGAATATTATTTCCTCAAGATTAATAATAGAAGTAGGATATGGTGAATATTCGTAATATTTTATTTCAATACTGTTTTTAGAAACAAACCTTATTTTCTTATCACAACCAGTAACGCAAGTTTCTGTATAAATAGGAAAGTATAATTTTTTATTTTTATCAAATGCGATAATGTTACCTCGGAAATAGCATACAATTTTGAAATTATTATTTTCAATGCTTTCCGATTCTTCGTAGTTTCCTGTGAATTTAAATAAATTATCTTTATAATAAGTACTGTATGTAGTATCCGAAACTTCAGAATGACCGTTTGCTAAATGATTTGAAACAGTATTGTCAGTTTCCCATTTCTGTACATAATTGGTGTAATGATTTTCATCTTCTGAATTATGAAAGACCGATTTACTTTTATGAGCAAATTCATAAAGAGTCTTTTTAATTTCTGGATTTGAATTTAGATCTTCATTTTCAATAAATTCTCCATCTATTGCTTCATTACTGCGAAGGGTTGGCTCTCCTTTATAGTCTAATTTATAGAAATGGAGTGTTTTATTATCTAACATTATAAAAGCTACGTTTTCCTCTGTAATAGCGTTTCCCATCTCAGTTTCATTTACAGATAAAAAAATATATTCTTTATTATCAATGGTTACTTTTTGGAAGCTTTCGTTGCCAATTCTAGTATAGGTAAACTCATTGGAAATCAAAGTGTCTTTCTTGACAAGTTCAAATTCGTTCCTTTTTTTTAAATATTTTGAGATTAAAATGAAATTTTTATTCCCAGTTAAGAAATATTTATCGTTTTCGTTTGGCTCGTATGCCGTAATTCTTATTTCTTCGGTGTTATCTCTGTTGTTTGTTTTGTAGAGTAAGGTTAAGCTGTCTGACTTGATGTTTTTATCAATTGCAATTTCAATTTTGTTTTTAGTTTTTGTTGCTTTTTCTTCTTCTTTTTTACAGGAAACCAGAAATGTAATAGAACAAATTATAAGGATGGCAATAGCTTTTGTTTTCATGTTGATAAAAGTCTTTGAGCTTTTAAAAAACTTACTTCTTCACTCTAACCGCATCCGGAACCAGCATTTCGTATTCGCCACCATTTCTTAAAACATCGCGAACAATGCTGGAGCTAATAAATGAAGTACTTGCTGCGGTTAATAAGAACACGGTTTCAATCTTGGAAAGTTTTCTGTTGGTATGGGCAATTGCTTTTTCGAATTCAAAATCGGCCGGGTTGCGCAAACCTCTTAAAATGAAATTTGCTTTTAATTTTTTTGCCAAATCAATTGTTAGGCCTTCATAAGTAATAACACTTACTTTTGGTTCATTTTTGAAAGTTTCTTCAATAAAACGTTTTCTTTCTTCGAGTGAAAACATGTATTTTTTTTCGGCATTTACTCCAATAGCAATGACGATTTCATCAAAAAGGGAAATGCCTCTTTTAATAATATCTTCGTGACCAAGTGTAATAGGATCAAATGATCCTGGGAATATGGCTTTTCGCATTTTTTTTAAGTTGTAAGGTTCTGAGCTGCTAAGATTCTAAGTTTCTTTTGAATCTTAAAAGTTACAAAGGAAGTAATTTATTAGTGCTTTTTTATTGTTTTTTAAGTAATTCTTAATGTGTTTATCGCTGCAACCCATTCTTGTTTTTTACAAACACTGCATGTTGCTGTTCCTGTTTTCTGTTCTGTAGTATGACCGCAGAAAGTGCAGGAATAAATACCGTCATTTGGAATAATGTTGCTTTTTGTACCAAACAGAGCAGGCAAAATTGGAAGGCCATATCCAACATCTTTATCGTCATAAAAAAACACACTTACTTCTCCGCTGGTTTCAATAAAAGCATGTCTTACCTGACCTAAATGTTCAACTGACTTGATGCGGAGTTCTGTAAAAAATTCGTCCTGAGCCAGACTCTCTTTCTTGAAAGTTGATACCGAAAATTTACCCTCACTGATTAAACACTCTGTTTTTCCTTCTATAAATTCCTCAAACCTTTTACTTTTTCCGGTGAGCCATGTCACAGAACGGTATAAAATGATAATGACAGTAAAAACAACTGCGGCAGGCATAATTCCCACATCTTCATAAAACATTGGATCTCCGGCTGCAGAACCGAGCGCTATAATAATTACAGTTTCGAAAATGGATAATTGTTTTACACCTCGCTTTCCTGTCATTTTTAGTGTCAGCAGTAAAATGATAAACATAACGGTGGAACGAAATATGACTTCCAGAAGGAAATTTGGCGGTAAATCATTAAAAAGTAGTCTTTCCCATTCGAAGATTTGTTTCATTTTTTTTTAGAGTTGCTAAGGTTTTGAGAATCTAAGTTACAGAGTTTTTGTTTAGTTTCAAAGACTGCATATGCAGAATAAATTTTTTATAAGAAATAAGCAAAAAAGGTGCTAAAATCATAGAATCTTAGCACCTTAGTTTCTTAGTGTCTTTTTTTTTAAGCTATCGCTAACTCAATCGCATTTGTAAACAAATCTTCCAGAGAAATTCCGGCTGCTTTTGCCTGTTGCGGAATCAAACTTTCGGTTGTTAAGCCTGGAATTGTGTTCATTTCAAGCATGTATGGTTCGTTGTCTACTATAATGAATTCGCTTCGTGAGAAACCTTTCATTTTTAAAACTTCGTAAGCACGCTTTGCTGTTTCTCCCACTTTTTTTGTTAGTTCGTCCGAGATTCTGGCAGGCGTAATTTCTTGTGATTTTCCTTCGTATTTGGCTTCGTAGTCAAAGAAATCATTGTCTGACACGATTTCTGTAATTGGTAAAACGATTACTTCTCCTTTGTAATTGATTACTCCCACAGAAACTTCAGTTCCGTCAAGGAAGCTCTCAATGATGATTTCATTGTCTTCTTTGTAGGCCACTTCAATAGCAATTGGCAATTCTGCAGTAGTTTTTACTTTTGAAATTCCGAAGCTTGAACCTGCTTTGTTTGGTTTTACAAAACATGGCAAACCTACTTTTTTTACAATTTCGTCTGTATTAATAACATCGCCTTTGTTTAGGTAATAAGAAATGGCTGTTTTTATTCCATATGGTTTTAAAACTGACAATAAATCACGTTTATTAAAAGTCAATGCCGACTGATAATAATCGCAGGATGATTGTGGAATTCCTAATAATTCAAAGTAAGCCTGCATCAGACCGTCTTCACCCGGAGTTCCGTGTATAGCATTGAAAACACAGTCGAAAGTAATTTTTTGCCCGTTTACACTAACAGAGAAGTCATTCCTGTCGATTGGAAATTCAGCATCATTTTCGTCTACATAAACCCATTTTTCTTTAAAAATATGAATGCGAAATCCGTTGTATTTTGTTTTGTCAAGATATTGATGAACGACGTTTCCGCTGATAAGAGAAATTTTGTATTCGCTTGAATATCCGCCCATTATGATGGCAATGTTTTTCATTATGATATTTTTGTTTAAAGTTTTATTTTTCTTTTTATTTTCAGGTTTGCTACGAATTTATTTTTCTCTTTTTGTCAGACTGTGCGAAGTCGAAGTCTGTTTGCTGCATCACTTTGCGGTGACTTCGACTTCGCACAGTCTGACAAGATTAGGAACAATGATGTCGAAAATCTTCTAATGAAACCTAAAGCCCTAGCCCTGATGGGAGCGGCATCCTTTTGTTTTTTTCTTTAGAAAACAAAAGATACAGCGGACAGCAGGAAACAGCTCCTTAAAAAAAGAGTGTTAACCTTATATTGTTTTAAACAAAATTATCATTTTTTTTGAAACGAAATAGGTTTATCTTTGCGACAACTAAAAATAAATTTATGAGTTTACGTAAGTATTTAACAAGCCGTGTATTTTTTTTGCAAGTATTAAGTGCTGCTGCTATTATTGCAGTTTTGGGTTATTTGTTTATGCATTGGTTGACTTTTACAACTGATCACGGACATGAAATTGCAGTTCCTGATTTATCTAAACTTACTGAAGAGCAGGTTGAAGAAAAACTGGACGAACTGGACCTGGATTATGTGCTTTTGGATAGTGTTGATTACCGAAGTGAATTTCCGAAATTCAGTGTTGTTGAGCAGGATCCGCTGCCTGGAACTAAAGTAAAAGAGGGAAGAAAGATATATATTAAAATCAATGCATCGGGATTTTCGTCTGTGCGAATTCCTGATTTAATTGAAAAAACATACCGTGAAGCAGTTCCGACCCTTAAAGCGTTAGGTCTTGAGCCGGGAACGATTACTTATATTCCGAATCTTGGAAAAGATATGGTTTTGGAAATGCGTTACAAAGGAAGAAATTTGAAAGTAGGAGACCGTGTGCTGAAAGCATCTAAAATTGATTTGGTTTTAGGTGACGGAAAAGCAACGTATGTAGATGATAGTCAGGCGACAGACAGTTTAGCAACGCCAGATGCAGAAACCCCAAAAGATGAACAATAATATTGAAAATTTAGATCTGGAAGACGAATTATTCGAACATTACAGATTTGAAGTCCCTAAAGGTCAGGCGCTCTTGCGTATTGACAAATATTTAATGAATTTAATTCAGAATGCGACCCGAAATAAGATTCAGAACGCCGCAACTGAAGGAAATATTTTTGTAAATGATATTCCTGTAAAATCAAATTATAAAGTAAAGCCTTTTGATGTCGTAACGGTTATGTTATCGCATCCGCCGTATGAGAACCATATTCTTCCGGAAGATCTTCCGTTGAATATTGTTTATGAAGACGACGCGCTTTTATTGATTAACAAGGAACCGGGAATGGTGGTTCATCCTGGGCACGGAAATTATACCGGAACTTTGGTAAATGCCCTTGCGCATCATTTTGATAATCTGCCTATGAACAGCAGTGAACGTCCGGGTCTTGTACATAGAATCGACAAGGATACTTCAGGGCTGTTGATTATTGCCAAAACCGAAGCGGCAATGACTCATCTGGCCAAACAATTTGAAGCCAAAACTACAGAACGTGAATATATTGCACTGGTTTGGGGGAATGTTGCCGATGACGCAGGAACGATTGAAGGAAATCTGGCAAGGCACTTAAAAGACCGTATGCAAATGGCTGTCTTTGCTGATCCTGAAATAGGAAAACCGGCCATTACACATTATAAAGTTTTGGAACGTTTTGGCTATGTGACTTTAATTTCCTGTAAACTGGAAACGGGAAGAACACATCAGATTCGTGCACATATGAAGCATATTGGCCATCCTTTGTTTAATGACGAACGTTATGGAGGGCATTTGATTTTGAAAGGAACTACGTTTACAAAATACAAACAGTTTATCGAAAATTGTTTTAAAGCATTGCCACGTCAGGCTCTGCATGCCAAAACGCTTGGTTTTGTGCATCCTACTACGGGCGAAATGATGCGTTTTGATACCGAATTGCCTCAGGATTTTCAGGATTGTATTGAGAAGTGGCGTAACTACGGAAAGACGCATAGTATTGAAGAAGACGAAAACTAATTAGATATATATAAACACGAATTCCACTAATTTACACAGATTAATTTCGCGTAAATTAGTGGAATTCGTGTTTTAGATTATTTTGCTATTGAATCGTTTTAATGGTCAAATCAATTATTTTGGCTTCGCCATTGGTTATGAAACCTAGTTTTCCTTGTTGGCTCAGCTTGCTTTTTTCTAGGGAACATTCTAAGAAAGTTTGATTATTAACTGAAAAATACAGTTGCTCATTGCTAACTCTAATTTTAACCGAATACCATTTGTTATTTTCTAACTTCATTGATTTTTTGAATAAAGTCGGGCCGCCGCGTTTATTATATTCGTCGCTGTTTTTATTGTAAACCCCTTGTCCAATCACGATATTTTGATCAATTTGATACAGATACGTTCGGATGTAATTTTCTTTATCAATGTTTAGCATTACCTCAAATAAAGATTCTTTGGTCATGTTGACTTTAAAATCGATTTCATAATTTTTAGGAAGGTGTTTTTTAGATTTTATAACTCCCCAATGCATTGATCCTCCCGTTCCGATTATAGTATCTTTTTGCAACAACCATTCTTTTGGATTAAATTCCCAATCTGATTTGAATTTAGAAACGTTAGTGGTTTTGTATGCTTTATTTGCTGTCGGGATTGTCGTAGAGCACGATATTGCAGTTAGTGCAATCGCTAGTGCTGCTATTGTTTTAATTTTCATTTTTGTGTTTTAGTTCAATTCCGAATGATATTTTATTTTACCGACAGATCCGGTTGGTGTTGGGACAAGCTCAAAAACAGAAGTAGGAGCGAGGCCTGATTCTATACGGTGTGAAACATAAATTATACTCACATTTGTTTCTTGTTTTATGGTGTTTATCAGCTGAATAACCAAATCTACATTTTCGTCGTCGAGACCTTCTACCGGTTCGTCCAGAATTAGTAAAGGCGGATGTTTTAAGACAGCGCGAACAATCAATGCCACTCTTTGCTGGCCAATAGAAAGATCTATAAAACGTTTTTTGCGTAAATGAACCATTTCTATCACTTCCAGCCATTGTGTTACAATTTGCTGCTGATGTGTTGTTGGCTCCGTATATAAACCAATAGAATCAAAAAATCCAGAAAGGATCATTTGTTCCAGAGTATGGCCTTTTTGGAATAAATCGGTCATTGAGGTGGCGAAGATTCCAATTTGTTTTTTGATATCCCAAACGCTTTCTCCGCTTCCTTTTTTTCTTCCGAATAAAAATAAGTCCTGTCCAAATCCCTTTGGGTTGTCTCCTGTTATCAGAGATAAAATAGTGCTTTTTCCAGATCCGTTTGGGCCAATTAATTGCCAGAATTCGCCTTGTTTTATAGTCCAGGAAATGGCATCGAGAATTTTTCTATCGTCATAGCTTACTGAAACATTTTCCAGCTTTATTAATACACTTTCGTGAAAGGAATGCTGCTCTGACGCTTTCGGGATTTCTGTTGTGTTTAAGGTTTTGAAATGGTTTTCGGTTTTTGAAATGGGGTGCAATACAAACGAGTTGTCTCTGATCTGCGCTTTGTTCGGAACAAAACTGAGCACATCGGTAACACGGTTTACGATTTGTATAATAGCGATGTTTTGGGTTAAATCTTTTAATGATTCTGCCAAAATTACCCTGGATGCCTGATCTAAATGATCAAACGGATTATCGAAAATGATAAAATCAGGTTTTTGATTGATGCAGTATTTTAAAAATTCTTTTTTGCGTTCACCAGATGAAAAAGTTCTCAACTGTCTGTGCGATTCAGGAGAAGCCTCGACGGAGTCATATTGATATTCTTTTTCGATGAATTTCTCGATCGCTATATCTGAAAAGAGAATTCCTTTTTGATTATTAAAAACGGCTAGTTCTTCTTTGGCGTTGCCTGTAAGTAAAGTGTCTATAAAAGCTTTTTTGTTTACCTGATTAGATAAAAGGATATCCCAATGCTGCATTTCTTTTGTATTATTTATTTTCTTTGAGCGCCATTTCACGGTCGTTTCTTGACCATTCACTCCATGATCCTACATATAATTTCGGAATTGGGATTCCGGCATAATCCATTGCAAGCAAAGTATGGCAGGCTGTAACACCAGAACCACAATGAACAATAACATCTTCGGACTTTATATCGTCTAAAACTTCGCTGTATTTTTTGTTTAATGCTTCGGGGGACTGATAAAAACCATCTTCGTTTAGGTTTTCACTAAAAGGAACATTGATTGCACCCGGGATATGTCCTGCAATTAAATCAAGCGGCTCTGTGAGACCATCAAAGCGGTTTTTGTCCCTTACATCAATTACAATGTTTTTGCTGCTGTTTCGGGCTTTTTCTACTTCTTCAATATCGGCCAAAAGTAATTTCCATTCCTGAATTGGATATTTTTCTGTTTCTTCAAAATGTTCTGTTTCTGAGCTTACAGCAAAACCAATCTTTATAGCAGCCTGTATGCCACCATTTAGTACCTGAACTTTTTCATGTCCGGCTGCGCGCAGCATCCACCAAAATCGGGCAGCGGCGTTGGAACCGTTTTTGTCGTCATAAACTATAACATGACTAGTAGGAGTAATGCCTGTTTTTGAAAGTATTTGAGAGAACTTCTCAAAAGAAGGCAAAGGATGTCTTCCGCCTTTTGCAGGGTCGGTTCCTACTGTTGCCAAATCCCTGTTTAAATCTACATATCGAGCACCTTTTAAATGTTCTTTTTTATAATTTTCTTCAGCATTTAATCCGGCACGAGCATCAATCAATATAATTTTTGATTCTTGCTGTAGTTTTATTAGTTCTTCGGGATTTATAATTGGTGAAAGTTTATGTGTCATTTTCAAGGAGTTATTTTTTTGAATTTCCCAACCAGAGTAGCCCATTTAGAATTAGGTTACTTTCAGGTTCATTTTCAAATGTGTATGATAATGTTTTATTGGTTCCGTGTTCATAATCAATATCATTATGACCCATGTTTACATAGAGCATTTTGTACTTTTTATTGGTCCATACTATAGGGTAATAGCCGTCGTGCCAGATTTCATTTGGCTTTGGTCCGGTTCCCAATGGAAAACTGGATTCATCAATTGCCAGTAAAATTTCAATATCCGGATTTTTTTTAAGATCATTGTTCCATCTGTACCATTCATTTGGAGCTGATTTAAATTTTTTTGGTATATTTTTAGTTATCGGATGTTGTTTTTCGACCCTTAAAATTGCTGCTGTCGGCCTCCATGTATTGCTTTTATATTCACCTGAGCCTAAAAACTCATTATGGTACCAATCCCAATTTTGCGAATAATCGGAATCATTTAATGCAAATGCAGAAAAATGAAATCCCATAAAACCGCCTCCGTTTTTCATGTATTCCTTAAATGCTTCTCTCTGATTTTCGTTTTCAGGTCTTGTGTCCAAAAATAAAACTACTTGGTAATCTGCAAGAAATTTTGCGTTTAGATTATCCCAATTGCTTGTTGAATCGTATACAAAATGGTTTTGTTGTGCGACTTTTGGAAACCATTTATTGGCTTCATGAACAAAACTTATGTGCGCCTGATCGTTTTTTGCTGTATAAAAAGCAATTACTTTAAACTTCGGTTTTTTATTTTGGGAATATCCCGAAAAACAAGTAAATAAAAATACAAACAGTAAGCTGTTTAAGAAAACAAAACAAATGCTTTTTGGAGTTTTAGTCATCAAATTTTTTATTAACCCGGGATTTTTTCAATCAAGATTTCACCTCCGCTCAGATCAAAATAAGTACAGGTCATTTCGATAATATCGACACGCCATTTAGCAATTCCGCATTGAGCACAGTGATTGCAAAAAGTCATATAATCTGTTTCTCCGCTCTGATGTTTAAGAAGTAATTCGATAAAAAGCTCTTTGTTTGCAAAATTGGCTATTCTTATCTCAGCATATTTTTCATCGGCAATTACACTGTAATTGTTTACGCCGTAATATTCAGTGTGGCCATCATTTACAAAGGTATCATATCCTTTTACGCCCAGTATGATCAGGTCTTGTATATAGTTTGGAAAATCGGCACCGCTTTTTACTTTTGCATGTGCTTCTTTTATTTGTTCGAGTGTAAACATATATTCTGGTTTTTGAGATTAAAGTTTATTGTTTCAAAAATACAATTAATGGTTTTATAAATTGATCAAAAGATTCAATATGTGGTAAATGCCCTGTATTGGGAATTTCAACTAATTTGGAGTTCGGAATTGCTTTTTGAGTTTTCTTTCCCAACTCGGCATAGTTTCCCATTGTTTTTTTGATTTCTTCAGATACCAATTGCTTTCCTATTGCAGTTTTATCCCTTGTTCCTATGATTAAGAGTGTTGGGCTTTTGATGTTTTTAAATTCGTATAAAACAGGTTGTGTAAAAATCATATCGTACATAAGGGCAGAGTTCCAGGCTACTTTGTTATAATCGGGAGCTGTGGTCCATCCGGCAGCCAGTTCGGCCCATTTTTGAAAATCAGCATTCCATTTGCCATCATAATAATTGGTCATTTGATATTTTTTGATGGCCTCATAGTTTTGTTTTAACTCAGATTCATACCACCAGTCGACAGGTTTATAAGGTACAACCAATTTCCAGTCTTCGAGCCCGATCGGGTTTTCCAGAACCAATTTTTCTGTAGTTTCAGGATACATTAACGCAAATCTTGTTGCTAACATTCCGCCCATAGAATGTCCTAAAATAGTGGTTTTTTTGATGTTTAAATCATCAAGTAATTTTTTGGTATTTTCTGCAAGTTGCTGAAATGTATATTGAAAGTTGTCCGGTTTAGAAGATTTCCCGAAACCAATCTGATCGGGAACAATTACGCGGTAACCTTCTTTGGTAAGTGCTTTTATTGTACTTTCCCAATAAGCACCGTTAAAATTTTTACCATGAAATAAAACTATATTTTTATTATTATAGTTGTCAGGCTTTATATCCATATACGCCATTTTAAGGGCCTGACGCTGATTATTGACTTCTAAAAACTGAACAGGGAATGGATATTCATAATTGGTTAAATTAATGTCTAGCGATTTTATATTTTCCTGCTGCGAAAAACCCAGAAAGGGAAGTAAGAGTAGTAAGAATTTTATATTTTTCATCTTAGTATAGTTTAAAACCTGGAATTATAATAAAATTAAGGCATCCCATTTTAAAACCAAAAATTAAAATCTTAAAGTTATCAGAAAAAAGCCAGGCAATAACTCTGAAAATGTTAATTCAAAATAACAGATTCAATAAGCCACTTATCTTTTACCTTCTTCAGATTAAATTGAATTGGCATAGCAATATCCTGATTTGGCGTTACTACAATTAGTGCTGTAGAATCTGTTATTTCTTTTTCATAATAAATGGCACCTCTTTCTCTATCAAGAAATCTTGATTTTTGATCATCCGGAATGCTTTTTTCCATTTTTTTGAGCGTTTCTAAAATGATTAGATTCTTCTTATTTGGAATTAAAAAGTCTTTTGCAGATTTAAAATCAAAGCGGTTTGTTGCAGACAAATAAGCTACAACAATTTCTTTTGGAGATTTGTTTTCTTTCTGAGGTTTTTCTTCAGGAGATTTACAACCTGTTAATAATATCAGAATAACGAATAAAGAGATTAAATGCCTCATTTAATTAATTTTAGAGTCCCACAAAATCATCGCTTTTTGGAAAAATACTTAATGCTTCTATAGCAATTTCGGGAGTCGGAGAGGCTAGTTTTCTAAGTTTGGTATCCATCCACGCTCCATCTACAGTAATTACGGCACAAAGCGTATCATCTTCTTTTCTGAATTCATGAATAATAGACCAGCGCGAAGCATCGGCTTTCATTTTTGAAGTTTTAGTATGAATGAAGATCTTATCTGAAAGCTTTAATTCTTTTCTGAAAACACATTCTTCTCTAAATAATACAGGACCAAAACCTTGCGTTTGCATTACTTTTAAAGTCAAGCCCAATTGCTCTAATATTTCGATACGATGCTGTGCACCAAAATCATAATAAGCACTGTGACGAACGTGAAAATTTGGGTCAAGATCTGACCAGCGAAAAGATAGTTCTTTTGTAAATGAAGCCATTTTGTAATTGTGATTTAATGAGAAATCGAAATTACGAATAAAAAACAAAATCAACTATTAGTAAAAATTCTTATTTGAAAGATTCTCTATAATCATTTGCGTGATGTGGAAATTCGTCGTCATAAAATGGATATGAAATTCCAATTATATTAATTTCAAACCCTTCAGAATCCATACCCTCAATATAGCATCCAATTCCTTTAATTTCTACTTCTTTTTGATTGTATACTTGTAATGCTGGAATAGTTTGAGTTGAAATAAATTTATCTTCTGAATATTCTTCTGTTTTGATTAAGTTTATTTTACAATAATTACTGAAAAAAGAATAGTTTAAGTTTACGTTATTAAAATTGATTTTCCCCAATACTACTTCCATAGGCGCATCCGCTTTTTCAAGATTAGAACTCCCTATTTTTTTATTGTCTAGAAAAATAATAGCTCATTAAAAATATTTATAGTGTCATTGTAGCTAGTTCAGCTTCAAGCTTATCAAAGTTTTCTTCATTTTTATCTACAACGTAAGGTTTCAGTTTTTGACATTCCTCTTCGGTTTCAAAAAGCATTTTAAAAACAACTTTTGTCTGATTATCTCCGACTGGTTCAAAAGTAGTTAAGATTTGAAAAAGTGGTTTTGAATGACGTTTCCATGCAATAAGATTTGGCTTGTCAATTTTTATGAATTCACATTCATTTTCAAAATTCCCTCTTTCAGGACCGTGCATTGTAAATTTCCATTTTCCGCCTTCGCGAAAATCAAACTCATGAAAAGTATTTGTAAAACCTTTTGGACCCCACCAATTTTTTAAATGTTCGGGTTCGCTCCACGCCTTAAAAACAAGTTCCTGCGGAAAATTTAAGATTCGTGTAGTTACAATTTCTGATTCAGGTGTTGTCAGGATAATTTCCGATTTCATTTTAATTGATTTAAAATTGATTTTTCTTATTTAATCTCCTCTTTTGCATTCAGCCTTTTTACAATCCAGGGCAAAGTAAGTCCCTGGCCAATCAAAGTTAATAATACTACAGCAACAGAAATAAAAATAATGGCATTTCTTTCAGGAAAAGGAGTTCCGTCTTCAAGGAATTTAGGAAGACCAATTGCAATGGCAAGAGAAACAATGCCGCGCATTCCTGACCAGCTCAAAATTATACTATTATTAAAATCCAAAAGAGCATGCTCACTGACTTTTCTTCTTCCGTTAGTATTTTGAAATGCTTTTTGAAGGTTGATTTTCTGAAGAAATATCCTTGCCATCCTGATTAATAAGGCAACGATTGTAATAATTGCTGCGTAGCCTATGTAAGGCAGTACCATATCATTATCAATATATTTCAGAATGTAACGGAAGTTAAGACCGATTAAAATAAATATCAATCCGTTTAAAAGAAAAATAATTAAGTCCCAAAGACCTTTTGAATTATTTTTTAAATTTTCCGGAAAAATTTTATTGCTGAATCTGGCGATTCCTATTCCCAAAACAACTACAGCAATTACACCCGAAACATGCAGGTGTTCTGCAACAAGATAGGCGACAAAAGGCATAAGTAATGTAAAACTAATCGTTACATTAATGTTTTTATGAACTTTGGTAAGTATAAAAGCAACTATTTTGGCAAGTACAAATCCAACTAAAAAGCCACCTGCAAGTAATACTATAAAATCTATTGTGGCTTTCCAGATTACAAATGCAGAACCCATAACTGCTGCAACGGCAAAGCGATAGGCTACCAATGCAGAAGCATCATTTATAAGGCTTTCGCCTTCAAGGATTGTTATTGTTTTGTGTGAAATTTTTAAACCTTTTGTAATACTGATTGCGGCTACGGCATCTGTAGCAGAAAGAATGGCTCCCAAAACAAATGATAAAGGCCAGCTCATTCCCGGAATCAGATAATGGGCTACAACCGTAATTCCTAAGGCAGTCATAAAAACCAGAGAAATAGCCAGAGTACCAATTGTATTGATGTTTATTTTAAAATCTCTGGGAGAAATATTAAAAGATGCATCGTATAAGAGTGGCGGGAGGAATATCAGAAAAATAATTTCCGGATTGATCTCAATTTCTTTCATCGTTGGAATAAAACCAATTGCTACACCAACAATAACAAGAAGAATAGGATACGGCAGTTTTGATTTGTCAGCAAATGCAGAAAGGCCTATAACAATTGCTAAAATAAAAATGATGATGGTATAGTTTTCCATTATTTGATTTAGAAAAATTTAAAGATTTAGTTACTTAATTGGTAATAAGTTAACTAACGATTGCTGATAGTCAATTAAATAATTCGTTTTCATTCCCGTTATGCTCTGTAAGCCTGAGTAAATATTACTAAAATAGTATTGGTCTGATAAATCTTTATAGGGTTGCATCGGAATAATTATTTTTCCTTCTAAGTTGCAAACTCCCATTGTTGAATATTTATACATCATGAAATAAGAACCGCCTAAATATTTAAAATAGGCATATTCATAAGGCAATATTTCTGTTTTGGTCTGAATATTAAGAAGACTCAGTTCAATCTTTGTTTTTTTCTTTCCAACAATTATAAAGTTGGGATGAAAACTTTTCTTTATTTCATCATATTTACTATCAATCAATGGTTTGAAATTATTGTCCAGTAAACCAAACTTTTTGTTTTTTGTGATGATAAAGTACTTATTTTCTTTTGCATCATAATCATGATCTGTTGGTATAGACACATCCCCATAAAGGCTAGGTTCCTCTATTCCGTATTCAGGAACTATTTCATCATAAATAATCTCAGTTAATCGCTCACCTTTGGCTGATAAAATTCCTTTTTTTCCATTTAGCACGACTTTAAAAAAAGCAAACCCGGAACTATTTTTATTGAAATAAGCTTCAGTTTTATCATAAATAAACGGAATAATTACTTTGCCATCACTATCTATCACACCGGCTTTGTTATCAATTTTCACTTCTGCCATATATTGATCAGAAGAACCAAAAGAATCAAAAATAAAGTCAGTTTTTTGATTTAAATCCTTATCAAAAATCGCTGTCTTATTTCCTTTCTGAATTCTGAAAGTTTTACCATAGTCAGAAATTCCGTCGTAGGTTTCCTTTAAAAGAAGTTCTCCTTTTTTACTGTATAAATTATATTTTTTGCTTTTGATAACAATTAACCTGTCGTTTTGTTGAGGTATAATGTATTCATATTGTATAGGCAGAACAAGTTTATTTGTAGCTAATTCTACCAGTCCCTGATAATAGTATTTGTTTTCAACCTTTGCTTGTACTATTGCAAAACCATTATCCAGGTTTTGTACAATATCGCCATATTGTGTAGTTTCTTTTTTTGGTTTTGAAATAGGTTTTTGAGCATAATCAGGCTCTCTTGTTACGCTGTTATCTGATGTTTGGGGTTTATTTTTTAATTGCTCTCCTTGTGGAGAAAAGAACAATTCTTCATTTCCCAAATTTGCAATTACAATAGAGTCCTGTATTACTTCTTTTCTAACTCTTTCTTTTATACTTTTTTTCTCTTCACTATTAATGTAATCATATTTTACAGGCAAAATTGATTTTCCCGTATTAGAAATTAAGCCATATTTTTCGCCAATTTTTACACGATAATTTTCATGAAAACCAAACATTGAAGTTGTATAACTGGTATTAAGCCCATCAATATTATCATAAATGGCCGGAGTAATTTCTTTGGCGCTATCGTCTAAAATCCCTGACTTCTTATCTTTAATATAAACCGCGTAAATCAAAAGAGGTTTGAGAGAAACGGTGTCAAAAGCAGATAAAGCCTGATATTTTTTTGTTTTTAATAATGTCTGATAGTCTTGCTTCGATAACTCACCTTTATTATTATACGTTAATTTTTTTTGCGCGCAAAGCGTAGAAGCTATTATAAAGGATAATAATAAGTACTTAATATTGACGATCATTGTTGTTTTATTTTAATAGATGAGTATTTTATTTTTCTGTTACTGTTTTTGCGAATGTAAGTAATTTAATAATACTCATTATGATAATTTTTTGTTATGAACAGGGTGTCCTGACTGTGATAAGAGAGACAGCCACAAAAGATACCGCGTAGAAGAGGTATGAGCTTCTGATAATGACAGTTATGTGAGGTTATGCCATTCGTGTCAGGTTTTAAAAATGTCATGTTGTCAGATGATTTTAAGGCTGGACATTAAAACTGACAATTTACTTTGGTTTTTTATATTGGCACAAAGATTGACTTATGCCACCTGAGTTATAAAATGTATATCAAAATTAAATATATAAAAAATGGGTAAAATAATCGGAATTGACTTAGGTACGACGAACTCTTGTGTTTCTGTAATGGAAGGTAACGAAGCAGTTGTTATTCCTAACGCAGAAGGAAAAAGAACAACTCCATCTATCATCGCTTTTGTTGAAGGTGGCGAAATTAAAGTGGGTGATCCTGCAAAAAGACAAGCAGTAACGAATCCTACAAAAACGATTGCTTCTATTAAACGTTTTATGGGACACACTTTTGCTGAAACTCAGGAAGAAGCAAAAAGAGTTCCTTACAGTGTTGTAAAAGGTGACAACAATACGCCACGTGTGGATATTGACGGTCGTTTATACACTGCTCAGGAATTGTCTGCAATGACTCTTCAAAAAATGAAAAAAACTGCTGAAGACTATTTAGGTCAAACTGTAACTGAAGCGGTTATTACTGTTCCTGCTTATTTTAATGATGCACAACGTCAGGCTACAAAAGAAGCTGGTGAAATTGCTGGTCTTAAAGTTATGCGTATCATCAACGAGCCAACTGCTGCTGCACTTGCTTACGGATTAGATAAAAAAGGAACTGATCAAAAAATTGCTGTTTACGATTTAGGTGGAGGTACTTTTGATATCTCTGTTCTTGAATTAGGAGACGGTGTATTTGAAGTATTGTCTACAAACGGAGATACTCACTTAGGTGGTGATGATTTTGACCAGGTTATTATTGACTGGTTAGCTGACGAATTCAAATCTGAAGAAGGTATTGATTTACGTTTAGACCCAATGTCATTGCAACGTTTGAAAGAAGCTGCAGAGAAAGCTAAGATTGAATTATCATCTTCTGCTGAAACTGAAATCAACTTACCTTATGTAACTGCTACAGCTTCTGGACCAAAACACTTAGTAAAAAAATTATCAAGAGCTAAATTTGAGCAATTATCTGATACTTTAGTAAAACGTTCTATGGAGCCAGTTGCTAAAGCATTAAAAGATGCAGGTTTATCTACATCTGATATCGACGAAGTAATCCTTGTAGGAGGTTCTACTCGTATGCCAAGAATCGCTGACGAAGTTGAAAAATTCTTCGGTAAAAAAGCTTCTAAAGGTGTTAACCCTGATGAGGTTGTTGCTATTGGAGCTGCTATTCAAGGTGGAGTTTTATCTGGAGATGTAAAAGATGTATTGTTACTTGACGTAACACCTCTTTCTTTAGGTATCGAAACTATGGGTGGTGTATTGACTAAATTAATCGAGTCTAACACAACTATTCCAACAAAAAAATCACAAGTTTTCTCAACTGCTGCTGATTCTCAACCATCTGTTGAAATTCACGTATTGCAAGGTGAAAGAGCTATGGCTGCTGATAACAAAACTATCGGTCGTTTCCACTTAGATGGTATTCCACCAGCACCAAGAGGAGTTCCTCAAATCGAGGTAACTTTTGATATCGATGCAAATGGTATCATCAAAGTTTCTGCAACTGATAAAGGAACTGGAAAATCTCACGATATCCGTATCGAAGCTTCTTCTGGATTAACAGCTGAAGAAATCGAAAAAATGAAAAAAGATGCTGAAGCTAATGCTGATGCTGACAGAATTGCAAAAGAAAGAGCTGAGAAATTGAACGAAGCTGATAGTACTATTTTCCAAACTGAAAGTCAATTGAAAGAATTGGGAGATAAACTTACAGCTGAGCACAAAACAGCTATCGAATATGCTTTAACTGAATTGAGAATGGCTCACCAATCTCAAGATCTTGACGCTATCCAAAAAGGATTAGACAATGTAAATGCAGCTTGGAAAACAGCTACAGAAGCAATGTACGCTCAAGGTGGTGATCAACAAGGTCAACAAGCTGCTCCTCAACAAGAGCAATCTGGAGACAATGTTGAAGACGTTGAATTCGAAGAAGTAAAATAATTCTTTAGTATTAAGTAATTAGTACAAAGTATTAAGATAGAAAACCGAGTCAGAAATGGCTCGGTTTTTTTTTGTTATTCATCATCATAGTCTTTTCCTTTCGTAATGATTACAACACCCGGGGTTGGTATTGAATCCATTTTGATCATGATTTTAGGTTTCTTTTTAAGTTTAAATTCTTCGATCTCATAACCTATGAATTTAAATATTAAAATATTGCTTCTTTTCGATTTAATTGTGAATTCGCCTTTAATATCGGTCATAATTACAATTTTAGTTCCTTTTATAATTACTTCAACACCTGGCATTGGTTCGTCAGTGGCTTTATCAATAACAATTCCTTTGTATTCTATGACATCATTACTCGATTTTGTTTTTGTAATGTCTTGATGTTGTGTTGTTTGCTTTTGTGCTTTTATATGTTGACTTCCTAATCCAAAAAAAGCAATTATTAAGAAAGTAGTTATTCGTCTAAGACTCTTTTGTTGTGATTCAGGAATTGAGATTGTCATTTTAATAATTTTTTAGTTCATCATCATAATAATATATAGAGACAACTTTATTTTAAATAAAAGTAATTATTATTTTGAATTACGCGCCAAAATAGATTCTGTCAAAATGATAAATGTCATTTCCTGTTCGGATTCTTTTTCGTAATATTACTATTGTAAAATTAGCATGAATGAGAAAGATTAAATACAAGAAAGGACGCAAATTGCAGCCTGTAAGTTTAGAATATACGGGTACACATAAGGATCATCAAACAGAAATGCAACTTTTTGTTTATGACGATGATGATGTAGTTGAATATGAAAAATTTACTTCACTGGCATTAAATTCTTGTTTTGATTATACAAAAAATAACTGGCTTAATGTTCACGGATTAAATGATATTAACCTCATAAAAACGATAGGCGGTCATTTTAAACTCGATGATTTTTTACTGGCTGATATTTTAAACACAAGCAAAAGAACCAAATTAGAAGAACAGCCCAATATCATATTTTTTAATATAAAGTCTCTTTTGCCTTCAGAATATTCAGATAATATTAGCGGTGAGCAAATCAGCTTTATTTTAAAAGAAGGTCTTTTAATTTCTTTTCAGGAAAAACGAAGCGACTTCTTTACGCACATACGCGAACGTATACGTACACATGCAGGAATTGTAAGGACAAAAAAGGTAGATTATTTGCTGTATTTGCTTTTAGATGCCGTTATGGAGAATTTCTATATTACTCTTGAAGATGAAGAGGATAAGGTTGAAGAGTTAATCAATATGACTAAAAAAGACGCTAAACCAATCATCTTGGAAAAGATTGAAAATCATCGAGATAATTTAAATTTTTTAAAAAGATCTCTTGTACCTCTTCGCGATTCATTGTATTATCTCAAAACGATTAAAGATGATGATGACAATAATGGACTAATTCAGAAAGAAACATTTAATTTTTTTATAAGGCTTCATCAAAAAAGTTTAGAGCTTTTAGAGCAAATAGATTCAGATATGAGTTCATTAGAAAGCGCTTCTAACTTTTATTTTTCAGAACAAAGCCGAAAAATGAATGAGATAATGAAAACGCTGACTATCATTTCAGCCATTTTTATTCCGCTTACTTTTATAGTTGGAGTATATGGAATGAATTTCGAATATATGCCGGAACTTAAGGAACGAAACGGGTATTTTATTGTCATGGGAGGTATGTTTTTGTTGGTCATAGCCTTGATTATCTATTTCAAAAAAAGACGCTGGTTTTAACGTTTGTTTCGATATAAAAAATGGGATTTGCAGTACATTTGAATTAATATAAATAATTATGAGTAAAGCAGTATATATTGCCACAAGCGATCAGAACAGCGGTAAATCGATTATTACGCTCGGTTTGATGAGTATTCTGATTGGTAAAACGGCAAAAGTGGGTTATTTCAGGCCGATAATTGAAGATTTTATAGATGGAGAGGTCGATAATCATATAGAGACAGTGCTGTCACATTTTAATCTGGATATAAAAATTGAAGATGCTTATGCCATTACCAAAAGCAAACTGATTAAGAAAAAGAATAAGGGTAAAATAGGAGAGGTTTTAGATTTAATTATCGAAAAGTACAAGCGTCTTGAAGAACGTTTTGATTTTGTTTTAGTAGAAGGAACGAGTTTTACCGGAGAAGGGACTTCAATTGAATTGGATTTAAATGTTTTAATTGCCAAAAATCTTGGAATTCCAACCATAATTATTGGCTCAGGGATTGGAAAAACTTTAGAAGAACTCGTAGATAGTCTCTATCTCGTTTATGATTCATTTAAAGTAAAGGAAGTAGAGGTTTTGTCTGTATTTGCTAATAAAGTTCAGCCCGAAAATATTGATCTTGTTACCAAAAGCCTTCAAAAGAGCTTACCTCCAAATGTTTTGGTCAATACAATTCCGCTGATTTCCAGTTTGAATAATCCTACCATGCAGGAGATTGTAAATGTATTAGATGCAAAAGTTCTTTTTGGAGAGAATTATCTAAATAACGAAATTGGTCATTATAGTGTAGGAGCGATGCAATTGCATAATTATTTAGTTCATTTGAACAATAATGCGCTCGTGATTACACCTGGTGATCGCTCTGATATTATTTTGGGAGCATTGCAGGCAAATGAATCAGCAAACTATCCTACTATTTCCGGAATTATTCTAACCGGAAACATTATTCCAGAAGACAGTATCTTAAAACTTATAGAAGGGCTTTCTGCAATTGTACCCATTATTGCTGTAGATGGCGGAACTTATCATATTACGAATAAAATAGGAAGTATCAGATCTGAAATTTATGCCAATAACACGCATAAAATAGAAACATCGATTACTACTTTTGAAAAATATGTTGAAATCGAGGCGCTGTCAGAACGATTAATCACTTTTGAAGCAGAAGGTATGACACCAAAAATGTTTCAGTACAATATGGTAAAAAGGGCCAAACAGCATCGCAAACATATTGTTCTGCCGGAAGGAAATGATGACAGGATTATTATTGCAGCTTCGAGGCTGTTAGATATGGATGTAGTTGATATTTCAATTATTGGAGATAAAAAACAAATCGAAAATAAAATCACTGAACTTGGAATTAGTTTTGATTTTTCTAAAGTAAAAATCATAAACCCAATAGAATCTGAGCTTTACGAAGACTATGCCAACACCTATTATGAGCTAAGAAAGGCGAAAAATGTAAGTATCACCATGGCAAGAGATTTAATGGAAGACGTTTCTTATTTTGGGACTATGATGGTGTACAAAGGTCACGCTGACGGAATGGTATCCGGAGCTGCCCATACTACACAACATACCATTTTGCCAGCCTTACAATTCATAAAAACCAAACCCAATTCGTCTGTAGTTTCGTCTGTGTTTTTTATGTGTCTGGAGGACAGGGTTTCCGTTTTTGGAGATTGCGCCATTAATCCAAATCCAACAGCAGAACAACTGGCAGAAATTGCAATTTCATCTGCAGAATCAAGTTTAGCTTTCGGTATTGAACCAAAAATTGCTATGCTTTCATACTCATCAGGGTCATCAGGAAAAGGAGATGAGGTAGATAAAGTACGAACCGCAACAGCCATTGTTAAAGAGAAGCGTCCCGATTTAAAAATTGAAGGGCCAATTCAGTACGACGCTGCAGTTGACCTAAGTGTCGGAAAAAGTAAAATGCCCGATTCTGAAGTGGCAGGGCAGGCGAGTGTTCTTATTTTTCCTGATCTAAATACCGGAAACAATACTTACAAGGCTGTTCAAAGAGAAACAGGTGCATTGGCAATCGGACCAATGCTGCAAGGTTTAAACAAGCCTGTAAACGATTTGAGCCGTGGCTGCACCGTAGATGATATTATAAATACAGTTGTCATTACAGCGATTCAGGCGCAGGGATTATAAATTCAATTAAAAATCGGGAATTAAATATTAAAATTAGATTACTTTAAGTTTGCGAAAAAAAAACTTAGCAACTTAGAGACTCGGCATCTTAGCAACTTTAAAAAAAAATGAAAATACTAATTATAAATTCAGGAAGTTCTTCAATAAAATATCAATTAATGATTATGCCGGCAAACGAGGTAATTTGCACAGGTATGATTGACAGAATTGGATTGGAAACATCCAATATCACTTTTAAAACGGCTACAAACTCTTATGAAGAAATATTGCCGATCCCTACACATAAAATTGGTTTACAAAAAGTAGCAGATTTGTTGCTGGATCCTGAAACCGGAGTAATAAAAACAACGTCAGAAATTACCGCAGTAGGACACAGAGTGGTTCACGGTGGCAGTTATTTTTCTGATACAACGATAATTACCGAAGAAGTTAAAGAGAAAATAAAAGAACTGTCAGAATTGGCGCCACTTCATAATCCGGCACACTTAGTTGGAATAAACGTAGCAGAGGAAATATTTTCTGAAGCAAAACAAGTAGCAGTGTTTGATACAGCTTTTCATCAGACAATTCCGGTTGAAGCACATAAATATGCCATTCCAAATTTCCTTTTAACAGAACATAAAGTTCGCGTATATGGTTTTCACGGAACAAGTCATAAATATGTTTCAGAAAAAGCAATTAATTATTTAGAAAAAGATTCTAAAATAATTACCATTCATTTAGGAAATGGCTGTAGTATGGCAGCTGTTAAAGACGGAAAAAGCATTGATACCACAATGGGATTTTCGCCGGCAAATGGTTTAATTATGGGAACCCGCGCAGGAGATATCGATCAGTCCGTTATTTTTTATCTGGTAAAAAGCCTGGGTTATACACCAGATGAAGTGAATTCAATTTTATTAAAACAAAGCGGAATGCTTGGTTTGACAGGTTACAGCGATTTGCGTGATATCGAAGCAAAAGCCCAGGAAGGAAATAAAGATTGTGAACTGGCTTTACTGATGAATGCGTACAGGATTAGAAAAACAATCGGCGCTTATGCTGCAGCCTTAAACGGATTGGATGCTATTGTTTTTACAGCCGGAATTGGCGAAAACTCTTCTTATATGCGTAATTTAATCTGCACCGATATGGATTATTTTGGAATTCAAATCGATACAGCAAAAAATCAAATTCGATCTAAAGAATTGAGAGAAATCAATTTAGCAGATTCAACGGTAAAAATTTTAGTTGTTCCAACTGACGAAGAATATGAAATTGCAAATCAGGTTTTTCAGTTATTAGAAATCTAAATTGTAATATATCTAATGGTAAAAGTTATAGCGCTAGTATTATTTTTAATATTTCTTTTTCTTTCTTCAGTCCATTTTTACTGGGCTTTTGGAGGAAAATGGGGCACAGAAGGTGTTTATCCAACTCCTGATGATAAAACCCCGCCAAGAAATCCGGGAATAATTGCGACAATACTTGTTGCCATTGCATTGTTTGGTTTTGGTGTTTTTTATTTAATAAAAGTTGAAATTCTCTCTATTGAGTTCTCCCCGGGAATTAATAAATATGGTCTTTGGGTTTTGATGACCCTATTTATTTTAAGAGCAATTGGAGATTTTAAATATCTGGGTTTCTTCAAAAAAATAAAAAACACCAAATTCGGGCAAAATGATACCAAATACTTTGCTCCATTATGTTTGATAATTGGCATTTTGACGCTGCTGGTTGCGGTATTGACATAAAACCTGTCCCTTTTTTTCAATGGAAAATTAAATATTTGTGAGTATCTTTGGATTTAAATCCGAATTATCTTGAAATCGATATTTTTTAAATCAGTTTTCTTCTTTTTCATCGTTTTACAACTTCAGGCACAAGAATTACTTCCCTTTGTAGAAAACTATAGTAAATCTGATTATCAGGGCGATAATCAAATCTGGAATGTAGTGCAAGGAAATGATAATGCGATGTATTTTGCAAATAATCATTATTTGCTCCGATATGACGGAGTAAAATGGGAAAAATATACACTTCCGAACAAAACCATTATTCGGTCTATTTTAATTGAAGGAGATAAAATTTACTCAGGCTCATATAAAGAATTTGGTTACTGGTATAGAAAAGACGGCACTATGCATTATGTTTCTATTACCAAAAATCTCCGGTTGTTTGATGAAAAGGACAATGAAGAAATCTGGAAAATTTTTAGATATAATGGTTCTTTATACTTTCAGTCTTTTAATGATGTTTTTATTTATAACGGAAAAACAATTAAAAAAATAAAATTCCCCTTCCTGATTTCATACTGTTTTGCTGTAGATAAAAATCTTTATGTAGCGTCAGTTCAAAAAGGAATTTTTAAGATGGATGGCAAACATATTGCCAATCCAAAAGGCTGGGATATCTTAAAAAATACAGTTGTACATGCTATTGAAAAGTATAAAAACCAAACCTATATTTTTACACAGAAGAAAGGTGTTTTTATTGTAGAAAAAAACGGCCTAAAAGCATGGAATAACCCATTAAATGAAATTTTAAAATCTGCGACCATCAATGTTGCGAAGTTTATAAAAGGCAATAAACTTATTATCGGAACCGGAAACAGAGGAATTGTAATTTTAGATTTAACAACCAATCTGTATAAAAATATAGAAAGACAAAACGTTCTGATGAATAATTCAATACTAAGCATTGGATTTGACAGGGAAAATGATCTTTGGCTTGGTTTAGATAACGGAATTGCACATGTAGAGGTCAATTCTCCAATATCCATTTTTTATGACA
>Ga0307406_10000324_pt1 | contig 27796 bp, 27 predicted proteins | sample 322Cmetagenome_3_FD_203706 | JGI IMG/M metagenome (GOLD analysis project Ga0307406, IMG submission 203706) | Maize rhizosphere microbial communities from greenhouse at UC Davis, California, United States - 322HYB-C-2 | ecosystem: Host-associated > Plants > Roots > Rhizosphere > Soil | place...
CAGCTTCTGCACGCGCGGATCCTCGCCCGTGATGCCGATGGCGCCTTCGTTGTAGCGCACGGTGGAGTACGACGCGCGGATCACCCCCGCGCCCACCGGCATGCTGGCGCCGATGAGGTAGCCGTTGTAGCTGTCGCGGCTGTTGCCGACGGCGAGCTCGAACTTGTTCTTCACGTTCGAGAGTTCACCGAACAGCTTGACGGGACCGAAGTCGTACGACGCGCCGAGATTGATGGTCTGCACCTTGCGGGTCAGCGAGGCGGTGTCCACGGCGACGTTCTCGCCCATCGCCAATGCGACGTCGAGCGGCCCGTTCGCATAGCCGAAGCGGCCACCGACGTAGCGGCCGGCGCTGCTGCTGGTTGCGGCCGTGAGGTCGGTGGCGCTGGTCCGGGTGTTCTCGTTCAGGCTGTACTGCAGCTGGCCGTAGAAGCCGCCGAGGTTGGGCGGCAGGAAATAGCCGACCATGTTGCTGGCGCGCGCGTAGTTGGCGTTGTTCAACCCGGTGCTGCCGCCCACGGTGCTGATCACGTTGGTACCCGAGCCGTTGGTGCCGAACGGATCGAAGACCGTGTCGTTCCAGAAGGTGGCGGTGTAGTCCCGGCCCAGACGCAGTTCGCCAAAGCCACCCGAAAGGCTCACGGTGGAGCGGCGGTTGAAGGTGGAGATGCCGGTGGCGCCGTCGTCGTTGGTGATCGGCGCTTCGAGCCAGAAGCTGGCGGCCAGCCCGCCGCCCAGGTCTTCGGTGCCTCGGAAGCCGATGCGGCTGGAGTTGTAGCCGGAGTTGGCGAGGCTCCACTTGCTCTGCTTGGAGGCGAGGCCCGTGGCCGCATCGCGCGAGGTGGCCGACTGGTAGGTCACGCCGGCATCGATGACGCCGAACAACGTGACGGACGATTGGGCAGAGGCCAGGCCGGCTACGGCCAGCGCGGCGAGTGCCGTGAGGGATTTCTTCATTCAGGTTTCTCCGGTTTTCAGCAGCTCTTCATCGAGCAGCTGGACGGATGGTCCCGTTCAAATTTGGAGGAATCTGGTCGATGCAGCCTGCTTTGCATCGACTGTTGTTTGTGCGCACGCCCAAGCCATTCGGACGGGCAAGGCCTCGTACCAGAAATCTCCCAAATGGCACGCGATGCTCGGCATCCGAAGGAGCCCGACATGACCATTGCATTGCAGAACACCATCGCAGCCTCGCTGGGTGTGCAGCAGCTCGCCAGCGCATTCAGCCCGGCCTTTTCCCACTTGCGCATTCTTCGCAACCTGATCATCCCGATGCCCGAGGGCAGTGCGGTGCGCACCGCCATGATCGATGCGGTGCTGGTGTGCGAAACCGGCGTCTACCTGTTCGAGATCAAGGCCTGGCGAAATGCCTTCGTCTACCGCAAGAAATCGGAGGCAGCGCCGCCGCGCTGGTTCCTGCGGCTGCAGGGCTGCAGCCGGGCGCGCGAGGTGAAGGATCCCGCATGGCAGGGCGGCCGCAAGACCACGCAGCTGCGAAGCCTGCTGAGCGACGACCTGCGGCTGCAGTATTTCGTGCTGCTGCCCTGCGAGGGCATCGAGCTCGAAGGCGTGATGCCCGCCGCCGTGATCACGCAGCAGGACCTGCCCTACATTGCGCGCCTGGTGCGCAACAACGGCCGCACCGCGCGCACCTATCCGCTGCTGGATGCCGACGCCATCGACCGCACCGCCCAGCGGCTGCTCGACATCCAGGGCCGCCTCTCGCTCGACGACCACATGCAGAACTGCCGCGAGAGAAGCGCGCAGATCTCCACACGCTGGAACGGCACGGGCGCCGCCGCGGCCGCCGGCATCGGACTGCAGTAGCGGCGCTCGGCCACGCCCCCTCAGGACGCAGGGCGTCCCAGATTTCTCCGACTTTGGCAGGGACCATGCGGCGATGAATCCTTTCAAGACCGCATCCGCCCTTGCCGCAATGTTCATCTCGACCGCATGCGCTCCCGCCTGGGCCGCCGATCCGTTCACCGTCAGGGATATCCGGCTCGAGGGCCTGCAGCGCGTGGAGCCAGGAACGGTGTTTGCCACGCTCGGCATCAGGGCGGGCGACACCTACAGCGACGAGCGCGGCAGCGCGGCCATCCGCTCGCTGTTCGAGCTCGGCCTCTTCAAGGACGTGCGCATCGACGTCAACGGCAGCGTGCTGGTGGTGATCGTCGAGGAACGCCCGTCGATTGCCGACGTCGACTTCGTCGGCACCAAGGAGTTCGACAAGGCCGCGCTCCCGAAAGCCCTGCGCAGCGTGGGCCTGGCCGAGGGCCAGCCCTACGACAAGGCGCTGGCCGACCGTGCGGAGCAGGAGCTCAAGCGGCAATACATCGGCCGCAGCCTCTACAGCGCGCAGGTCGTCACCACCGTGACCCCGCTGGAGCGCAACCGCGTCAACCTGACTTTCAGCGTGACCGAGGGCGAGTCCGCGCGCATCAAGGAAGTACGCGTGGTCGGCAATCAGGCCTTCGGCGAAAGCACACTGCTAGACCTGTTCGACCAGGACAGCGGCGGCTGGCTGAGCTGGTACACCAAGTCGAACCAGTATTCGCGCAGCAAGTTCGATGGCGACCTGCAGACGCTGCGCTCCTTCTACATCACGCGCGGCTATCTCGAGTTCCGGATCGATTCCACACAGGTCGCCATCTCGCCGGACCGGGAGACGCTCACGCTCACGATCAACATCACCGAAGGGCAGAAGTTCGTGGTGGCCGGCGTCAAGCTCGCGGGCAACTACCTGGGCCGCGAAGACGAGTTCAAGTCGCTCGTGGCGATCCGCCCGGGCCAGCCCTACAACGGCGAAGACGTGAGCGCCACCACCCGGGCTTTCACCGACTATTTCGGCACCTTCGGCTACGCCTTCGCACGCGTCAAGGCAGAACCCGAGATCGACCGCGGCAACAACCGCGTCACGCTGGTGCTGCGGGCGGAGCCGTCGCGGCGCGCCTACGTGCGGCGCCTGAACATCGGGGGCAACGCAAGAACGCGCGACGAAGTCATCCGCCGCGAATTCCGGCAGTACGAGGGCGCCTGGTACGACGGCAACAAGATCAAGCTCTCGCGCGACCGCGTGGACCGCCTCGGCTTCTTCACCGACGTGAACATCGAGACCACCGAGGTGCCGGGCTCGCCCGATCTGGTCGACCTGGCGGTCAACGTGACCGAGAAGCCCACCGGCTCGCTGCAGCTCGGCGCGGGCTACTCGTCGACCGACAAGGTGTCGCTGAGCTTCGGCATCACGCAGGAGAACGTGTTCGGCACGGGCAACTACCTGGGCCTGCAGGTCAACACGAGCTCGTACAACCGCACCATCTCCCTCACCGCCACCGACCCGTACTTCACGCCGAGCGGCATCTCGCGCACCTTCAACGTGTTCCACAACACCACGCGTCCCTACTACGAGGCCGACGGCAACTACAAGCTCGCGAGCGACGGCGGCTCGGTGCGCTTCGGCCTGCCGCTCGGGGAGCTGGACACGGTCTACCTGGGCATCGGCGTGGAGCGCTACAGCTTCACGCCGGGCACCAACGGCGCCTACACGCTGGTCGACGGATCCTACGTCTACACCGGCACGCCGCAGGCCTACCTCGACTACTTCCAGTGCACGGGCGCGGCGCCGAGCGTGGTGTGCGCATCGAAGAACGTGGTGGGGATTCCCGCGACCATCGGCTGGGCGCGCGACGACCGCGACAGCGCGCTGGTGCCCACCAAGGGCCGGCTGCAGAGCGCCAACCTCGAGGTGGGCGTGGGCAGCGAGCTGCGCTACCTGAAGAGCAGCTACCAGTACCAGCAGTACTTCGCGCTTTCCAAGCAGTACACGCTGGCAATCAACGGCCAGCTCGGGTATGCCAGGGCACTGGGCAGTACCGTGTATCCCATCTTCAAGAATTTCTATGCGGGCGGGCTCGGCTCGATCCGCGGCTTCGAGCAGAACTCGCTCGGGCCGACCGACGCGGTCACGGGCGGTGCGCTCGGCGGCACGCGCAAGGCCATCTTCAACATGGAGTTCAGCACGCCCTTTCCGGGCGCAGGCAACGACCGGTCGCTGCGGCTCTACACCTTCCTCGATGCCGGCAACGTGTTCACGGAGCGCACCGCGACCATGACCGATGCGCAATGGAAGGCGCAGAACCGCCTGCGTGCATCGGCGGGGGTGGGCATCAGCTGGATCTCACCGCTCGGCCCGCTGCGCCTGGCCTATGCGGTGCCGCTCGCGTACCAGAAGCTCGACGAAGCCAACGGCATCGCGGCGGACCGGACGCAGCGCTTCCAGTTCCAGATCGGCACCTCGTTCTGAAGCGGAGAACCGCTCCATGAGCTGCATCCTGCTGGCCGAAAAAGGCCGAGAGATGGCCGCCGCGCTGCTCGAAGGGCTGCAGCGCGCCGGCCACCAGGTGGAGCACATCGCCGATGGGGCGGCCGCACTCGACCGCATCCTCACTTCGCCGCCGGCCCTCACGCTGCTCGACACCGCGCTGCCGCGCCTCGGCGGCCTCCGGGTGCTGGAGAAGGTGCGCTCGCACAGCGACCATCCGATCATCGTGCTGACGGCCCGCACGCGCGAGGCCGACCGCCTGCGCGGCCTCGACCTGGGCGCCGACGACTATGTCTGCAAGCCCTTCTCGCCGCGCGAAGTGGTGGCGCGCGTGAACACGGTGCTGCGCCGGCATGCGCAGCGCATGCGCAGCGCCATGCCCTCGCCTTCCGTGGCGTTCGGCAGCAGTGCGCACAGCGTGAAGATCGAGGGCCAGCCGCTTGCGCTCACGGGCCGCGAGCTGAACCTGCTGCAGGCGCTCTCGCGCGAGCCGGGCCGGGTGTTTTCACGCTCGGCGCTGCTCGAGGCCGCGTTCGCCGACGCGCTCGATGTCAACGAGCGCGCGGTCGACGGGCACATCAAGAACCTGCGCAGGAAGCTCGCCGCCGCATCCCCGTCGCACGACTGGATTCGCTCGATCTACGGTGTCGGTTTCGCCTTCGAGGAGCGGACGGCCTGATGAGGTCGCGCACAGGCGGTGCGCGACGGCCAGGCGGCCCGGCTGTCGGTCGCCATGATCGGCGCCAGCGTGGAAAGAGTTGAACTGCCTGCGCGGACCCGGCCGGCCGCGACGCATCCGCCGCTCGCCGCCACCACGACGCCGATCACCAGGCCGCAGCAAGCCAGCAAACCCAGGAGGCGCTGCGACAGCATGAGCCCGCCGTCTTCCGCAGCTTCGGCGCGGGCGTGCCGGACGGCGCTCAGTTGCGCCGGGGCCCGAGGGCACTTGTGCGTGCCTCGCTCCTGAGCGAGAGACCTTAGCATCCGGTGGCCTCGGCTTTGCTGCCATGTGCCGTCATGGTTTCTCTTTTCCCGCCGCGACGCCGGTCGCGGCCGACCGGGTGGCGCGTGCCTCTGCCCACACGACCAGCAGCGCCCAGACATGCGCCACCGCCCAGAAAAGCGCGGCCAGCAGCAGCAACAGCGTGTCGATGCCGGGGTCGGACCAGAGTTCGGCCCAGGACCACGGCGAGGGGGGCACCGGCGCGCAGTACCCCGGACCCGCCCATGCGAGTGCGGGGACAACAAGGGCCTGCCAGGCCTTCTTCCTCAGGGAGCGTCGATGCGTGAGCGGATTCATGGCACGCATCGTGCGGGTCGATTCGGGAGAAATGTGGGAGAGGCGGTTCTCCCAATTTCCTCCTCGATTCACGGCCATGATCGACCGCTTCCCATGACGCCTCCCCGCCCCGAACGCATGCCGCAGAATGCGGCCATGCATCTCCCGAGCCCATGCCGCGCCTGACACTGTCCAGGAAGATCTTCCTGGCGCTGGCCGCCTTGCTGATCGTGCTCCTGCTCAGCTTCGCAGGGCTCTCTATCGTTGCACTGCAACGCGGCCTCGGCTCCTACGTGGCCGAGATCGAGATCCGGCGCATGGACTGGCTCTCGCAGCTGCTGCTCAAGCACTATGCGGCCAACGGCGACTGGAAGAAGCTGCAAGGCAACGACGATGCCTGGCAGCGCCTGCAGATGGGCCGGCTCGCCGCGGTGCTCGACGGCACCAGCAATGCCGACGAAAGAAGGCTCCCGCCCTGGTACGAGAACCGCGGGCCGGGCGGAGCCGGCAACGGCCCCGAAAGCGGCGCCGAGAATGGATCTCGGCAGCCTCCTCTGCCTTCTCCCCAGCTCGAGCTGCTGCCCAGGCGCTTTCCACCGCCACCGCCGCTGGGCTTCTTTCCCGATCCGCGCGAAGCCGCCGACTCGATCTTCCAGCGCCTGGGCGTGGTCGATGCGCACGGTGCGCACGTGGTCGGCGCCAAGGTCGACCCGGAGAATGCTGCGCGCCTGCCGATCCGGCACGGCCGCTCGGTCGTCGGCTACCTGGTGCTCGCGCCGATGCAGGGCCTGGAGAGCGAGGCCGACCGCGCCTTTCTCGCACGCCAGTCCGGCGTGATCGCCCTCACCGGCCTGTGCGGGCTGGCCTTTGCGCTGATGCTGTCGTGGCTGCTGGCGCGCCGCTGGTTCCGGCCGATCGACGAACTCACGCAGGCAGCGCAGGACGTGGCGCGCGGGCGGCTGTCCACACGCGTAGCCGTGCATGGCTCGGACGAACTTGCTCTGCTCGGCAAGACTTTCAACGACATGGCGCAGCGCCTGGACACGGTGGAGGCTTCGCGGCGCGCCTGGCTGGCCGATGCCGCGCACGAGCTGCGCACGCCGCTGGCCGCCATGCGCGCGGAGATCGAGGCCCTGCAGGACGGCGTGCGCAGCTTCGACGAGCGCACCGCGCTGCGGCTGCACCGGCAAGTGATCCGGCTCGGCCAGCTGGTGGACGATCTGCGCAGCAGCATGCGCGAGCCGCAGAACGACCTGCTCGCGACCACCGTGTTCCCGCTCTCGCTGCTGAAGGAAGCGCTCGACCACACGCGCGACCGGTTCGCCGCGCGCGGCATCACCGTGGACCGCAGCGCCATCGACCGTGTCTCGGCGCGCGCCCAGCCGATGATCGACGGCGACGCGCACCGGCTGCACCAGGTCTTCATGAACCTGCTGGAGAACACGCTCGCCTACACCGACGCCGGCGGCCGGCTGTGCATCGGCGCCACGGTCGACGGGACCTGGACGGGCAACTGCCTGACGCTGGACTTCGACGACAGTGCCCCGGGCGTTCCCGAGTCCGAAATGCCGCGCCTGTTCGACCGGCTGTTCCGCGGCGAGTCTTCGCGCAGCCGCGAACTGGGCGGTTCCGGGCTCGGCCTGTCGATCTGCCGCGCGACCATCGAGGCCCATGGCGGCACCATCGACGCCCAAGCTTCGGAACTCGGCGGGCTGCGCGTGACCATCACCCTTCCGCTCTCCAGGGCCGCATCGCCATGACCCGCATCGTCATCGTCGAGGACGAGCTCGACATCGCATCGGTGGTTCAGGACTACCTGCGCCATGCCGGCTACGAGACCACGCATTTCGCCGATGGCCAGAGCGCGCTCGACCATCTGATCGCGTCGCCGCCCGAACTCACGCTGCTCGACATCATGCTGCCGCGTCTCGACGGCATCGAGGTGCTGCGCCGCGCGCGGGAGCACACCAGCCATCCGATCATCATGCTCACCGCGCGCATCGAGGAGGTCGACCGCCTGCTCGGGCTGGAGCTGGGCGCCGACGACTACGTCTGCAAGCCCTTCTCCCCGCGCGAACTGGTGGCGCGCGTGCGCGCCGTGCTGCGGCGCACCGCACCGCCCGCGGAACGCAGCCAGGCGCGCCAGGGCATGTCCGGCCTGGTGCTGGACGACGTGCATTGGCGGGCATCGCTCGAAGGCACGCCGCTCAATCTCACGCGCCGCGAGTTCGGCCTGCTGCAGGTGCTGTCGCGGCACCCGGGCCGCATCTTCTCGCGCGCCCGCCTGCTCGAGCTCGCCTACGACGACACCATGGACGTGACGGAGCGCGCCATCGACAGCCACGTCAAGAACCTGCGGCGCAAGCTCGGCGCCGTCACGCCGTCGCACGACTGGATCCGCTCCGTCTACGGCGTGGGGTTTGCATGGGAGGCGCCGGGACAGGGCTGAGCCTGCATCGGCAGCCGGGAACCTCGCCGGTTCAGCCCGCAGCGCTTCCCGCCAGCGAATCGATCAGCGCGCGCGAAGCGGACGAAAGCCGCCGGTGCGGCGCATAGATCACTGAAAACGGCCGCGTGCGCCCGCGCGCCTGCGCCAGCACCTCGACGGCCCGGCCCTGCGCAACGAGATCGCGTGCAATGAAGTCGTAGGTCTGGCAGATGCCCAGGCCGCTCAGCGCCAGCGAGACCACGCCGAGCACGTCGTCCGACACCTGCAGGGCGCCATGCGGCAGCCAGTCCACGTCGCGTCCCTGCTCGCGCAGCAGCCAGGGCGACACACGGCCGGTGCTCGGCATCACGAAGGGCAGGCAGCTGTGGCGCGCGAGCTCGGCGACGCTGCCCGGTGCGCCCGCGCGTTCGATGTAGCCCGGCGCCGCGAGCAGGCACATCGGCGCGTCTTCGAGCTTGCGCGCGACCAGGCCGCTGTCGGGCAGCTGGCCCAGCCGGATCGCGAGGTCGTAGCCCTCCGCCACGAGGTCCACGTTGCGGTTGGTGATGCTCAGCTCGACGCGCACCTGCGGATGCTGCGCGGAAAACCGCTGCAGCAGCGCCGGCAGCCGGTGGTGGCCGTAGGTGGTGGGCACGCTCAGGCGCACGCTGCCCGCCAGCGCGCCGCCCTGCCCCTGCATCGCGCGCTCGGCATCGTCGATCAGCGCGAACGCCGCGCGCGACTGCTCCAGGTAGGCCCGCCCCTCTTCGGTGAGGCCCAGGCGCCGCGTCGTACGGCGCAGCAGCTGCACGCCAAGCCGCGTTTCCAGCCGGGTGATGGCGCGGCTGAGCACCGACGGCGTGGTGGCCAACGCCACGGCAGCGGCCGTCATGGAGCCCTTCTCGACCACTGTGACGAAAGTTTCCACATCTCCCAGGTGATCGAATCTCCGCCCCATCTTGTCTCCTGAAGAACAAATGTTTTCCTTGAACGCCAGTTTATCGCCCGAAGAACCATCAATACAGTCGAGCCATGACTTCCACCACCGCATTCCCCTCCGTTCTACGTCCCCTCGCCGCCGCTGCGCTGCTCGGCCTTTGCACACTTGGCGCCCAGGCCGCCAACGTGCTGGTCGTGCTGTCGGACTCCGACCATCTCGACCTGAAGCGCGGCAAGGTCTTCGCCACCGGCTTCTACCTGAATGAATTGATGCAGCCGGTGAAGCTGCTGCTGGACGCCGGCCATCAAGTGACTTTCGCAACGCCGCGGGGCGATGCGCCCACGGTGGATGCGTCATCGGTCGACAAGATGTACTTCGACGGCGACGTGTCCGCCATGGAGATGCACAAGGCGCTGCTCGACAAGTTGAAGCTCACCTCGCGCACGGACTCGCCGGTGATGAGTCTCTCGCGCGTCGCGCAGATCGGCTACGCGCATTTCGATGCTGTCTATGTTCCGGGCGGCCACGCGCCCATGCAGGACCTGCTCACCAGCCCCGAACTGGGCCGGCTGCTCGCGGACTTCCATGCACGCAGCAAGACCACGGCGCTCGTGTGCCACGGCCCGATCGCCCTGCTCTCGACCTTGTCCGATGCACAAGGCTTCACGGCCCGGTTGGCGGCGCGCGGCACCGTCGAACAGCGCCCCAGCTGGATCTATGCGGGCTATCGCATGACCGTGATCAGCAACCAGGAAGAAGAACTGGCCAAGGCGCTGCTTCAAGGCGGCGAGATGAAGTTCTACCCGCAGACCGCGCTGCAGCAGGCCGGCGGCGCCTACAGCAGCAACAAGGTTCCATTCACTTCGAACGTCGTGATCGACCGTGAGCTCATTACCGGCCAGAACCCCGCCTCGGCGGTCGGTGTGGCCAACGAAATGCTCAAGCGCCTCGCGAAATGACCCACACCAACGCCGCGGTGCGTGTCGCGGGCGGCGCCCCCGCTCCATTCTCTGAATCGGGTGCCCGCCCCTGGCTCGCGATTAGGGGCGGGAGCCCAGCTTCTTTGCTTGTAGCGCCCCTGCCCGCGAACTAGACTGAAACGCGAAGGCACCCGCAGTGCCGGGGGCCAAGGAGTCGGCCATGTACAAGCGTATCCTCGTTCCCACCGATGGCTCTTCGCTCTCCGAACAGGCGGTCGCCACCGCCATCGACCTGGCCCTGCTGGCGAGTGCCGAACTGGTGAGCGTCACTGTCGCGCACCTCCAGCCCTATGGCTATTTCGAAGGCTCGATGGTGCTGAACCAGCGCGAGATCGAAGCCTCGCAAGAACAGGTGGAGCAGTCTGCCCAGCGCCTGGTCGATGCGGTCAGGAGCGCTGCCATCGCCAGGGGCGTGCGCAGCGCACAGGCCATCGTCATGAAGTCGAACCAGGTGGCCGAAGCCATCATCGCAACGGCCAAGAACCAGCAGTGCGACCTGATCGTGATGGCCTCGCACGGCCGGCGCAGCCTGGCACGGCTGCTGATGGGCAGCGAGACGCTGCATGTGCTGACCCACTCGCACATTCCGGTGCTGGTGCTGCGATAAAAGCCTGATCGAAGCGCGCTCGAAGTGAAATTCTTCACGATCGGGCGCCGGCATCGGCCACCCCCCGTGAACGCGCCGCTCCCGGCGCGACTCACTCCCTTGCTGCCGTTTGCAGCTCGCGCAGGGCTGCGGAAGGTACAGTGCCCTGCAATGGCAGCATTGCGCAAGGGCCGTCTCAAGGGAGTGAAAAATGAAATCATCGATGTTTCCACGCGCCGTGGGCTGGGGCCTGCTTCTGCTGTCGGCCCTGGTGGCACTGTGCATCGCGGTCCTCCTGAGCTTCGACTGGAACCGCGCCAGGCCATGGATCAACCAGCGCGTGAGCGAAGCGACGGGCCGCCCGTTCGCGATCCGCGGCGACCTGGTCCTGCAATGGTCGAGCCCCGAAGCCGAAACAGGCTGGCGCCGCTGGGTGCCCTGGCCTAGGCTGAGCGCACAGGACATCACGCTGGGCAATGCCGACTGGGGCAAGACCGGCCCGCACCTGGCCGAGATCAGGCAGCTGAGCTTCTCGCTGAACCCGCTGCCCCTGCTGAACCACACGATCCGCATTCCCACCCTCGAGCTCGCCGGCCCCGTTCTTTCGCTCGAACGCACGGCCGACGGCAAGAACAACTGGACGCTGGCAGCCGGCGGCGCGGAGCCCTCGAGCTGGAAGCTCGACCTGCAGCGGCTGGTGCTGAGCCAAGGCACGGTGAAGCTTGCCGATGCAACCGCAAGGCTCGACCTCAAGATCGACATCGACAGCCTGCCCAAGGAAAGCGCCGAGGGCTACGGCATCGGCTGGAAGCTCGGCGGCACCTTCCGCAAGACGCCGGTGCAGGGGAGCGGCAAGGCCGGCGCCGTGCTCTCGCTGCAGCAGGACACGAAACCTTATCCCCTGCAGGCCGGCGTGCAGGTGGGTGCCACGCGCATCGACATCGCCGGCACGCTGACCAAGCCGGACGCGCTGGCCGCGCTCGACCTGCGGCTCAAGCTTTCGGGCGCGAGCATGGCGCACCTGTATCCGCTCACCGGCATCACGCTGCCCAACACGCCCCCGTTCAGCACCGAAGGCCATCTGGTCGGCAAGCTCGACAAGGCCGGCGGGCGCTGGCTGTACGAGAACTTCAAGGGCCGCGTGGGCGCCAGCGACATTGCGGGCACGCTGGAATACATCTCGCAGCAGCCGCGGCCGCTGCTGCGCGGCCAGGTGCAGTCGAACCAGCTGCGGCTGGAAGACCTGGCGCCGCTGATCGGCGCCGATTCGAACGCGAGCAAGGCCAAGCGGGGAGCGGCGGCCGTCCAGCCGGCGGGCAAGGTGCTGCCGGTGGAGAAGTTCGATACCGCGAGCTGGGGCAGCATCGACGCGGACGTCAAGTTTGCCGGCCGCAAGATCTTCACCGCGAAGGACCTGCCCATCGACAGCCTGGTGGCGGATCTTCACCTGAAGGACAGCGTGCTCTCGCTCACGCCATTGAGCTTTGGCGTGGCGGGCGGCACCCTGGCGGCCACGGTCAAGCTCGACGGCCGGCAGGACCCGATCCGCGCCAACCTGCAGCTCTCGGCGCGGCGGCTCCGGATCAAGGAGCTCTTTCCGACGCTCGACACCATGCAGGCCAGCCTGGGCGAAGTCGGCGGCGACGCGGCGCTGTCCGCATCCGGCAACTCCGTCGCGGCCCTGCTGGGCACTTCGAACGGCGAGGTGAAGGCGCTGGTGAGCAAGGGCACGATGAGCAAGTTCCTGCTCGAGGCCATGGGCCTGAACATCGGCAGCGTGGTGGCGACCCAGCTGTTCGGCGACAGGCAGGTCCAGCTGAACTGCCTTGCGAGCGACTTCAAGGTGACGCAGGGTGTCATGCAGACGCGCTCCTTCGTGCTGGACACGGACGAATCGGTCGTCAACGTGAGCGGGCTCATCGATCTCTCCAGGGAACAGCTCGCGCTGGAGATCCAGCCGCGGAACAAGGCGCTGCGGGTTCTTTCGCTGCGCTCGCCGCTGTACGTGCAGGGCACGTTCAAGAACCCGGACGTCGGCGTCGACAAGGGCGCCGTGGCGCTCAAGCTGGGTTCGGCGATTGCGCTGGGCGCGGTGGCGCCCGCTGCCGCGCTGCTGCCGCTCTTGAACATGGGATCGCAGGAGTTCGCGGAATGCGCGCCGCTGGAGGCTGCCGCGCGCCAGAAGCCGAAGGCCGGCCCGCAGCCCAAGGCACGCTAGCGGCGCTGCCCGCAAGGCGCTTTCTATTTTGCGAGACTGGCCTGGGCCGCGCGCTGCGCCAGGCAGGCCTGCGTTGCGCGATGCGTTGCGAGTCCGAAGCAGTGCGCCTCGGCCCGGCGGGCAAGCGCCTCGAGCGATCGGCGCTCCTGCGCCGCCGAAACCTGGAATTCGACCAGCCACTTCATGACCACGGCCATCACGATCAGGAAGCCGACCAGGGCGGCAATCAATGTTCCGCGCCAGTCCTGGATGCGGAAGATCGACGGTTGGGGCTTGTTCATCGTTGTCGCTGCGAATCGGCAGAAGAACACTAGCGCGGAAGCTCCGGAAAGAGCCACAGGCTCAAGCCGAGAATCACGCCCGCCCCGAGCGACACGATGGCTGCAGTCACGAACAGGGCCGCGGCAACGATGTTCGGCACCCGCATGGCCATGGCCAGGAGGGAAAGGGTCGCCAGCACGTACAGGAGCACGGGCAGCAAGGCCAGCCAGGCCGGCCGCGCGGGCGGTGGAGCCGGCTCGTCCGGACTCAGATCTCCGAGGAACGGGCTAAGCATGGAATCCCTTTCCATGAAAGACCGCGCGCAATTCGGCATCGCTCGCAGGGGAAAGGATCACCTGCGAACGCCATCCGCCAACAGCCGACCGCGAAAGCGCCTCCCGCACGTGGGGCAGCTCGGTCGGATGCGCCATGAAGAACACGTGAACGCGCTGGCCGAGCGCACTCCACACATCGGCAATGAGCGCCACGACCGGCGCTGCATCCGCGTGCAGTCCAAGAAGAATGGCATCGAAGCGCCGCCCTTCGCGCGCGGCGTTGATCAGGCCATGAAGGTGTTCGAAGGAGGCGTGGTCGATGCCGATGGCTTTCAGCGAACTGCCGGTGCACATGCGTTGCAGGGCGTCGGAGTCCACGAGCGCGATCCGGTTCTGGCGGAGCGTGTGTGCAGATGTCATTGAGGTGGCGGCTTCGTGTTCCCGGCCGGGATCGGGCTTGCAGTCCGGGAACACCGGGTCAGCAGTTGCCCTTCTTGGCTTGTCCGGGAGGGCAGAAGCCGCCCTTGCCCGGCCCTGGCCCCGGGTCCACGACGACGCAGGCGCTCAGGAGCAAGGTCATCGCAAAAGAGAAGATCACGGTGGCGGCGGTTTTTTTCATACGGGCTCCTGGGGTTGAAATGGGGCGCTGCTTCAGATGGCGCCGTTGGCCGTCAGCTTGGCCACAAAGATATGTGAATTACTAACATTTAGACAGGAAATGCTTCACGATCGACTTTGGTTTACGTGAGAAACAGTAACCAGCCCGCAGTTCTGCCCAGTACTTCACGAATGCGCGAAGCGGACATCCGTCACAGGTCCGCAGATTTAGAAGCACATCTGCAGGCCGGGGCCAGAATCCGGCCGCCGCATTCGGTCAAACTCGGGTACGACCCTCCGTGGTTTTCACAAATGTTCTATCGAAAGGAATTCCTGTTTTGAACAAGACCGAACTCATCGCCGCCATCGCAGAAGACACCAACCTCAGCAAGGCCGACGCCGGCCGCGCCTTCGACTCGGCGCTCGAACAACTCTCGCGCGCCCTGGTGCGCGGGGAGACGGTGCAGCTGATCGGCTTCGGCACTTTCAGCGTGGCCGACCGTGCCGAGCGCACCGGCCGCAATCCGTCGACCGGCGAGCAGATCACGATCAAGGCGAGCAAGAGCGCGAAATTCGCGGCAGGCAAGGCGCTGAAGGACGCGATCAACCAGGTGGGCTGATCATCCCCGGGGGCGGCTCAGGCCTGTGCGCCCTGCCACCCGCCCCCGATGGCCTTGTAGAGGTTGACCATGTTCACGGCCTCCTTGAGCTGCAGCTCGATCAGCTGCTGCTGCTCGGCATAGAGCTCGCGCTGGGCATCCTGGCTCGCGAAGTAGTCTTCCAGGCCGCTGCGAAAGCGCGTGCGCGCAATGTTCGCCACCTTCTCGAGCGCCTGCACGCGGGCCTGCTGCGCCTCCAGTTGCGGGCGCAAGTGGTCGTCGGCGATCAGGGCGTTGGCGGTTTCGCGGAATGCCATCTGCGCGGCGTGCTCATAGGCGGCCATGGCCGCTGCCAGCCGCTCCTCGTTGGCCGTGATGTTGGCCGAGCGGCGGCCCCAGTCGAACAGCGGCAGCGACACTCCCAGCACCCCGGCCCAGCTGCTGTTGCCGCTCGCCAGCAGCGTCGACAGCTCCCGGCTCACGCCGCCCGCGAGCGCGGTGAGCGAAATGGTCGGCAGCATCGCGGCCTTGGCCGCGCCCACGCCCGAGTTGGCGGCTTCGACACGCGAATAGGCCGCCAGTAGATCGGGCCGGCGCTGCAGCAGGCTGGACGGCAGGCCTGCCGCCACCTGCGCGGTGGAGCGCTGCGGCCACGGCCGGGCGCTGCCCGTGTCGGGCGAGACCGGCTGGCCGACCAGCACGTTCAGCCACTGGAGATCCTGTGCGACGCGCATGCGGAATTCTTCCTGCTTCACGCGGGCGTTCTGCAGCAGGGACTGCGCGCGGTAGACGTCCAGCTGCGCCGCGCCACCCACCGCCTTGGCACGCCCGATCATGTCGGCATTGGCCGCCAGGCCGGCCTCGTTGGCGTTGGCCAGCGCGAGCAGGGCACGGTCGGCGCGCAGCGTGAGGTAGGCATTCGACACCTCTCCCACCAGGTTCATGTGCGCAGCCGCAAAGTCCTTGTTGCCCGCCTCGGCCAGCGAGCCCGTTTGCTGGGTCGCGCTTTGCTGGCGGCCGAAGAAGTCGAGCTCGTACGACGTGACGCCGGCCTGGATGTCGAAGCTGCTGGAAGCCCGGCCGTCGGTCGGCACGTTGCCCAGCGGGCTGAGCGAGCCCTGCGGGGTGGTCTGCGCCCGCTGCGCATGGCCCGACAGGCCGATCTGCGGAAACAGCGAGGCGCGGCTGCCGGCATACACGGCCCGGGCTTCGCGGGCGCGCGCAGCATAGGCGCGCAGGTCGCGGTTCTGCGCCAGCGCGGTTGCAATCAGCCCTCGCAGTTCATCGTCCTGCACGAAGCTGCGCCAGTCGACGGGTTCCGCGTTCGGCACGGTCGTGCCGGCCGGCCATTGCGAAGGCACCGTCAGGTCGGGCTGCTTGAGCGGCGGCGTGAGATTGCATCCGCTCACCACCAGCACCACGCAGGCCGCCAGCACCAGCAGCAGCAGCCGCAGGGCCATGCGCACGAAGCCCGCCCCCGGAGATCCGAAGCCCGCGCTCGCCAGCAGGGCCGACGCGGCCTGCCATGGCCGCACCTGGACCGCGACGTGGCTCGGCGGCACGTTGAACACGTGGCTCACCAATTGCTCGCGCTGGGCCTCGGTGCCGGCAAAGCGCAGCTCGACGCCCGCGGAGCTTCTGGCGGCCAGGCGGGCCGGGAGCCATCCCACCGGGTCGACGTAGACCTCCAGCGGCTGTCCCACACGCAGGCGTTTCAGCGGGGCCTTGGCTTCCAGCAGCGCGCCGTCGGCCGCGATGTTGACGAAGCGCGATTCGCCCTCGCCCGCCGCGGTGCGCACCCGGGTGCGCGCACGCCAGGGAAAGCGCTCTTCCTGCTCCGGTCGCGGCAGGTCGACGCAGGCCATGAGCGCAGCCAGGCAGAGCAGCAGTGCGATACCGGTCCACACCAGGTTGAGCTCGTCGCCTGGCGTGAGCGCCTCGCCGCTCAAGGCGACCGACGCGCCGCCGAGCTGCAGCGCCAGCAGAAGCCCGCCGAAGATCGCGACCAGCTTCCAGTGCACGACGGTCTTGGTGCGGTCGAGCCCCTTGTTCGTGACCTTGAAGGGCCGCCCGAAGGGCCGCAGCATGGCGCTGGCCAGCGTGCTGGTGACGGCCATGGCCGCCACCAGCTGGCTCACCTCGCTGAACACGGGCAGGCAGCGCCGCCCGCTGATCCAGTAGCTGTAGGCCCAGAACATCATGAGCGGCGGCAGCCCGAAGGCGGCAAAGGCCTGCGGCGTGGCATGGAACACCGAGACCCCGGTATACCAGTAGAGCGCAGGCGCCAGCATGACCATCGCCAAGAACGGCTTGCCGAGCCAGTGCAGCAGTCCGTGCAGGAAGTGCATCCGCGCCGAGAAGCTGAAGCCCCGGCCGCGCAGCGGGCCGTCGGGCAGCAGCGCGAGCTGCACCGTTCCCAGGCACCAGCGGCTGCGCTGGTTGATGTAATCGATGATGCTCTCGGCCGACAGCCCGTTCGACAGCCGCTCGCCAAGCCAGCGCGTGATGTGGCCGTGCCGCAGCAGCAGGTAGGTGGTGTGGATGTCTTCGCACACGCTGCCCACCGGGAAGCCGCCCGCGGCGGTGATCAGGTCGCGCCGCACGATGAAGGAGGTGCCCACGCAGAAGGCCGAATCGGCAGCATCCTTGGCGGGCTGCAGCACGTCGAAGAACACGCGCTGCTCATCGACCCAGCTGTCGGTGGCGCGCAGGTTGTGCTGGATGGGGTCGGCGTTGTAGTAGAACTGCGGCGTCTGCACCAGCCCGACCTTGCGGTCCGCGAACAGGCCCAGCATGCGGTAGACGATCTGGCGCTGCGGCGCGAAGTCGGCATCGAGCACCAGGATGTAGGGCGCATTGGTCACGCCCGCCGACAGCCGCAGGCCGTTGTTGAGGTTGCCGGCCTTGGCATGGCTGTTGTCGGGCCGGCGCGCGTAGTGCACGCCCTTGCGTTCGCAATACTCGCGCAGCCAGTCGCGCCGGGTGTCGTCGAGCACCCACACGTTCAGGTTCGGATAGTCGATGGCCTGCGCGGCAATGATGGTCTTCTCCAGCACCGCAAGTTCTTCGTTGTACGTGCAGATGAAGACGTCCACCGCCGGCACCTGTGCGCCCCGCCCGCGCAGCAGCGCTTCGCCGCGGTCGGCCAGATGGTGGTTGTCGCGCCGCCGGACCAGCATGTGGATGGACATCAGCGTGTAGACGATGGCCGTCAGCTCGAAGCACAGGAACACCCAGGCGAACAGGGTCTCGAAGCCCAGGTCCGAAGGCGGCATGGTCGCAACCACGCGCCAGATGGCATAGCGCATCAGCAGCAGCGCGGTCAGCGCGCCGAACAGCACGCGGTGGGAGGTGCGGTCGATCCGCCCCCACGTCATCAGGAGGAGGGCCAGGCCCGCAACGAGTGCGTTGAGCTGAAACTCCGGTGTGGCGATCAGGTGGGACATGGTGGCGTAGCTCCTGTTGCGGCGGTCTTGCCGGTGAAGGGGTTGAACCCCGTGGCGGCCAGCGCGATCCAGGCAGTCGCGCCCAAGTGTGGCCAGCGGTAGTAGAAGAAGTCGGCCCCGGTAGAGTCCGGGCCGATGGCCAGCCCGGTCGATATGCGGGCGCTGGGGGTGGCGTAGTACAGGCCGTTGCCGGCGCGCTGCGACGCCAGCAGCTGCCACAGGGCCTCGGGCGCCGCGCCCTTGCGCGCCACCAGCGTGGCGGCGGCCTGGGCCGTGCCCTCGGTCCAGATGCCGTCCGGGCTGCGCGAGAAACCATAGCCTTCGCCGAAGCGGTGGTGCTTCTCCACCCAGTCGAGCCCCCGCATCCAGGAGCAGGAACCCTCGGGCGCCGCCAGCAGCGGCCACAGCTGGGCATCCAGGCCGGAGCCCTCGGTGGCGATGGTGGCGCCGTCTTCCTTGGTGCCGATGTTGAAGCGCTGCTCCGATGCGTTCCACATGCGGCTGACAAAGTCGAGCGCAGTGCGCGCCTGCTGGCGTTCGGCTTCGGCCTGCCCGCCGGCACGCCTGGCCGCCCAGGCGGCCGCCATCGCGATGTCGATGTTGTGCTCGGTGGATTTCCAGGTCTGGGCGCGCTGCGCGTTGTCCCAGCCGTACCAGCCGCCGTTGTAGCCGTCGGGTGCATTCCTGGCGCGGGTGCGCTGCTCGATCCAGTCGAGCAGCCGGCGCGCGGCCGCCAGGTAGGCGGGCGAGGGCTCGGCCTCGTTCAGGTTGAGCAGCAGCAAGGCGGCCCAGGCCACGTTGCCGGTGGCCGTGCTCACCTGGTAGGCGTCGGCGATCCACTGGTTCCTGGCCGCATCCCAGCGCCCGGGCAGCGCGGCCTTTTCCTCGGTCATCGGGCCGGCGCGGTAGGCGTTGCGCACGCGCCCATCGGCCGCGTTCGGGTCGCGCTCCATCGCGCGCACCACTGCGTCGCCGATGCGCCTGGCCGAGGCCGCGTCGCCGCAAGCCAAGAGCGCGATGCCCGCGAGCGCGTTGTCATAGGTGAAGGCGGCGCCCGCCAATGCAGGCTCCAGCGGCGCACCCTGCTTCGGATCGGCGACGCGATAGCTGGCAAGAAACAGCGGTCCGGAAGCCGCGCCCTTCTGCTCCTCCGCCACCGCGCGCCGCAGCCCTTCGCAGCTCTGCCGCGCAAGCGCTTGCTGGGTGGCGCTGGCGGCCTGCCGGCCGGACGGCAGGGCGACCGCTGCGGACATCGGCAAGGCCAGTGCCATCGATGCGGCAACGCAGGACACCAGGGTCCGGGGAAAGGGGAAGACCGACATGGCTCTGTTCCGATGCAGGTGGGAGGTGCATTTGCGCCTGCGCTCAGGACCTGAGGCTGGCCGACACCACCTTGCCGGGGGCGCACATGTTGCTGCCGCCGTCCGGCGGAGCCTCCTGCGGCTCCTTGCCTTCGATGCGGGCCACGGCATAGATGGAGCCCTGCTCGGCATACGGGAACGGCACGCTGTAGGTGCTCTGCAGCGCGTCCGAGGCCACAGGCAGCAATTGCTCCACGCGCGCCGGCACCGGCCTCGCGGATTCGGCGAGCTTCACGTCGAGCACCGAGCCGATGCCCAGCCGCTTGGCCACCCGCGCCGGAAACACCGCCACCACGCCGAGCCGGCTGCAATCGGTCACTCGCACCAGCGAGGCACCCGCCGTGACATACGCGCCTTCGGGCGCGAGCACGGAATGGACCTGCCCCGCCTGCGACGCCTTGATTTCGTAGAAGGACAGCTTCTCCACCCGGCGGCGTTCCTCTTCCTCGAGGTCCCTGACCTGCTTGAGCTGCTTGAAGATGGCGGTGGCGTCCTGCTGGGCGCGGCCGACGCTGTTGCGCAGCGCCTCGCGGCGGCTGGCGAGCGTCTGGAACAGGTTGCTGCCCCCGGTGCCCACGAAGGCGCCCTGCCCCGCGCTCGCCACCGTCTGGGCCTGGCCCGCAAAGGACTGCTCCGCCACCGCGGCATTGGCGCGCGCCGTGTTCAGCTGCGCCAGGGACGAGTTCATGACCTGCTCGCTGATCGCTCCCTGCTCCAGCAGGGCCTGGTTGGTCCGGACCTTGTTTTCCTGCTCTTCCACCACGCTGTGCGCCACGTCGCGTTGCCGCCGCGCGATCTGCCAGGCCTCCCAGGCCTGCGCCAGCGAGGCTTCGCGGTGCACGCCGGCCTCCTGTCCGACAGACCTCATTTCCTGGTTGTCGGACTTGTACTGGTTGCCCAGCTGGGCCAGCTGGCTTTGCAGCGCGAGGTGCTGCGACCGCAGGGTGGTGAGGATTTCCTGGCTCACGGTCGGGTTGCGCACCGTGGCCACGATGGTGCCGGGCTGCACCTTGTCGCGCGCATGCACCACCATCTGCGACACCACCCCGTTGATCGGCGAAGTGATCAGCGTCACGGGCGCCTGCAGGACGGCGCGGGTGGCCTGCGAAGACAACAGCGGCTGGACCAGCGTTGCGACCATCAGCCACAGCACGAAGGCCAGCAGCGCATAGGCCGCCAGCTTGGGGACGAAGGCGCCCGATTGCCATCGGCGCCGGCAACCAGCGCCGGGAACACGGCCGCCCATGGCACCAGCGATGCGCCGCTGGCGGTGAGAAAAGAGAACCGAACCCGGTTTTGACACACGCATAGCCACCTCTCGTGAAAACCAGATCGCGCCGCAAGGAGCGGCGCGACATCAGATTGAAGGACCCGCCCGCAGCACATGGACGCCGAGCCACGAACTCGCGTCCGCATGTTGCGGTGCAATATCAAGGTACGTCCAAACCCCGGTCAGGACTGCTTCGGTGCGAAACAAGATGTGCTGAATTCACATTCAGACAACACCGATAGTCGGGAAAAAGTCCTACATTGGTGTCGGATTGCGCGCAATTGACCACAAAAGGCCGCATTGGGCATGCGGAGCAGTCCAAGGGCCGGGTTTCCCCTGGGAAGGCCAGGGCGCAGGGTGCCGCCACCCGGCATGGCGGGCACCCCGTCATTTGAACGCGAAGCCGCGGGAATGTGGCTGCGGGGAAGATTCAGTAACGATACCGATCGTGTCCGGGGCTGTTCAGGCCGCCTGGCGCAGCCGTGGCAGCGGGGATGCAGCCGGAAACGCGCCAGCCGGGCACATGGTCATCCTGGCGCTCGCTGCTCTGACGCTGCTGGCGCAGCTGATACGGGATCGCCGCGACGCCGCGCCACGCACATCAGCGACAGCGCGCTCGTAGGCGACGAGGGCCGCCGGCCGGACAGCATGTTGCCCAGCCGGTATTTCCATTGCGCCGGCCCCACCACGCCGCGCAGCGCATCGGCACCGATCTGGTGGTTGTGCGGATAGACGCGCACCTCGAAACCCAGCGGCTCCAGCGTGGAGTGGAAGAACTCCCGGGTCACGCCATCGCCCGGCTGGTGATGGACCTCGGTTCGCAGGCCCCACGACTGCTGGCTGCCGGTCTTGTGGAAGCCGTGCCCGATCGCCCGGTAGATCCACAGCCGCGCATCCCACATCAGCTTGGCAAGGCCCTTGTAGTCCCAGGCGGTGAGCTGCGGATCATGGTCGGTGACCAGGAGGCCATGCGGCTTCACCAGCCGCGCCCCTTCGCGCAGCACCGCGGCCATGTCGTCGCAGTGGTGCAGCGACGCATTGATGGCGACGATGTCCGCCACCTGCGAGCGGAAAGGCGTGTAGGCCGCATCGGCCAGCACCGCCGTATAGCCCAGCTTGGCCGCCAGCTCCAGCGAGCCGGGCGCCACGTCCACGCCGATCAGGAGCCGCGGCTTTCCTCCGAGGGTGGCAAAGATATTGCCCGGCCCGCAGCCCAGGTCGATGACCACCTTGTCCGTCCAGTCGCCGGCAGCCGCGAGCCACCGGCTCTTGAAATGCGCATCGCGGTGGCAGAAATCCAGGTATTCCTGGGCCCACTGCACGTTTCCAAAATAGGTGGCATTGGCGGTAATGGCGTCGGTTTTTCGTTCGAGCCCCGATTCGAAGTAAGCCCCCGAGCGCTTCAGGCTGGCGTCTGGCAATAAGATGTCTCCGATCATTTTGAATCCTTCAAAAATCTGGGCCGGCATTGAGACAAGTTATGCTTAAGAATTACATGACTTTCGGTTCCACTGTTAATATTTTTAATACGCTTACAAGCTGCGCGATTTAAAAACTGACCTATTGGCTACCTCATTTGGGTGATATCAGGCATTGATATTTGCCCGTCATCGGCCAATGAAACCGGCCACCCCGTCGCGGAATGCCTGGCTGCCATATACCTCCTCGATCAGGTCCTCGTCATCCAGCCGCTGCTCGACGACGATGCGGCGGATGCTCTCCTTCACGGCCTTGTGCGTGACCGGCGACAGCGCGATGATGCGCGACGACAAAGTGTTGGACAGCGTCCTGGCAATCGGCGCGCCGAAGCGCGATGCGTCGCTGCAGACCGGGAAATCGCAGGCCGTCGCCTTTTTCATGCCCCACTTGAATCTCGAATCGCGTCCCCGGCTTGCACGGTTAGTTATGACCGATATGTACTACCAAATGTGTACAACTCTGCGCCATGACGTCCTCCAAGATACCCATCACAGAGAGCGAGTTCTCCACCATTGCGGTGGATAAGACGGTGGAAAAGCCTGTGCGCATCGCCGAAAGACGTTGCCGCGCCTGCGCCGCGACACTGCGCCTGTAAAAGCGGCACCGCATCCCGGAAGACGAGATGCCGCTGGCATCGAGGGCCCGCCTCGAACAGGCCGGGCCGTACCTCGGACACGAGCGACTCAGTAGAACGAATACCAATCTGCGTAGAGACCATCAGGACAAACGTGAGCACCCGCCCGTGGGCGCACAGTTCCGAAATACGCATCGCTTCTGCGTGATGGCCGCGGGAACGCACTGCTGCAAATTCCCGAAGTTGATCGCCTTGGCGAGTGCGTCGCCATAGTTGTCGTGCAGATATTTTTTGCACGCATGGCTCATTGACCGGCGGCTGCGGTTGGAGCCTCAGCTGGCGGAGAGTGTGAGATTCGAACTCACGGACGCTTTCACGTCGGCAGTTTTCAAGACTGCTGGTTTAAACCACTCACCCAACTCTCCGGAACCGTCGATTTTATGCTGACGCCGGCCCGTCACTCCTCGGGCAGGAAGAGCGATTGCAGGTCGCTCAGAAAATCCAGCCCGCGCTCGGTGGGCCACACGCGATGCAGGTCGCGCGCCACAAGGCCTTTCCGCTCGGCTTCCTCCAGTCCTTTCTGGATGCTGGTCATGGCCAGCCCGGTGCGCTCGCTGAACTGGGGCAGCGTGAAGCCTTCCTTCAGGCGCAGCGCATTGAGCATGAACTCGAACGGCAGGTCGGCCAGCGCCACTTCGTCGCTTTGCGCCACCGCGGCGCCGGCGCGGGCGTTGTTCATGTACAGGCGCGGTTCGCGGAAGCGCACCTGGCGCACGATGCGGTGCGCGAAGCTCAGCTTGCTGTGCGCCCCGGCGCCGATGCCCAGGTAGTCGCCGAACTGCCAGTAGTTGAGGTTGTGCGCGCACACATGGCCGTTGCGCGCATAGGCCGATACCTCGTAGCGCGACATGCCGCTGGCGGCGGTTCGCTCGGTGATGCGGTCGAGCATGGCGTAGGCCAGGTCGTCCTCGGGCAGGACCGGCGGAAACTTGGCGAACCAGGTGTTGGGCTCGATGGTGAGGTGATACACCGAGATGTGCGGCGGCGCGAGCGCCAGCGCCCGCGACAGGTCGGCATCCAGCCCCTCGAGCGTCTGGCCCGGCAGCGCATACATCAGGTCGAGGTTGAAGGTGTCGAACGCGCTCGCGGCTTCTTCCACGGCGGCGATGGCCTGGGCACGGTCGTGCACGCGGCCCAGCGCCTTCAGATGCTCGTCGTTGAAGCTCTGCACGCCCACCGACAGCCGCGTGACGCCGGCGCTGCGGTAGGCGCGGAAGCGGTTGCGCTCGAAGGTGCCGGGATTGGCTTCGAGCGTGATCTCGCACTCGGGCGCCAGCTTCAGGCGGGCGCGCACGTCGCCCAGCAGGCGGTCGATGGACTGAGGCGAAAAAAGGCTCGGCGTTCCGCCGCCGATGAAGATGGTGTGGACAGTGCGGCCCCAGATGAGCGGCAGCGCGGCGTCCAGGTCGGCAATGAGCGCGTCGACGTACGCCGCCTCGGGAATGCCCTCAGCCTCGGCCTCGCTGGAGGCGCGCCACTCGTGCGAGTTGAAGTCGCAGTAAGGGCACTTGCGCAGGCACCAGGGCAGATGGATGTAGAGCGACAGCGGCGGGAGCGCCGCCAGCTGCAACGGTCCAGGCCGCATCCAGTGCAGCACATCGTTGGCCTGCGGCGCGCCCGTGGCCTGCGCGGGCTGGATCGGAACGACAGAGGCCATCGCTCAGAACCAGCGTTCGCGCATCAGGGCCAGCATGGCCTTGGCCGCCTGGCCCCTGTGGCTGTGGGCGTTCTTCACCTCGGGCGGCAGCTGGGCAAAGGTCTTGCCGAAGCCGGGCAGGTACATGACAGGATCGAAGCCGAAGCCGTTGTCGCCGATGGGCGCGTGCGTGATTTCTCCGACCACGCGGCCGACTGCAATGAGCGGCTCGGGGTCGTCGTGCCCGCGCAGCGCGACCAGCGTGCTGACGAGCGCAGCACGCCGGTTGGCGACGCCGTCGAGCTGCTCGAGCAGCGCCTTGACGTTGTTGGCATCGCCCTTGGCATAGCCGAACTGCGTGGCATAGAACGCAGTGTCGACGCCCGGCAGGCCGCCGAAGGCATCGACGCAAAGGCCCGCGTCATCGGCGATCGCCGGCAGGCCGGTTGCGGCGCTGGCATGGCGCGCCTTGGCCAGCGCGTTTTCGACGAAGGTGCGAAACGGCTCCTCGGCCTCGCCCACGCCCAATGCCGATTGAGGCACGAGGGTCACGGCCAGCTCCGCAAACAGCTGCTGGAGCTCGGCAAGCTTGCCGGCGTTGTTGGAGGCCAGGACCAGTTTCATCGCCATCGACCGATCACTTCGAAACGAGGGACTGCTGCTGCAGCACGATCAGTTCGCCGATGCCCTTCTCGGCCAGGCCGAGCAGCAGGTTCATCTCCTCGCGCGAGAAGGCCGCGCCCTCGGCAGTGCCCTGCACTTCGACGAAGTGGCCGGCGCCGGTCATCACGACGTTCATGTCGGTATCGCAGGCGGAGTCTTCGGTGTATTCGAGGTCGAGCAGCGGCGTGCCGGCGACGATGCCGACGGAAATCGCGGCCACGTGGCCCCTGATGGGCGACGCGGGGATCGTGCCGGCGGCCAGCAGCTTGTTGACGGCGTCTTGCGCGGCGACGAAGGCGCCGGTGATGGCGGCGGTGCGGGTGCCGCCGTCGGCCTGCAGCACGTCGCAGTCGAGGTGAATGGTGCGCTCGCCCAGCGCGGCCAGGTCGAACACGGCACGCATCGAGCGGCCGATGAGGCGCTGGATCTCCTGCGTGCGGCCGCTTTGCTTGCCGCGGGCGGCTTCGCGGTCGCTGCGCGTGTGGGTGGCGCGCGGCAGCATGCCGTATTCGGCCGTGACCCAGCCTTCACCGCTGCCGCGCTTGTGCGGCGGCACGCGCTCTTCGACCGAGGCGGTGCACAGCACGCGGGTCTGGCCGAATTCGATGAGCACCGAGCCCTCGGCATGGATGGTGAAACCGCGCGTGATGCGCACCGGGCGCAGCTGGTCGGCGGCACGGCCGCCGCTTCGTGTGAAAGCAGTCATTTTTTGTGAGAGGTATGTGGAACAAGAAGCGCAGGCGGCCCCGCAAGCCGAAGCAGCCAGGGATCAGATTTTCTTGGCGGCAGAGCGGCGAATGGCTTCGTTGATTTCGGCAATCGAGCGCTCGATGGCGTCTTCGTCGAGGTCGTCGAGCGCATCGAGCTCGCCGTCCGCGGGCATGCCGGCCTGGATGGTGGAAGCAAAGACGCCGTCGTCGATGGTCTCGGTGGAAACGCCGTGGTCTTCGCCCGCCGCGTCGGGCATTTCCCATTCGAGGGCGATGAGCGTGACGTTGTCGCTGTGCGCGCCGCCCTTGCGCAGTGCCATTTCGGCCAGGTCGGGCGCGGCGTCGGACACCGGCTTGTCGGAAGACAGCGTGTGCACGATGACGGCGTCGTCGAGCACGCCCCAGACGCCGTCGGAGCACAGCATGATGCGGTCGCCGCGCTGCAGCTGCAGCGGGGCCGAAATATCGAACAGCGGCGTGGTCGGCGAGCCCAGGCAGGTGAGCAGCAGGTTGCGGTTGACCGGCATGTCCGCGCCGTGCGGACGCGGGCGCTCGGCATGCGAATGGTCGCGCGTGCGGGTCAGCAGGCGGCCGTCGCGCACCACGTAGAGGCGCGAGTCGCCGCAGTGCATCCAGGTGGCCGTGGTGCCCTGCAGCAGCGCCGCGACGACGGTGGTGCGCGGGGTGTCGAGCATGGCCTTGTGGCTCGCGTACCGCATGATCTGCTGGTGCGCCGCCATGGCCGATTCGGCCAGGAAGGACTTGACGTCCTTGACGGTGGGACGCGCTTCGCGCTGGTAGAGGGCCGCGATGGTCTGCAATGCCAATTGGGCCGCAACCTCGCCTTCGGGGTGGCCGCCCATGCCGTCGGCCAGCACGAAAAGGCCCGACTCCCGCGTGTAGCAATAGCCCATGCGGTCTTCGTTCTTGAGACGGCCGCCCTTGCGGCTGACCTGGAATACCGAGAATTTCATGCCGGGCGCGTGGTAGGTGCCGCTGCCCTGGGCAGGGCCTTCTTGTCGAAGGAGCGGATGTTGTCGAATGAAAGCCGCACCTTTTCGCCGACGGTGAGCTTGGTGTAGCGGCGCTCGCCTTCGCGGCTGAGTTCCTTTTGCAGCGCAAAGACCGATTGCGGACGCGAGAGCGGATCGAGCGACATGCACCATTCGACCACCTCGATGAGGTTGTCGGAGTACACGCCGCGCAGGCGCGACAGCGACAGGCTGAGCCGGTCTTTTTCGATGCGGCGCGGGGCGTCGTTGGGCGGATAGCCCTGCATGCAGGCGTAGATGCAGGCGCCAATGGCGTAGATGTCGGTCCAGGGGCCCATCGAGGAATCGCGCCGGTACATCTCGGGCGCGGCGAAGCCGGGCGTGTACATGGGGCGGATGAAGATGCCTTCCTTGCTGAGCACCTCGCGCGCGGCGCCGAAGTCGATCAGCACCGCCCGGTCGTCGTCGGTGACGAAGATGTTGGCCGGCTTGATGTCCAGGTGCAGCATCTTGTACTGGTGCACGATGCGAAGGCCGCGCAGGATCTCGTCGAACAGCGACCGGATGGTCGATTCGCGGAAGACCTTGGGCCTTTTCAGGTCGCGCGCGGTCACCACGAAGTCCTGCAGGGTGGCGCCCTCCAGGTAGTTCATGACCATGTAGACGGTTTCGTTCTCGCGAAAGAAGTTGAGAACGCTGACCACCGAGGCATGCGAAATCTGAGCGAGCGAGCGCCCTTCCTCGAAAAAGCTCTTGAGGCCGAGCCGGTAGAGCGAGAGCTTTTCGGGTGCGACTTCAGGCGTGAGCTCGCCCGGCCCGCGCGTGGCCAGCGAAGATGGCAGGTATTCCTTGATGGCAACCTGCTGTCCGCCGGGGTCGATGGCGAGGTAGACAACGCCAAAACCGCCTGCGGAAAGCCGGCGAACGATGCGGTAACCGCCAATGACCGTATCGGGCAGCAGGGGCGAAGGCTTGACCTTTGACATAATCCGGGAGTTTCGCCCGAAGGCGATGGTGCGGCAAGCGAACGCCATGCCGACGCCTCGGTGCTTGCAAGCAAAACCATAGTGAGGCGCAATGCCAGTTTACAGCATGACCGGCTATGCCAGTGGCCAGAACGG
>Ga0307406_10000325_pt1 | contig 27786 bp, 24 predicted proteins | sample 322Cmetagenome_3_FD_203706 | JGI IMG/M metagenome (GOLD analysis project Ga0307406, IMG submission 203706) | Maize rhizosphere microbial communities from greenhouse at UC Davis, California, United States - 322HYB-C-2 | ecosystem: Host-associated > Plants > Roots > Rhizosphere > Soil | place...
CCTGGTACGTGACCGTGCGCAGGTACTTGCCGACCCAGAGGCCGCCGGTGTACCGGGCAGCGCCGAGCGTCGGCAGCACGTGGTTGGTGCCGATGACCTTGTCGCCGTAGGAGACGCAGGTGTTCTCACCGAGGAACAGCGCGCCGTAGTCGTGCATCTTCGTGAGGGCCTCGCGGGGGTTCTCGGTGAAGATCTGCACGTGCTCGAAGGCGAAGTCGTCGGCGATGCGGTAGGCATCGTCAAGGTCGTCGGCGACGATGACCTGGCCCCAGTCGCGCCACGCGGGCCCGGCGTAGTCGCGGGTCGGCATGCCGGGGAGGATCTTCTCGATCCAGTCCATGACCTCTTCCGCGAGCGTCTGCGAGGTCGTCACGAGCACCGCGGGGGAGTCCGGGCCGTGCTCGGCCTGGGAGAGCAGGTCGACGGCGGTGAAGAACGGGTCGGCGTGCTCGTCGGCGACGATGAGGATCTCGGTGGGCCCGGCGAACAGGTCGATGCCGACCTCGCCGAAGAGCTGGCGCTTTGCCTCGGCGACATAGGCGTTGCCGGGGCCGGCGATCATGTTGACCGGCTCGATCGTCTCGGTGCCGACGGCCATCGCGGCCACGGCCTGCACGCCGCCGAGGAGGTAGATCTCGTCGGCGCCCGCCATCTTCATGGCGGCGACCGTGGCGGCGGGGATCTCGCCGCGGATCGGCGGGGTGCACGCGACGACGCGAGGGACGCCCGCGACCTTCGCGGTGATGATCGTCATGTGCGCGGATGCCGTGAGCGGGTACTTTCCGCCCGGGATGTACGCACCGGCCGCCTGCACGGGGACGTGCTTCTGGCCCAGGAAGACGCCGGGGAGGGTCTCGACCTCGATGTCGACGAGGGAGTCGCGCTGCGCCTGGGCGAAGCGGCGGACCTGCGTCTGCACGAACTCGATGTCCTGGATCACCTGCGGCGAGAGCGTGCCGATGATCTGCTCGATCTCGGCATCCGACAGCCGGTAGGACTCCGGGCTCCAGTTATCGAACTGCTCGGCATACCGCCGGACGGCGGCGTCGCCGTTCTCGCGGATGTCGCCGATGATCCCTCGGACCCGTTCGGCGACGTCCTGCTGTGCGGTGTCCGCGAACGTCTTCGTCGGCGCGGACTTCAGATGCAGGGGCATGGCCCATCCTTTCGTTGCATACGTATGCTCTGATTATGACCGCGTATGCACGGACGCGTCAAGGCGCTAGAATTTCCCCGCGTTGAGGGGGAGGCATCACATGGTCGTCACGAGTCGCGATGTCGCGCGGTTGGCAGGGGTGTCGCAACCCACGGTCTCGCGGGCCCTGCGCGACGACTCCCGGGTGTCGGATGCGACCAAGGTGCGCGTGCGCGAGGCGGCCCAGCTGCTCGGCTACGTGCCCAGCGAAGCGGGGCGCGCCCTGTCGTCGGGGCGCACCCGGCGCATCGGACTGCTGCTGACCGACCTCGACAACCAGTTCTACTCGCACATCATCGCGCCCGTGCACCGGGAGCTCGAGGCCCTCGGGTATCAGCTCATGCTGCACACCGAGACGGCCGACAACGACACGATCGTCGAGCGTCTGCTGGCGAACGGGCTCGACGGCCTGATCCTCGCCACCACGACGGTGGAGTCCGCGGCGCCGCTGCGTCTCAAGGACCGCGGTCTGCCGTTCGTGTACTTCAACCGGATCGGGTCGCTGATCGAAGCGGATGCCACGGTGGTCGATCCGGTGGACGGCTACAAGCAGGCGGTCGACCGTGCCGTCGAGCTGGGGCACCGTCGCATCGGGGCCGTGCTCGGCCCCACGAACACGAGCACGGCGCAGGCGCGCGAATCCGCGCTGCGCGACGCGGTCCTCTCGCACGGGCTCACGCTCGCCGAGGCGGATACGCGCAAGGTCTCCCGGTTCAGCGCCGACGAGGGCGAGGCCGCGGCGGCGTCGCTCCTGAGCGCGCCCGATCGCCCGACCGTGCTCTTCTGCGGCAACGACGTGGTCGCCTACGGCGTGCTGAACGCCGCACACCGCGCGGGACTCCGCGTGCCCGAGGATCTCTCGGTCGTCGGCTTCGACGATCTGCCCGAGGCTGCCTGGCCCATCGTGGATCTCGCCACGGTCCGCTACGACATCATCGGGATGGCCGAGGCTGCGGCCGACCTCATCGTGCGCCGCATCGAGAACCGCGAGGCCCCGATCGAGAACGTGCGCTTCGCGTCGTCGTTCGTGCCCCGTCGCACGCTCGCCGCCTCGCAGGCCGGTTGACGCGGCGTCCTCCTCTGGCACCCGTGTGTCAGGAAAGTCTCTCTTGCACTCGTCTGTGCATACGCATACACTGACGAAGGAAGCCCGCAATCACCGACGAAACGCGGACTCATCTTCTAAGGAGTGAAACAGCGTGCCTCTCGATCCGGTCGCCTATCTGCCGTACAAGGACCCCGATGACTTCATCCGTGAGGTCACCGACCTGATCTGGGTCGATCGGTCGATCCACTACATCCGCGAGAACTACGAGCCCGACTCGATCGTGCACGGCGGTCTCGGCACCTCCTCGAACCGCGACGAGGTCATCGAGGGTTCGCTCATGCGCATCTCGGCGACCCCCGACCGCACCGGGCAGGCCGAAGACGTCATCTGGGAGGCGCGCGGCGATGACGCGTTCCTCAGCTCGCACCTCGTGCTCTCCGGTCACCTGCAGACCTCCGAGTTCAGCCGCACGATCGCCAACTGCCTCTACCGGCGCGGCCGCATGGTCGAGGAGTGGGTCGTCCGCGACACTCTCGCGGGGCCCCTCGCACGCGGCGAGGACCTCGACGAGGTCGCCAGCGCACAGACCTTCCGCGGCTTCTCCGGATCCTGGAACGAGCCGGCACCCGCTGACCCCATCGCGACGGGCGACTCCGGAGAGCGCCCCGACGAGTACCGCGCCGAGGTCGAGAAGGTCATCGACCTGATCAAGACCGTCTGGAACGACCGCGATCTGCAGAAGGTCGAGAAGTTCTTCGAGCGCGACCTCGTGCTCCTGACGGTCGGCAACCGCCTCGTCATCCGTCCGGAGGGCTACCGTCGCGCACTGCTGCGCTTCCTCGAGTCGTTCCCCGGCGGTCAGTTCGAGATCCGCGACATCCAGACCAACTACGACGTGCGGTACGCGGGTCTCCGCGTGGCCGTCGTGTGGAAGTTCGTCGGCGACTACAACGGCGTCCCGAACTACGGACCGCTCACGGGCAAGCCGGTCGACGTGCTGGGCATCTCGCAGTTCACCTTCCATAACGGCGCCCTCGTGAAAGAGGTCCGTCTGTGGGACGACATCGCGCTTCGCGCGCAGATCCAAGGCCAGCGAGGCGACGAGCCCGTCGCCTTCGCCAACATCTACTGATCACCAGCTGATCGACACGTTTCGAACCAGGAGAAGAAGAAATGAGCAACGCCATCGTCGACGCGACCGACGTCATCGTCGACGCCAACGAGATCGAACGCCGGACCATCCGTCGCTCCGACTGGGTGCCGTGCAACTCGGCGTTCATCGACTGCCGCACCCCGGGCTCCGACCGCAAGGAGAACTACTCCTTCATCGGCGCCGGAGTCTCGCAGAACGCGAGCCAGTACGTGAACCTCGAGGTCAACCACGGGTTCAACACCGGTGCGGCCGGCATGCCGAACGGCATCTCGAACAACCTGCACCTGCACTTCACGGCCGAGGTGTTCATCAACCTCGGCGGCGAGTTCCGCCTCCGCTGGGGCGTGGACGGCAAGCAGGGCGAGTACATCAGCCATGACGGCGACATCGTCACCATCCCGACCTGGATCTTCCGCGGCTTCACGAACGAGGGGCCGGACGACGGCATCCTCTACACGGTGCTCGGACGCGACGACAACGGCGGCATCATCTGGGGCCCTTCGGTCCTGCGTGAGGCCGAGTCCTACGGGCTCCACCTCACGGCCGACAACAAGCTGATCGACACGGTCGCCGGCGACGTGCTCCCCGACGACGTGCCCCTCATCACCCCGATGAAGCAGCACTACATCGACGAGCTCACGACGTACACGGTCGAGGACATGCGCTCGCGCGTCATCCAGCCGGGCGACCGGAAGTACTCGTCCGCGGCGCTGCTGTGCGCGGCCGTCGAGGGCGGCCGCGTCGAGCTCGCCACCGTGATCGGCTACGGCATGTCGGAGAACCGCCGCCAGGTGCCGAACGTGACCGAGCCGCACTCGTTCAACCTCGCGTGGGTCAAGGCCGAGGCCGGCCAGGGCGTGCTGCGTCACCGCCACGACAAGACGCAGGCGCTGCTGTTCAAGACCGGCCGCTGGGAGGTCACCCTCAACGGCGACCCGTCGACGACCGTGAACCTCGGCGCCGGAGACACCTTCTCCGTTCCCGAGGGGGCCTGGCGCTCGTACGTGTGCGTCGAGGGCGACGAGACCGGCTCCGGCACGGTGCTCGTGATCAATGGCGGCGACGACCGCGTCTACCTCGAGTGGGCACCGGAGGTCGTCGAGGCGGCAGCCGCAGCCGACTGGACGATCGATCCCAACGGCTACCTCGCTCCGCTCGGAGTGATGGTCACCGCGACTGAAGACGACTGAGACCGACGAAGCGCGAGGGGCCGACGGCTCCTCGCGCTTCGGCGTCTCCGAGGGGAAGATGAGAGTCATGCCTGCTGCTGTCGATGAACTGCGCGTCGCCGCACTGTCGCCCGAGATCGTGATCGGCGACGTCGACGCGAACCTCGAACGCATCCGAGAGGCGATCATCGCCGCGGGGCGTCGCGATGCGCGTCTGATCGTGCTCCCCGAGCTCGCCACGAGCGGATACGTCTTCGAGGATCGTGCCGAGGCCGAGAAGGCGGCGCTCACCGCCGACGATGCGCGGTGGGATGCCGTGCGCGAGGTGATCCCTGCGGATGCCGTGGTGGTGGTCGGCTACGCCGAGGCCGCCGGCTCGCAGCTGTTCAACACCGCGGCCGTGCTGACACGCGATGCGCGGCTGGCCGACTACCGCAAGTCCCACCTCTGGGGTGCCGAGAAGCTCGTCTTCGACGTCGGCGCCGAGGCGGGCCTCGTCGTCGACACCTCGTTCGGACGCCTCGGTGTCGCGATCTGCTACGACAACGAGTTCCCCGAGGTGCCGCGCCGTCTGGCGCTCGCCGGAGCCGACGTGCTGGCGCTGCCGGTCAACTGGCCGCTGGTCCCGCGGCCCGAGGGCGAGCACGCCCCCGAGCTGATCCAGGCCATGGCATCCGCCCGTTCCTCGCGCCTGCCGGTGGTCGTCGCCGACCGCTGGGGCTCCGAGCGCGGGGTGGACTGGACCGACGGCACCGCGATCATCGACGAGCAGGGCTGGATCGTCTCGTTCCGTGCCGTGATGGGCGCCACCGCCGTGCTCTCGCTCGCCGCCGTGCGCGAGAAGTCGCTGCCGCCGCACAACCACCTGTTCGACGACCGGCGCAGCGACCTGTACTGATTCCGGTTGGGCGACCTCTCCTGATTCGGATTGGGTCCCTGAGCTTGTCGAAGGGTCAGTCGAGCGGCGTGCGGCCCTCGTGTTCCGGCAGCCTCTCGCGCAGCATCCGCTCCGCCAGCTCCGCGAGCCGCTGGGTCGCCGGCGACAGCAGCATCCCCTCGCGCTTCACCAGCGCGATCGTGTCGTGCATCGGCTCGGCGAAGGGGAAGGTGCGGATGCCGGTGGCGAAGCCCTCGGCCTCGGTGATCGACCGCGACACGATGGTGTCGGCGGCCCCGGCCGCGACGAGGCTCAGCGCGGTCTCGACGTTCTCGACCTCGACCGCGGGCTCGATCGAAAGGCCGCGCAGCCGTGCGCGCTCGAGCAGCTGACGCCGGGTCGGATCGTCCCACCCGGCGAAGGCGTCGTAGAGCACGAGCTTGGCTGCTGCGACCTCGTCGATCGTGACGGGCCCGGCATCGGCCGGGCGGGTGGCCGAGGCGTAGAGCACCTCGTCGCGGAAGAGCGGGCGCACCTCCAGTCCATCCTCGTCGACGGGCAGCACGAGCAGACCCGCCTCGAGCTCTCCGCTCGCGATCGATCGGGCGACGTGCGCGGAGTTGATGCCCACGAGGCGCAGCCGCACGTTCGGATGCCGGTGGTGGAAGGTCTCGGCGAGGTCGGCGAGCGCGTAGTACGCCGCGTTGCGGAGCACCCCGAAGGTGCAGGTGCCGCGATCGAGAGAGGTCAGCGCCTGGATCGTGTCGATGCCGTTCTGCACAGCGCTCACCGCCTGAGTGGCGTGCGGGCGCAGTTCGAGCGCGGCCGCCGTGGGCACGAGTCGTCGGCTGCCGCGCGTGAACAGGGTGACGCCGAGCTCGCGTTCCAGGCGGGCGACGAGCTCCGACACCGAGGCCTGCGTCATCGACAGATTCGCGGCGGCGGCGGTGAAGGATCCGTGCTCCAGAGCGGCGAGGAAGGCGGTCAGCTGGGTGATGGTCACACCCAATGGTAAACCCGATGCAATGCCACGGACCATCAGGCTTGTCGGATGGATGGGATCGATCTAGCCTTCCACCATGCGTTACTCCTCACCCGTGCTCGCCCGCCTCGACGGCGCGTTCCACCACCTCAAGACCCCGCTCATCGACGCACCGGCCGCCCAGCGCGATCCCGCCGTGATCGAGACAGTGACGAACATGCTCGCCGATATCCGCGAGCGCGGTCTCGATGCCGTGCTCGACTACGCGCGCAAGCTCGACAACTACCAGGGCACCGACATCGAGCTCACCGCCGAGCAGATCGCCACGAGCGGTGACCGCCTCGCCCCCGACCTCCGCGCCGCCATCGAGCTCGGCGCCGCACGCACCCAGGCGTTCGCGAAGGAGTCGCGCGCGCACCTGAGCGACTTCGAGACCGAGCTGGTCCCCGGCATCGTGACCGGCGCGAAGTACATCCCGGTGTCCCGCGTCGGCGCGTACCTGCCCGCCGGGCGCTTCCCGCTCACCGCGAGCGCGTTCATGACGGTCGGCGTCGCGAAGGCCGCCGGAGTTCCCACCGTGATCGCGTGCACGCCCCCGCAGCCCGACGGCAACGCGAACGACGCCGTCGTCTACGCCGCGCACCTGTCCGGTGTCGACCGCGTGTTCGTGATCGGCGGCGTGCAGGCGCTCGCCGCCATGGCGTACGGCCTGCTCGGCGAACTGCCCGTCGACATGCTCGTGGGCGCGGGCAACGCGTTCGTCGCCGAGGCGAAGCGTCAGCTCTTCGGCACCGTCGCGATCGACCTGCTCGCCGGCCCCAGCGAAGTCGCCGTGATCTCCGACGAGACCGCCGATCCCGAGATCGTCGCCGCCGACCTGCTCGGTCAGGCCGAGCACGGCCCGAACTCCCCGGCCGCCCTCGTCACGACATCCGAAGACCATGGCCGCGCAGTGATCGCCGCCGTGGAGCGTCAGCTCGAGACGCTGGCCACCGCCGAGATCTGCGGTCCGGCGTGGCGCGACTACGGCGTCGTCACCGTCGCGAAGGACCGCGAGACCGCCGCCGCGCTCATGGACGACCTCGCGCCGGAGCACCTCGAACTCATCACGGCCGACGATGACTGGTACCACGAGAACCTCCGCAACTACGGCTCGCTGTTCATCGGTCCGTGGAGCACGGTCGCCTACTCCGACAAGGGCATGGCGGGCACGAATCACGTGCTGCCGACCGCGGGTGGGGCCAAGCACAGCGCCGGTCTGTCGGTCTCGCGCTTCCTCAAGCCCCTGACCTACCAGCGCATCGCGCGCGAGGCGACGCCCGAGCTGGCGAACGCCGTGCAGGTCATCTCCGACTCCGAGGGCATGGCCGCGCACAGCGCGACCGCGACCATGAGGCTCGCCACCTACGAGTGAGCCCGCGTTCCGAAGTGCCCGTCGCCGAGAGGCGGCGGGCACTTCGTCGTTCTCGGCCCGCGGTGGGAACCCGGCACGGAACGGAGTGTGCGGTCGTCTCCTCAGGGTGAGGTGAGGGACGCGAGGTAGGTCTGCACGAGGTGTCGGAAGCGCTCCGGCTCCTCCAGATGGGGCATGTGGCTCGAGTGCGGGAGCACCACACCGTGGACGCGGGGAATGTGCTCCAGGAACGGACGGACCGTCTCCGGAGTCGCCTCGTCGTATCGGCCGGTGATGACGAGGGTCGGCGCGGCGATGGAGTGCAGACGATCGATAACGCTCCAGTCGCGGAGCGAGCCGGTCACGTGGAACTCCGACGGGCCGTTCATGGTGTGGTAGACCGTCGGGTCGGTATCGATCGCCGCGAGCGTCGCCTCGAGTTCGGCCGGCCAGGGATCGGTCCGGCACACGTGGCGTCGATAGTAGACGTGCATCGCCTCGACGTACTCCGGACTGTCGGTCGTGCCCGCCGCCTCGTGGGAGACCAGCGTGCGCTGCACGTCTTCGGGGAGCGCGGACCGCAACTCCTCGGCGCCGCGCATCCAGAGCGGCATGGATGCCGGTGAGTTCGCGATGATCAGGCCCTTGAGCCCTGCCGGTCGACGAACGGCGTGCTCTGCCGCGAGGATCCCTCCCCAGGACTGCCCCAACAGGACGTGGTTCTCGCGGATCCCCAACTCGTCGAGCAGCTGGTCGAGCTCGTCGAGGAAGCGGTTCACGGTCCACGACGACGACGGCGCGTCCGGCAGATGCGACGATCGTCCACTCCCCACCTGGTCGTACAGGACCACGGCACGCCCCGGAGCGGCGAGCGCGTCCAGAGGCAGCAGATAGTCGTGCGTCGCACCCGGTCCGCCGTGCAGCACGACCACAGTCGGCTGATCTCCGATCTCTCCGGTCACCCGGTACCAGGTGTGCTCGTCACCTCGGGTGAGGAGACCTTCTCTGCGCTGTCGCGTCAACGGCATCGTGTCGTCCATCGTCATCTCATTCCCCCCACACCGGCGGATGCCGCTGGGCCCAGCCGATCTGCTCCTCCAGCCGCGCCGCCACGCTGAGCAGCATCGGATCGGATCCGATCGCCGCCCCCGTGAGCTGCACGCCGAGCGGGAGCCCGTCGGCCGTCACATGACTCGGTATCGAGATCGCCGGAAGGCCGCTCAAGTTCTGCACCGGGGTGTAGGCCGACCACTCGAGCATCCGATACGGCGCATCCCCGCTCTGCCCGCGGTGGAATGAGCCGAGCGGAACCGCGACCCCGGCCGAGACGGGGGAGACGGCGAGGTCGTACGGCGCCAGCTTCGCGAGGAAACGGTCGGCGAAGGCGGCGAGTGCCGTCGTGGACTTCACGAAGTCCGCGGCTCCGAGCCGATCGCCGCGCTGCTTCATCCACCGGGTGTCCTCCTCCAGTGCTTGTGCGTGCGCGGGCGGAAGGCCGGCGAGCAGTCCGGACACGACGCCTCCGATGTAGTCGAAGAACGCCTGCACGAGGTCCGTATCCCAGGGCGCCGGGTTGGCGACCTCGACGACCTCGTGTCCGAGACCCTCGAGCATCAGGGCGATCCGATCGACCGCTGCGGTGTTCTCGGGATGGACAGCGCCGAAACCGCTGTCGGTCCAGACGGCGACACGGAGGCGGCGGGTCGCTCGGCGACGGGATGTCGCGACGAAGGACGCCGGCGCAGCGAGCTCGTGGAGCCCCCGGGGTGTTCTGACCGCCATCGCATCCAGCAGCAGTGCCGCGTCCTCCACGTTGCGCGCGAGCGGTCCGTCGGTGCTGAAGCCGAAGAACGACGAGGCGGGGGCTGCGCTCACCACGCCCCGACTCGGCTTCACGCCGACCAGGCCGCACACCGCCGCGGGGGTCCGGATCGAACCCGCACCGTCGCTGCCGTGCCCCACGGGAATGAGCCCGGCGGCGACCGCTGCGGCGGCCCCGCCGCTCGATCCGCTGGCCGAGCGACCGAGATCGTAGGGAGTGACCGCGGGGCGGCCGACGACGGTCGTGTCGGTGTAACAGGGGATGCCGAGCTCGGGCGCGTGCGTCGTGCCGAGCGTGACCGCCCCGGCGGCCCGGATGAGTCCGACGGCCTCGGCATCGTGCTCGGCCGTCACGGCGGGGAGCACCGCGCTGCCGTTGGTCACCGCTACGCCGGCGATGGGCTGCAGATCCTTGAAGGCGATGGGCAGCCCCTGCAGCGGCCGGTGCGAGACGTCCCCGCGCGCGAACCGACGATCGGCTTCCGCGGCTTCGCGCAGGGCAAGCTCCGGTGTCGTCACGACGAAGGCGCCCAGCCGCTCGGCCAGCCGATCGATGCGATCGAGATAGTGCTCCGTGAGCTCGACCGCGCTCACGGAGCGGTCGCGGAGCGCCGCGCACTGCTCGACCGCCGTGAGGTCGTGCAGGACCGTGGCCGTGGACGCGCTCATCGATCCGCCGTCCACTGCGCCGACTGCAGACCGGCGAGCTCGACGAGATCGCCGAGTGCGACGTTGTAGTCGACCACGTGCAGTCCCAGCGTGGAGGTGCTGCTCCCCGCTGGGAACAGGGCGGCCCCGCCGTCGACCTGCAGCCAGCTGGCTGTGCCGGCGGCATCCGTCTGCGTTCTGCACTGGCCGGTGAGCGTGGCCTCTCGGCGCACGAACCCCGCCGGTCTGTTCTCGAGCGCGAACCCGGAGAGCACGACAGAGAGGTGACCGTTCGGCAGCACGACCGTGCCTTCGAGCAGACGATTGGTCGGCAGGTAGGCATCCAGAGGCGTTGCGGCGCCCGCGGCGACTCCGGCGATCAGGGTCGCCGGGTTGACGCAGAGGATGCGATGCCCGGCGTCGACGCTGCGTCCGAACTCGGCATCGGCGGCGGGGGCCGAGCCCCCGGCCATCGCGTAGCTCGAGTACCCCACCAGGCATCCGGTGGGCATCGATGCCGCTGCCGAAGTGCGCGTGCAGACGGGCATCCCCGGGATCGTCTCGTGATCGGCCGGCCCGGTGCCGTCCGCTACCTGCACGTCGCCGCCGAGCAGGTAGGCGGCGATGAGCTGCTCGCGGGGAGCCGAGCCCGCGTCGAACTCCTGCTGCAGCAGCGTGACGAGGTCCGCCGTGCCCTGGGAGTGGCCGAGCAGGATGACACCGCGCCGCTGACCCGTTACCGGGTCGATGTTGTCGTTCTCCCAGTAGTCCGCCCACGCACCGGCGACGTCCATCGCACCGGTCGTGTAGTCGGCGTCGGTGCCGGTGAGCACACCTCCGACGAGGCTGAGCAGCGGCGCCTGACGGTACACCGGCACGAAGAGTCGGCAGGTGCTCGCGAACCGGCCCACCTGCGTGAGGGTGACGGCGAGGTGGGTGTCCTGCGGCTGCGGGGGAAGCGATCCGATCTGCAGCACCGGGTTGGGCGTGAGGTCGACGGTCGGATAGACGGAGAAGCAGTCGACGGCGGGGGCTGCCGGGCGCGGAAACGACTCGTGCGTGGACGTGCTGGTCACGTTGATCGCGTCGAGCGTGACATCCGCGCCGCTGCCCAGGTAGCGTGCGGTGAACTCCGTCCCCGCGGCTCCGCGCTGCGGTGAGCCCACGGCTTCCTGATTGCAGGGGTTGGCGGGGGCGCCAGGACGACACAGCCACACCGTGTCGGCGAGGGGCGCGGCCACGGACCCCACTGCGGAGGAGGACTCGTCGAGGGGAGCAGGTGCGGCCGCGGCCCGGTCGGCGATGACCCCGGTGGCGATGACGGCGAGCGCCGTCACCACCGCCGCCATCCCGCGCCGCGCGTGCACCCGCGACGCGCTCAACGGACGCCTCGGATCGGCTGGATCGCGAGCGCGCCCAGCAGGCTGAATGCCGCAGCGCCGATGAACAGCGCCGTGTAGTTGCCGCCGGAGCCGATCGCGAGGAAGAGGGGAGCGATCGCGGGTGCGACCATCTGCGGCACCGCGTTGGCGATGTTGAAGACGCCGAGATCCTTGGCGGCGGTGGCGCCGCCGTTCGGGAGGACCTGGGCGACCAGCGCGAGATCGACGGCCAGGTAGGTGCCGAGCGCGAGTCCGCCGATCACGATGCCGACGAGGAAGGTCTCCCAGGTCTGCGCCGTGGCCACGACGATCATGGCCACGCCGTACAGTGCCGCCGAGCCGAGCACGAAGATCTTGCGACGACGCAGCCGGTCGGAGAGCCAGCCACAGCCGACCGAGCTGACGACCACGGCGGCGGTCAGCAGGAGGGTCGACTGGAGGACGAGCCCCGGGATCGCTGCGGCATCGAAACCGAGCTGATCGGAGAGGTAGTACACCTGGTAGGTCTGCAGGATCGCGAAGCCCGTCATCATCAGGAACCGTCCGAGCCAGGCCCAGCCGAACGCACGGTGCCGCAGCGGGTTCACCCAGAAGCTGCGCGCGAAGGCGCGGAAGTCGTAGCGGCTGCGGTCGGCAGGATCCAGCCGGCGGTCGCGGAGAACCAGGGACAGTGCGATCACGGTGGCGGCCGCGAGCGCTCCGGGGACGAGGAACATCAACGCCACCGAGGTGCCGACGAGCTGGACGAGGAAGACGCCGGTGACGACGCCCACGGCCTGGCACATGCCGACGAGGCCGGAGACCTTGCCCCGCTGCAGCTCGGGGACGTGGTCGATGAGCAGTGCGGCGAGCGCGGCGTTGAGGGCGCTGAAGCCCAGCTGCGTGATGCACCAGCCGAGGAGCATCATCGGGATGGACGCGCTCATCGAGAGGATGACGAGCCCGATGAGCCCGACGAGCAGTCCGCCCAAGAGCCAGGGTCGGCGCATGCCCCAGCGGCTCGTGGTGCGGTCGCTGAGCTGGCCGAAGAAGGGGCCGGAGAGCAGAGCGACCACGGCGGCGACGCCGAGCACGAGCGAGAGGCTCGCCGGGGCGTTCTCGGGGTCGAGCTGCTGGATGCGCAGAGCGAGGGTGACCGAGAGCGGAGCGAGGGTCGCGACCGCGACCCCGAGCACGGCGGCGACGAACGCCGTGATGAAGCCCGCGCTCGCAGGGGGAGCGGTGCGCGGCGGTGCGGGATCCTGTGCGGTGGCGATCGGGCCGTCAGCGTTGGTCGTCATGTCTGAACCTCCTCATGGGGTCGTGCCGGATGGGTGAGTGAACCTTACTAACAACTCAGTAAAAAACGCTAGCGAAACTGACAACTCGTTCAGATGCGGATACGATCGCACCGTGCCCCCGCAGACTCGACGCATCGCCACGTCCGCCCGGGGCGCCCGCCGCAAGGAGCAGATCGTGAGTGCGGCGCTCGAGCTCTTCGCGAGCGGCGGCTACCGCGGCACCGGCATCACCGAGGTCGCCGATCAGGTCGGCATCACGGAACCCGCCGTCCTCTACCACTTCGGAACGAAGGTCGGACTGCTGCGCGCTGTGGTCGAGCAGCACGCCGGAGTCAGTCGCTCCTTCGCCGCCGACGTCGCCGAACTCGGCGGACTCACCGGACTCCGCGAGATCCCCGGGTTCACGCGGCGCAGCATCGAGGAGCCCGCGCTGATCAAGCTCTTCGCCGTGCTCCTCGCCGAGAACTTCGAATCCGATGCGCCGGCGCACGACTTCTTCGTGGAGCACTACCGCGCGCTCCGTGTCAGCGTCGCAGCGCTCATCGAGGCCGGACAGGGGCGCGGCGAGATCCGCAGCGATGTGGACCCGACGCTGAAGGCGGTCGAGATCCTCGGCGCCCTCGACGGCATCGCGAACCAGTGGCTGCTCGACCCCGACAAGGTCGATTTCGCCGCCTGCATCGACTCCTACGTCACCGCACTGGAGCGCGACCTGACCCGCTGAATGCGTGTGATTCCGTCAGGAATGTCGGAAACGGATCGAGATGACATCGAATGTCACCTGACAGGGGTCGTGTGGCACTCCGTGCCCCTTCTTTGTCGTGACACTTTCGGGACGACGGCTCCGGCTACTCCCGCGCCCGTGACGAGACCCGGTGCCGACGCCAATGTGACAGTTCCGTTCCTCGCCTGGAGCCGCCATACGCACTAGACCGGGATCCGAGGTCATGCGCTGCGGTGAAGAAAGGGTCGTCCCGATAGTGAACGTTGGCCACTCCTAGTTCGGCTGCGTCCTCAACGAACCGTTGCTCCGGCTGGCTGCAGCAGAACGGGCAGCGTGGCTCCGTCGCCTCTCGCGAACCTGCTCGGCCCGCACTGCAAGCAGCCTGGCTTCTGCGTAGGTTCGACCTCGACGAGTTCGTCCACCAGCGGGCAATACATGGCCCATCGGTCGCGAGTGACATCATCCTCGACGAGACCTCCGACAGCCATCAGCCAGTCATCCACGGCGCGCGATGCGGCGACGGCGTTCAGGGTGATGACGCTCGGCGCGTGCACAGCGTCGTCCTCGACGTACCGCTGCCGCCTGCGCTGTTCAGGGCTGGTGGCTTCTTCCGTGAGTTTCCAAGCTGGGATCAACCCATTGCACTGCAGGCATCCGCTGCCCGGCGAGCTCATGCGCGATACCGAGAAGATGTCGGTGACCTCGCCGTTCTTCACGCTCACCTTCGAACCGACCTGCGTGTGCGGCACGAGGTACTGGTGTGTGATGGAGTTCACCAGCCGGCGCACGAGCGCTGAGTCGGCTGCGAGGAAGATGTGGTCACAGTCCGTGAGCATCGCTGCGACGTCTGAATCGAGCACCGAACGAGGCACTGCCGTGATGCGAACCGTCGGCGATGCTTCCCGGGCCACCCGCGCGGCGATTCGCACTTTGAAGGCTGCGATGCGGTCGCCAATCGCTCGAAGGAGGGCGGGCCTGCGCGGGTCGCGCAGCCAGGTCATCGCGTCGCTCCTTCTCGCCCCGACGACCCGGGGAAGGTTCGTCGGATCAATGCGGTCCGGATCGATGAGGATTAGTTCCCCGACCCCCAGCCGTGCCAGGTACTCGGAGATCAGGGATCCGGCACCTCCCAGTCCGACGACCGCGACCTTCGAACCGGCGAGCACGGCCTGACCGCGGTCCCCGAAGATGCGCGTCTGGCGGTCATAGCCCGGATCGGCGATGGCCGCCGTGAGCGGGTTGGGGGTGAGTGTCATCTGAGGGCGGCCCGCCACTCGCAGGTGAGTGATCTCCGCGCGCTCACCCCCACCGAGCCAGATGTCGCCGGCGACCGCTCCCGTCGTGAACACCAATGCGCCGACGGGGACGCCGTCATTGATGTCGAGTAGCGCGGGGTACCCTCGCTCGTGCGACGCCATGTCCGTCGTCGAGAAGCCGACGTTGGCGTGCCCGCCGTGGTTGTGCACGGCAAGGTACGCGAGATCCTCGTCGGCGCAGACGTCGATGTTGTCTGCGACGAAGGATGCGGTCAGCTTCCGGTATCCGCGGTCTCCTGCGACGTAGTCGACGCCGTTTTCGGCCAGCACGACGTCACGAACGAGGAGTCGGTTACCGCGAGGGCTTCGAGCGATGCCGCAGCGAAGAACCGCTCCGTGCTCATCGCGGTCACCGGGAAACAGGTGGACACGGAGATCGTCCCACTGTTCCCCGGTCATCACTTCAGACCACGGACCGCTCATCGCTCCTCCAGCCAACGGAGCACCTTCAGTGCCTTCGACGCCGCCGTGTCCACGGAGGGGTCGAGGTAGTTGCTGCGCCGGGACAGCTGCATCGCCTGCGTGTTTTGCGGCCCGTACGACGTGAGGGCGAACCCCTCCCGGTGTGCGTTGCCGTCTACTCGCTGCAGGTCCGGCCTGACGAAATGCGGGTAGACATCTGCTTCAGGGTAGGGATGCGTGATCTGGAACGCCATCCATGACGTCGGCGTGACGAATGCGGGACCCATCGGAACCTGGTCGATGGTTACCCAGACGCCGCCCTGACCGTCAGAGACGTAGGAGATGCCCGCTTCAGGAAAAGTCTCGCGGAGCTCGTCGATAGCGTTCAAGATCGCTTCGCTCGGGACGCTCACGAGTTATCGTCTCCGTTGACCGCGCGGAACTCGTCGTCACGGTGAACACGGATCTGCTCGTCATCGCCGACCGGCATGAAGTTCTTACCGTTCTTGCGCAGAAGCAGGAAGTCGGCGCTGATGGCCACGCCCTGTGCGATGGCGGCGTCCTTAATCTGCTGACCAGCGTGGAGGCGCCCACTGAGGGTCACCGGCTTGCGGTTGACGATGATGCGAACCGTCACCGGTCGACTGAAGAAGCGGTCTTCGTCAACGATGGTGACCACTTCCCCGTCCCGGATGGGGTCGTCGAGGTCGTCCTGCACGTCCTTCCATACCCCGTGGCTCTCGGGGATAGGCGGCTGGGGCAGCGCGCGCAGCTGGTCCTCGGTGATGCTGGTGGATCGAATTTGGTAGGGAACCCTATCGATGTAGATGGTGAGCGCACGGTCGGTAAAGAAACGCACGCCGTCCTTGAGCGCGATGGTCTCGGCGTCACCCACCAGGTGATCCTGAGCGTCGGGGACGTCAAGCCAGATGGTCTCGGCGACCGGGTCGAGAAGCGCGCGGAGCTGAGCGCCGGTGAGACGTCGCTTCGGCGCCTCGTACGGGCGGCTATCGATGATGATGCGGATAGAATCTGAAGATGCCACGATGGGCTCCGTTCTCTTGGTGGTGGTGAGGTTTGTCCCCACTCAAGAGACCCAAACGGGACAGCTTCAGATCTGTCTAAGACTCGTCTACTCGCACTCCTTGCATACCGCTGAACCATCGCTGAACTGGCTGGTGTGCTTCACGAAAGTGCACGAGTCGCACATCTTCTCGAACAGCGTGGGAGCGGTACACCCGCAGTGACCGGCCGGGCACTTGGGCTTGCTGCAGGTGAGGCAATGACGATGTGTCTCGAAGTTTTTGCCGCATATGTCGCAGGTAGCCCAGCGGCTCGTACGGCGCAGCGCCGTGTTCTCCTTGGGCGGCGAGTAGCTCCGCCAAGGCGCGGACTCTTCGACCATGACGACGAACAGTCTGTCCCCTGCCCACGCGGCCTGACCATAGAGCTCATTCGTCGAGTGACCTGACGAGTACCAGATCCGTGCGTCGTCCCGCGACCACACACGGTTTGGGTCGGGATCTTCAAGCGCGGCTCGAATGAGCGGGTTCTCGCTCTGATCGCTCAAACGTGCAGGCGCGTAAATAGACCCTCGGGCGGCGGCGAAGGTCACGATGCCGACATCGTTGACAACAGCTACTGCCCCGGCGCCGCGCAACCGGCCCGCCATGCGGACGCTGATTGCAGCGCGGGACGCGTTGGACGTGCCGAACAGATCAACCGCCGTCTGGGCGCTCGGGCCTCCGAAAGGAATGCTCGCTTCATCCACCATGTCGTCAGGCAGGAGAATGTTCGCGGCGAACGCATCGCACGCGGCGTCCTCGAAGCCTGATCTGTCCTGTTGCCGCAGGACAGCCTTTCCCAGGCTCACGGTGGTGCGTTGTAGATGATGCCCGAGTTCGTGCAGGACGGTGAACTGTTGCCGGCGCCTCGACATCGACTCGGTGACGATGAGCGTCGGCGGTGAGTGCCGGTATCCTCCTGCGACAGAGCACCCGAGCTGTGAGTTGCTGGGAACGAATTCAGGTACGCGGAGTACCTCCAAGTCATCACGGCGCTCGAGGACTTCGAAGGCGTCAAGGGTCAGCGCCTCAGTCGAACCACCTGCCGCCGCCCATGCAGCCCTCATGGCGTCCGCCTGAGTTTGGGCGTCAGGAAAGAAGCGCGGCATCAATCGCTCTCCGTCGCCATCAACGCTTCGAGCCGCTGTCGCCAGATGTCGCGGCCGGCGCCGGATTGCCGTGCCGCGAGTTGGTAAATGTCGTAGCCGAGCCGCATTCGACCAGCCGCCTCGTCTCCGCCTACCGCACGTCTCCGGATGCCACGCCGCCACCGCGGCTCTTGGAGCTCTCGACAGAGATCTGCGGGCAGCGGCCGCACCGCCTGCATGATGTCAGCCGCAGATGTACCGGTTGCGTCGGCGAGAGTCTCTGCTTCCTCTACTGAAAGGGGCTCTGACCCCATCACGATATCCATTGCTCGTGACTGGTTGACGCCCAGCGCGTCCATAACGATTTCCAGGTCCAAATCGAGCCGGGATGAGTTCGCCGTGTTGCTATCCAGTTCGAAGCGCGGGGCGAGTTCCATGGCGCCAACAGCGTCGAAAAGCTGGTCAATGGCTCGGGCCGCACCTGATCCGGGTTCGGGGCTAGATTCATGCGGTTCCGAGAGTGTTCTTCCTGCGGTCTCGACGATGGCAAGCAACGTTGGTCCGAGCGTCTCGAGGAGGTTGTCGAGCGCGGCGAAAGGAATCCAATGCCCTTGCCGCGGCCAGATAGCGAGGGCGCTGGGCAGTGGACTTTCGAGCTCATCTACGACGAGCGACTCGGAGTTGCGTACTCCCGGTTCCACGCTGACTGGGAGGACGTGAGCCAGCGCACTCGCATCGTCAACTTGGTCGACGAGCACGATGGCGTCGGAGTTGGCCCACGTTGCTTGTCGCAGCTGTCCTCGTGCGACCTCGCACGAAAACGTATGACTGACGAGCTCGGGGACGGCGAACTGAGCCGCGAGTTCGAACCAGCGGTCATTGGCATCAGTTGGCACGTTCATCCTCCCTGTCACTGTGAAGAGACGGGACAGTGCCCGCTTCGTCCAGCACGAGCTCTACGACAGCAGTCATGATCTCATGGGAGTTCGGCTCTGCCCCGGCGAGCTCCTGCAGCCTCTCTCGTAGGCGCGCAGCGGCAGTGTAGGCCGACGAGCGCGAGCACGCGAGAACCTCAGCGAGCCTGTCCATGTCACCTCGGTGACGGATGACCGCCTTCTCCTTTTCGGTGAGCATCGGCACTATGCCTGCCGCGATGCGTTCTGACCGGATTCTCGTCGCGGTTTCGAAGACGGAGACGTCGCTTTCCCGGGTGTCTTCGATGACCTCCCACTCGGTATTCACAACGGAGAGGGATGCGTCTCGTTGTTGCAAAGCGAGCGGGAACCGGTTCCCGCAGATCACCGTGATCTCCGCGACATGAAGGCGCCCGGCGAGGTCGAGCAGTCGGTGCAAGAGCTCTTCAAGCTCACCTGGCGCACCAAGCACCACCTTGCCGCTGGGTTCGGTGCGTACCGCGACCTGGGTCGCGGCTGCGGCCGCTTCAAGGTCGGACACAGGCACAGACCGCCCTTCATCTTCACCGCCTGTCAGGTACCAATGGTGAGCGGCCGAGGAGGGTGAGAACAGGTTGCTGCGCTCGAGCCGCTTCTCGATCCGATTGCGCAATGCTCCGAAGGGTAGCTTGCGCGCTTCGTCGACCAGCCAGTTCGTCGCCCAGGCATAAGTGATTCGTCGCGCGGCCGCGTCGTCGGACGCTGCGAGCACCGCGGTGACGTAGGACTTGCCCTTCGCGACGAAGAAGCCCTGTACCAGATCGTCAACGCTCTCCCGTGCGCGGATAGTGGCAAACTTCGCGATGAGCGAGGAGAACACGTCTCGCATCAGATCGAGCGCCGCTGGTCCCAGTTGACCGCCGCGCTGACTCGCCTCGTCTCTTATTCGTGTCGTTGACACTTTCCCCCTTCGCGCGTTCACCCAGACGCGCACGGCAGAACCGCAATCACACAGTAGGACGGCAGGGTCCGATATGCCGGTATCTAGCATGGCGCGTTCGAGCTGAACCTAGTCCATCGTCGTCGTCATGAACCAACCCCGGGAGGCGCAACTCGCAATCGAAACGGCTTGCGCAAGGTGAATGGTGCCGATGCCTGGCTTGGAGCCTCGGTCTGGTTTGCGGATACGGAACGCGAAAGTTGGTGTTTCAGCGCCGCAGCCAGAGCGCTCTCGAACGCTCCGCCCGTACTGCACGGAGTTTCAGTCGCTCAAGCAATTGAAGAGAGTTAGCGGCGGGCAGCTGGCCCTTCCGTCAGATCGCGGTCCCTAAGGGAGGACGGTCGACTACCTTGCGGTGTGGCATCGACGACTGCCCGCGACTGACGCAGTGCGTCGCTGAACCAGCTGATCTCGCGGATGTCGCTCGCTACTCTAGAGCGTTCTTCAGCGTGACTACTCATGACTCGCCTTCCTTCTTTTCGACCGCACCTTCGGATTCTGCTCTTTCTTCTGGCGCTTCGCTAGCTTCAGTCCTACCAAGGACGTCGGACATGACGATTGTGATCGCCGCTTCGCGAGCTGCAGGGTTCGCCAGCGGCTCGGCGTCGGCCAGCGTGAATCTGGACTTCTGTTTGTCGAACTGAGTGAACTTGCCGTCCGCTGCCCGCCGTCTGTCTTGCCCAGAAAAGACAGTGTTATAGATACTCCATGACGCGCCGCGGAATGACTCGACCAGAACTTTCGTTTTCGATTCGCCAGGATCGGATGTAACGGAGTCGCCGTACATCTCACCGGCGAGTGACTTTGGGTAGGGATCGACGTAAACGACCCGCTTGATGCCGCTAGCCACGATGAGTCTCATGCACATGTGGCATGGGTACGCGGTGGTATAGAGGGTTGCCCCGCTGACAGCGACGCCAAGTCGCGCTGCTTGGGACAGAGCAGACATCTCGGCGTGCACGATCCTTCCGAATTCGATCAAAGAGAGCAACCGCGTTCGTTTGATGGCGGCTTCTGTCGAGTCGAGCACTCTAGCAAGTCGGTCTTCGGTCGCGAGGTGGGTCATCTCCGTCGATAGAAACCCCCCCGCTTCAAGCGACGTGAGCACCTCCCGGAGTGTTCGTCGCGTCTGGCGCTTATTGAAGTCGTACCCCTCTGCGAAATCGCGGCCATCTGGGGCATCCCCTGCCCAGTACTCGCCTCCGCCATACTTTGGAACTTCATTTGAACCCGTCGTAAGCAACTCACCAGACTCGAGGGTGATGGCAGCGCCCACCTGACGCCCGGGGTCCGCGGATCGAGCCGCAGCCGTGAAAGCATGCGCCATCCCCACCTCGTCCCGACTAGGGGTTCGAAACGGCTCCCCGAAGAGCAGCCCGACCATCCTCGAAGTCTCGGTTGATACGTCGCGATCGAGATCCACGAGATAGTCGGCGCTAGCAAATACATTGCGACCATGTTGACCGAACTCATTCTCGAGGTCGTTCTCGTCCCTCCGCATCAAGTTCTCGACGGCGGCGGCGTGATTTGTGCCTGCCGGGGATTCGTCCCTGAGCGATGCGACAAGGTTTCGCTGGCGGCGCTGTTGCCCTTGATGAACGCCTATCAATACGAAACGGTTCCCGTATGCGTGCCGGAGCAGCGCTACCTCATCTTGGTGTTTGAGCGTTCGGAGCAACCATGCGAACCGCCTGTTGGGTTCGTCGGGAAGACGATCCGTCACGATCTTGCCAACGGCGAGAGCCGCCAGGACGTCTCCGCTTCCGGCGCGCTTCCGCAGCGCGTCTCCGGCGTCCATTCGAGCTGTGTAATAGTCAACCGAGTCCGGGCTACCGGGAGCGACATCGAGCAGCCGGCTTAGCCGAATCTCCTCGCTGTCGTAACCGTAGATGCGTAGCTCATCCTGGAGCGGGCCGACCAAGACATCTAGGTCGGTACCGATCGGAGCCGCGAACCCTAGAACAATCTCGAAGTCGGCTGTCCCTATGACGTCAATTAGCAAGCTTCCTCCAGCGTTTGATCTCAGTCTGGACCGATCAAGTCAGATGCTCGGCATTCCAGGTTTGATCCGCGGGCCGTGTCTCGACCCCGATGCTGACTGAAAACTGGCGGCGATTTCGTCGCGACAGTTCCCGCGGGATCGTCGGGGCGCGCTGCCAGTTCCGGGTCCGTGGTCTACTCGCGACGCGCTAGCGTGGCGCTGGCGCCTACCCGCGCCGCATCGCTCCTTTCGAGCAGAGCTACGGCGTCTGCCACCTGACCGAAGAACATCGCGGTGGCGGCCAGGGCAGCCGGGTCGTCGCTCATTCCCTGAATCGAGACGACGAACGATGCTCCGTCGGTCCGTTCGAGATACCAGGAGCCCGCGAGGAGTCCCATCGAGCTTTGCGCGCGGTCGTGCTGGCCGGTGAACGCGCAGCGGTTGTGTGCCCGAGACCACTGCAGCTTTCGCGTCCGACGCCTGATAGCCACGCAACCCCCACTGGAAGATCGCCACATCAGACATGACATGACACGTTGAGACTATAGGGGGCGAGGACACTGCTCAGGTTGAGATAGCTAGTGGGGCAGTCTCGGCAACATCTGTCGGAATCGGGCTGGGGTGACATCGAGTAAAACGCGAAGGCGGGATGTCGGAGACCACTCAGCCATTGGTTTGCCTCCTGACATCCCGCCTTCGCGGGCTTGATGGATCCGCCGCCACCTGGCCAGGGCGGCGGTGGCTAGGCCCTCCCGCCTCAGTCCCGAGCGCGCTTCGGTGTTGGCGGCTGTTGCCGGCTGCTCAGGCGCCCGGGACCTGAAGCACCGTCGTGTTCTCAAGTCGGGGCCCGCGCCACACTGCGGCGCGCGGTGGAGACTGCTGATCGGAAATTGTGGCGTGCATCACCAGCCCGTTCTTGAGGTTCTCCAGACCGAAGTGGGCGCTGGGCTGATCCGTCCTCGGGTTGCCGGCCGTCACGCTGATCTTGGTCTTCGCCGCCGTCACGTTGGTTCCGGCGCCGAGATAGACCCCGAATCGCGGAGCGTCCTCGATGGTGTTGTCGGAGATCGCGATGTTGCGATGCACCCGCGACGCCCCCACCGTGTAGGTCGAGGTGAAGTGCTGGAGCATGATCGCGGCAGCCGAGGTGGGCCACGGCACGAGCGTCTGGTCAAGGCAGACCCGACGGATCTGGTTGCCGCTGACGACGAGGTTCTCGGAGCCGATAGGCCCTTCGCCATAGGCCGTGTCGTTCGCGATCCAGATGCCCCAGTTGGTGAGGTCGCTCATCCGGTTGTCGGTGATCACTCCGTCGCTGGCCTTCATCCGCACACCCAGCCCGCGCGACTCCTCGATGACGTTGCCGGTGATCACGAAGCCCGAACCGGAGTACGAGCGGTTGAAGACGTGATCGCCCGCCATCGCGCCGGACACAGCGGCCGCGATCGTGACGACCAGGGGAGTTGCGGCGCGCGGATCTCCTTCGACGGCCGTCACGCGGGCCGTGCCGCGCACGGTGCCGTCGCTGGACTGGACGATCTGGAGGGTGTCGCCGATGGCGACTTCTGCAGAGCCTCCCGCGAGGTGGAGCTTCTTGTCTCCCTCGCTGAGGGACTGGAGTGAACGCAGCTGCGAGTAAACGTTCATGCCGTCGTCGTGCAGCCGCGCGAAACGGTTGCCGACGACCGTCGGCCCTCGGCGCCCGCCGTGATGGTGATACCCGTCGGCGTTCACACTGACCCAGCGGCCGGAGTCGGCCCGCACGTCGACCACGGTGCGGCGCAGTACGGTCGCCTCCGAGTTATTCGAGATGACGGCGGCTCCGGGGCCGGCGTGGATGATCAGGTCCTTCAGCGTCGTGTCGGCGGACTGGTGGAGGGCGATGGCGTTGCGGTCACCGCGGTATCCGGTGGCGAAGCCGTCTCCGACGGCGATGTCGGACATCCGTCCCCGGTGCGCCGGGTCGACGGTGAACGTCCAGCGACCGTCGGCGCCGGCCGCAGCGGGGTAGGAGACGGAGAAGGTCGACTGGACCCCGCGCTTGAAGAGCCCGCTCGAGGCGTCATGCAGCGTGCCGTAGCCAGCTCCGGCGAACAGTGTGCGGTCGGTGAGGGACGGGAACCCGGACAGGAGCTCGAGCTGGAAGGTGCCGGCTGTCGGATCGACTGCACGGATGACCCCCTGCGTGAAGGGCGGGGTCTCGTAGTCGAGCGTGAAGCCGGTGATCGTGATCCCGGTCGAGCGAGTGATGGCGATGCCGCCCTTGTGCGGGTCGAGCATGAGCAGCTCGGTCCCATCGCCGAGCAGTTCGATGCGCGCCGTCTCCGTGAGCTCGAGTGCGTACCACGACGGGGTGCCGTCGTCGCCGACGCGGTAGACGCCACGGTCGAACAACACCCGTGCGGTGTTCTTGGCGGATGCGGCCGTCCACGCAACGGCGTCGGCGATCGTTTGTCGGATGGCCGGTCCGCTGTCCGCTGCGCCGGGCGTGGCGCCGCGTGCGGAGACGGGGAAGTCCATACGGTGGCCGGCCCCGCCGGTGCGCACGGGGCCAGCGCCGGTAACGCCCGGCGTCGCGACCGCGGGGGATGCGGATCCGGCGACGACGGCGAGGCCGCCCGCGCCGATCGCGGCGCCGACGAGCAGCGTGCGGCGAGTGATTCTCTGTTCTGCATCGTTCATGGACTGACTCCTTCATCATGGCGACGCGACTCTGCGGCACCGCAGTTCATTCAAATAATTGGAAGGTAGCACCAATAGTTTGAATATGCGAGACTTTCCGAACCGAAGGGATGACATATGACCGCCACCACCTCGCGCCGGGCCTGCGGACCGGCCGAAATCCGCATCGTCGAAGGGGAGTCCGCACTCCTCCCGCCCTATACGGACGACGTCTGGACGGGGCGCTACATTCCGCGCGGCATCCTGGTCCCCTTTCGCGGCCAGGTGGGAACCCCCGCTCCCGCGGCGCTCGACCGTGAATCCCTTGTCGTCCGCGCAGGAGGGTCTGTGCTGCGTGAGGGGAATGACTACGTCGTCGATGCGGTTTACGGAACCATCTGCCTGCCGGCCACCGAGGCAGCGCCCCTGACTGTGTCGATCGACTACCGCTATTCTCTGTTGCGCATCGATAGCCTCGTCCGTGATGAGGAGTCAAACCAGAGGATGCTGCTGCGAGGCGTCTCGCACCTGACCAACCCCCATCCACCTCGCCCCGCCTCGGGGCAGATCGTTCAGGAAAACCTCTTCGTCGATGCCTTCAGCGAGGGCGAAGCGACTGTGTTCGTCCCTCGCTTTCCGCGACAACCATCGCTCGTAGCGAAGGCTGACGTGCTACCTCGCGCAGCACTACGGCTGAGCGAGGGTGAGCCGGTCCGCCTGCTGTTCCTGGGCGACTCGATCACCGAGGGCGGGGATGCTTCGACGGAGGAATCGACCTTCCGCGCGGTCGCAGGACGTCGATTGAGGGACAGGCATCCGCTGGTGCATGTCTCGTATGCGGCCACCGGCGGATCGCGATCCGTGCAGTGGCTGGATGACAGTGACGACTCCTGCGACTGGGATCGTGTGACGGATGCCGCGCCCCACATCACCGTCGTGGAATTCCTGAATGACGCCTACCTCGAGCCCGCGGAGTGGGAGCCCGCATACGACGAACTCCTCTCTCGTCTGCGAGCCGGGGGCGGCGAGGTGGTGCTGCTGACGCCGACCTTCGCCATGCGGTCGGCCATGAACGGGTCGGAGCAGGCGGATGATGGGCGTCCGTATGTGCGGTTCGTGCGTGACTACGCTGCGCGCGTCGAAGTGCCACTGATCGATGTGTCTGCGCGTTGGGCGAGGCTTCGCGACGAAGGGCTCCCGTACTGGACGCTGCTCGCGAACGGTATCAACCATCCCGACGACCGCGGGCATCGCCTGACCGGCGAGTTCGTAGCGGAAGCGCTTCTGACGATGCTCTCCCGAGAGACGGCCGCATGAACCGAAGCCGAGACGGCTCCTCGCTCATCGCGATCGGCGATTCCCTGACCGAGCACGGCACCTGGCCGGAGATGCTCGCCGCCGCCGCTGGATGGGGGATCGACCGTGTCGCGCATGCGGGGCAGACCTCGACCGAGATCGCGCTGCGCATCGGGGCGATCGGGATGACGTTCACGGGCGCAGGGCCGGCACGCGAAGGCCGACTACCGCTGACGCCCGTGGACCCGTACGGAGACTTCCGTCATCACATCGACGCCGGGATGGCTGACATCTCGGTGCCGGGAACGCTCGCTGGTCATCTGGGGCTCCTTACCCACCGTGTGGGCGGGGCCGCGCTCGAGGGGTGGGAGTTTTTGTCCCGCGGCACCCCTCCCGGAGCGGGCGTGGTTCTCGACTTCCGTGCCGAGGCGCCGGTCTTCTCCGCACCCGCGGTGTTCGTCATCTGGTGCGGACGCAACAATCCCGGACCGGTCGCTGCGCGCGACGTCGCCGCGATCGTCGCTGAGCTGCAGGCGCGCCACTCCGCGGCGCGGTGCCTCGTGCTGGGGGTGCACGCGGCATCGTTCGAACCGGTCGGCTCCGAGGGGGCCGCGCTCGTCGACGGGCTGAACGCGACGCTCGTGCAGACCTTCGGCGATCACTTCGTCGACCTGGGCGCCGCGTTCCACGAGGTGGCGCCGACCCCCGACGATACGACCGCGGCGCGGCTGCGGAGCGACGACGTGCACTTGAACGCCGAGGGAGATGCGGTCGTCGCCCGGGCGGTCGCTTGGCGGCTGTCGGATCTGGGGTTGTGGCCCGTGGGCATGCCGCTGCCGTCATGAGACGGGAAGCGGCGCAGTGGAGAGGTATCGAGGCGTTCCGCTACTCTGCGGGAGGGACCTCGGTGGTCGTGGTGCCCGCCCGCGGTGCAAAGATCGTCTCGCTACGCGATCGCACCGGCCGCGAGTGGCTGGCGCAGGGCGACGGGCGCTCCCTTCCGCAGCATCCGGGGACGGCGTTCGAGGATGCGGAGATGTGCGGCTGGGACGAGTGTGTCCCGACCATCGATCGGTCCCGGACGACGACGGGCCTGATCGCCCCCGACCACGGTGATGCCTGGAACCGAGAGTGGCGGGAAGGGCAGGACGGCGCGCTGTCGACGCACCTACCTTCCGTTGATGCGACTATCTTCCGCGCGATCGCGCTCGACGCGGACGGCACGCTCACCCTGTCCTACCGTGTCCAGGCCGGACCGGCTGGGGCGGACATCCTGTGGGCGGCGCATCCCCTTTTCCTCCGGGAGGAGGGAGACCGGATTCGCATCGATGCCGTGAACCCGCTGTGGGATGTCTCCGCGCCGACCGCCGTGCTCGCCGCAGATGGTCCGGACGAGCGGGTGAACGCCCCGATGTCGGAGGGGTCGTCCGCCAAGTACTACACGGATCCGGTGGAGCGGCCGCGGTGGGCCCGTATCGATCGCCAGGACGGCGCGTCGCTGCAGCTCGAGTGGGTAGGGTGCGCGGTACGAACCCTGGGCGTCTGGCTCGACCGCGCGCAGTTCGCCACCGATGACGTGGTCGCCTTCGAGCCGTCCACGGGATGGTACGACGCGGTGGACGCGGCCTCGGCTGCCGATCAGGTGCTCCGATTGGGTCCCAACGGACGCGCGGATTGGTGTCTCGTCCTCCGCCTCATCACATCATCGCCGCAGGTGGGTCAGCGTTTGTCCTCCTAATCAGCAGACAAGTCCTTAGGCCTTTGATTTAGAGCTTGGAGGTTTGCTACGGTGATGAGCAACCGGTGTACCAACTGAAGAACTGAGGCCGACGATGACGAACACTCCCCGTACTGTGCTGGTAACCGGCGCGGACGGCCGCATCGGCCGGGCGACGGTAGCACGGCTCCGTGCGGACGGATGGCGGGTCGTGGCCCTCGCCCCGCGGTTCCGCTCGCTCACAGCGGACGACGCCGACCTGCGAATCGGCGACGCGACGAACGAGGCGGATGTCGCCGCAGCGCTCGAGGGCGTCGATGCGCTCGTCCACCTCGCCGCAGTGCCCCACTGGGAGCACGGAACGCCCTACGAGGTGTACACGACGAACGTCGTCTCGACGTTCAACGTCCTGGTGCAGGCTGCGCAGCGGGGCATCCGGCGGGCGGTCATCGCGAGCAGCATCCAGGCGACCGGCGTGCCGGGCAACCACCACGACGTGCTACCCGCTTACTACCCGATCGACGAGTCGCTCCCGACCGTCCACGACGAGTGGTACTCGCTGTCGAAGTACTCCGACGAGCTCACGGCGCGGATGGTCGCCAGCCACTGGGGCATGTCGATCATCGCGCTGCGCTTCCCGTGGGTCGATGACGCGGAGGCCCTGCGTGTGGTCGGCGACGAGTGGACCCGTGATTC
>Ga0307406_10000327_pt1 | contig 27574 bp, 26 predicted proteins | sample 322Cmetagenome_3_FD_203706 | JGI IMG/M metagenome (GOLD analysis project Ga0307406, IMG submission 203706) | Maize rhizosphere microbial communities from greenhouse at UC Davis, California, United States - 322HYB-C-2 | ecosystem: Host-associated > Plants > Roots > Rhizosphere > Soil | place...
CTTGTAACCAGGCCGGAGATTCTTCAACAGAAATCCCGGAAATTGTAAGTCCGCAATATCTTGGTGCTAAATGAGAATCTTCAACACTAACATCAATTTTCAGGGTACGCATATCAACTCTGAAATTGCTTACAGATGGCGTAATCAATTCTACGTTTACACCACGTTGCAGCATTCCGGCTCTCAAATCACGTGCTGTGCCGTAATGGCTCATAGCATCTGCGCGGTTAGGCGTCAGGCCAATTTCAAAAACTTCATCATTAGTAATATTAAAAACCTTTGCAGCAGGAGTTCCCGGTTCCAGATTTTCATCCAAAACCATAATTCCGTCATGGCTTGTACCAAGACCCAGTTCATCTTCAGCACAAATCATTCCGTGACTGTCCTGTCCGCGTATTTTTCCTTTTTTAATAGTAAATTCTCCGCCATCTTTATCATATAAAACGGTTCCGATTGTAGCAACAGGAACTTTTTGCCCGGCAGCAACATTGGCAGCACCACAAACAATTTGTATTGGAGCTTCCTGACCAATATTTACAGTGGTCACTTTTAATCTGTCAGCATCAGGATGTTTTTCGCAAGTAAGTACGTGTCCTACAACAACTCCTTCCAAACCACCTTTTATGGATTCATATTTTTCAACAACTTCAACTTCCAGACCTAAATCTGTCAGTAATTCTGAAGTTTGCTCAGATGTCCAATCTGTTTTAATGAATTGTTTTAACCAGTTGTAAGATATTTTCATGTTAACTTTTATTCTTGAATAAGGATACAAATATAAGGATTAGGTAGTGTAGTAAGAAAGAATTTATTTGGTTTTTTGAAACTGTCTTATTTTTTTAGTTCTTATTTGATATACCACATTTTAGCCTTGTTTATTTGTATATTTTGTATTTATTAGAAGTAAATTTTTAGAATATTTTAGATTAAATTAATTCTTCAACGTGCTTTTTAATGTTGTCTGCAATCTTTTTTGTTGGCAAATCATTTTCGTCATCACCAAATGGATCTTCAATTTCTTCTGCAATAAGCTCCAAACTCGCCAGTACATAAAATATAAAAACGACAACAGGGGCAACAAAATAGCCTAAGCTTATAGAGTATCCAAATGGCAATGTCATTGTATAGAAGAAAATGAATTTTTTGATAAAGGCACTATAAGAGTAGGGTATGGGTGTGTTTTTTATTCTTTCGCAGGCACCACATATATCTGTAAAGGATTGTAATTCCTGATTTATAGTGATAAGCTGATCACCGGTAATTTTTTTGGCTTCATACAAACTATTAACTTTATGATACATCATTCTCATTACCTGATTTGGCTTGTGTTTATGGTGATCAATTTCCAGATCGACATCTTCAAAAAGCTGTTTGCTTGTTTCTTCGTCTTTTAAATGTTTGTGTAAAAATGAGGCGTAAGTCGGAATTATTTCCCTAAAAAACTTTCTGTCGTTTTCTTCCTTCACAATAGCAGAAAGTTTTATGGCAAGGTTTCGGCTGTTGTTTACAAGGCCTCCCCATAATTTTCTTCCTTCCCACCAACGGTCATAAGCGGTATTGGTTCTAAAAACCAGTAATAATGAAATCACAAAACCCAGCATTCCGTGCATAATGGGAATGTTATGGATGTAATCATTCTTGCCAACCTTAAAATATTCTACTTCAAGATAACCGACAGCGGCCGAATAAAACCCAATTGCGAGCATTATCGGAAATAATTTTCTAATTGTATCCGATTTATGAAAATGAAAGATAAAAGTAAACCAGTCCTTAGTATTGTATGAAATCATTTAAATCTGTTTTGAAACAAATTTAAATTAAAAATTAATATTTCCTGCTAATTCTTTTAGTGCAATTTCAGATAATTTTGCTTCGTATTGTGCATTGCTGTAACGCACTTTTGCATTTACATAATTGAGCTGAGCCGTTCTGAAATCAATAGTTGTTATGGTTCCGATTCTGAATTTATCTAAAGTAATTTCTAAATTTTGTTTTGCAATTGCTTCGTTATTTTCTTCCAGGTCAATTAGTTCCAGATTGGTTAGATAGGTCTGAAATGCTGTGCTTAATTGTGTGTTCAAAATTGAGTTTTGCTGTTCTATGGCAATTTGGGAATTCTCAATTTGAATTTTAGCTATTTTTTCATTTCGATGCTGATTAAAACCGTCAAAAATATTTAGTGTAGCATTAAAACCATAGTTTAGACCTTTGCTTGATGTTGAGCTGGTAAAACCAAGACTCGATTCGCTTTCTGCAAAATTATATCCAGAAGTTAACCTAACAATAGGGTAGCGGTCGGCTCTTACTTGTTTTAATTGCAATTCGGCAACACGTTTATTTATAATTTGCGTTTCAAGCACAGGATTTTGTTTTTGGGCTAAATCCATTAAATCTGCTAAAACTAACTTGTTGTCTACTGTTACATTGTCTACGACCTTAAAATCAATTTTTGGATCACGCGCCAAATATTGGTTAAGCAATATTTTGCCGTTTGCATACGATTCTTTTTGTCTTAATAAGGCCACCTGATCAGAGTTTAAATCAACCTGAGCATTCAGAACTTCTAATTTTGAAGCCTTACCAATAGTGAAGCGATTTTGAGCCAAAGTCAATCGTTGTTTAGAAATAACAATTGTTGTATCTAAGGCTGCTAATTGCTGTTGCATTTGCACTAAATTATAATAAGCAGAATTTACCTGTCCGATTTTGACCAGAATAGTGCTTTTGAGCTCAGCATCGCCTAATTTTTGAAGTTCTTTTAACTGATCGTATCGGGCAAACATTTTCATTCCGTCAAAAACAGTCCATCCTAAACTAACACCATAGGTCAAACTATTATTTTTGGCATTATTTAGTTTGGTAGAAGTTCCGTCCTGACGTGTTTGTGATGAGTTTTGAATACTATTATTATCTGTTACAGAAGCGGTAGCAGTTGGTAACATTCCGGCATTTCCGATTGTTACATTTGTTTCGCTTATTTGTGTATTATTTTTGGCAATCTTAATTTCAAAGTTGTTTTCCAAGGCTATTTTCATAGCATCTTCAATAGTTAAAACCTCCTGCGCTCGCGTGCTTATTGCGCAAAAGAAAAATAGTATTAAACTACGGAATAGAATTTTAGTGTTCATGTTTTTTTTCTTTTGCCTGAAATTCAGATTTTGATTTGAATTTCAGGCTAATAAATTATTTACTTTCTTTTTCGTATTCTTCTATATGGTCAAATTCAGGATAATGTTTTCTGGCTTTAGACCACATTAAATAAATTGCCGGAATAACAAAAAGCGTTAATGCCAATGAAAAAATGGTTCCTCCAACAATTACAACTCCCATTCCGATTCTACTCGTAGAGGCGGCTCCAAGAGACATGGCAATTGGCAGAGCTCCCAATGCGATTGCTAAACTCGTCATCAGGATCGGACGTAAACGTGCCTCTGAGGCTTCTAAAATAGCTTCTAACTTTGGTTTTCCCTGTTCTCTAAGCTGATTGGCAAATTCTACAATCAAAATACCATTTTTAGTAACTAAACCAATAAGCATTACCGTACCAATCTGGCTAAAGATATTCCATGTCTGATTGAATAACCATAAGGAGAATAAAGCTCCTGCCACAGCCATAGGTACAGTCAGAATGATAATAAGAGGGTCAATAAAACTCTCAAACTGAGCAGCAAGAATTAAAAAGATTAATAACAAAGCCAGTCCAAATGCAAAAGAAGTATTTGAACTACTTTCTACAAAATCTCGTGATTCTCCGCTCAAATCGGTTGTAAAACTTTCGTCCAGAACTTTTGCCTTGATCTGATCCATTGCTTCAATACCATCACTGATACTTTTTCCCGGTGCTAAACCGGCAGAAACAGTTGCAGACATATAACGGTTGTTGTGATACAGCTGCGGCGGATTACTTTGCTCTTCAATATTGACAACATTATCCATCTGGATTAATTCACCGTTTTTGTTTTTAACAAACATGGACGTTAAATCAAGAGGTTTAGAACGGTCTTTTTGATCAAATTGTCCGATAACCTGATATTGTTTACCATTTTTAATGAAATATCCAAAACGCTGACCGCTCAAAGAAAGCTGCAAGGTTTGTGCAATATCAATGATAGAAATACCCAGACTCTCTGCTTTTGCACGATCTATACTTACGTTTATCTCAGGTTTATTAAATTTTAAATTGACATCTGTAGTCGAGAAAACATCACTTTTGCCGACTTCTTCCATAAAGACAGGGATTTTTTCTCTTAGTTTTTCAAAATTCGGAGCCTGAATTATATATTGGATCGGCAATCCTCCACGTCTGTTAACAGAAATTGTAGGCTGTTGAATTACAGATGTTTTTGCATTTGGATATTTTTTAGTCCATTTTGATAATTTATCAGCAATTTCTTTTTGGGATCGTTCTCTTTCGTCCGGATCTTTTAACGAAAGTCTGATAAAACCAGAATTTGCAGCCGAACCTCCGGACCCCGGAGCTGTAATGACTAAGCTTACTTTTTTCTCGGGAATAGAATCATCAACCAATTTTGAAATTTCCTGCATAAACCGGTTCGTATACTCATAAGATGAACCTTCGGGCGTTGTCATACGCATGGTAACCGAACTGCGGTCATCGTAAGGAGCTGTTTCTTTTGGGAGTATGGTAAAAAACAAATAAATTAATCCGAAACAGGCAATCAAAATAGGAAAACTGATCCATTTTTTGTTCATGAAACGTGATAAAGAATCTGCATAACCGCTATTTAATTTTTCAAAAAACGGTTCTGTTTTAATATAAAATTTAGACTTTTTCTGTTCGCCGCCTTTCATCAAATAAGCGTTCAGCATTGGTGTCAGGGTCAATGATACAAAGGCAGAAATCAATACCGCAGCACCAATTACAACTCCAAATTCCCGAAAGAGTCGGCCAACGAAACCTTCTAAGAAAATTACGGGTAAAAATACCGCGGCCAGCGTTACCGAAATTGAGATTACAGCATAAAAAATCTCATTAGAACCTTTTATCGCTGCCTCAATTGGCGTCATACCTTCTTCGACTTTTTTAAATATATTTTCGGTAACTACAATTCCGTCATCAACAACCAAACCAGTTGCCAGTACAATAGCCAAAAGGGTCAATACGTTTATGGAAAACCCAAATAGCCACATGATAAAAAAGGTGGCAATCAATGAAACCGGAATATCTATTAGTGGCCTGAATGCAATTGCCCAATCTCTAAAGAATAAATATATAATGATAATTACCAATATGATAGAAATCCCCAGAGTTTCTGCAACTTCCAATACTGATTTTTTAACAAAAAGTGTGTTGTCAAGCGCAATATTTAGTTTAATATCCTTTGGTAAATCCTTTTTTAAGGCTTCGTATTTTTTATAAAATTCAGAAGAAATATCAAGGTAATTGGCTCCCGGCATTGGCACAATAGCCAAACCAATCATAGGAAGTCCGGAAGAGGTTAATCCTGTTTCGATATTTTCCGGGCCTAATTCTGCACCGCCAACATCGCTCAAGCGAACAATTTTGTCACCGTCGGTCCGAATAATAATATTATTAAATTCCTCTGGCTTAGAAAGATTTCCTATTGTTTTTACAGTCAATTCTGTATTGTTTCCGGTTAATTTTCCAGAGGGCAACTCTACGTTTTGTGCGTTTAAGGCATTTCGAACATCAGAAACAGTACAATTATAGGCATTCAGTTTTATCGGATCAATCCACAAACGCATAGCATAACGTTTCTGTCCCCAGATCTGAACACCACTTACACCCGGTATAGTTTCTAATCGCTGCGAAATTACATTCTCTGCATAATCACTTAGTTCTAAGGCGCTTCTTGTGTCACTCTGAACAGTCATTGAAATAATAGATTCACTATCTGCATCTGCTTTAGAAACTACCGGAGGCGCATCAATATCCTGAGGCAAACTTCTGACAGCTTGTGAAACTTTATCACGAACATCATTTGCTGCTTCCTCCAGATTTTTGTCTAAATTAAATTCGATCGTAATATTACTGCTTCCCTGATTGCTTGAGGAAGTAATGTTTCTAATTCCGTCGATAGCATTTACGGCTTTCTCAAGCGGCTCTGTGATCTGTGATTCAATAATGTCTGAATTGGCTCCGGTATAGTTTGTTCTGATAGAAACTTGTGCCGGATCAATTGACGGAAATTCACGAACACCCAAAAAGGTATAACCTATAAAACCGAATAAAATAATCAAAAGATTCAGTACAATGGTTAAAACGGGTCTTCTTATACTTGTAGTAGATAAACTCATATATGATTTATGATTTTAGATTGTTGATTTTAGATTTATTCATAAATTCTAAATACTTTATCAAAATCTATAATTTTATTAATTTGAATGGCTTTAGTTTTCTGATTAAATCTAATATCTAAAGCCTAAAATCTATAATTATTTTACTTTAACTTTTACAGGAGCGTCATTTTTTAAGGACATCACGCCGCTTGTAATCAGGGTGTCTCCGGCTTTTAATCCGGATAAAATCAGGATAGAAGAATCAGTTCTTGTAGTAGCGTCGACCATCACTTCTTTAGCTTTTCCCATATTGGCAATATAAACTTTTTTACCGTCCTGAACGGGTACGATAGCTTCTGAGGGAACAACTATTGCATCTTTAATAATATTCAGAGGTAATTTTACATCTGCAAAAGTCCCCGGAAAAAGTTTTCCGTCAGTATTGACTGCAATAGCACGAATTTGTAAAGTACGGGTTGCTACAGCTACTTCTGGCTCAATTGCATATATTTTTGCAGCATATACTTTGTCTGATCCGGATACGGTAAATTCTATATCTGATCCCGTTTTTACCTGAGAAGCATATTTTTCAGAAATAGAAAATGTGATTTTTAATTTGCCTGTATTTACTAGTTTGGCAACTAAAACAGCAGGGGTGATGTAAGTTCCCGGAGATATAGAACGTAAACCTATTTTTCCTGAGAAAGGTGCTTTGACAGAAGTTTTGGCGATTTGCGCGCTAATCAATTGGCTTTGCGCTTTCGCGGAAGCGTAATCTGCATTTGCAACATCAAATTCTTCCTGACTAATGGCTTCTTTTTGAAGTAGCAGTTTTGCTCTTCTTTGGTTTTCTCCGGCCAAATTCTCTTTTGTAACCGCTTGTCGCAACTGTGCTCTTAACTCAATATCATTTACTTTAAAAAGAACCTGACCTTTATTTACATTTGTACCTTCATTAAAATAAATACCTTCAACGATACCAGAAACTTCACTGTGAATTTCTACCTGTTCATTGGCTTCAATAGAACCCGACAAAGACAAGTTGTTATCAAAAGTGGATGTTTTTAGCACAACTCCGGTTACAGAAGTTGGAGTGTCTTTGTCTCCAAATTTCTTAGATTCTTCGTTTTTACTTTTATTAGATATAATTCTGTAGGCAATAAACCCTCCAATTCCGATAATGAGAAGGGCATAAATTAGGTTTTTTACTTTCATAAAATTGAGGTAAGTGTATTTTTTTGGTATGAATTTAGGTAAGTATACAAAATTAGCTTTTTGAACTGAATACTAAAAGGTTATTTTTTATTTAACACTTGTAGTTATAAATTTAAAATTGTCTTAAGTTGTTGTAAATCAGTTTTATAGTATTGCTTTTTGTTTGTCATTATTTGGAGGAAAATGTGTTTTTATCATTCGCAATTTTTTTGAGTTTTAAAATCAGGATATAGTCCTGAAAAGTTTAGACATCTTTTCTGCCATTTGGTTTAATCGGGTTATTCAATTTTTTTATCTTTTTTACATATTTGTTTTTAAACATTTTACCTAAATATATTTAGGTCAGTTTTTACCCACGTAATTTTACTTAAAAATGTTTTTAAAAATAAGTTTTTTCTGATTATTAAATAAATATCTGCATTTTGTCTGATTTTTTTTGCACTTTATCGATTTTATTTGTAACATTGATAAGCTTAAACAAAATAATATGTCTTTTGTGAGAATAATAATGTTTTTGGTGCTTAAGCGTTAAAATGTGTAGGTTTTTTATTTGTTTTTAAGTTAAAATTATTAATTTATAAATTCAATTAATTAACAGTTGTTTATATATTGTTAATGTTTCTTTCCAAAAACTACTATTTATGGCAAAAAAATTACTGCTTGGCTTATGGTTCTCATTACTGCTATTTGCAATTTCATATTTATTCTGGCAAAACGAATTCAAATACAGTCTTCCGACACCTGTTCCCAAAAATTACCATGACATAGCGATAGGATCCAGAGTTGATTTGGGAAAATGCTGGATTACTAATAACAAACCGGTTTTCATTCATTTCTTTAATCCCGATTGTCCCTGCTCGAGGTTTAATATACCGCATGTAAGCGGTTTGATAAAAAAATATGGGGATCAGATCAATTTTAAAATTGTGGTTCTCAACAAACAGAAAGATTTTACAATAGAAGAAATCCAGAAAAAATTTGGAGCCGATATTCCCGTTTATTTTGATTCGGCTATGGCACAAAAATGTGGTGTTTTCTCCACGCCGCAAGCCGTTATTATTGATTCTTCGCACAATCTATATTACCGCGGCAATTATAATAAAACCAGATATTGCACCAATGCAGACAGCAATTATGCCCAGATGGCAATAGATTCTTTACTGCAGCAAACCAAAAGCCCCTCGTTTAATGCTTTAGCTCTAAGAGCTTACGGATGTTCATTACCAAAATGCACTAAATAAATCTAACCCCTTAACCAAAAAACAAAAATTATGAAAACAAAAGCTAGTTTGAATGAACAAGATTATCTGCACAGTTTTATGTCAACCATGACTCAAAAATCGGACATTATTATTAACTATGTTTTGGCTGTCTATTTCCTGCTCGGAATCGCCCTGGCATTTAAGTACGATACGTTTGAGATAGGTGTGGGCGTTGGTACAATAAATCTTTTATTATACTATTCTGCAAAATGGTTTCTTAAGAAATCCAATTTTTACCAATACGTTTTGTCTGTAGTGCTGGCTATTTTTATGGCGCAATACATCTACCAGATGCATGGTTTGTTCGAAATGCATTTTACAGTATTCATTGCCAGTACGATTTTGATTATTTATCAAAACTGGAAACTACAGATTCCGCTAACACTTTTGGTGGTAGTACATCATGCAGGTTTGGCCTATATGCAGAGTGAAGTCTATAATGACCCAAAAGGTTTGCAATTGTACTTTTCTCAGGTAAATTTTGATTTGGAAACTCTTTTGATTCACGTTGTTTTAGCCGCTGTTGTATTCTTCATGAACGGTTACTGGGCTTATTATTTTAAAGAACACAGTCAAAAACATATTTCTAAAATATCTGACGAATACGAATTGGAAAACATAAAACTGGCCTCTGCAAAATACAGTTCATTATCTGCCAATAATGAGTTTAATGTTTTTGTTTACAGAACCGCACAGGATTTGAAACTTCCTGTAAACTCTGTTTTAAAACTAATTGATGTTTCAAAAGGTCATACGGATAATGATAAACTGCTTAGTTATCTGGAAATGATGAGAGAAAGTGCCAAAAGAATTGATGATCTGGTAAATGATATTCAAGGTAAATCTGCAAACAGAGTTTCTAATTAACGCCGGACTGAATTTATAAAGCATCAAATCAATCCGTTTTAACTAAAACTCTTATGTATGTCCAAACATGATTTTGAATTGGCAAAAGAAATGCTTGATTCTTTAAAAAAATCTTTTGATTTAAATTCTTTTGAAAAAATAGGAGGTGAAACCGAATTTGGGAAACAAGTTGCCTTGATATATAGCCAGTACAGCAATAATCCGAATGCTAAAAATCTGGATTTTCAATATAAAAAACTCATTCAGATTGCTAATGATATAAAACATCTCAGGTTGTCCAATGATGCAACATTGCCCGATTGGCTGGAGGAAGAACTCGAAGCGGTTTTCAGGAAAACAAAAGATCTCCTGATTATTTTAGAAAACGATCTTTAATGAAAATATAACTTTAGAAAAGACACTTCTAAAGCACAAATAATAGCATATTAATTTATTAAATAAAAAATTTTATGGATACCAGAATTACCCGTCCGTCTCCATCAGACAGAGAAGTCGATTGGAATAAAACTAAAGTATTACTCAGTAAAACAGATACAAAAGGAACAATTTTATATGCTAATGAAGCTTTTATTGATGTATCTGGCTATGATGAATTTGAACTGATCGGACAGCCGCACAACGTTATTCGTCATCCTGACATGCCAAAGGTTATTTTTAAATTTTTGTGGGACAGTATCAAAGCCAATCAGAATATTCATGCTATTATCAAGAATATGTCTAAAACCGGAAGATATTATTGGGTAATCACAGATTTTAAAATTATTTCTGATTCTGACGGAGAAATTGTAGGCTATTTTGGAACACGAAAATCAGTTCCTGAGGATATAATTATAAAATTTATAGAGCCGTTGTATAAAAAACTACTGCATATTGAGGAAGCCAGCGGAATTCACGCTTCTGAGGAATATCTGGTTGGCTTTCTTGAAGAAAGAAACAAATCTTATATGGAATATGTTGATCATCTGGTTGCAACAGGAAAAGATGATAAAAACAAGGTAAAAAAAGGATTTTTTAATGGCTTCTTCGAAAAGAAAGATGTCAAAAAGAAATAAGATAAAATACTCTTCATTGTATCAGCTCTAAAACAGTATAAGCTTTTTGCCCCAAATCTATCAAGCTTACTAATCTAATAGAATGTTTTAGACTTAAACACCAAGTGTTTAAGATGATACTTTGGAGGGGATTTTTTTTTAAGGCTCTAAGTTGCTAAGGTTCTGAGGTTCTGAGTTTTTTTACTTAGTGCCTTAGAACCTTAGCGCCTCAGTACCTAACTTATATAATTCCAAATATTTTTCTTCTTCGTCAATTCTATAAAAACAGCTTTCAGGATTGCGTGTTCGGGTTTTTGGAGGGCTGGGTCTTCTTTTAAAATTTTCATAGCGTAATTTCTTCCCAAGGATAAAATATCCCTATCTTTTACAATATCAGCAATTTGTAGGTTTAGAACTCCACTTTGCTGGGTTCCCATCAAATCTCCCGGGCCACGAAGTTTTAAGTCAACTTCGGCAATTTCAAAACCGTCGTTAGTCTGCACCATTGTCTCCATACGGGTTTTACTGTCGGCACTCAATTTATGGCTGGTCATCAGGATACAATAACTTTGTTCAGCACCACGGCCAACGCGCCCTCGTAACTGATGCAGCTGCGATAATCCAAAACGTTCTGCGCTTTCTATAATCATTACACTGGCATTGGGTACATTTACACCCACCTCAATTACCGTTGTAGCCACCATAATGTTGGTTTTACCTTCAGAAAAGCGTTTCATTTCGGCATCTTTATCTGCGGGTTTCATTTTTCCGTGTAAAATCGAAATTGAATACTGCGGCAACGGAAAATCTCTCGAAATACTTTCATAACCGTCCATCAAATCCTTGTAATCCATTTTTTCAGATTCCTGAATCAAAGGATATACAATATAGATTTGCCTGCCTTTTGCAATTTCATCCCGAAGGAATTTCCAGACCTTCAATCGATTGGTATCGTAACGATGCACTGTTTGAATTGGTTTTCTACCCGGCGGCAGTTCATCAATTACAGAAATATCCAGATCTCCGTACAAACTCATTGCCAAAGTTCGCGGAATAGGTGTGGCGGTCATCACCAAAACGTGTGGCGGAATATCATTTTTCTTCCATAATTTAGAACGCTGTTCCACCCCAAAACGATGTTGCTCATCAATAACAGATAACCCCAGGTTTTTAAATTTTACTTTATCTTCTAATAAAGCATGCGTGCCAATCAAAATATGCAGGCTTCCGTTTTCAAGCTCTTCATGAATTATTTTTCTTGCTGCAGTTTTGGTCGATCCGGTTAGTATTTTGATGTTGATATTTAATGTTGCGGCCAATTCAGATAATCCTATAAAATGCTGGTTGGCCAGAATTTCTGTCGGAGCCATTAAACATGCCTGAAAACCATTATCAATTGCCAAAAGCATACTCATAAAAGCTACAATTGTTTTCCCGGAACCCACGTCTCCCTGCAATAATCGATTCATCTGGGCATTGCTTCCCATGTCTGAACGAATTTCTTTTATCACTCTTTTCTGTGCATTTGTCAGATTAAATGGCAGGTGATTTTCATAAAATTCATTAAAAAGCTGTCCCACTTTCGTGAAAGGATGCCCTTTTATTTTATGTTTCCGAATCAGATTTTTCGTAATTAATTGTAATTGGATAAAAAACAATTCTTCAAACTTTAAACGGAATTGTGCTTTTGCCAAAGCATCAGTACTTTTCGGAAAATGAATATTGAACAGAGCAGCTTTTTTAGAAATCAGCTTTAATTCTTCAATTAAATACTGCGGAAATGTTTCTGTAAACAATGCCTGTGTTTCAATAAACAACTGCTGCATTAATTTATTGATTGTTCGGTTTGATATACCGCGATTAGTCAGCGTTTCTGTCGAAGGATAAACGGGCTGCATTGCAGAGCGCAAACTTTTTTCATGTTCGCTTAGCAATTCAATTTCCGGATGTGCCATACTAAACTGGCTTCCGTACAAAGAACATTTTCCAAAAATCACACAAACTTCGTTTAGTTTTAAACTCTCACGAATCCACTTATGTCCCTGAAACCAGTTTAAATCAATCTGTCCTGTGTCATCTACAAAAGTCGCTACCAAACGTTTCTTATTTTTGGCAAACTCAACTGTTTTGATGTTAATTATTTTTCCGATAATCTGAACCTCAGAACCTGTATTCTGAAGCTCGTTTATTTTATAATAACGTGTTCTGTCAATATATCTGTTCGGAAAGAAATTAATCAAATCCCCATATTTATGAATTCCCAATTCCTTCCGAAGAAGCTGGCCGCGGCTAGGCCCAACACCTTTTAAGTATTCGATTGGAGTTTCCAGGAGATTATTAGACATGAAATTTTTTAGATTTTAAAATAGTGTATAGAATAAAGAGATAGATTTTTGCCTGTGTTCTTTACTGTATGTTCTTATATCTTTGTAAAAGCGAAGATAGATTTTAATTGGGAAATTTGAAAACGAATTATAATTTAAAAAAGTAAGAAAAGTATTTCTTTTTTAGTCTTTTTAATTGTATTATTGTTGAATTAATAATTTAAAATTAACCAATAACCAGTTACAAAATGAAATTAAAAATTATTTATTTATTGTTTTTGCTATGTTTATTATTCAAAAATTCAAACCTATCAGCACAAAACCAAAATGTATCTATTTTAGCAATTGAAAATTCAGACAACAGTATTGATTTATCATATGAAAAGAAGAATCCGGGAAGTTATACTTTAACGCTGGAATTTTCAAATGTAAAAAATTGTAATGTAAAAACGTATCAAAAGGTAATAAGCGAAAGTTCAGGATTTATAATGAAACTGGAGCCATTAAGCAAAGAAGAAAATATTACATATTCGATGCAGTATTACGCAGCTTTGGGTGCAATAAACACTACCATTGATAACCAATTTCGTTATATACTTCCCTTCAAAAATGGAAAAAAAATACAAATATTTGAAGCAGATTATGCCGGTAAAAAATATTTTGATTTGGAAACGCCTGCTGATTGGAAATCTTATGCAGTATTTACAAATAAACCCGATACTATCTGTAGTATGAGAAAAGGTATTGTGGTATTTATAGATAATCAATATGACGATAACTCAGTTTTAAATGCACAATATACATCCAGAAGAAATAAGGTATTGATTGAACATGAGGATGGAACTTTTGCGATGTATAGAGGTTTCAAAAAGAATGGAATCTTTGTAGCATCAGGACAGGCAGTTAATCCACAAACTGAATTAGGAATTATTGAAAAATATAATAATGACTCCTATAGATTGGATTTTGATGTATATTATTTGTCTCAGAGTACTTTTAATCCGCAAGAAAAACAATCTTCACTCAGGACTAAAAACACATACCGACATTTGGTACCTGTTTTTTACACACTTGAAGGTGAAATGAACATAAAATCTGGTAAAGAATATACGGTTTCCTCAAACGCAAATATATTGGTCCAGTAATTTACTCGCTTATTTGCTTTAAAAAAGAAAATTTAGGATAAAAAAGTGTTCTGTAAAGTGAAACCGTTTGTTTAATTTTTGCCAGAGCTTCAAAAAGAATATCTTTGAATTCTAAATTAATAAAAATGGCAACACATTTAGCACTTTTACGCGGTATCAATGTTTCCGGACATAATATGATAAAAATGGAGGCATTAAAAACAATGCTTGAAAGTTTGGGTTTTCAAAATATCAGAACGTATTTGCAATCCGGAAATGTTTTTGTCGATACAGAAGAAGAAAGTGCCTCAAAAGTTGGCTTCATGATCAAACAGGAAATCTTTAAAGTTTTTGGTCATGAAGTTCCCGTAATTGTGATTTCTCAAAAAGATTTAGAATTATCCCTTTCAAACAATCCCTTTTTGAAAGAGAAAGATGTAGATCCTAAAAAGCTATATATAGTTTTTGTTGCCAGTGTCCTGAAAAAAGAAAATATCCATGATCTGAAAATCAGTCAGTTTAAACCAGATGAAGCAGTAATTGACGAAAACAGGATTTTTATAAAATATGCCATTGGAGCGGGAAAAACAAGGCTGGAACTTAAATATATTGAGAAAAAGCTAAATGTATTAGGTACAATGCGAAATCTAAATACAGTAACAAATCTGCTTAAACTTTATCAGGAATAATGATTTATAATTAAAAGTTTACAATTAAAAATTTGCAATTAAAAGTTTACTGTAAAGTCCTGATAATGTCATCTGCCGCAGCAGTATTTATTTTTCTGAGCTCAGCAATCATCAATAATTTTTGTTCTTCACTCATTACTGTTTTTGGTTTTTGAAATTCGTTTTCAGAAGCTTCTTTATAAAATAAATCATCTGTCCAATCATTTCGAATTCCATCAATAACCAGATGAATACGATCTTGTTTTCCTCTGTTAGCAACCGAATGCTCAAAATTAGCATCAATATACCAGCATTCACCTTCATTCATTATCAGTCTTTTGCCATCGAGAATAAACTCAACCTCAGGATTGGTAATAATAGGGATATGTAATCGGAAAGAACCGTCTTCATAACCGAGGCAATGATCAGAATGTGGTTTGATTTCTGCGCCAACCGCCAGTTGAAGTAATCGTACAGCAGTTTTTTCGAAAAGAAAACTTTCTAAAACCTTTTTAAAATAAGTACAGGAATCTAAAATTTCAGTATTAACAATTTCATCATTATTGTTGGAGAATGCATAAATCGAATCCGATTTACCATCTTTGGACATTAAGGCGACCGAAGTCCATTTTCCTGTATAATCATTTGTATTATAATGATCTGTCCATTTTTTATTTATAATTTTTGAGAGATCATTTTTAAGTTTTTCAGTATCAAAAACAATCGGGAATTTGATTGAGCGTATTAGTGTATCCATAATTTAATCTCTTAACCATTTTATCATTGCAGGAAATGCTTGCTTGTTTTCTTTTTCTGCGCGTTCTTTGCTCAAAGTCAGTCCAATCCACTCCAGAAAAGGCAATCCGATATAATTTTCTGTAGAAAAATTTAAAATAAGCCATTCAGAATCATTTTTATAACCATTCGGATGAAAAACAAATTCTAAAGGTAAATCCAAGTGTTTTGCTGCTGCAAATGACCACAAAATTGTTGCTATTTCTTCACCATGCGTTGGCCAGTCACTTGAGATTTTGTCTGTTCCGATCAATTTTCTTTCAGAAGCTGTAGTTACTGCCAAATGCCCGGCTTCGTGCAGAATATCTCCCGGATACAATAATTTTTCAAAATCAATATAAATACAGTCCGGCCCTAAATCTAATCCAGGTAAAAAAGTATCATCTAATTGTTTTTCAACGACCTGAATCTTAATATCATCCAGGAAAGATAAAACTTTTTCTAACTCTAAACTTTGTTTTAGTGCCATCATAAACATCTATATTAAAGAATTTTATTCATGAATTTTGATTAATCATTTATTTAGGAATCAAATCACAATACCAAAATCCATAATCAAAGGCATCAGAAGAACTGGTATCACAGGCAGTTTCTGATAAATCTTCGTTTTTTGGTTTTTCGTATTTTCGGTAAACGATTTCACCAATTTCAAAATTTATTGGTTCTGAGAAAATAGGGCCGTCAAATGTAAAGGTATGAAATTCACCGTTTTCGCCACATAAATCTACATTTTCAGGCAAATCATTTATAAAATTCTGATCTATAATTCTCCCAACAAAACTTTTATCCAGATAGCGTTCATTTACACAAACCACAATAGTCTTAAACCCCAATTGAAGAAATTCGTCAATTAACTCTTTTGAAGGGATTTTCCAGATTGGAAAGACACCTTCAAAACCAATTTTTGCCAACTGGTCTTCGCGGTACTTTCGCAGATCTTCCAAAAAAATATCTCCAAAAACAGAATGTGTAATTCCGTCTTTTTTTAATTCGGTTAAGGTTTGCATCATTACAGTTTCATAAACTTCCATTGTTGGCATTTCAGGAATCTGCATAATTTTTAATGGTAAATCAATACTTTTGGCTTGCGCCTCAAGCAATTCGACACGAACGCCATGCATTGAGATTCGCTGAAACTGTTCATTGACGCTTGTCAGTAAATATTCGATTTTGTAATCAGGATTTTGTAAAATTTTGTACAGTGAAAGAGCAGAATCTTTTCCGCTGCTCCAGTTAAATATGGCTTTGAATGGTTTTGGCACGATTTTTAAATTTGTACAGTAAACATACAAATTTCATTCGATTTGTTTATCAAACCTTTGTAACTTTGGAATTTTGCAGCTAATTTATTTTCAATGAAATATATTCTTTTTTTTATAACGTGCTTTTCCTTTGCACAACAAACTCAATTTGTTGATTTTAAATCTGTTTCGGGTCAATTAAAATTAAATGCTGCTGAAAAATCGTTATCCGGTTCCATAGATTATGCTTTTGAAGTTTTGCAGCCCATTGATACAATTAAAATTGATGCTAAAAACATGGAATTCACACAAGTAAAAGTTGATGGAAAAGAAGTAGTTTTTGTAAATAGTGGTAAGGAATTAAAAGTTGTTAATCACTTTCAAAAAGGTAAAAGCCATTTGACTTTTGAGTATTCAGCTAAACCAAAACAAGCTTTATATTTTGTGTCTATTGAAAATTCTGAAGTACAGATCTGGACGCAGGGGCAGGGCAGGTATACAAGCAACTGGTTCCCGAGTTTTGATGATGTAAATGAGAAAATAATTTTTAATATCGGAATTACTTACGATAAAGATTATCAGGTGGTTTCGAATGGGACTTTGCAAAATAAAACGGAAAGCAACAATGAGATTCACTGGCAATACGGAATGAAAAATCCGATGAGTTCGTATTTATTAATGCTCGCAATTGGTAAATTTGAAAAGAAAGAATTGCAATCAAAATCTAAGATTCCGTTAGAATATTATCTGGAGAGTAAAAATGCTGATCGTTTTGAACCGACCTATCGATACTCAAAACGCATTTTTGATTTTCTGGAAAAAGAGATTGGAATTAAATATCCCTGGGAAATATACAGAGAAATTCCGGTTCGTGATTTTCTATACGGCGGAATGGAAAACACGACTTCAACACTATTTACAACCCGTTATGTTGTTGATTCAACAGGTTTTGTAGATAGAAATTACACAAATGTTGATGCACATGAATTGGCACATCATTGGTTTGGAGATTTAATTACCGCCCAAAGCAGTACGCATCACTGGCTTCAGGAAGGTTTTGCTACTTATTATGCTTTGCTTGCCGAAAGAGATATTTTTGGTGATGATTATTTTTATTCAAAATTATATGATACGGCGCAACAGATTAAATTTGCGTCAAGAACACATCCGATTCCGGTTTTGAATGCAAAAGCGAGTTCGTTAACTTTTTATGAGAAAGGGGCTTGGGCATTATTTGTTTTGCATGAATCAATTGGTGATAAAGCATTTAAAAAAGCAATAAAAAGCTATCTTAAAAAATATGCCTACCAGACAGTAACTACAGCCAATTTTTTTGATGAAATAAAAAAAGTTTCAAATTTTGATTTGGTTCAGTTTCAGAAAACCTGGTTAGAATCTACTGTTTTTGATACAGCCGCTGTAAATGCTTTATTGAGTAAAAATAAGGCTATCCAGATTAGACTGGAAGTCGATAAATTGAAAAAAACAGCTTTGTCTGAGAAAAGGGATTTTTTGGTAAAAACCCTGAATTCGAATGTATATTACAGTGTAAAAGAAGCTATTGTGAATCAAATTGAACTAGAAAAATTTGAATCTAAAAAAGAACTGTTATTGATTGCCTTACATACAAATAATCTACAGGTTCGTCAGGCAGTAGCAGGCACGCTTGACCAGATTCCGGAAAATTTCAGAGCGGAATATGAGACTTTATTGGATGATAAATCATATCAGACTCAGGAAATTGCTTTGTATTATTTATGGAAAAGTTTTCCCGATAGAAGAACAGAATATTTAAATAAATCAAAAAACTGGATTGGTTTCAATGATTATAATCTTCGCACTTTATGGCTCTCATTGGCATTATCTACATCAGATTATACTGACAATCCTGAAGCGCTCATTTCTGAATTAATTGCTTTTTCTTCAACAAAATATGAAGCCTCTACGCGACAAAATGCGCTGGAGAAACTAATTGCTTTTAAATTAACTAACGATCAGGTTTTGAGTAATTTAGTGAATTCTACTACACATCATATGTGGCAGTTTTCAAAGTTTGGACGGGATACGATTAGAATTTTATTAAAAAATTCGGAAATGCGTGCGTCGTTTGAAAGAATTTTGCCTAATTTGACCCCCGATGAACAGTTCCAGTTAAATCGCTTATTAAAAGAGTGATTTATTGTGAACCAAATCATCATCCCAAAAACAAAACATACCTACATTAATTTATGAGAGCATTGGTTATTTCCGGTGGTGGCAGCAAAGGGGCATTTGCCGGCGGTGTCGCACAGTATTTAATAGAAGAAAAAAGGCACGAATACGATATGTATTTAGGAACTTCAACAGGAAGTTTATTAATTCCGCATTTGGCTCTCGGTCATATCAAAAAGATTCATTGGGTCTACACAAATGTGACGATGAATAAAATTTTTAATATTTGTCCTTTTGTTGTAAAAGTCAAGGACGGTATTGATATTGTTACCATAAACCACTTTAATGTTATACGTCAGTTTTTTAAAGGAAAAAGGACTTTTGGCGAAAGTAAAGGTTTGCAGAAATATATTAAAAGCAATTTTTCGTTATCAGATTTTAACAAACTTAAAAAACTAAAATCGGATGTTATTGTTACCGTTACCAACTTAACAAAAAATGAAGCAGAATATAAATCTGTAAAAGATTGCACTTATGAAGAATTCTGCGACTGGACCTGGATTTCCAGTAATTATATTCCGTTTATGAGTTTGGTGACCAAGAATAATTATGAGTATGGAGATGGAGGTTTTTCAAGTTTAGTGCCAATTCGTGAAGCCATAAATCGTGGCGCAACCGAAATTGATGTGATTATCCTGGAAACAGAAGTTAACACGAGTAAAATGGTTATTGGTAAAAACCCGTTTTCCCTGATGATCGACTTGTTTAGAATTGCCTTAGATCAGGTCGAAAAACATGACATTGCTATAGGAAAACTTATGGCAAACAACAAGAATGTGAAACTTAACTTATATTACACCCCTACCAAATTGACTGATAATGCGTTGATTTTTAATAAAGAAGTTATGAAAGAGTGGTGGGAGCAGGGTTATGAATATGCTCAGAACAAATCTGAAGTTATGAGTGACAATAAGTAATTGATTCTTTAGAAAACTATATTAAAACGGTCGTAAATATTATTTTTGCGACCGTTTTCTTTTATATTATGAAAGCCCCAGTTGTGGTAGTAAGAGACTTTTGTGTTTGTCTTTATCAAATAGGCGAAGATAAAAATAGCCTGTACCTGCCAATCCCATCATAAGTCCGGGCGTGTAATGTCCTGTACTTAATCCTGTTGACCATTGGACATTATTATCCTTGTATTTGCTAATACCTGCATTTCCGACAGCTTCTGCAAGTTGTTGGTATTCAGTACCTCCACAATCAAGAATAATATCAGCATTTCCTGCTATACCATGACAGATAGAGTAATTGGTATTTGTGAGATTTTCAATCAGATTTTGATAAATGGATTTGGAGGTAGTGGTAAGGGCAGTTTTCAGCTCGTTTGTAAAGGATGTGTTTGGGTAAAGCTGATTAGCCCTGAATCGGGATATCGTAATGCCAGGAGCGCCATGACACCATGCTACGCCGCAGATATTTCCTGTTGAGATTGAGGCTACATCATCTCGAAAGTCTGGCCAATTCTGCTGAGAGACATCAAAAGACTGGCGTTCATAATTAAAGCCGCCTTCTGCAGCTTCTAAAAATGCAGGATTTCCAGTTACCCGATGCAATTGCAACAATGCCAGAGCTATTCCTGAGGAACCATGCGAAAAACCGGTCAGATTTTTTTTGGACGGAACGGTTGCCCATGACCAAACATTATTATTTTTTTCAGCCACATTACATAATAAATGTCCTAAAGCGATTGCTTTATCAAGAAAGGCTTGTTGCCTGAAAGTTGCATAAGTATCCAAAAGAACGGGGATTGTTCCGGCTGCCCCACTAATAATATCGATTTCATAAGACTGAAGAGATTCAGAAGGTATAGAGTCAAGTAAATCAATACCTTCTTTTACCCAATCTTCTCTGTTAATCTCTTTTCCTGCTTTTATCAGAGTTGCCGCTATTCCTGGTTTTCCTGCATAGAAACCATGATTTCCTGCATTATACATAGTTGATTTAATTTGTTCGATACAGCCTTCTATTGTTTTTAGTAAAACAGAATCTTTTCTTTCGGTATACAAAGCTGTTAAAAATAAGGCAATACCAGCAGTTCCGGAATAGACATCGGGGCCAAAAGTCTTGATGACTGGTTGATAACTACCATCCAAAGGCTCAAATGAATAGCCTTGCCAGGTGCAGGATTTATTATGCCAAATACTGTTTTTCATTAAATGACAGCCAATATCCCAGGCCGTTTCTAGAAAATTATTTTTGTTAGTCTGGTTCATGGTAACTTTTTTAATTGAATAATATTTTTGATCCTTTATTTAGGTAAGTTGCTTTTGGATTTATTCCTTTTTGAATAAATGCGGCTGTAATTTCATTAAGAACTGCATTTGTGTCTAATTTTTTTGAAGCTGTTTTTATTAGAGTTTCTGCAATAATTGTCGCTCTGTTCATTCCAAAGCTTTCATGCTCATTCGGGCTTTCGGCTATGCCAACACCATTTGCGTATGTGTAGGTAAAAAGAGGAACATCTTCCTGAAGATAGGCTTTCATTTCTTCACAAATTTCTGGTAAAATCATATTAAGGATACCAAGCACAGAATCTTCGATGTATAAAACAGCGGCATCACGACGAAAATAAAGAGCAGGATGATTTAGGCATTTAAAAAGAAAAGGAATATTATAATAATTTAGTTTTGTTGTAACAGCACTAATAAGTACCGAAGCGCCCTCGCTGGTACAATTCCAGTAAACTCTTGTTAGTTTTTGAGATAGATTTAAATATTGATTACTAAAAACATAATAAAAAGTAGGCTGTCTGTTTTTGTCTTCTCGTGGAAATAATACAGTAACAGTTTGCCCTATTTCTGCTATTGAACCGGTGGGAATATCTAATATGTCAGATGCAGCAACTATTCTGTTTTCAGTTTCTTTTGTTATTTCAAAATATCCGTTCGGATAAATACTTTTTACGATCCAGTTTTGTTCTTTTTTATTTTTGCTATGATTATTTTGAGATAGCGATTCTGTAAAAGTATCATCTGGAGTGAAATCAAATTGCCTGTTGTCAGTTCCGGATTGATAACTTTCTTTTAAGGCGTAACATTCAGAATATAATATACCGGTAAGATAGGATAACTTGTTTTCAGCGGTAACTGCATACTGTTTATTCCTAAACGTTATAAACACGTCTGAAATGTCTAACTGGCCAATTAGCCGCGTAAGTTCTTTAATGATAATTTTATCCTGGAACATAATCATAAGCTTTTATATTAAACAACTCGTTCAATGCAGTAATCGGATCATTCATAATATTAAAAGCAAGCTGAATGCAACGCATATTATTTGCTTCTATTTTTGAATTATAAGTAATTCCTTCAATGCTGGTCTGAATAATTCTTGCCGCTGTAAATTGTATAACTTTTATCAAAAAATCATTATACTCAATTTCTGGATATTTCTGAATAGACATGTATTCATAAAGAAAAGTTCGGGCAGAGGTTTGAGTGTTTTTAATATCAAATGGCTGCATATAATGTGGAAGATTATAGTTGGCAGGATCATTATTGTCAAATCCAAGAAGCCATACAGTTATGTAAGACTGAAGTAAGCCGGCTACATCCCATACAGGATCTCCTATGTCTGCCAGTTCCCAGTCGATAAGTTTCTGTTTAATTCCATAATTATCCTGAGTAATCAAAAAATTGACCCATTTAATATCACCATGAATAAAATGAGTAGACTTCCAGGTTATTGAAAGATCGATCAGTGTATTTTGTAATACCTGATTTTCTTTTATTAGGCGAATAATATTTGTGCTCGCTTCATTATTTAAAAAAAACTCCTGTGCTTCATATCTATCAAGTTGAAATATCCACGGCAATAGTTTTGGAAATGCTGAAACATTAGTTTGACTATCCGGAATAATATGAAATCCCGATAGTATAGAAGCTTGCTGAAGAGCAAGGTTTAAGTGAAAATTTTTGGATTGCATGTAATGCTCATGCAGATTTGTTGAATTGTACAGAAGTTCAGTTACAATTATATTGTTTTCATCATCGTAATCTAAAAGTTCCGGAACATAAGTTTTAAAAGAAACAAATGAAAAATCATTTTTAAATAAGTTGTAAGCGCTTATTTCACGCTGAAATAAAGTGTTGGCTATACTATTATTTTCAGTTTGTTTTATAAATAAAGAGTTGTCAGACTGAATTAATACTTTCATGATATTGTTTCGAGTTTTGACAGGATGTATCATAAAATGGCCTTTTACAACAGCTTCTTCATTTATAAGCTGTCTCTTATGTAGATATTGGTATACGGTTTCTGGCGCTAATTGCATGATATTATATTTTAAAAGGTTAAAAATATAATCGCAGGATTTTTATAATCCTGCGATTATTAACAATACAATATTATCTACAGATATAAGGTATACCAGTTGTTGGTAAACACGAGATTCCGGTTGGGAAACATTGTGGAAAAGGTATTGAAGGTAAATTTGCCGCCTGATTTACAGAAGTATTTCCTGCCGCTGCCTGATAAGCACAAATAATCGGAATTCCTGTAATACAAGAAGTTATAGGAATTGTTGGAAAATTAGCCGCATTCGCCTGCAAATTTGCTGTATTTCCTCCTGCTGCCGCTGCCTGATAAGCACAAACAATCGGAATTCCAGTAATACAAGAAGTTATAGGAATTGTTGGAAAATTAGCTGCATTGGCCTGAAGATTTGTTGTATTACTTCCAGCCGCTTGAGCTTGCAATGCGCAGACAATTGGTACTCCTGTAATACAAGAAAACACAGGAATTGTTGGAAAATTAGCAGCGTTGGCCTGCAAATTTGGTGCGGTTCCTCCAGCTGCCGCTGCCTGATAAGCACAAACAATTGGTATTCCTGTGATACAAGAAGTTATAGGAATTGTTGGGAAATTTGCTGTATTTGCCTGCAAATTAGCAGCATTACCTCCGGCCGCCTGTGCCTGCAATGCACAGACAATTGGTACTCCTGTAATACAAGAGAATACAGGTATTGTTGGGAAATTTGCTGCATCTGCCTGTACGTTTGCCGTACCTCCAGCTGCTGCCTGAAGTGCACAAACAATTGGTACTCCTGTAAGGCAGGAAAATACAGGTATTGTTGGAAAATTAGCTGCATCTCCCTGCACGTTTGCAGTATTGCCTCCAGCTGCTGCTGCCTGATAGGCACAAATAATTGGAATCCCTGTAATGCAAGAGGTTAGAGGTATTGTTGGAAAATTGGCAGCTCCTGCCTGATTGCTTAAATAATTACTGTAAATATCTCCTTTTAATAAAGAAGAACCAGAATGATCATCACAATGACATGGCGCATTTAATGCACCACCTGCATGCAATGCTAATATACTTGCAAACTGACTATCATCGATTTCATTTTCAATACCATGAAGTAATAGCGGCACAGTGAATGTATGACTAAAGTTAAAGCATTTCCATCCAAGGAAAGGAACATCGACGCATGGATTCACACCCAAATCAAAAGTAAAAACACCGCCAGCTTCATTGAAGTTAGCGATGCTCACTGTAATTTTGAATTTGCTAAAAGGCTGCCATGTAAAACTTGTATTGGTATTAAAACTAAAACTTTTACTTACGTTTCCAAAAGGAGTTTTTAAAGCTATCGTAATAGTAACCTGACCTTTAACAGCACTTGCAGATATGCACATGCTACAACCTAAGAACGATGGCGTACACCACTCTGAGGCAGCAAGACTATCATAACCTGTGATGACAGCCCCGTTTTCTACGTTTAAAATTTTTGACATAATTTATTAGGTGATTTAATTTGTTGCCTACTCTTTTTTAAGGTTTTTCGGCTTCTTCCCTATAGTTTTTGGTTTGATGCTTATCATATAATGCTGATTGACAATATTTTTAGCGATGTCATGTAAGCACATGTTGGTTTTTATTGCCGTAAATCATTTATTTGATAAGCTGAATAATTAATAATGCTAGCTTTTATTGATTATCCGGAAATAAAATTACCTGGCTGATAAGCCTTTTAGGGAAGAAATGACATGAACAGGAGTTTATATGTCATGAAAGAAGAAAAATATTGACATAAAAAAAAATACTCTTCCAAGTATGGAAGAGTATAATGTAAATTTAGATTTAACTAATTGTTAATTAGTTATTTATGTTGAAATAAGAAGTGTTATTGTCAGAAAATAAATTTCCTACCACAATTCGGCCACTTCATTTTTAATATAGCCTAAAGCAGCATTGCTTGGAGATTGTTTTTCTAACAAATCGTTTAAAATTACTTCACGCAATTTGTCAGCACTGTCGACTCTTTCGCTCATAGCGGCTTTACGAATTATTTGAATCGTTGAGTTTTTTGCAGTTGTAATAATTGTCCAACATTCATCAGACATATATATTTGCTGCGTAAGATTATGTTCAAATTCCTGTTCGATTTGATCAATTACAAAATTCTCATAATCATGTTTTTCAGTAGAAATAGGGGTAATCCTAATTAGTAATTTCGTAAGATTAATACGTTCCAAAAATAAAGTCATACGCTCATAAGCCTGTAAACGTATTGGAAGAGATTCTTTGTGAGCTTGTTTATTTAATAAAAAAGCCCTTTTTCTATCATTATTTTTGATATGTAATTCAAAAAAACTATAAGCCACAAATCCGGTAACAATGGCTGGTAAAGTATAACTTGCTAATTCTATAATTCTTGTAAAATCCATTTTGTAATTTTTCAACAAAAATATACTTTTTGATGAGAAATCCACTTTAAATTTATTGTAATAATAAAAGGGAAGTTTACTTTTGTACGCAATTATAAACGGCCGAAAACAAGAATAAATGGATTCATATATTATAATTTTACTTTGTTTGGCGGCTTTTGCTGCAGGATTTATTGATGCCATTGTTGGCGGTGGCGGATTGATACAAACGCCAATGGGATTAATTCTTTTGCCAAACCTTCCGGTTTCGACAGTCATAGGAACTTTAAAAATTCCGGCTTTTAGTGGTACCGCATTTGCTGCTTTTCAATATCTCAAAAAAGTAATCATCGAGTGGAAATTGCTTTTGATTATGATGTGCCTGGCAGTTCCTTCTGCATTTTTAGGTTCAACCATACTGACTTTGGTTAGTAACGATTTTATGAAACCGCTTTTACTGGTCGTTTTGTCTCTGTTGTTTGTTTACACTTATGCCAAGAAAAACTTTGGACAACATGTTGCCAAAAACCATTCGGCAACAACACAAATTATGTATGCGGTTGTGATAAGTATTATTGTTGGTTTTTATGATGGATTTATAGGTCCAGGAACTGGAAGTTTTTTTGTGGTTGCTTTTATTGCCCTTTTGGGTTTTGATTTTCTTCACGCTTCCGCGAATGCTAAAATGGTAAACTTAGCAACAAATTTCGGTTCGATTTGTTTATGATAAAAGGAAAAATCATTTGGACTATCGCAGTTCCTATGGCTGTAAGCAATGGACTTGGTGGCTGGCTTGGCGCGAAATTAGCCATCAATAAAGGAAATGGTTTTATTAGAATCTTCTTTTTGGTTGTTGTTATCGGAACTTTGATCCGATTTGCTTATGATGTGTTTTTTAAGTAAACGCTGTTGCACAAGTTTTGCTTAATATTTTTAACTTTTATATCATTATATTAGATTATATTTGTAATATAATAATACTTAAAGTATCATTAAATGATAGAAATAGTTGAAAATTACGAGAATTACATTGATAGTCTGCCTGAACTTATAAATAAGTCTTACTATAAAGCGGAGTTTTTTATGCAAAAACTAGGTTTAAAACATGCTACATATTATAGAAAACTCAAATCCAAAAATTTCACACACCAGGAAGTAAAACTAATTACGGTTTTGTTGTTTCCTGAGGAAGTTTTAATTCAGGAATTTCAAAAAAGTGAAGAAGACATAAAAGCAGGCAGAACAATTGATTATTCTGATTTTAAAGAGAAACTAAGAACTAAGCATAACTTCTAAATTTAAAGGATTTCTTTTATTATCCCAAAACAGAACAATATAAATTATTTCTGGTTCAATTTTGTAAAACAAATACACTTCATCTGAAATTAAAAATTTCCTGTAACTGCTTCTTTTATATTTTGAACCAATATGATTGTTTTGCTCAATTATATTTAAAATTGAAATAGTATTTTTAGAAAACAAAGCCGCTTTAGTTTCTGAATATTTATTTATAATTTCAAAATATGTTTTTTCTGCATTTTCCGTAAGTACTATTTTCATTTGTATTTATAAGTATTGCAAATATAAGGTTATTTTTATTTTAAAGAATTTTCTTTCTTTTCTAGTAGGTTATTTACTTTAAACCAGCCTCGATAGCATAAATCTAAATCGGTAACACGCATTAAAAGAATCATTTATTTTGCTTCTGAAAATATTTTTTTTAAGAGCTAATTCACTAATCTTAAAATATCGTAGCAACTTAGAACCTTAGTATCTTAGTATCTTTCTTTTTACATCTTTAATTGCTATTTTTGCATAAAAGGAGAAAACTTCATGCATAAATATATTGACCAGCTCAACGAAGCGCAACGAGAACCTGTTTTACAAAAAGATGGGCCAATGATTATTATTGCTGGTGCAGGTTC
>Ga0307406_10000329_pt1 | contig 27521 bp, 20 predicted proteins | sample 322Cmetagenome_3_FD_203706 | JGI IMG/M metagenome (GOLD analysis project Ga0307406, IMG submission 203706) | Maize rhizosphere microbial communities from greenhouse at UC Davis, California, United States - 322HYB-C-2 | ecosystem: Host-associated > Plants > Roots > Rhizosphere > Soil | place...
AGTACCTCACTCGCCTTCTCAACGAGTTCGCCTGTGTTCGGATCGATGATGATTCTCTGCTCCCCATTGAGATGAATTCCCATGAGCTTTCGGGCATCGTCACCCGCTTCAAAGATCGTCCTTGGGAGAGTGAGATCCGCAAGTTGCTGACTTAATCGGCCCTCTGAATAGGCACCAGTGAATGCTTCAAGGTAAGGCTCCACCCGCCCTGGTTTCATTGCTGAAACTGTTCCGGTTCCATCATCGGTGAAACTGTCACCAAAAAGTAGGTCTTTATTGAAAGCCGCGCTCCGATCCATGGAGTACATCTTCTTCCCGTCATAATTCAGGATACGATACGTAAGCGCCTTACCCCTTTCATTCACCATCGCCTCGTCACGCAATCTCCCGCCATCGAGGTCGTTGATTACCTTGTGGCGCTCGGCAAGCTGCCAAACGCCTTTCCCATCTTGCTCTTCAATTGTGTATTCAAGCTGGATATTCCCGAATGGCCTTAGCTTTTGGACGAGCTTCTCCACCGGAAGCGGCAGCGTCAGCTCAGCTTTAACCGGAGCATCGCCTTCCGCCACGGCGGAGGGTGTCGTCACTGCTATGGCGGCGGCAATTAAGAGGTTTGGGAGTCTCATGTCATTTACTCTTGGGGTTCGGTGTCAGCGCAATCCGGATCCTGATTGGTTTCACCCGAAGAGGTGCATGCCGATTTCACTCCGCACTTCACGCCGGTTACAGGGGACCAACGAGGATTGCCGCCGCTCAATGGCTGTATACATTTGTAGGCAGCCGTTGGCGGAGGGCAGCTCGCGTCTTCTTGGTCGTCAATTTCGGTAGTTGAGTTGGGAGTATCTTCAGCCTTCTTTTGCCCAATCTCGCCGGTGCAGGTCTTAATCACTTGATTGAGGTTGGCAGTGCTGCATGGCTGGCTCGGAGCAACCAAAGGCTGGGCCTCATTATCAGCATCGCATTTTTTTGCTCCTTCGGGTCTGCAGGATTCACATTTCCCCCCCGCCAGCACAATCGAATCATCTCGGAGCCTGATCTGCCCCTCCAAGCCGTCCGCCACCGTGAGCGCTCCTGCGATAGCGAAGAATCCCGCCAATAGTCTTTGATTATTCTTCATAATATTTAACTTAACTCTATCAAATCTGAAAATTAGCAACACTCGCGCTCTTCGTCATTCATGACCTCACGCCGCGATGCCGGATGAGTTCAGGGGTCCGAGCAGCTTTACATACGATGGGGTAGGCGGTCGTGACATTTCACTCCCCAGGGGGAGGAGTGCAGGCTGGATCCTGGTTGATTTCCCCGGTCGAACGGCACGCCGATTTCGTACCGCAATCTACCCCCGTGGAAGTTGCAACCCAGCGCATCCCGGCTGGCGTATCCGAGCACACCCAAGCAGCTGTCGGAGGTGGGCAACTCGCTTCGCCAGCGTCAGAGATCGTTTCGGTGGAATTTGCAGTTTGGTTGGCCAGCTTCAGCCCGATCTCTCCATTGCAGGACTTGAGAATGTCACCCTCCGTATCGCAGTCCTGTACCGGGTAGGTGCCTGCTTGAGCTTCGTTATCCGCATCACATTTTTTGGCCCCCTCAGGCTTGCACGAAGAACAAGTTCTTCCCGCCAACACCCGCGAATCGTCACGGAGTCTGCCCTGCTCTTCCAAGCCGTCCGCCACCATGAGCGCTCCCGCAAGACCGAGGACGCCCGCCAACAGTTTGTGTTTATTTTTCATCTATTTGATTACGATTTTGGAGAATTCCTCACGGCTGATCTTTGCCGTGTTCGTGCCTTCATCAGTTTTGATCCGTATGCTTACGCCGTCGTCCTGATGATCGAAACTGACCTCCCGGCCATCTTTGGCCAGATAGATCAAGTCCCCCGACTCATTGAATCTCTTCAGACATTCCAACCGCTCGCCTTGATCCGACTGATAATACTGGAGGTCGGAGATCACGCTCCCGCCCACGCCATACGCATACTGACGGATCAGGGACTTCTCACCGTTAGGACGCAGTTCAAACACCTTTCTGGGCTTTCCCGCCATTTTTCCCGCGACACAGTATTCGGTAAGATGCGGTAATTGTCCGGGGGACTGGGTGATGGAGACGTTTTCTCGCCGCCCCTCGACGATTGACGAGCCGTTCTTCTCAAGTGCCATGCATTCGACGCCTTGCACTTTCAAAAATGAAACCCTGCTCCCGTCCATGGACGACAACATGCCGTTGTCAGCGGCCCAACTGAACTTGCCACTCCCGGTTTCGAAACCAATTTCGGAGCCATTCGCCGACGGAACGATCCGATAAGTATTCTTCCGAACTCCATCGGCCACCACCGACTCAAGGCTGGAAGCTTCCGGCACTCCCGCGAGCTTTTGTTCCGAGACACCAAGCGGCCTCACCCCCAAATTAAGGGCCAGTTTCCTTTCGTTCACCCTCCCCTCGACCGAATCATCATCCAGAGACGGCACGGTGAAGGAGGCCAAAGTCCGACCGTCGGATGTCATCAGCCCAAATAATTCCGCGCTCCTGGTAACGAAAACATTGGTTCCATTCGCGGTGGACATCGACTTCAGCCGTCCATCCTCAAACACCAGCTTCCATCCACACGAAGCGACGCACGATACACGGTTCCCTTCCACTTTCGCCGCCCATCCATCACCCTGCAGGATATTGCCTCCCCGGCCCCGGAGCCGGCTTACTTGGCCGTCCGGTTGGTAAATCGTGTAAAGATTCTCCGATGTCTTCTCGATGCGGGAATCAAAGAGACTGAACTCCCACCCCGCCCCCAAGATCGGATGATGCCTTCCGCTCGTTGAGAAACGCACCCGAAGGGGAATGACTTCCGTGTCGCTCAACCTCACTTCATCGATCACATCCCAAAACTCAAACTTGCCCTCGTCGTCTGCGTTCAACCATTTGGACCCTGGCGGGCCCCAATCGAGCCCGCACGCCTGCGCTGAAGCCGTAAACAACATCACGGCGATAGAGCTTCTCGAAATCCAAAGGGAGACAGCATTCATCACAATCATCTTTTCACAACCTTCGAACCATCGGTGCGACTTTTATTGCTAACTCCAAGGTCATGGCAACCACAAATTCCTCCCACCAAACAATGGTTTTGCAATAATGTCTTTTTTGCCCAATTTCATATCAAAAAATCACCAACAACGACGTTACGCTGAGGTCCCACTTCGGGACAACTGCGTGGGGATTGGTCCGCGGATCTCTCCACGAAACGTGAAGTGCCGCCACAAAAGTCCCGCAACGGCTAGCAGCACCAGATCCCGCGCAATGGCCAACGGCAGCTTCCACTCGCTGGATGGCGCCCAGTCGAAGCCGAAACAGCCGCAGTTCACGTCCAAGCCGCGGATCCAGGCTGAAGCCAGAACCGCAATGAACAACAGATTGAGGAGGGCAAGGCCAAGCGAACCGGCCCTGGGCAAGCGGTTTGTGGGAAATAGCACCATCAAGCCGAGGAGGATTTCCAGAACCGGAAAGGTTAAGGCAACGGGCATCACCCAAGCGGACGGAAGAATCCTGAACCCCGCGATCGCGTCGCTAAAAGCCGTAACATCGGTGACCTTGCGCACGCCTGCGTAGATGAAGGCTACGCCCAGAACAACCCGGGCAGTCCAGTGGAAGGCAAGACGAGGGGTAAATTGCGCCATCTGATATGATTGTTTATTGATTTCACCTTTTGACATCCCGGCTCACAGACTTCCCGAAAAACCTCGATGCAATAACATCAGGAAAGGAGAATCATCGCAGGCCTTCGCTCAGATGCCTTCCTTCGCCTCCTCAAGCCCTGACTGCTGCCAACCCTCCCATCCGGCCTCGAAGACCATGAGATTGCCATAACCCAGGCCGGAAAGGGAACTCGCTACCTTGCTTGCATCCGGACAGGTCCCGCCGCCGCAATAGATCGCAATCTTCTTCCCTTCCTTGAGCGCGGTCTGCAACTGCTCCTTCCGCATCGCATGGTCGGCGTCGAATTCCCGGGCCTGCAACGAGAGGGCGCCGGGGATGTGGCCGATCTTGTAGAAGAGATCCGGCCGGACATCCAGGATGAGCAATTGATCTTCCCCTTTCAGTTTCAGGAATTGCGCTAAGGTAATCACTTCGATCTGCCGGACGACGGGCGGCCGTTCGGGCTTCGACGGCGGAACAGGAACCTCGGCGGAGCTTGGTGGATTGCTCGCCAAGAGACGTTGTGCAGGCGGGCGATAGCTCAGGGAAAGAGGCGGCTCTCCAAGCGCCCCAACCGCAATTCCTATGCAGCCACTAAGGATGGTTAGACCCACCAGAAGGGAAAGATCGGCAACGATTGTCTTCATGTGAAAGGGGAGGAAAAAGGAGCGCTCCGGAATCAGAGCACCAGTTCATCAAGCCAAGTTTCGAGGAAGAGGCTTTCGCCAAGGAGCCGTGTCAGCACGATTCCCTTGCTTCCCGCGCTCTTCCTCTGCCAAGCGTACCATGCGGGAGAGGGATTGAGATCACCCCAAAGCACTCGCACCGCACAGGTGTCATATTGTTTCCAATCCGGCGAGGGTGCCGGAGGATTGAGGAGAACCAGATTGGTGCCAGCGGCGGCTTGGAATTTCCCCAAGGCGTCGCCCACCAGAACGGTGGTATGGTAGGAGGAATCCAGCTCCCGGGGCTCTTCCACGAAGGTGATCATGGTCCCGGGATGCTTGCGGACATAGCTGCGGATACGGTGGCCGAACCTGGTCCCCAAAATCGCCCGGTCCTTCCCGCAAAGCACGATCTTGACCGGAGCTTCCGGAGAGCCGACCTCGACGATTCCCGCGCGACGCCGCAATGCGGGACCATCTTTAGAAAAAAGAGCCGGTGCCAATAGCAGCCCGTAGACAAGCAGTGCCAGAGCTGGGCCGATCAAGAGCGCCCGTAACATCGGTACCCGCTTCATCAGAATCAAACGATGGACGAGCAGGATCAGCAGAAGCGCCGCCGGAAAAGGCCAGATCCACGGCCGGTGGCACACCGAACTGAAGCAGGAGGCGACGAACAACGCCACCCAGACGGAGAGGACAACCCCCCACCAACGATGCCCCGAAACCGGCCATGCTAGAAGGAACACCAGGGCCCAGCCGGCAATATAGAGCAGACGCAGTGCCGTAGGCCACTCCACCATCCAGGTGAGGTGGCTGTTGACGAGGTTCAGGTAGTCTTCGCCGCGGCCCTCGGACTGATACCATTGGTGATAGGCATCTGAGGCTTTTCCTTTACCCCACCCGCCCGGTGCATCATGCAGCATGCCCGGTGCGCTGCTATAGATGAGCCAGCGGTTCGAAACCGAACGGTCTTCAACGCCATTGATTCCCTGCACATAGCGCGTGGCACCGCCGAGATGAAAGGCGTAGCCGACGACAAGGACTGCAACCGCTACAAGCACGCCGGCATGAACCCGCCCGGGACGGGGACGCACCGCCATCACGAAAACCACGAAGCCCGCGAGAAACGCGACCATGCCCCCCCGCGAGAGGGTATGAACAAGCGCCACAAGAAGACCTGCTGCCACCGGCAAGGCGAACCAAAAGGCCTTCCTCCACACCAAGGCCACCCCGCAGACCGCCACTGCCAGCATCGCGACAAGCGCGGCTGTCATATTGGGATTTCCGAATCCCCAATCCAGCCGGTGGATTCCTTGGTAGAAGTAGTCCATGCTATCTGCCTTCCTTCTTGCCCCACACCTCGGCGATCTTGCTCGAAGCCAGTGGCACGCGCTGCGCCGCGGGAATCCACTCCGCTTCTCCGATTTCGTAGACCCCCTGATTGATGAAATCACCCACTAGGGTCGATTCCTCAAGGTCGTGCCTCATCGCGTCCGCGAGCACCTCTGCCGTTACCGGCAATGGCGCTCCCCCCGGGGCGGTCTTGCCATTCATTTTCAAACCTTGGGCGTATTCGAAGAACGCCAGGCCCAGCCGCTCCATATCGTCACGCCCGCCGTGACCCAGGTTCTGCCCTGCCTTGAGGATGATCGGATAGGCAAGCCCGCGGCACTTCTGATAGAAATCCATGGACGCTTGGTAGCCTGCATCCAGATCTCCGGTGGTGATCAGCCAGAGGACATTGCGTGCCTTCTCGTCCGGAATATCGTAGCTATTCGCGATGTGGAAGTGGGCCGCGGAGAAGCGCTCGGGTTTCCGCAGTACCAGACGGTGCCCCCAGTGGGATCCGCGGGAGATCCCGTAAATCAGGTAGCCATTTTCAGGCAAACCATACTTCCCGATCAGGCGACGCATACATTTCTCCCAAGCCGCCGCGATTGCGTCGAAGTTCTTATCCATGTGGCGCGCGTCCTCCCTCGCCAGGTCCGCTTGGCTCGTCCCGGCCTTCCACAGCGTCGCGGTGTTCCAAGTCACGACAGCCATCTGATTGGCGTCCGCCCAATCCACCAGGCGCTTGCAAACGGCACCATGACGGAGGATGTCGTTCATGCTCTTCTCCTCCTGCATCCAGGATGCGATGCAGACCACACCCTTCAATTTCTCCCCCGCTTTCAAGGTGGTTGGCGTCTTGAGATAGAGATGGAGTTGCGGCTGACTCGCGACACCGGTCTCCACACTTTCCTTCACCACGGTGGCCAACCGTTGCTTCATTTCGAATACATGAAGAGCCTGCCATGCAGGCATCAGCGAGACGTCGGGAAGCCACGTGGTACTCGCCATCTTTTCACGGGGCGGACGGCTTGAATAGGAAACCTCCGACTCCAAATCGGCGACGACCGGATGGGTCGGAGCCGGAGAAACGATCGATGTGATGAAATCGACGACAAACTTGTCTACAGCCTCGCGTTCCTTGGTCGGATTCCTCACAAAGGTGATGTCGACCTTGTTCAGCCGGTTCTTCTGGTGGCACTCCAGCATGCGGACCAGCTTCCCGCCGTCACGATTGATCACGAGACCGGGAGGCAAGGAGCGGATGTCCGCCGGAACCTCCCATGCGTGGTCTTCGATGGCCCAAAACCGCGTCTCCTTCGGCTCCCCACCGGCAATGCCACAAGCCATCCCGCAGGCCGCGCCGCGGGCCACGTAACCGAACTTCGACGCCTTGGGGAAATGCTCGCCAATCTGACGTTTCAGTTCCTCGTGGAGCAGGGAACGCGCCTTCAACGGATCCGTCACGCTAAGCGGCTTGGTGCCGGCCTTCGATCCTTCGGGCGCTTTCTTTTGCTCGTTGAAACCAAGGGCCACCATGCCAATCGACTTATCCTTGGCCAAGCGCTCCCATTTCGGATCTAACAGCTCCTTGTCGAGACCTGCGATGTCCTGCGTGAGAATGACCACCACGGTCTCCACTTTGTGCGGAGCCTCCGCAGGTCGTGCGCGAAACTCGAAGCTTGCGAACCAGTCATTCGGCTTCGAGGAGAATCGGGCTAGTTCATCGGCAGCCGTAGCCATGCGAGAGAGGCCCAGGAAGAAAACCAAAGGCAGCAGAGCGGCGAAGCGTTTCATTTTAGGGATGGTGGATAGAGGTCCAATGGCGGATCAGCTTTTCATCTGCAGGAAGCGGGGCGGCGAAGATACGGAACTCCTTCCCCGGATCGCGATCCATGGGGCGCTTCGTTGAGATATCGAAGCAGGCCCGCCCCGTGCCCTTCTCCCGGGCACCCATAAGCACCGAGAAATAGTGTATCACGAAGCGGTCCAGTTTGTCGGAATATCCGTGGCCGAGACCCTCAAGAGAAATCCATGTCCACGGATAATCCCGCTCACGACCGGATTGGAAATAGTGCAGCGAACTCCAATAGCAGGCTGCATCGTTTTCCCCACAGGCCACGATGCCCTGAGGGACCGGGGTCCGGGCGGGTTCGGCCGGCAAAGGCGGCCATGTGCCGACACCGGAGGCGCACCACATCGCTACCCGGTCCGGCTTCCATGCGAGGAAGGAAGTCGTAAACCGGGCCCCCGCGGAGTAGCCATAGAGAAACAGTGGCAATCGTGGGTCATGGAGCTCCTTCTCCAGTCCCTCCAATAACAATTCGCCGGAACCCCGCTCGGCCCGCGAATACCCTCGCCCGTCTTTCGTCACCTCCATCTCCGAGGCGAACGAAAGGCCGCAAAGGGCGAGCTTGTTATCGGTGGCAAAGCGCTGCCATCCCTCGTCCCGGACGAAGCCCTCTCCGGAGCCGTTGTGCCCGGGACAAAAGACCATCACCCCGCGGGCTTTCTGCCGGGGCGGCTGCCACACGTAAAGTTCTGCACGCTGCATCTCCGGACCTTTTGGCATCACAACATGCCTGACCTCCGGCGCTGCCTGGAGGAGAGCGCAACTTGAGAGCAGGAACTGTAGCAATATCCTCATGTACTAGTGCTGCTGCGCCCTCGTATGAGGGCCATCCAGGTAAGAACGAAGGTGACAGCTATGTGGGCGATCAGGACCGCGATGCTGGTGGCGTAAGAGACGATCTCAGTCTTCGTGGACTGGGAGACGACGTCGAAATGCCGGAAGGTTTCGAACGTCCGTAAATATCCGCTCCAGCCCCAATAAGCCGCAATCAGGGGTTGGGTGAGCAGGCTGAGCCAATGTGGCAAAGCAAGAACCGCTCCTGATAACGGCAACTGGAGGCCCACGGAATACACCGCAAGCAAGGAGGCACGTTCGGGAGTCTTCGATATCGATGAAAACCAGAGGCAAGTGGAACTCATCGCGAAGGTGGTGAGAAAAAGCACCAGGAACTGCGCACCGAAGCCTCCTGGGAAATCGCACACGAGCCGCACAAAAAAAGTCATCCAGAGGCTCTGCAAGGCACTGAGAACGCCCACGAACAAGAACTTGCTGGTCAGATAGCTGGCCGGCGAAAGACCCGCTCGCATCTCCTTGAAGAGGATATCGCGCTCCTTGGCGATTTCCCGTGCTCCGTTGTTCGCGCCGATGAGTGCCAGCAAAATGACCTGCAGCATGCTCAGTCCGGAAACGAGCGCGGCAAGTTCGAAAGAGCGGTGGAAATAGTCCAACTGCTCCGCGAGGCCCTCCACGACATTCGACCGGAGTTGGAGTGAAAGCTCGCGGACCTCCGGTAAGCCGCGGTATGCAAACACCGCGACAAGGAACGGAAACGTGAAAAGCAGCAGGACGTGCAGGACGAGCTGACCCTTGTCCCTGAAGAAAAGCGTCCATTGCCGGTTTATCAATGGACCCAATTGCTTCAATCCCCCTGGAGGAGGAGCGGTGCGAAGGGTTTGCTGGACCGCCGGCGGCAGCGTCACGATCGGCACCGTAGGGTAGCTTTCCGAATGGAAGTAAATGTGCTCCATATCCGGGGCTTCAAACCATTCCAGCAGTTGTGACGGCGGGCCGTCATAAATCAACCGGCCGGCGGACAGGAAGAGGATGCGGTCGCAGACACCGAGATTTGACAAGGAGTGGGTGACCAGGAGAACCGTCTTGCTGGTTTCCTTCACCACGCGGGCAAGCCAGTGCATCATCTCCCTTTCCGCGTGCGGATCGAGACCGCTGGTAAGCTCGTCCAGGAAGAGAAAGGGCGGGTCCCCCACGAGTTGCTCGGCCAGTGCAAGCCTCCGGAGCTGTCCGCCGGAAAGGGTCTCGGGCGTTTGGCCGAGTACCTGAGTCAAATCGGTCAGGTTGATCACCGTCTCCAACCATGCGATCCGTTTGGCTGACTCGACGGTGGAGGGCAAGCGGAGCGCCAGCGCATTCTCAAGGATTTCCTGAACCGTCAGCACCTCGTGGAAAGAGGCGAATTGGGGAAGATACCCGATTGTCAAAGGCAGATCGCTCTTGAGCTGCTCGACATCATAGCCGGCCAGCTTTGGCTCGCCACTGGTAGGATTGATCAATCCAGCAATGAGCTTGAGAAGCGTGCTCTTGCCGCATCCCGAAGGGCCGATGATCGCGGTGAACGACCCCTCCTCAAGATGCAGGGAAACATTGTCGATGAGCGCACGGGATCCTCCGTTCTCCAACGGGACTTCGTAACGCAGTGCGTTTGCGGTGATCGCCATTGGCGCTCGTATCGCTGGGGGTGGTGTTTGGAGGGGAACCGGGGAAATCCTCAATTGCCGGAGGTCTCCGCTCTTTCCTCCGCGCTATTCTCCGTGGTCTCCCCTTTGGCCCTCACTGCCTGCCTGCGCCCGAGAATCCGGTCGCCGAGACGTTTGATCGACTCGTTCGCCATGGTGCTCGGCGGATAGTCCGCGCGGGCATTGAGGTAGTAGGTAAGAGCCACCCCGTGATTGCCGCTGGCCTCCTCCTTCGTGCCTTTCGAGATCTTGCTGACAAATTCGGATGCCTGCATCGCAAGATCCGCTCGGCGTCGGTTGAGATTGCTATCCTCGGGCCACTTCTTTGCAGCGAGTTCGAGGGTTTCCCACGCCCCGAAGGCGTCCCCGTTTTGTTCGAAGAGTTTGGCTTTCTCAAGTGCCGTCTCGGCATCCCTGACCTTTTCAAGAGCGAGCCTGAGCTGCTTCTCGCGGTCGCCATCGCCTTTCACAGCGGCGCCATACTCGATGCTCTTGTCAAAGATGTGCCGGTAGTTGGCCTCGCGGACGGCGCGGTCGAATTCCACCGTTGATTTGTTGAGTACATCCTGAGTCTTGAAAAAGGTCTCCGAAGCTGTTTCAAGATCGGGATTGTCCGGCCACGCCTCGGATGCCGACTTGAACTCGGCCAGTGCCTTTTCCAGATCTCCCTGCTGGGCAGCCAGTTTCGCCATGCCCAAACGCATCTGGCTTTCGCGCTTCACGGCACGCACCAATGCGCGCGGCTTCGTGGCATCGAAATCCTTCACATCATTCGTAAGCTTCTGCAGCAATTCGTCCAGATTTCCGAAATCCCGGGCCTCGATGAGATTCTGGATTTTCTGTAGACGGGTCAGATAATCGGCGACCTTCAGTTTCTCGACGCGTTTGATCCCGCGTAATACAGGATGGTTTGGCGCACTGGCGAAGTCCTCCTGAAGAATCTTGGTGGCGGAAGAATAGTTGCTCTGACCGCTCTGGAATTCGAAAACCTTCACATTGCCACGGACCCGCTGAATCATCTCGCCGGAAGTGGATGCCATCTGCGCAACCTCAACCGGCAGATCACCGTCGCCGAAGAGAACGCGGTAAAAATCCGCGGCAAGCTTCGTCTGATGATGCCACTGCTTTTCATGCAGCACGCGAATGAAACCAGCGAAATCCTTTCTGGCCTTGTTCTCCGCCTCCTTCATCTGGACCTCGTTGAGCTTGATGCTGGCACGGGCTTCCAGACCGCGGAGGTACTCTTCAGTAAGTTCCATCTTGCCGACCACGGCATCAACCATAGGCGTCGCCGAAGGAGCGAGTCCGCCACCACCTCCGGCCGGGACGAAGGCGCTGTTACCCCGGTCGTCGCCATTGCCGTTGCCATTCCCATTGCCGTTCCCGTTACCCCCTCCGCCACCGTTTCTCGCCCGGCGGCGGTCATTTTCCCGCATCTTCTTCACCACGTCGTTCGATTCCTGGTCGAAGTTGTGGGCGGCACTACGGGCCTTCTCCCTCAGACGCTCGTTGAGTGCAGTCAGATCCTTCTGATTGCGGCGCATGTCCCAGATCGCAAGGACGCGATTCGCAAGTTGTTCGCTGGTGGCCGCATCCCATGAATACTCGGAGAGTTCGATCAAAATCTCCACTGCCGGGCCGACCTGACGCTTCCGGACAAGGTCGACCGCCTTGTCATACGAACTCTCGTAAGTCTCGATCAGAAGCGCTTCGGATTCTTCGCTGTTGAGGTATGCCTCGAATCCCGGCGGGATCATGCTCCCTACCCCAGCAAGCGCATCGAGAGCCTTCGCCTTGTCGCCGAGCAGCTCGGAAAGGAGGGCGGCCTTGCTTCCGGCAGTGCCCTCCTTGGGCTTCCCGTTATAAAAATACTCGAGCGCCTGGGAATCGGTCTTGGGTGGGGTGGCATTCGGAGCAGCCGGAGTCGCGGGCGCTTGTTCGCCCGGCCTTCCGACAGCCCCTCCCGGGTTGGCGGGGGCCGCCGGCGTCGGCGTCGGAGGAGCCGCTGGCACTTGCTGCGCGTGAATTACGGGCGCTGCGACACAACAAATCGAAGCGCGAAGAAAAGAACCAAAAGATCTCATGTTACTCTTTTTCAAGATTTGTTGCGCTCAGAACACCTCCCCGCCCCACTTCGAGCACCACCTTGTAGCGTTGTGACTTGCTCAATGAGTGATTCGGCATGACTTCATCTGGAATCAACACCGGCACCACTTTCTTCGACTGGGAATCACGAAAGGTCACAAGCTTCCCGGTACCTTCCTCCGTCCCCAACTCGGCATCGACGATTCCGCTCAACTTGAAGCGGCCGCCCTGCAGGCTCTCGTAGTTTTCCATGAAATCGGCAACCGGGAATGCTTCCATCGTCCGGTATTGATCTGAGGACCCCTTGCTCTTCCCAAGGATAATCCCGATCACAACAAAGACCAAACAGAGGGCCCCAACTCCCGCGATCAATCGGGTGTTCCCACGCTTTGCCACCCGCACGGTTGCCTGTTGACTGGAAAAGGGAGTTTCAAGCGATCGGGGCTCATCCATAGGGGTGCCGACGATTTATCTACGCCTATCGACTATGACAACGAAAAATTCCCAAGACTCCAAATCTCCCGTTGAATCCTCCATCGCTGGTTGGCCGACCCGCTTTTTTTGTTTGAGGAGGGACTTCATGAGTCATTCATACAACAGCAGTTGGAAATCCATAACGGTGGCTCATGCATCGAACTAGAGCCGGTCACTGGCTCGGCATTACGCTTTCTCTCACGAATCTCGACTCAAATACGTGTCCCAAAGTACACCAAAATGTCGGAATCGTAACAAATCGAGAAGACCGCAGGAATGCGCATTCTAACAACCAAATTGTTATCGTGACCGACCCGACCCGGGATCTAGTCGAATTCCGAGGGGCGCCCCTCTGGAATTGTGGACGTTCGGAGCCCTTTTCAACTCCTTTGCTTATGAAAAAGACACCTGAGAACCTGCAGCCCGGTCGGAGCCCACGGCGAGGAACACAGTCCGGGCCCGGAGGCCCCTAGGGAGACGTCCTCAGCGCTTCGGCAAGCCCGCTGGCGAAGGCGACATCAATTGGCCGCACGTGCGCAAGGCGATCACCGAAATCGGCTACACCGGCTGGGCCACCGCCTGCGGAGAGATCCTCGGATAGATGAGGAAGTATCTGTTAGGAGCATGAGCCCCGCCATGTCGATGGCCGCCTAACAGGCATTGAGCCGGTCGGCTCTATTCGGCCTTCTTCGATCGACCGCATGGAGGGAAACACCGCCTTATAGGTAATCTTCTCCTCCGCAGCCAGCTTGCCTCGCTCGACCCAGCGAGCGGCATCGACGACCAGGGGCTTGTTGCCATACTTCCACTTGAACTCCGGGTGGGCGCTAAAGAGGACGTAGCGCCCATTGCCGAAAGTTCCGCCAAGGATCGCGGGGTCCCGGGCATGATCCCTCCCGGGTCGTCCTCTTTCTTTACCTCACTCACGAAGCGCGCCAGTGCTTCCGTCCGCCCGAAGCCGCCCGAGCGATCGTAACGGCCGGTGGCGGCGCGCACCACCTTGCCATCCGAGAGCAGGTCCATGCAGGTTTGTTCAGGGAAGCGGCCGCCGCCAATGAGGAAGTTCAGGTACTTCCGCGCCACCTTGAACGGAGGTGACTCCGCCTTGCCCTTCGCATCGCCCCCCTTGCCCAGCTCGCGCTCAAGGCTCGTCCGTCACCTGCACTCGATAGTAGCCCGCTGAACCGGCTCCATCGTCTAACAGCTCAATCGTCGCCGGTGCTGTTTGCGCTGCCGTGTCGACCGCAGCGCCGAGATTGCTCCATCCACCGAGAGTGCCCGAGCGCTGCCAGCGATAGACTCGCCCCGGAATCGTGGAGAACTGCAAGCGCCAGCGGCGTTCTGGATCGGATGATCGCTGGATGGTGACCTGGGGTTTCGCTTCAGGATCGGCAATGCGGGAGTTCATCCCGAAGAGATACTCGTCGAGATTGGTCACGCCGTCGGCATCGTCATCGCCATCCGCGCCATTGCGGCCGGAGGCATTGTTAGGATCCCATCCCTGGAGCAGCTCCCACCAATCCGGCAGGCCGTCGCCATCGGAGTCACCGGTGCCGCTCACACGCATCTTCACCACTTCGCTATCGCCAAGTGTCAGCCCGCCGCGGCGATGCTCGGCGCGCACCGTATGAAGGAAGTCGGGGATGCCATTGTAGAGATTCGGGAAAGTGAACTCCACCATGTGCTCCGTGCCGGTGACATCTTTCACCAGGCGATAACCGGAGCGCGGCTGGAGCACCGCACCATCCGGATCACCGCTGGCAGTGCTGCTGATCAGGATGGAGAACTCATTGAGGAAGTCCGCATCGCTCATGCCCGATGGGATCAGCTCCTTGCGGAAGAAAATCTTCATCACGTAGTTCTGATCGACCACCTCTCCAGCGAAGGAGGGATAGCCGATATTGAAATTGATCGGGCTACCCGTGTTCACCTGCCGTTCCAGCGTCGTGTAATTGCCCGCTGCGTCGGTGAGGCTCATATCATCGCTCGACGATGCCTCTTTCAAGCGCACCACGATCCGCGCCAGACCGCTCGATGGGATATTCTCGTAGGTGAAGCGCCACTCCTTTTTGAAGGGCGTGCCGCCGAGATTCGTCGGCGTCGCCACGGCATTGGCGCGCTTCCATGCGTTGAGGCCATTGCCCTTCGCCGGGTCGTCGTTGCCCGGATCCAGATCATCGACGTAGTACCACACCTCCGTCACGCCGGGATCGGTCGCGACCACCGCGCCGTAGCTTGAGCCACCCAGCCCGTCGCCCGCTTTCGGATAAACAATCTCTCCCTCGCTACGATGGGCATCGTAGTAAAAGACCTGGGTCTCCGTGCGGAAGATCGAGGCTCCGTCGCCCCGGTTAACGAAGGCGCGCGAGCGCAGGACGTGGAAGCCTTCATCCAGTCCGGTCGCCATCGTGCCGTTGTCGTTATGGACGTGATACGGCACGTCGGTCGCATCGAATCCGGTGATCTCGAACACCGTCTCCATCCGCTCAGCGAGATCGATATCGTCGCCATTGAAGGGAAACACCGAGCCGGCACTCAACTTCGTCACCCCGACCTTGTAGCGCAGCACTGTGCCAGACGGGAGTGCGGGCAACACCGCACGCCACCAATCGGTCAGGCCGGTGCCATCGTTGTTGCCATTGGCATGGAAGACCGCCTCGACAACCTGCGTCGTTCCCTTCCCCACCCCGCCGCTGCCTTCCGGGTAAGTGGCTCCATCGGTGGTGTAGTAGATCCGCACCTTGTCGATCTGGGTCGCATAGCCGACCTTCACAAAGATCCCGACCGACTGGCCGGCTGCGCTCTCCGGCGCAGGACTGAACTGCGGAACGACGGGCGTAAGCTGGTTCCCTGCAGCCGGATCGTGATAGGCCCACGTCGCGGTGCCGCGGTTGCTGTTCACGCCATTGCCATTGTTCACCGTGAAGCCAGCGGTGCCAATCACCGCCTGATAGGTCTCCGCGCCAGGCGACCCAATGATATTCCGTGAGGTATTGCGTGCTGCGAATTTCTCCGCGCCACGACGGACGAATTTCATTTGTTCGTAGCCCAGATAGGTGTCGCTGGAATTCTCCAAGCGACGATCACCTGCATCCGCCGCATTCACCTGATCGGCGGTGGCACCCGGCGGAAAGTCACGGAGGTCACCGGTTTGCGGACCAAGCGCGAGCTGGGAATTCACATCGATGCCGCCATCGAGCTTCAGCCGCATGTTCTGCGCCGAACCATCCGCACGAGCCACGAAGGAAAGGTTCGCGCCATCAGTCACGCGCGGGATCTTCACGCGATAGGACTTCGCCGATCGATCTGAGACAGGAACGCTGTAAGGATTGAAGTCATTGTCGCCATCCTTCCCATCGGTTCGCCAGTGATCCATCTCCGGCACCCTTGCGCCATTCTGCAGGATCGTGATCGGACGGATCTCCTCATCAGAACGGGCCGCCTGCCATACACGCGGCATCCGCGGATTGTGCCACGAAAAGGCAAACCATTCGCCCGGCGAAACGAGCGGAGCATTGCCACTGCCATCGACGATCTGGGTCGAGCCATTGACCGTGACGCGGAAGCGACCGCCATACGGCGAGTGATTAACCAGCGTGGCACCCACGGGAAAGCCGGTCGCGAAGAGCCGACCTTGGCCGTTCGACTGATAGCCACGCGCCATCATGAAAAGCAGCGTGGGACCATTCCACGAGCCGTTGTCCTTCCGCTCGCGCATGTCCACACGCTCGTAGGCCGCATAGTTCTGATCACTCCATCTTCCGATCTGCGTTCCGCGGGCAAAGTCGCGGTGCACCGCCACGGCAGAGATCACGCTGTTATCGCCGAATTGACCGAGGAACGGAACGTCAGATGGCTTCGGAAAATAGTCGGGCGCGCCCGCCTCATTGTAGCCGTCGGTGTAAACGATCGGCAGTCCCTCGCGAGTGAGGATATATGCGTGCGCCGATGGCCGGTCACCACCATAGAGCCACGCATTGTCGTGGCTCATCACGTAGTTCACCGTTTGGCCGGAGCTTCCGTAGCCACCGTGATTCGGCGAATCAAAGCCGCTCAGATTGCTGCCGATCGAGCTGCGAACGGTGTTGAGCGTATTGTCGTTCGCGATCCGCATCCCCGCGCTCAAGTAGCCGCCTTCGCCGGGAGGAGCACCGAGATGCTCGCCGAAGAGCATCGCATCATCGCGCACCTCGTTCTCGCCATTGAAGAGCGTATCGCGGTGATTGTTCCAATCCGTGTAGCCGCGGCTCAGATTAAACTGCTCCTGAACCTGGCCGCCGTAGCCCCAGTTCGAGCGGTCCTTGTCTCCCCCATCCTGCTTGCCGAAGAAATAAGACGGCACGTGCTTCACCGCATCGAGCCGGAAGCCATCGGGCCGGGCCTCATCGACGAACCAGCGCACGGCACGATTGAGCATGCCGTTGACGTCCTCCGCCACAGGGTTGCCCATGTTGTAGATGCCGTCGCCATAGCCCCACGCCGTCGTGCCGCGCTCCGGTACCGTGGGATCGACGCCAGTGTCAGTGAAGGGTTCGCTCGGCTCACCGGCATCATGCTGGCCATCGGCATCGAGGTCCTTGAAATCAAAGCGGCCGTTGTTCGCTCCGACGATGCCGCCATCGTTGTAGCCGATGTCTTGAAACGGCTCCTTGTTCGCGAAAGGATGCACCGCTTCGCCCGTGCCATTCGTCGCCACCGTGAGATCGGTATCCAGATAGCGCTCGGTCATCCCCGGATGACGGATGCCGCTCCACTTGGGATAAGTATGAGCTTCCGCAGTGCCGGTCGGATTGAAGCTGACATTTTGCGGCGACTCCTGAGCGATGTCCCACGCGAAAGGATTCCGGTTCAGCACCTGCCACTCATCGTTCCAATTGGGCCAGTCAGCCGCCTTGCGCCAAGTGCCATTGCTCTCGCGAACCAGATGGAAATCCTCCGGCACAAATCCCGGCGCTCCGGGAAACAACTCACCGGGGTCGACGGTCTTATCCAGCGCCCCGGCATTGTGGGCCATCACGTTGTCGAAATAGACGCGCATCCCGAAACGGTGCGCGGTGCGCATCAGGCGCAGCAGGTCGTCCTTGGTGCCGTATTTCGTCCGCACCGTTCCAGACTGGTCGCGATCGCCGAGGTCGAAGCGGTCGAGCGTGTCGAAGCCGACCGAATACGTTCCAGCCCCTCCTTTGAACGGTGGCGGCAGCCATAACGAGTCGTAGCCGCGCTCTACCAACTCCGGAACCCGGCGCTCGATCTCATTCCAGGACGTGCCGAAGTATTGCAGAACGACTTCCGCACGAGCGACCGGAGCGGCCAGGACGAGCAGCGAAAAAATCAGGGCGCGGGGATACGACATCGGGTTTCCGGGCAAGCGGACCGGCACGGAAGCCGGTCCACGGGTTTCAGTGGGGTAATGTAACCCCACCCGCGTCCGGTTTAAACGGATTCTTCCGGCCCCCAGCCAATCCCGGGATTCGCCGGAGTCACCGGATTTGAATGCTGCTGATCGGAGTGCCTTCGGGTAGCTGCGAAACTTGCAACCAAATCTGTCCCAGCAGGCTGAAGTGAACCTCAATGTCCGCCTCCTCGAGGTTGGCCGGACTATACTCGCCCCCGAGCACCGGCGGCTGTTTGAAAGAAAGCAATTTCCCCGAAGGAGGCTTGCTGCCAGCGCGGAGCAAGGGCGCAACCAACGACACGGCGAAATGCTGCATCACGAAATCGCGGTCACCCAGGAATTCGGAAAAAGCTGCGCCATCGGCAGCCACTTCCGAGAGTAAGCCCTCGACCGTGTCTAGAAAATGGACGGCTCCCGTCTCACTGTCCTGAATGAATGCATCACCGGCCACCGTGATCATCACCGGCAGCCGGTTCGCGCCGGTCAGCCATTGCCAGTCGGAGAGCAAGGTCTCCCGGTTGAGATGGCTGAAATCGACGGTGAGATCGTCAAGAGTCATGGCTGGGAATTGGAAAGTGGAAGTCGGTCACTCCCCGATCATCCCCGGCGGGATATGGAAGAGCAGCCGTGCATGCCAAGCCGGCGGATGGACAAGCAGACCGGTGATGCTGGCCTTCTTCACCTCCACCGAACTACCGGTGCAGCCAAGCAGCCACTCGATCAGCGAGGACAGGTCGGGCTCGTGGCCGACGATAGCCACGCGCTCGAAATCACTGAAGGCCACCAGTTCGCGGATCGCGGCCTCGGGATCCATGCCGCAGGCAAGCCATCCCTGCACCACCGGGCCGGGCATCTCTGCCGCCTCGCATAGGGTTTCCGCGGTCTGGCGGGCGCGGACCAGCGGGCTGGCCAGCACCACATCCGGACGACGGTTCACCCGCTTGAGCAAGCGGCCGAGTTTGGCCGATTGCTCGAAACCCTTCGCCACCAGCGCCCGTCCGCCATCCCCCTCGGGATGACCGTGGTCTTCAGCTTTCGCGTGGCGAATGACGAGGAGTTCCATGATTTTGCGAACTTACATCGTCATCCCGCCGTCGACAGCAAGTACTTGGCCCGTGATGTAACGGGCTTCCTTGCTAGCAAGGAAAAGCACAGCCGCGGAGATGTCGGACACATCGCCAAAGCTGGAGAGCGGGATCTTGCCGAGCACTTCATCACGGACCTTCTCCGGAAGCTCTCCGGTCATGTCCGTGGTGATGAAGCCAGGAGCCACGGCATTACAGGTCACCTGACGGCCAGACAACTCACGGGCGACGGATTTGGTGAAGCCGATCAGGCCCGCCTTCGAAGCGGCGTAGTTGGCTTGGCCGGCATTGCCGATCAGGCCGATGACCGAGGCGATGTTGATGATGCGCGGGTCCTCCGCCTTCATCAGCGGGCGCATGAAGGCCTTCACGGTATTGAAGGCACCCTTGAGATTGGTATCGAGCACGGTGTCCCAGTCCTCTTCCTTCATGCGCATCAGCAGGCCGTCACGGGTCACACCGGCATTGTTGACGAGGATGTTCACGCTGCCGAAGTCGGCGAGGATGGTCTTGCCAAGCTCCTGCACGGCTTCGTGGTTCGCGACATCGATGGCGTAGGCTTTCGCGGCGCCGGGAAAGGCGGCATTGATCTCCTCCGCGGACTTGCCACAGCTCGATTCGCTGCGGCTGACCACCGCCACCTTGGCTCCTTCTGCGGCCAAGGCCATGGCAATGGCTCCCCCGATCCCGCGGCCACCACCGGTGACCACTGCTGTCTTTCCTGCAAAGCGCTGCATGGGGAAAGCGTGCGACGCTCGGGGGGAAATCATCAATCACCAATCCTCCAATCACCAATCGAAGTGTTTTGAAGAAGGAAAATGGCTCTTCTCCGGCCAGCCCGAGCCTTGCCAAGCGGGTCCTTGGGAAGTGGGCCTTGCCTGAGGCGTCAGCGGTCCTGCCGCTTCATGCACTCTGATTGATGATTGGAGGATTGATGATTGGTGATTCACCGTTAGAAACCCTCCATGCGCTGCCCGTACTGCCGGACGCGACTCGAGGAAACGTCGCCGGAGTGCCCCTCCTGCCGGCTGACCTTCGATCGCGCCAATGCGTTGCTCGGGCCCATGCCGCGGATCTCCACCGGGATCTCCGATCTCGCGGGCGTTCTGCCAAATGGAGACGCCAAGAAGATCGCCAAGGCAATCAGCCGGCTGACGTGGACCTTTCCGCAAGTCAGCGTGAACGTATTGCTGCACGTGTTCCCGACCGAGCATCCCTTCGAGCTGCACGTGTTCTGGATCTTCAATGCCGCCGGGCTTTCGCCGGACAATCAGAAGGGCGGCGAAAACCGGAGCGTCCTCTTGGCCTTGGATCCTACCCAGGGAAAGTCCGCGCTGATGGTCGGCTACGGACTGGAGCCTTACCTCGGCGATGAAGCGCTGGATCACTTGCTGGAGCTATCCGAGCCGGCATGGAAAGCGGGCGAATGGACGCGCGGCATCCTCGAACTCATCGGCGGACTGGACCGGCTGCTGGAAAGCGCCGCACTGGAGGTGGCGAATGGCTTTGGTCTCAGCGCACTCGCCGTCCCGCCGCGTCGCGGCGAGTTTTAAAACTCACGCAAAGGCTTTCAGGAAGCCGACCTCAAGCGCGAGCTGCTCCTGGGCATTCGTATCGAGGTTCGCACGCATCTCTCCGACGGCTTCCATGCGGCGGAGAAGGCGGCCGAGATCTTCCTTCTCGGCAAGGGCGGAAACCCCCGTGGAATTAGGAAACTCCAGCCCGGCGGCACCGGTCTTGTAGCGCAAAACATCCGCCATCCACGACTGGAGGACTTCAAAGAGCCGTGAGCGCTCCTCGATGTATTCCGACTCGGCGGCTGCCTTCAGCTCTTCCTCGCGGCGCTTGAGGTAGTCACCTTCGAATCCCTTGTTGAGCGCCTTTTCCTCCTCCTTGAGCAGATCTTCCGCCGCGGCGACGGCCTCGGCCTTGCTGCTTTCCAGGATTCCGGCAAACACCGACTTCAGCGTGAGCGCCACGGTCGGAGTGCCAATGCCTGCCTTGGCGGCACGGTCGAGCGCCACCACGAGATCACCACCCGCGCCTTCGCTCAGATCGGGCTTTCCGAGCAGCGGCATCCTCACGCAGCGGGAAAGCACCGTCGGCAGCAGGCCGCCGGGATTTGCGGTCAGCAGCATCAGCAGCGTCCGCGGCGGCGGCTCCTCGAGCGTTTTGAGAAAGGCATTCTCCGACGCGGCGGCCATCCGGTCGGCATCGCAAATCACGCCGATCTTCCATCGGTTCGGGCCGGACGAAACATACAGCGTCTTTTCCAATTCGCGGATGGCATCCACGACGATGCGCCGGGATTTCGACTGCGGACGCACCACACGCACCCACTCCCCGGCGAGATCATCGAGCGGCGGGACTTCCTCCACCACCGGCTCGCCAAAGAGATCGAAACCACTCCCGCCCGCTTTCGCCGGATCGAGCAGCTTCACGATGCGCGCAGCCAGCCGTTCTTTGCCACAGCCACGCGGCCCGCTGATGAGGAAGGCGTGAGCCAGCCGACCCCGTTCGTGGGCCGCTTTCACCAGTTCGAAGGCGTGATCGGGCGAGAAAGACATCGCGCGCGGATGCTGGCCGTCAGCCCCCGCCGGTGCCACCCCGAATTTCAAAATCCTGACCGTTCTCCCCCCGGGTTTTTGGACCCTGATAAAAAGTTTGCCGAGATTTTTAAATTTTGTTAAAGACTTCCCCGCTGTCGCCCTTAAAACATGAAAATCCAACCCATGAGGCTTCCCGGCCTCTGTGTTGCGCTGAGCCTCCTCACCACCTTACTCCCCGATCCCGTCGCTGCCGCCCCACCCGCGCAGTCGATGAACCCGATTGGGCGCGTGGCCCGGTTGTTCAACCGCAATCTCGTCGAGGTGGAAGCCCGAGTCCAATGGCTTCAGGCCAGCTTGGGCTATCTCGCCGCCTTCGAGGAGAAGCCGCTCAAGGAAGAGCTCGGCTGGCGTTGCGGCTGCCTGGATGAGACTGCCGGCAATTCATGGGTCGCGCTCGACCTCGGACGTGAGGTCCCACTGGGTGAGATTTTCCTGATTCCCGCCCAACGCCAGACCGGCGATCTGAATGATCTCTTCCCCCGGCGCTTCACCGTCGAGGCCGCGTGCCAGCCGGATTTCTCCGATGCCCGCATCATCCACACCAGTGGAAGGATCCACCAGGGTTCTCCGGAAGGCTATCCGCTCCGTCTTGCCGGCGATGGAAAGCCAGCACGTCACGTTCGTCTTACTCTCGACGAGGGGCATCCGCGGGGCCTGAAGAACACCGCCGCCCTGTCGGAAATCTTCGTGTTCAATTTCGAGCGCCACCCCGTGTCCTTCGGCGCCAAGGTGACCTCCGGCCGATCGGTTGACGTGCCGGGGATCTGGGATTCCAAGTATCTCGTCGATGGCCGCACGCCCCTCGGCTTGTGGGAAGGTGGTGCCACCACCTGGACGAGTTCCCGCGGCGATTGTCTGGAAGTGACCGCGGAAGATCCCCGCACCGAGTGGATCCTGGATTTCGGCAAGTCCTCCACCGTCGACCGGTTAGTGCTTTTCCCCTACGCCCTTCCGGAACTTTCCGGCCCCGGCGTGGTGCCACCGCGTCTGAAAGTGGAAGTCGCCGGCCGACCTGACTTCAGCGATGCGACCGTCATTGCCACCAGCGGCGGTGACAACCTTCCGGGCGACCTCACCACGCCACTGGTGATGCCCACCCATCCCGTCCCTGCTCGCTACCTCCGGGTCGTTTCGGAAAAGGCGTGGCAACTGGGCACCCGCCATCTGCAAGCACTCGGCGAAATCGAAGCTTGGGCGGGCAACGACAACCTCGCCGCCGGACTTCCCATCACCGTCCACAACAGCGGCCTCGATCATCCCATCAGCGAACTCACCGACGGCGTGGGCAGCTATCAGATCCTGCCGCTCTATTCGTGGCTCACCCAGCTCGTGGAGCGCCGCCAAGTCGAGAGCAAGCTGGCCGAACTCGACGGACGCCGCACCACCATGGCCGCGGAAAGCGAACTCAATACCACTTGGGGCGGTGCCATCGCCCTCGGTCTTACCTTCCTCATTCCCGTCGCCATCGTCGAACGCCGCCGGCTCGTGTCGCGCACCCAGCTCGACAAGCTGCGCAAGCGCATCGCCTCCGACCTGCACGACGACATCGGCAGCAACCTTGGCAGTATCTCCATCATCGCCCGTTCAGCGAAGCGGGACCTCGAGAAGAAGCTCGGCCCGGGCGAACTGACCAACGACCTCGGCGAAGTGGAAATCATCGCCCGCGAAAGCTCGCTGGCCATGCGCGACATCGTCTGGCTGCTGGAAAGACGTCAGGACACCATCGGTGACCTCATCCAGCGCATGCGTGACTGCGCCGCTCGCTTGCTGCGCGATGTCGAATACTCACTCGTCTGCCGTTCCTCCAAGACCACGGCCAAGCTGACGCTGGATGCAAAGCGTCACCTGTTCCTTTTCTACAAGGAAGCCCTTCACAACATCGTGAAGCACTCGAAGGCCACCACCGTCGTGGTGCGCCTCTACGACGTCCGCGACAAATTGGTGATGGAGGTCGTCGACAACGGCGTCGGCCTGCCCCGGGGCGAAGGCGACCAGATGGCCGCCGTGAAGAAGATCAGCGATCGAGCCCGCGTGCTCGAAGGCACTCTCAACGTGGAGTCGGAACCCGGCCAAGGCACGACTCTCCGCCTTTCCGTTAAGCGAACCAGCCTGATGGCCACCAAGAAGATGTCCCATGAATAATCCTACCACCACCCCGATCCGGATCTGGATCTGCGAAGACCATGCGAACTTCGCGAAACAGATCAGTCGCCTGATCGCCGGCGAGGATGACCTCGAATGCGAAAAGGCATTCAACCATCCCGACGACCTCATGGCGGAGCTCAACTACTGCGCCCAGCCACCCGACCTGCTCATGCTTGACCTCGGCCTGCCCGGCAAGGACGGCCTCCAGGTCCTGCGCGAGGTGAAGGCAAAGGTCCCGGAACAGCGAATCGTCATCCTCACCTCCTTCGATGATCGTGAGCGCGTCTATCGCGCCATCTGTAACGGCGCCGCCGGCTACCTGCTCAAGACCGCCGATCCGGACGACATCCTCGCCGGCATCCGCGACGTCATGCAGGGCTCTGCCGCACTCAGCAGCCCCATCGCCAGCATGATCCTCGAAGGCTTCGCCAAGCACGGCCCCGTGGAAGAAACCGAACCTCTCACCAGCCGCGAGGAAGAAGTCCTCCGCCTGCTCGTGAAGGGTTTCATCAAGAAGGAAATCGCCGAGCAACTCGACATCTCCCAACACACCGTGGACATGCACCTGCGCGCCGTCTACCGGAAGCTCCACGTCCGCACCCAGACCGAAGCCGTCTCGAAAGCCCTCCGCAAGGGCCTCGTCTAACAACAACACTTCAGTCGCCGAAAAAAGGGCGCGGGGTTATCCCCGCGCCCTTTTTCGTTTCCAACCCTTTCAACAGCTTTCCCCCTTCAAGCACCAACTGCGAAACTTCCGCTCACCACCGAAACGCCCCCGCAAAGCCTAGCCCGCTGGGAGCGCGGAGCCTCCGGCCCGCAGAAGCACCTGATGATTCAGCCTTCCCTTTCAAGCCCCCGTCAGTGGTCGGAAACCCGGACTGCGTGCAGCCCTGCTGCCGCTCAGAGCCAGCAGCCCTGCTGCGCGGAAGCACCTCCACGACTCCGAACAATTAGAGGCAGCCCCAAGAAATTGAACGGCGATGGGCGGCCAAGAATGATGCCCGTCCACGCAAGCTATCCGTCTTTCCCCCACGACGCGTGATGAGATAGCTCAGGAGTCGTGCATTTTTCTAGATTTCGGCACCGTAGTTAGACAAACATGGATCATGCCCACCTCCCAAACCATCCCCGTTAGGAAGCTGCGCTTAGACCTCAAGAACTTCCGCATGCTCCCTCAACCGGACGAGGTCTCGTCGGTGCACGCGATGATCATGATTGCCCCCAACAAGTTTTGGGGATTGCTCGATAGCCTTGTGGCCGACGGCTACCTCCTAACCGACAACATCATCGTTCTGCGAAATCCGAAGGGGCAACTTGTGGTGAAGGAGGGCAATCGTCGGGTGGCGTGCATGAAGCTCATTCACAAGCTGATTCAGGACCCGCGGATTCAAATTCCGCTAGCCCGTGCGCAGGCAATCGATGCTTTGAGCCGAGAATTCCTCAAGGTCCATTCAGAGCTCCCTTGCGTCGTTTATGAGATGGCGGAAGCATCGGTCGTGGACCGGCTTGTAACACTTGCCCATGGCAAGGGGGAGTCGGCATCTCGCGACGCTTGGGAATCTGTCGCTACAGCTCGCCACAACCGGGATATGAAAAATGCGAGCGAGCCGGCACTGGATGCCTTGGAGAAGTATCTCAAACGAGGCTCAAACTGCTCCAAGGACAAGGTGGATCAATGGGGAGGTTCTTTTCCGCTCTCCCTACTTGCCGAGGTCCTTCAGCGCCTTGCGCCGCTGTTTGGAGAAAAGAACGGCACCTCATTGGCGGGCGCCTATCCGAGTATCCCGCACCTAAAGACCTTTGATCAGATCGTTTGGGACGTCGGGATGGAAGCTATCAGCTTTCCGAAAATTCGCGCGGACCGGAATTATTTCACAACCCACTACAACCTGGTGGACCCTAATCCTGCGAAGCAGGCCGCTGCTGCAGGGGTAGGAGGAAACAGCAATGCTGCCTCTGGCGCTGGAGGTTCCAATTCTGGCTCTGGCACTGCCGGCAGCACCTCGCCCGCCAGCAGTGGGGCAGCAAAGAACACACGTGGGAAAAACAAAACTGCCACGATTGATTCCCCCGCTGGCGTCAAGCAACTCCTCCGGACGTATGCCCCAAGAGGCAAGGATGCTCAGAAGCTTGCAACGTTGGTGGGCGAACTGAAGCTTCTCAACATTGCGAAGACTCCGTTCGCAACCTGCTTCATCATCCGGAGTATTATTGAGATTGCCGCCAAACAATTCGCGGCTGCCAATGGCGTCTCAATGATCAAACAGACTCCGAACGGCCCGAAGGACAAACCTATTCTCACCGTTCTTGCTGAGTGTCGGGCAGAGCTTGTCAAAGGACATCCCCCAAAGGATCCACACGTCAGATCGTTGGACAACGCGATGGCGACATTAAGCAACAAAAGAGGGAGCGTGTCGATTGACGCGCTCGCCCAACTGCATCATCACCCACGATTCGCCATCAAGGTTTCTGACCTTTGCATCGAATTCTCCAACATCTTCCCACTCCTCAAGGAGCTTACCAAATAGTCTGCAATGTCTCGCCACGCCACCCCTCTTCGATACCCAGGCGGAAAACAGAAACTCTCCCCTTTCATTCGGGAGATTATAGAGGCAAATGGCCTCGAAGGATGCGACTATTCCGAGCCGTTCGCGGGCGGAGCCGGTGTGGCCATTGAGTTGCTGTTGGATGGAACGGCGTCCGCCATCCACCTTAATGATAGTTGCAAACGAATCTACTCGATCTGGTGGTCAATTCTGAATGAAACCGAAGAGTTCTGTCGAAGAATCAGAAACGCATCAATGACAGTGGATGAGTGGCGCCGGCAAAAGGAGATCATGCGTAGCTCCTCTCGACAAAAGTACATCGATCTCGGCTTCAGCGCCTTTTTCCTCAATCGGGTCAACCGGTCGGGAATCTTCAACGGCGGCGTGATCGGCGGGCTCGACCAAAGCGGCAAGTGGAAGATGGACGCTCGCTTTCCGCGCAATGAACTCATTCGACGCGTGGAGCTAATCGCCGATCGAAAGAGCAAAATCCGGATTAAGAACCTCGATGCTGAAGCTTTCGTCGCCGACTACATTCCAAAGATGCCTCTTCGGTCGCTGGTGTATTTCGATCCACCTTATTTCCGGAAGGCCGATCGGCTCTACTTGAACCACTATGCGCCAGAGGATCACAAGCGCTTGGCTTCATTGATCCAGAAGAAAGTGAAGCGACCGTGGCTCGTCTCTTACGACAACACCCCAGAAATCCAAAAACTCTATTCGGAACGCAGTTCCTTCTGCTACTTTCTCCAGTACAATGCGGCCAAATATTACGAAGGATCGGAGTTCTTTGCCTTTTCCGATAAACTTGATATCCCGAAAAGCTCTTCACTGCATTTCATCAATGAAGCCGTTTCAAAACGTTAAAGCCACTTCAAGCTATCTAACGACTTTTGCACAGGGAATGCGGAATCTCCATCCAATTAGCCACCTTAGATAAGGCTAAAAACTGCATCCCGAATAGCAGATCCAATGAGGAATCTTCTACTCAGAAAAACCAACATCAACGACGTTTGGGGAAAGATGCTCGCGGAAGAGCATCTCAAGAGGATGCACCGATCGTCGCAATCACTGCACCGATTTTCTTCGTGGTTGCTGATCGCGACCTGTGCAACAGCAGGTTTCGCGATTTCCAACTTTGAGACGCTAGCTGAAGTTCTTCCAAGAGACTCTTTTCC
>Ga0307406_10000330_pt1 | contig 27483 bp, 26 predicted proteins | sample 322Cmetagenome_3_FD_203706 | JGI IMG/M metagenome (GOLD analysis project Ga0307406, IMG submission 203706) | Maize rhizosphere microbial communities from greenhouse at UC Davis, California, United States - 322HYB-C-2 | ecosystem: Host-associated > Plants > Roots > Rhizosphere > Soil | place...
TGAGATCAACGTCACCACCATGGAAGGCTCCAAGCCCTTCCAGAACCAGCTCGATGACCTCGAAAGCGGCCTCTACGGCTTCGTCGGTCTCGACCTGAAAAGCTGGTAAGTGCTCAGGCCTTCTTCGCGGCGAGGATCTCCTTCAACTGCGGCCACTGCTCCCGGCTGACAATGTAGCCGACGCAGCCTTCACGGCCACAGAGACAAGGATGATCCTCGTAGCAGGAAACATCGAAGGCGTAGTCGAAGGTCAGTTCCTCGCCTTCCTTGATGTCGCGTAGCGCGTGGATGAAGATGCGCTTGCCATCGATCCACGCCTCGCAGTTCGGATCGCAGGAGTGATTGATGAGGCGGGCCGTATTCCACGGCACGTCACCATCGATGTCCAAGCGATCGGTCAGCGTGAAAATATACACCGCCGCGTCACCGGTGGCCTGGGCCTTGGCATGTTGTGCCCAGGCGCGGCGCTCGCTCTCCTCCTTGTCGATGAGCTCGCCGACATACTCGATGATCTTTTCCTCCGCCGGGATGTCGCGGCTCGCATAGACACCGCGACCATGGATCGCGGAGTTCCGTACTTCACACGACTGGCTCAGCCCGCGATTCCAGAGGGCTCTGAGCTTTTTGAACAACGCGGCTTCTTCCAGGAGCTTCTTCGATTTCTTACCCATGTGTGATCCTCACTTCCCCTCCACTTGCTTCCTCTTGATCGGCGGCAACTGCATGTTGTCCGGCAGCGAGACGAACAAGCGCCGCAGCTCTGCCACCGTCAGGCTCGCGCCATCGATGAAAGACCAGTCGTTCTTGCCCTTGTCGGAAATCGCGGCCTGAAAGCCGGTGCTCTGGATCACCGCAAACTTCGGCACTCCGCCTTTTTCAGCAGGTGCGGCGATGCGGTACTCGGTCACGGTCGGGATCAGCACCAGCCACTTCTTGTAAATCGCCTTCTCGACCTTCTTGCCGTCCACCAGCACCTCTTCCTTGCCCATCTGCACCTCGTAGGATGTCGGCGCTCCCTGTGGCTTGAAGGAGATCAATTGGACGCCTTGCTGCGCCATCATCTTGGGCACGCGCTCGAGCGCCTCCTCAAGCTTGTCCATGCCTCCCGCCTGCTTCGCGGCTCGTTCCTTCCACTCGGGATACATGCGCTCGATCGCGACCTCGTGCTTGCCGAGCACCACCTGCTCGCCGAGCGCTCGGACAGATGCAACGGCGGAGTCCATCACTTCCATCGGAGCCGCCTGCTGGGCATGGCCCCGCATCACGGGCAGTAGGCACATCAGGGCCGAAAAGAAAAAGGCGCGCATCGCGACGCATGGATGGCTCGCCATTCTCGCGGCGTCAAGCGCGCCAGAGGGCCGCGGCTCCTTGGTCTTCCACGGAATTTTAAAAACCTTATCCCCAATCCCGGAATCCGCTTTGCTTCGCCTCGCCCCTTTGCCAACCTCCGCGCCCCATGTCGAAACCGGCTCTAGGAAAAGGCCTCGGTGCCCTGATTCGCAAACAACCCGGCGCGTCCCCTCAGGAAGCCGCCGCCGGAGTCGATGGCCACGGCCGCGCCAAGGAAGTTCCGATCGACAAGGTCGTCCCCAGCCCGCTGCAGCCACGCACCACTTTCATCGAGACGCCGCTCGACGAGCTCGTCGAATCGATCCGCCAGCACGGCATCATCCAGCCGCTCATCGTCCGCCCGGTCAATGGCACCTACGAGCTCATCGCCGGTGAACGCCGCTGGCGCGCTTCGAAGAAACTCGGCCTCGCGACCGTGCCCGTCATCGAGCGCGAAGCATCCGACCGCGATGTGCTGGAAATGGCGCTCATCGAGAACCTCCAGCGCGAGGATCTCAATGCCATCGAAGAAGCCGCCGGCTATGTGCGCCTCGCGAAGGAATTCTCGATGAAGCAGGACGAAATCGCCGCCCGCGTCGGCAAGTCACGTGCCAGCGTGGCGAACGCCATGCGCCTGCTCGACCTGCATCCGGATGTGCAGCTTCTCGTCGGCCAAGGCCGCCTCAGCGTGGGCCACGGCAAGGCCATCCTCTCGATCAAGGACAAGGACGCCCAGCTCCTCGCCTCCGACCAAATCCTCAAGAAAGGCCTCAACGTCCGTGCCGCGGAGAAGCTCGCCCAAGGTTTCGACCCCGCGGGTGGCAGTGACGAAGGCAAGCCGAAGGGAGCCGCCTCCACGCCTGCCGCACCCAATGCCCACATGCGCGCGCTGGAGAACAAGCTGCGCGACCGCTTCGCCACTCACGTGGCCATTCACCACGGCGCCAAAAAGGGCAAGGTCGAGCTCGAATATTACGGCGACGACGACCTGCAGCGCCTGCTCGATCTTCTCGGTATCGACGATCTTTGATCGTGCCCGCGGCCTGCTGCTGCAAACCCTGAGTAGCGGAGCTTGCGGCGGAGCGTCGCAGCCATTTTCCTCCGCTCGTGCAACGCGCTCCGCTGCCTTTCCTGATCGTCGCCCTCACCGGGGCGGCCACCGTCTTGCTCTGCTGTGGCAAACCGAAGGAGCCCGAGGGACCGGTGCGACTGGCCTTCCAAACGATCCCGGAAAAGCTTGCTGCGGAATTCTCGGGCGATAACGCCTTCAAGCACGTCAAGGCCATCGTCGATCTCGGCCCGCGTCCGCCGGCCAGCGAGGGCTACGAGAAGACGCTACAGTACCTCGAAAAGGAATTCGCCGCCAATGGCTGGGCCACCGCGCGGCAGAAATTCACCCGCAGCACGCCAAAGGGCCCGATGGATTTCACCAACCTGCTAGCCCGCCATAAAACCGGCGAGGCCGACTGGACGAAGTCAACGCCGGTCATGATCAGCGGCCACCTCGATAGCAAGCGGATGGATGCCTTCCAATTCGTTGGAGCCAACGACGGTGGTTCGTCGACCGGCGTGATCCTCGAACTCGCCCGTGTGCTCGCCAGCGATCCCGCCTCGGCCGCCAAGGTCGAGTTCGTCTTGTTCGATGGCGAAGAAGCGATCCTGCACACCATCTCGCCCACCGATGGTCTCTACGGCAGCAAGTACTACGCCCGCGAAATGACCAAGCGCCACAACTGGCCCGCCTTCGGCATCGTGCTCGATCTGGTGGGAGACGATGATCACGACTTCTACTACAACCCGGAGACCCCGGCGAAATTCGCTACCGCTGTGGAAGCAGCCGCGAAGGACTCCGGGCTGAACAAGCTCCGCCGCCCGCAAGGTGCCATCCTTGATGACCATGTGCCTCTCCAGGAAGCCGGCCTGCCGTGCCTTCACATCATCGGCGACTTCATGAACATGCCCTATTGGCACCAGCAGGGCGACACCATGGAGATCATCGATGCCAACGCGCTGAAGAAGACCGGGCGGACGACGTTGCGGTTTCTTTCTTCCGTGGCTCCGTGAACACTGAAACCCAGCAAAGCCCATGTGGGACATCTTCCAAGAGATCCAGCTCAACGACCTGCGGGCCCAGCAGCATAGCGCGGACAGCTCCCAGCGCCGGGCCGATGACGACTTGGCCGAACTCGCCCGGCAAGTCCGTAAGATTGCTTTAGTGAACCAAGCCCTCTACGAACTGCTCAAGGAGAAGACCGGCATCTCGGATGAGGAACTGCGACGAAAGATCGACGATATCGACCGGCGAGATGGAGTGCTCGATGGCAAACTCCTGCCCAAGCCCGTCGTTTGCCCGAAGTGCGGCACCATGGTCACCGCCGGAGCCCTGTCGTGCCAGAACTGCGGCGCGAAAGTAGCTCCGAAGTATCCTTTTTCCTCCTGATCGTTTCCTTGAGTAGCAGGACTCTTCGTAGCAGAACGGCTGTGCAGTTTGGCGGTGAGCAGCCTGCCCCTTGAATTGAAGCGGTTACTCCACGGCAAACTCTGCCCAGCCGGAACGACACAGTCGTGCCGCTACTCCGCAACCATCGGCCACAGCCGGGCCACCAGCGGCTCCTGCGCGGCTTCCATGCGCTGACGATCATCAACCTCTTCGTCCTCGTGTCCCGCGAGATGAAGCAGGCCGTGGACAATATAGCGGAAGAGCTCGCGCAAAGGCGGCTCGCCGTTCTCCGCGGCTTGGCGGAAGGCGACTTCCACGCCGATCACGATCTCGCCGTGATGGAAAGTGATCACGTCGGTCTCTCCCTCGATCCCCATGAACTGCTCATGGACCCGCGCGCTCGTCTCGTCGTCCACCAGCGCGACTTCCACGCACTCGTGCTCCGGTAGAGGCGCATCCTCGGTCGCGAGATGGCTCGCGAGGATCTCTCTCGCGGCAAGCGCCCCGCCCTTCTCCAGCGCGGTCAGCCACGCCTCCGGGATCTCGGTGCGCACTTGGTTATTACCGACGATGAGTTCCGGGCACATGGCAGTCAGGATGCGGCACGTTGTTGCGGCTGGTCGGTCGGCGAAGGCGTCGGGACCGGCTTGATCTGTTGGGTCTTCGAGCCATTGCCCTGCCGCTTTTCGAGATCCGACTTGCGGCCCAAATTACTACGTTCGTCGTCCTTCGGGTAGTCGATGCGGGTGTGAAGCATGCTCCGCAGCGTGGCACAGAAGCTATCCTTCACCTTGGCGAGGTCGCGCATCGAGAGCGCGCAGTCATCAAGCTGCCCATCACAGACGCGGCCGTTGACGAGTTCCTCGACCATCGTGCGGATTTTCGCGGGTGTCGGCTTCTTCAACGAGCGGGACGCGCTTTCGATGATGTCCGCCAGCGAAACGATGCCGCTTTCACGGGTGCGCGGACGCGGGCCGGGATATCGGAAATTCTTTTCGTCGATCTTCGGGAGGTCCTCCGGGTTCTCGAGGCCCTTCTCCACCTTTTCCAGCTCCGCCTTCTTCTGCTCTTGGGCGCGGCGGTGGAAATACGTGACCAGTGAATCCCCGTGGTGCTCCTGGATGATGTCGATCACCCGCGGGTTGAGCTTGTGCTTCACCGCGAGGTCCACGCCGTCCTTCACGTGAGCGATGATGATCAGCGCGCTCATCGTCGGCGTCAGCGCGTTGTGGGGATTCTCGATGCCCTCGGCCTGATTCTCGATGAAGTACTCCGGTTTGTTGAGCTTCCCGATGTCATGGTAATACGCGCAGACGCGACACATCGCGGCATTCGCTCCCACCGACTCGGCGGCGGCCTCGGCCAAGGAGGCGACCACGAGGCTGTGGTGAAAGGTGCCCGGAGCTTCGAGCTGCAGGCGGCGGAGGAGCTTGTGATTCAGGTCGCTGAGCTCCAGCCAGGAAATATCGGTGGTGAGCTGGAAGGCGCCTTCCAGCACCGGCAACAGGCCGCTCACCAGCAGCGCGATCAGGATGCCCATGCCCAGCGCGGCCAGCGAACTCCAGCCCGCGACCTTCAGGCCCTCGAGCTGGTCATCGATCCCCGGCATCAGGTCGATCCGGTTGAACATGATGCACAGCAACAGCGAGGCGACACCGGCATAGACGCCCGCGCGCAAGAGCTGCACCCGCTTTCTCACCCGGTAAGACGCTTGGACCGCCACCAGGCCGCAGACGAGACTGACGGCGAAGTAGAGCAGCACGTCCAGCTTCGGCATCACCAACGAGCCGAGCAGGGTACAGTAGATCGTAGAGAAGGTCCCGATCCCCCGCCCTAGTAGCACGGCGTGGATCATCGGCGTCAGCGCGAAGGGGATGAGCAGGAATTTCATCTGCCCGGGGAAATCGTTCGCATCCACCATCAGCGAGATGCCGCGCACCAGCATGATGTGACCGGCCAAGCCGCCCAGCAAAAGGATGATCCGGCCGTTTCGGCCGCCGGCCGCTTCGGGGTTCGCCTAGAGAATGACCACCGCAGTCGCGGCGATTACCAGGCCGAACATCGCGCCGCGGATCGGGTCATCGGCGAAATTCGTATCGGTCGCTGCCCGCAGCACGATCACCGCGATTCCGACAATGAAGACCAAATAAAGCGCCAACCGCACCCACGGACTACGGTCGAGGGTCAGGGCCACCGGGTTTTCGGCGTGGATCCGGCGTTTTCGGCCGGACGACAAGCCGCGGCGAGCGAGTCGCCAGCGTTTGAAAGCATCAATGAATCCCACGGTGAGGCAACTGGGTTGCTGAAGCGCGGCCTGCGGCGGATTACCCCGCTGGCGGGGCAGGTGGTTAGATCATTCGAAACCCGTTTGCAATGCGCAAATCCCGAGGGGGTGGGTCCCCTGGCAGAAGCGCTTGGCACTGGGACCGACCGTTCTCCCTCTCTGAATTTTCACTGAAAATAAACAACTTACACTCCTGAAGAACGGTGCGCGTCATAGGCCTCGATGATCCGTCCAACCACCGGGTGGCGGACCACATCCGCCCCCGTAAAGCGCACGAAATCAATGCCCTCGACACCGGCCAGAGCCCGTTCGGCCTCGAACAGGCCCGACGGCACATGGGGCTTCAAATCGACCTGCGAGCCGTCCCCCGTGACCACCATCCGCGATTCCTCGCCGAGGCGGGTCAGCGCCATGAACATCTGCTCGCGGGTGGTATTCTGGGCTTCGTCCAGGATCACGAAGGATCGGGCCAGCGTCCGGCCGCGCATGAAGGCCAGCGGGGCGATTTCAATGGTTCCGTCCGCCAGGTAGCGCTCGCCCTCCTCGTGGCCGATCATGTCGTGGATCGCGTCGTAGAGTGGCCGCAGGTAGGGGGCCACCTTTTCGCGCAGGTCGCCCGGCAAGAAACCGAGCGCCTCCCCCGCCTCGACGGCCGGGCGCGTCAGCACCACGCGGTGAACGCGCTTGGCCTTCAGCATGGACAGGCCCATGGCCATCGCGAGGTAAGTTTTGCCGGTACCGGCCGGGCCGAGACCGAAGACCACATCGCTCTTGTCGATGGCCTTCAGGTAATCGAATTGGCGCGGGGTTTTCGGGACCACCGGCTTGCGACCTCGCAGGCCAAGCAGGCGGACCCCGGAAAGCTCGCTCACCGATCCCGCGCCCTGCGCGGCCAGATCCACGGCCAACCGGAAGTCCCGGCCAGCGATTTCCGATCCATGCCGGCGCGCCTGTTCCAAATCCGAAAACGCCGCAGCAGCCTTCTTCACGCCCTCTTCTGAGCCCGCAAAAAGAATCCACCCGTCCCTCGTCACCGCCCGGACTCCCAGCTTCTCCTCCAAGTAGCGCAGCTCGCGGGTGTCATTCGCGAACAACGAGTTCAGGAAAGCCGCGGTCTCATACTCCAACTTGATCTCCGTCTCCGGGGCACTCATCAGCTCTGACTAACCATTTCCACCGGGCGGGGTCAGGTGGAAAAATGCCGGTTTCCTCAACGAGTGAACGTCAGCCGGAAGAACCGGCGGGTTTCCCCGAGCGGTGCGGTTAGGCGGATCGTCCGGCGTTGGACTCCGCCTGCGAGACTTGTCGTTCCGGCATCCTCATACTCGCTGGCGGCAAGTTCGGCCCACGGCCCTGTTAGCCCGACCGTGCTTTCGATCGTATAGTCCAATGCCGGAGCCGAGCCATCCAAGCGCACCAGATAGGACAGGAGCAGGTCCCCGTTCTCCTCAACCCTTGCAGTGATCAGCGCAGGACTACCATCCGCGACCTCCGGGTCAGTGCCATGGGCGAATTCTTCCAAATTGGTCAGACCATCCCCGTCGGGATCGGCGTTCTCGCCCCAAACAGTCACTTCCGTTTCCGGAGTCAGTGGAGCAAAGTCATCGTAAGTCCAACTATCGTAGGCGGGCGGTGCGACGACGGTCACTTGGACGAGGATTTCGTCGATTCCGCCCTTCCCATCGCTCACCTGCAGTCGGAAGGAATCCGCGCCGAGGTAGCCAGCTAGCGGCTGATAAGAGACTCCCGGAGAAGCACCCGAAGGAGTGGTGATTGCAGCTGTCCCGTGAAGGGCTGCGGTTGAGACCGTCCAAGAAAGCGGATCGCTGTCTGCATCCGTGGCGGAGACCGCCACTTGGAAGGCCGTTGGGTAGCCGTCGCGCGATAGGATCACAGTGACCGAATCCCCTTGGGTGATGACCGGCGAGACATTCGCTGGAGGCTGGATGGTGAGATTCACCGTGATCGTGTCCGTGCCGCCTTGGCCATCCGCCACCTGCACGACGAACGAGTCGGAGCCGGTGTAATTGGTCGCGGGCGTGTAGCTGAGCGCAACAGTTCCGCCACTTGCCGGGGCGACGATTCCCGCAGTGCCGTGTGCCGCTTGAGTGGAAATCGTCCAGGTCAGCGGGTCGCCGTCAGCATCCGTGGCAGTCAGGCTGCGGCTGAAGGCGGTGGGCGTGTTGTTCCGGGAAAGCGTGACCGCGACCGAGGTGCCCGCCGTGATCACCGGCAGATCATTCGTGGGAATCAGGAAGGCCCGCATCACCGCCATGTGCTGCATGCCCGTGGCTCCGCTGTCAGTCGACTGGACCGGGGTGACGGCGGATAGCGGGGTGTAATCGCGGCTATCGAAGACCAGGCCGTTCGTGTGTATGTTCGGCCCGATCACCAGAGGCGTGGAAAACGCCGCGAGACTCGAACTCGGCATGACCCAGTCATAGGGGTTTCCCTGGCTGCTGTTCGTGTTCGTATTGCCTGCTTGATCCGCCGGCCACGGCGCGGTCGTGACGACCGTCGACGACAGTGCGGTCACGCAGGATTCCGTGCGGTTTTGAGTATTAAAATCCCCGCCGATCACCACGTGGTCGGTGGCTTTCTTTTCTCCCGCGATGTAACCCGCGAGCTGCACCGCTTGGGCTTGGCGCCGGCTGACATTGTCACTGCCGCTGGAGGCCTTGAGATGAACGCTCACGGCCAAAAGATTCATGTCGCCCGGCAGATCGATCCGCGCCCAGACGAACTCGCGGTCGCTCAGATCCGAGTCATTCCACACGCCCGACGTGAGGATCGGATAGCGGCTGACGATCCCGTTGGGGATGCTTTTCCCGCTCTCGACGAAGTAGGAGAACGTGCTGCCGAAATACGTGTCGACCCACGTCCGGTAGGCGGCAGCCGAGTTGTTGCTGACATTCATTTCCTGCACCAGCGCGACGTCCGGATTCAGGCCATCGAAGATCCGGCTGCCATGACCGGCGTCGTAGGACTGATCGTTTCCACTGGAGGTGTTCGCAGCCATGATGCGCACCACTTCGTCCGCCGGAGCCAAGACGGCGAGAACCGCGGAAATAGTGGATGCAAGCAGCGCCGACCGGAAAGACATGCGGCGAGCAAGCACCGGAAGGGCCAACCTCTCAATAGGAGCTCCGGGGAAATTACTGACACACCTTTTTCCTTGCTGCAGTACGGCTCATTCGGCCTGCCGCCCGGGTTTGTCAGGAAACGGAATCAACGTTAGAAAAGCATCTCATGAAGCCTATTCCCCTCTTCGTTTCCATCGTTTCGGCGCTATTGGGCTTCGCGATGGCAGAGCCCGCCTCCCGGAATTCGTTCGCCGACCATGGCCCGCTGCAAGTGACCGCCACTCACCTCTGCTGAAAGAGTCAGGAAAGTGGGTGCAGGCAAAGATGCTGGAGCCGAGGTAGCCGCAAAGCCGGGAGGCTCGCCGCAGAAGCAGAAAGACCAAATCGTGGAAGAATCCCACGAATGTCATGGGGCTGGAGCCCAGAGCCCCCTGCTGACACTCCTTTTCCCTTGCCACAGCAAGGCCTGGCGATTTTTTCAGACGCACGCCACGCGCGGTGTCGCTCCGCGACACGTCCACTAGAGACCCTATCCTGACTCCCATGATCGAAGTCGAGAATCTGTCCAAACAGTTCGGCAAAAAGACGGCCGTCGATCACCTTTCCTTTTCCGTGCGAAAAGGCGAAGTGCTCGGTTTCCTCGGACCTAACGGTGCCGGCAAGTCCACCACCATGCGCATGGTCACCGGGTTCCTCCCACCGAGTTCCGGCGATGCGAAGATCTGCGGCCATTCCATTGTCGACCAGCCGAACGAAGCCAAAAAGAAAGTCGGCTACCTGCCAGAGTCCGCACCGCTCTACAACGACATGACGGTCAGCGGATTCCTGCGCTTCTGCGCGGATGTCCGCGGGCTGCGCGGCAATACCAAGAAAGACGCGGTGGAGCGGGCGATCGAGACCTGCTTCCTGCAGAGCGTCGCCTTCCAAGCGATCGACACGTTGTCAAAGGGTTACCGCCACCGCACCTGCCTCGCGCAGGCGCTTCTCCATGACCCGGAAGTGCTGATCCTGGACGAGCCGACCGACGGTCTGGACCCGAACCAGAAGCACGAGGTCCGCCAGCTCATCAAGCGGCTAGGCGAAACCAAGGCGATCCTGTTCTCCACCCACATCCTTGAGGAGGTCGAGGCCTCCTGCACCCGCGCGGTGATCGTGGACCGCGGCAAGATCGTCGTCGACGGCACACCGGCCGAACTCATCGCCAAGGGCAAGGGCTCGCTGACCGATCTGTTCCGCAAGGTGACCACCCTGGACACCGCCGCCTGAAGCCAACCCCGGACCTTCCCTTTTCACATGAACACCTGGACCATCTTCAAGCGAGAACTTTCCAGTTACTTTAGCCAGCCAACGGCCTACGCGATCATCGTCGTGTTCCTGCTGCTGTCGCTGGGTTTCACCTTCACCTTCGGGAACTTCATGCGCGTGGGCGATGCCTCGCTGGAGTACTCGTTCTTCTTCTGGCACCCGTGGATCTTCATGGTGCTGGTCCCGGCCGTCGGCATGAAGCTGTGGTCGGATGAGCAACGCACCGGCACCATCGAACTGCTAGGCACGTTCCCGATCTCGGTGTGGAGCGCCATCTTCGGCAAATACCTCGCTGCCTGCGTGGTGTGGCTGGTAGCCCTGCTGCTGACATTCCCGATCGTGATTACCGTCAACTGGCTGGGCGACCCGGACAATGGAGTGATCTTCGCCGGCTACCTCGGCAGCTTCCTCGTCTGCTGCACTTTCCTCGCGGTGACCATGCTGGCTTCCGCCTGCACCCGTGACCAAGTGGTCTGCCTGATCGTCGCCGTAGTCCTCTGCGTGGTCATGGTCCTCTGTGGCTACGACGACTTCGTGCGCGAAGCCGGCAAGGCCACCTCCGACAGCATCGGCAGTGCGCTGAGCTCGATCGGCGTGTGGGATCACTTCCGCTCGCTGAGCCGCGGTTCTTTCCGCCTGCAAGATGCAGTGTGGTTCGGCTCCATCATCATCACCTCGCTGCTGGCCACCAGCGCGATCCTCTCCGCCAAGCGCGCCTGAACCTCTTTCCCATCACCGATCCATGAGCAAACAAGCAAAGACCGTCCACCCGATGGCACGTGCGGTTCTCGCGATCACGGCCTTGGGCGTCATCGTCGTCTCGGCCAATCTCCTGATCTCCTCGCTGGGAGTCGGCCACAAGAACGCCGACTTCACCCAGGACAAGGTCCACACCCTTTCCGATGGCACCCGCGGCATCCTCAAGGATCTCGGAGCCCCGGTCACCATCCGCTACTACGCGACCCGTAGTTCGGACTACATGCCGGAGGACCTGAAGCTCCACATGCGCCGCGTGGATGACCTGCTGGCGGAATACCAGAACCTCTCCGGCGGCAAGCTGCGGGTAGAGCAGCTGGATCCCCAGCCGGACACCGATGCCGAGGACGCCGCCAATCTGGACGGAATCCGCGGCCAGCGCTTCGAGGACCAGAACCTCTACTTCGGCCTGGCTGTCTCGTGCATCGACCGCACGGCGACCATCCCGTTCATCGACCCGAGCCAGGAGACCATGCTCGAGTATGAGATCTCCAAGGCGATCTCCGAAGTGTCCCGCGCCACCAAGCCGGTCATCGGCCTGATGTCCGGCCTGCCGATCGCCGGCGAACCGCAGAACCCAATGGCGATGATGCAAGGCCAGCAGGGCTCCCAGCCATGGGTGTTCTACTCGCAGCTCGCGCAATCCTACGAGGTGAAGGACCTGACCTTGAACCCGGCCAAGATCGATCCGGATATCGACGTGCTGCTGGTGTTCCACCCGGCAGGCATTTCGCCGGAAGCGGAGTTCGCGATCGACCAGTACGTGCTGCAAGGCGGCACCGTGGTGGCCTGCCTTGACCCAATGTCGGTGGCCGCGCAGATGAGCGGCGGCGGCAACCCGATGATGGGTGGCGGCGGCGCACCGACGGCTTCGACGCTGCCGACGCTGCTCGGTGCCTGGGGCGTATCGATGGCCACGCAAGTCGTGGGCGACCCGAACTACCAGACCACCATGAGCGGCAACCGCCAGGGTCTGGCCGTGCTGACGGTCCCGCAGGAGGGCATGCCCCAGCGAGACAAGGACGTGATCACCAAGAACATCAACAGTCTGACCTTCTTCCTGCCGGGTGGCTTTACCAAGACCGGCGGCGCCGGCGTGGCGATCAACTCGCTGGTGAAGTCCTCCGCCAAGGCTGGTCTCGTCGATGCCACGAAGGCGTCCCAGCTCGACCCGACTTTGAGCCGCACGATCAAGGATCCGAAGTCCTATGACCTCGTGATGCACCTCAAGGGCAACTTCAAGACCGCCTTCCCGAAAGGCAAGCCGGGCGAGGAAGCCAAGCCCGAGGAGAAGAAAGACGAAGCCAAGGACGGCGAGAAAAAGGATGAGGAGAAGAAGGAGGAAAAGCCGGCCGCCCTCAGCGAGGCGACCAAGGAAGGCAACGTCTTCCTGATCTCCGACATCGACGTCTTCTTCGATCAGTTCGCCTACCGCGTGCAGCGCTTCGGCGGCATGCAGATGGCGCAGCCGATCAACGGCAACTCGTCGCTGCTCTTCAACATCGTGGACCAGGCCGCCTCGTCCACGCACCTGATCGGCGCCCGCAGCCGCGCGGCGATCGCCCGCCCCTTCACCAAGATCAAGGACCTCGAAACCGAGTTCACCCGCAAGTCCGGTGAGAAGATGGACGAGAAGCAGAAGGAACTCGATAAGCTCAGCGAGGAAATCAACGCGCTGGTTCAACAGCGCGCCCAAGGCGACCGGGTGTTCATGGACTCCGACCTGGAAGCGAAGATCCGCGAGGGTCGCGCCAAGCAGGTGAGCGCCCGCAAGGAACTCCGCGACATGGAGAAGGACTTGAAGCGTGAGAAGGACAAGATCTCGGGCAAGGCCACGCTCTACAACGTCGCCGCCATGCCGCTGCTAGTCATCCTGATCGGGCTTGGCCTGTTCATCAAACGCCGCACTTCCACCCGCGCCCGCTAATCCATCACTCCACCTTTACTCACTCCAGCCATGAACAAACGCCAAGTCGTTGTCCTCTGGATCGTCGCCCTCGTCCTCGCCGCCGCTGCGTTCTTCGCACGGTCGGACAAGTCGAAGGGCTTCGAAAGCAAGACCGAACGCAGCCGCGGCCAGACCGTCCTCGCCGACTTCCCCGCCGACCAGGTGGCGAAGATCAAGGTGAGCTCCGGTGAGAACGCCACCACGCTGGTCCGCAAGGACGGCAAGTGGACCATCGAGGAGCGCGGCGGTTATCCTGCCAAGACCACCGCCGTGAATGAATTCCTGCGCTCGCTCGCCGAGGTGAAAGTCACCGAAGGCATCGAAGCCCAGCCTTCGCTCGCGCCCCGCTTCGGCACGGATCCCGGTGCCTCCAAGCCGGAAGATCGCGGCACCGAAGTGGTGTTGTCGAATGACGCCGGTACCGAACTCGCCCACGTCACGCTGGGCAAGAACCTGCAATCCGCCGGTGAAGACCCGATGGCCGCCATGATGGGTGGGGGCGGTGGCTCGACCGGTCGCTTTCTCCGCAATCACACCGATGAAAGCGGCGTCTACAAGGTGAGCGAGATGTTCTCCGCGCTGAGCCCCGAACCGAAGAGCTGGCTCAATGACGAGTTCGTCAAGATCGAGAAGATCAAGAGCATCTCGGTCAGCGACAAGGGCCAAGCGGACAAGGTGAATTGGAAGGTCACCCGCGAGAACGAAAACGGTGAGTTCACGCTCGACTCGCCGAAGGCAGGCGAAAACCTCGACAGCACCGTCGCGAACTCACTGAAGACCCTGTTCGCCTTCGCCCGCTTCGAGGACGTGATGTCCGCCGATGAGGCAGGCAAGATCTCCAAGCCGCAGGAAAAACTCACGGCGAAGATCGAGACCTTCGAAGGCTTCGTTTACACGATCACCGTCGAGCCCGCCGAGGCAACGAAGCCAAAGGATCCCGCCACTCCCGATGCTCCGGCTCCGGAAGAAAATTACCTCGTGACCGTGAACGTGGAGGCAACCCTGCCCACCGAGCGCAAGAAGGAGGAGAAGGAATCCGAGGAAGATGCCAAGGTGAAGGACAAGGCCTTTGCCGACCGCAAGGCTGAGCTCGAGAAGCGCCTGACCGCCGAGAAAGCCATGGCCGGCAAGGTCTTCAAGGTGACGAAGTACACCGTGGATCCCCTGCTCAAGCTGCGCTCCGAAGTCGCTCCGCAGCAGGCTCCTGGAGGAGCTGCCAACGCGACCCCGCCGGCGGGTGCTGGATTGGGCGGCGCAGTAACCCCGCCAGTTCAGGTTCCTCCGATGCCGCCGCGCCGCAAGCCGGTGGAAGCGGTCACCCCGCCGATCGCCATCCCGCCGCTTGAAGAAGGCGAGAAGACTACTCCCCCGCCACCTTCCAAAGAGGAAGAGAAGCCGACGGAGGAGAAGAAGGAGCAATAACTTCCAAAACAAAAAGGGCGGCCGCGAGGCCGCCCTTTTTCGTGTCCGCGAGATGCCTCGATCCAGAGCTTAGCTCAAGTATTCATCCAGCCAGTCCGCGATCGGGGAAACAACCTGCGGATAGGAGGACTCGTCGAAGGAATGGCCGGCGCTTTTGATCTCAATCAGACGCTTTGGCTCTTCCGCGGTGTCATAGGCATCGCGGCTGTCCTCGGGCAGCACCACATCATCAGCGGTGCCGTGGATGAGCAGCCACGGGACGCTGATCTGGCCGACCTCATCAAAGAGATCGCCGATCGCGCAGAAATCATCGACGTGCTTCTGGGACAGCGGGCACTCGGGATTGTCCCACATGAAGCCCTTGTCCGGGATCACATTGCCAAACTCGCGCTCATAGAAGGCCTCGGTGCGCACCATTCCAGCTAGGGAAACAAGCACACGGATGCGCGGGTCTTCCGATGCGGTCGTGACGCCGACGGCCCCACCCATGCTATGGCCGATGTAGGCGATTCTCAGATCAGACGGCACGGCATCGAGGATATCCCGCAGGTCGCGGCTTTCCTTGGTGATGGTCGCATTCCGGAAGTCACCCTCCGAATTCCCGTTCCCCGACCAGGAGATGCGGACGCAGGGCCAACCGCGGGCGGCGAGACCTTCAGCCACGGCAATGAGCAGTGGCCGGTCCTTGTTTCCGGTGACGCCGTGGCCTAGCAGGACGAGGACGTCATCGCGGTTACCGGGGTGAAAGGCAGTGTCGAGCTTCTCGCCGACGCGGTTGCGGAATTCAGGAAGATCCATCGGAAAATGCTGCGCTCAATGAACCGTGCGGCCCGGAAAGGTCAACTCCGCCACGCCGGACTTGTCGAGTTCCCCGAGGCCAAGTTCTACCATCCGATGGTATTGCGCCTCGGTGGCGAGCGATAGAGGGGTGTTCACACCGGCATCAGCGGCGAGGGCATTGGCGATGCCGCTGTCCTTGCAGGCATGGGCGGCGGAGAAGAAGCAATCGTGCTCGCGGGCGATCATGTCGTCGCCATCAGTCTCCAGCACCCGGGAGTTCGCGCCGGTCTGGGAAAAGACTTCCTTCAGCATCGCGAGGTTGAGTCCGAGGGCGGCCCCGAGGCCGAGGCCCTCGGCGAGGCCGGCGGTGTTGATATTCATCACCATGTTCACCAGCGCCTTCACCTTGGCTGCCTGGCCGGTGCCGCCGACGTGGCGGAGCGATGAGGACAGGTCCTTCAGCAGCGGCTCCCATTTGGCAAAGGTTTCGTCCGAGCCACCCACCATCAGGTAGAGCGTTCCTTGCCGTGCCTGGGTGATGGAGGACGCCATGCAGGCTTCCAGCGCAGTGGCGCCGACGGCTTGGCAGGCAGCGTCGACCTCCTGATGGATCGCCGGGCTCACGGTGGCGCAGTTGATGAAGGTCTTGCCTGCCGCGTCGGTGAGCAGTGAATCACCGCTTTCGGCGAAGATCCCGTGCATGGCAGCGTCATCGGTGACCACGGTGAGGATCACGTCGGCGGCCGCGGTGACCTGCGCCAAGGTCGCCGGGGCGGTGCTGCCGAGCTCGGCGGCGAGATCCTGTGCGAGCTTCGGGAAGGCATCGAAAACCGCCGTGACCGGGTACCCCTGGTCCTTCAGGCGGCGCGCCATGTTGGCTCCCATGCGGCCGGTTCCGACGACTCCGATGCGTGCTTTCGACATGGGGCGAAACTTGCAGCAGTCCCCTCTGACTGTCCACCTCGGCCCGCTTTCGAGGAAAAAACCTGTCTTTTTGCGCCGGGTTGCAAAACATCCCCGCCAATCGGACGTTTCACCTGTCCTGCAATTAACGCCAAACCCATGCAACGCACCGCCTACCTCGCCTTGCTGCTCTGCGCAGCACCGCCACTAGCCCACGCCCAGTCGCTCAGCCAAGCGGACCGGGAGGCCCTCATCGAAAAGCTCGAAAACCTCAAAAACAACGCCAAGGAAAAGGCCATGGGCCGGATCGGCAGCGCCATGACGGCCTTCAGGGCGGGCATGGCAAGTGACGACGCGGCGATCGAACTTTACCTGAAGTGCGTGGAGAAGGTGGATTACGAGGACCAGAAGCGCACCACCCAGGAATTCCGCGAGTGGAAGCGAGGCGCGGAAGACCACGTCAAGAGAGAGGGCCGTGCCCTGCGCTACCAATTGCGCTGGCTGGCGCTCTCGCTCGAAGCGGCGGAGGCCAAAGGCAATCTGAAGGAGGTGGCCCCGAAGGTTCTGACCGCGCTGGATGACATGTTCAGCAGCCCTGATCAATTTGCCGGAAATGTCGAACTCCTGCGCAGGCCGGTGACCGAAGGCTACTTCGCCCGCGCCTACGGTCTCGGCAGCCTCAAGGTGGACGACTGGTCTCTGATCCCTCTCAAAATCGACGAAACCTTCAATGAGGTCATTTTCCCCCCTCTCCGCGCCTCCGGCAAAGTGGACCAGCTTCGCGACATGTGGACTCGCTATATCCGCTACGAAGGCGTGATGCACCGGGAATTCGCCGAACTTCCCAAGGACCAGCGTGGCCAACCACGCGGGCCGGGGGGACGCGGAGAAGGCCGTGGTGGAGACGGCCCGCGCGAGGACGGTCTTCCCAACCCCGCCGAAGCCGCGAAATTCGTCGCCGAGGTCCAGCCCGACCTGAAATGGAAGATGGAGGAGGATCTGTTCAAGTCCGGCGACCAGCAGCACGCGGCGGTGAACATGCTCGCTCACCTCGAGGCCAATTTGACTCATCCGAAGGCCCGGGAGTGGGCGGATCGCTTCCGCACCCTCGTCGAAGCGCCCAAGACCGAGACTCCCAAGGAGACGGCAGACAAGACCGAGCCCTGACCGGGGCTCTGGCGGTTGCCGAATTGCGTCACCGGGGCAATTCCGATTGTCCCGGGCGCAACATCCCGGTTGTTTTACCGGTAATCGTTCCCCGCCATGAAAGCTCTTGTCCTCAGCCTTGCCTTTGCCGCCACTGCCTTCGCAGCCGATCCTCCGACCCCGCCGGTGCTGGCCATCGGTTCGCCGGCGCCGGAGTTCGAGCTGCCCGGAATCGACGGCAAGAAGCACAAGCTGGCCGAATACGCCGACTCAAAGGTCCTTTGCCTGATCTTCACCTGCAACCACTGCCCGGACGCCATCGCAGCCGCGCCGCGGATGGAGGAGATCCATCAGGCGTATAAGGACAAGGGCGTCGCGGTGGTCGCGATCAACAGCAGCAGTCCGCTCGGCGTGACGCCGGACGAACTTGGCTATGGGCCGCACGGCGACTCGTTCGAGGAGATGACTCCCTTCGCCAAGGAGAACGGCTGGACGATGCCTTACCTCTATGACGGCGAGACCCAGACGCTTAGCAGCGCCGTGGGTGCCCAGTCCACCCCGCACGTGTTTGTTTTCGGTCAGGATCGCAAGCTGGCCTACACCGGCCGCCTCGACGACGCCCAGCGCAAGAAGGGCCCCGTGGAAAAGAGCTACCTGAGGGATGCACTGGATGCCGTGCTCGCCGGCCAGCCCGTGAAGGAGCCGGTCACTCGCTCCTTCGGTTGCTCCACCAAGTGGCTTTGGAAGCAGGCGTGGCGCGAGAAGGACCAGAAGAACTGGGAAGCCAAGCCGATCAAACTCCAAACGCTCGACGTCGAGACCGCCAAGAAGCTCCGCGAGAACAAATCTGGTAACGTCCGCCTGATCAATTTCTGGTCCACCACCTGCGGCCCGTGCGTTGCGGAGTTCCCGGCGCTGGTCGATGCCTACCGCCGTTTCCAGAACCGCTCGTTCGACTTCGTAACCGTCTCGCTTGATCCGGTAAGCGACCAAGGAAAGGCTCATAAATTCCTCGAGAAGCAGCACGCAGCACTTTCGGACCGCACCAAGGAGTCGGTCGAGAAGGAGGGCCGTGAGACGAACAACTACCTCTTCGCCGGTGACAATCCGGACAAGCTCGCGGAAGCGATCGACAAGGAGTGGACCGGCGCCCAGCCGCACACGGTGCTCCTGTCGCCGAAGGGTGAAATCGTCTGGCGCCACACCGGAGCCGTCGATCCCGTCGAGCTGCGCCGCCAGATCGTGAAGGCGCTGGAAGGAATGCCGTAAACCCTTTCCGTGTCGCCGACGTTTCCCGTTGCCGCTCCGTAAGGGGCGGCGTTTCCCTTGTTGAGATCCCACCCATGAAATCCCATTCCATCCAGCCCATCCTGCTCTTCGCCGGCCTGACCGCCGCGCTTGTTTCCACCTCCGCCGGGGAGGGCTTTACGGACACACCGCTCATCCCGGGCTCCAAGTGGCACGTGCACGATCCTGCCCGTCCGAAGCCGCCGGTGGTCACCCCGGGCAAGCAATTCGACCAAATGGCCGACGCGCCGTCCGACGCCGTGGTGCTTTTCAACGGCACGGACTTCTCCAAGTGGCAGGGCGAAAAGGGCGAGGTGAAGTGGAAGATCCAGAGCGGCTACGCCGAGACCACCAAGACCGGCCGCATCCGCACCAAGGACGAGTTTGGTGACTTCCAGCTCCACCTCGAGTTCGCCACCCCGGCCAAGGTCGAAGGCAATGGCCAAGGCCGTGGCAACAACGGCGTGAACATCTACGGCAAGTACGAGGTGCAGGTGCTGGACTCCTACAACAACGAGACCTACGCCGACGGCCAAGCATCTGCGATCTACGGCCAGACCCCGCCAATGGTGAATGCCTCGCGTCCTCCAGGCGAGTGGCAGACCTACGACATCATCTTCGAGGGCCCACGCTGGGACGCCTCCGGCAAGCTGCTGAAAAAGGCCTACCTCACCGTGCTCCACAACGGCCTCATCGTGCACAATCGCCGCGAACTGCATGGCGACACCCGCTACCGCGGCGTCGGCAACTACGACACGCCGCACGCTCCGAAGGGCTTCATCGAGCTCTACGAGCACGGCAATCCGGTGCGCTTCCGCAATATCTGGATTCGCGAGATCAAGGTCCCGACGGCCGAGGATCTCGGCGTGGCTCCAGAGGCGAAATGATCAAATGTAGGGGCTTACCCTTACACTCTGAACCCATGAAACCCCGGATTTTCCGGGGTTCTTTTGTGACTGACCCGACATCGGGGTTGCGGGCAGGGGGACATTGTGAAATTTTTCACAAGCCCAAGCGCTCATGAGTATGACCACCGTCCCACAGGGCCGCAGCGAGCGGTTTCCCTTCGAACTTGTCCGGCCCCAGTTGGAGAAGGTGGAAGCCTCCATCCGCGACCAGGTCCGCGCCTTCGACCCGGCGGTCGAGCCCTACGTCAGCTATGTCTGCAATACCTCGGGCAAGCGCATCCGCCCTGCCCTCTCGGTCCTGACCGGCGGCGCTCTCGGCGGGGTCGATGAGAATCACCTCAAGATCGGCGTCATCCTGGAGCTCATCCACATGGCGACGCTGGTGCACGATGACATCATCGATGGCGCCGTGACCCGCCGCATGATCCCGACCGCCAATGCGAAGTGGGGCGCGGGTCTCTCGGTACTGCTCGGCGACGCGCTGTTCTCACACGCGCTGCACCTGGCGACCGAGTTCGAAAACATCTCCATCTGCCGCAAGGTGGGCCACGCCTCGCGCGAGGTGTGCCAAGGCGAGATCATCCAGACCCAGCGCCGGTGGGATCTCACGCTGACCAAGGCCGACTATTTCCGGATCATCGAAATGAAGACCGGCGCGTTGTTCGCTGCCGCCACCGGCATTGCCGCCGCGCTGTCGGGAGCCGATGCCGAGACCGAGGCCCGCATGTTCGACTACGGCATGAAGCTGGGCACGGCCTATCAGATCTATGACGACTGCCTCGATCTCGTCGGCAGCGAAGCGGACGTCGGCAAGACGCTCCGCACCGACCTTGAGAAAGGCAAGCTGACCTTGCCGATCCTGAACCTCCTCGAAAGCGCCAGCGAGTCGCAGCGCGCAAAGCTGAACAAGCGGATCATCAATCAGGAATCGCTCGATCTGCCGGTGCTGGTCGGCATCGCCGAATACGAAGGTGCCATCGAGTCCGCCGTGGATACCGCGGCCAACATGCTCGGCACTTGCCGCGATCACCTCATCGGTCTGCCCGGCAGCGAGCACGTGGAAGCCTTGGAGCAGATCACGTGGTTCTTGGCGGCGCTCTTGGAAAAGTGCCGCCGCTGAGCAAGCGCATCACTTGCCCAGGGACTTCGCGTATTCCGCAGGCGACATGAAGGCCCAGCCTTCCGCCTTCAGGAATTCGATGATGGAGGAGAACTCCGTGAATCCCTCTTCACTGAACGCTCCGGGGTGAAACTGGAAGGCGCAGAAGGTCAGCGAAGGCTCCGCCTTCTTCACATCGTACACCTCCTTGAACTTGGCAAAGTTCGGCTTCCCGGTGCCGTCGTTTTCGCCCTGTAGATTCATCGGGAGCAGGATCTTGTCCTTCAGCTCCTTGGTCGGCTCTGACTGCGGCCGGCAGAAGAACATCTTCAGCTCCGGAAACTCGTTGAGCGCTTTCGCGGTGTCCGCATCCATGTCGTTGAAGGGACTGCCAAACGCCATGAAGGGTTTTCCCAAGGCTGCCTTCGCGGCGTCCTGAGTCTTCGCAAGATGATCCCGCTGATGGGCGAAACCGGAGCCGCTGAATTCGGACTTATATTTCCCCTCTTCGTCCCATCGCCTGTGGTCCCATCCATGGTGCCAGAATTCCACTTTGCCGGTGGCTTCCCATTTCTTCAGCCACTCGTCGTACTTCTCATCCTGCTTCTCAAAGGAGTTGCCGATCACGCCTGCGGACACCGGGACACCATGCTCTTCCGCGAGCTTGAAGAATCGCTCCCACTTTGGGTTCACGCCCGTGACATCGTCCGCCTTGATGATGGCGATCCGCTTGGTCTGCGCGGACGCGGGAAGCGCCAGTGCAGCGAGGCATGGAAGGAGGAATTGTTTCATGACCGGTGGCTATCTGAAGGAAGCCGGTTCGCAGCTCCAGCGTATTTCCGGCCTGCTGAGGAGTGACTGAACTTTTGATCCACACCTCGATGCTGAGGAACCAGAGGACTTTTTCGCATTGGAAGCTGCGATGGAAAGCGAAGTGCCACCTTGCTAAAAATATCACTTCACCTCTCGCGAACTTCCGGCCCATCTACTAAATATAGCGTAGTTTTTCGATTGATCCTGCCATAGGTGGATCTTAAGGTCGTCGCCATCGTTTTTCGACCCTATGCGGTGTGTGCAATGCGGATCATTCAAGGACAAGGTGCTCGACTCGCGGATGTCGAAGGACGGCACCACCATCCGCCGCCGCCGCGAATGCCTCGGATGCAACTATCGCTACACCACCTACGAGCAGATCGAGCGCACCGAGCTGCGCGTGGTGAAGCGCGACGGTGCCCGCGAGGCGGTCAATCGCGAGAAAATCATGAGCGGCCTGGTCAAGGCCTGCGAGAAGCGCCCCGTCTCGATGGACCGCCTCGACCGCGCCGTTGACGAAATCCTCACCGAACTCCACCAGGACCACGTTTCAGAAGTTCCATCATCGGTCATCGGCGCCAAGGTGATGGACAAGCTCCATCAGATCGATCCCGTCGCCTACGTCCGCTACGTTTCCGTGTATCGACAGTTTGAAGACGTGGGTGAATTCATCCGTGAGATCCAAGCTTTGGAACGCCGCCCCTCCCGCGATCCCATGCAACGCCGCCTGTTCAAGGACTGATCATTTTCCCGCCCTGCTGTTTCACCCCAAACCCCGCGCACACCCGCCCCACCCTTGATTCGCACCAACCGTGATTTCGCTCATCGGTAATCGCCCGGCCATCCAGGTCGGTCGTCATCAAGTGATCCACTACGATACGTCGTGGCTGGGCACCGCACTGCGCCGCGCGGCCACTGCCGCCGACCGCCAGGATTTCCCCTTCGTGGATGAAATCCGCCACGGCATCGAACAATACCTCGAGAACAAGTGTCCGCTGCGCCTGCTGCCGCTGGACGACTTGTTCGACCGGATGCGCCACATGCTCGTGCGCATCGGCTGTGAAACCATCGCCGACAAACTCCAGCCACTGGCCCCGCCGGTGACGCTCGCGCTGCCGCGTTTCGCCAAGGACGCTGGCAACGGCTTCGAACTCGCCTTCTTCAGCGCACTGCGCGAGGAGCTCGCTCACCTGCGTGCCGCTGGCGCGGAGGAAATCCGCTTCACCGGTCTACGCGAATGCGCCCAGATGCTTCGCGGCACCGACAAGTGGGACAGCCACTGCGATCACCTGCTGCTGGAGATTCGCACCTTCCTCGATAACATGGACCGCGAGCGCCATGGCTTCCAGCGGCCGATGCGCTTGAGGCTCGATGGCGAGCGTTGATGTTAGATTCTTCCCACGATGGAAAAGACCCTGTTTCAGAAAATCTGCGACCGCGAGATTCCGGCGACGATCATTCACGAGGATGACCTGTGCGTCGGCTTCAAGGACATCGCGCCCAAGGCACCGGTGCACTTGCTGGTCGTCCCTCGCAAGCCGATCACGCGGGTGGCGCTCGCCACTGCGGAAGATCAGGCGTTGCTCGGCCACCTGCTGCTCACCGCGGCGAAAATTGCCCGCGAGGAAGGCTTCTCGGATGACGGCTTCCGACTGGTGATCAACAATGGCCCAGACGGCGGTGAAGCCGTTCCCCACCTGCACGTCCACATCCTCGCCGGACGGCAGATGGAATGGCCGCCCGGCTAGGCTGAATCCGGCTTACGGCTGGATTTCGATCTCGTGGATGATCAGCCAGTTTTTCTGCGGCTTGGTCACGTGAATGCGGAGCTGCTTGGTGCCGGACGGTAGCGTGCCCTTGGCGACACCATCCTCAAACTCGGCGATCTCGATCCAAGCCGAGCCATCGGGCGATGCTTCGAGCACGCCGCCTTCCAGCTTGTCACCATTCTGGCTGGCACCGCCGCCCGTCTTCACCGTGACCTTGCCGGACTTGCCTTCCTTGAAGGCCACCGTGAAGTGGTCGTTTTCCTTCAGCTCGCGGTTCGCCCAGAAGAAGGTCTCCGGCTTGGCATCGAAGGCGAACTCCGGCCAATGCTCCTGATAGATGCCGAGCGAGGTGGTGACGGCGGAGCCATCAGCGGTCTCGCGCTTCGGCGGATCGTAAGGCTCGCCGCGGTTCACCTTGGCGGCGTCGTAGAACTTCATGATGCCATCGAGGCGACCACGAAAGCTCTCGTAATTCTTTTTCTCCGCCGGTGTCCACGCGACCTCGGCCAAGGCGGCGATGCGCGGGAAGGCCATGTATTCGACCTTCTTCCAATCGTGCATGTATTCCGTCCACAACTGGCCCTGCACGCCTAGCACGTGCTTCTGCTGCTCCGGCGTGAGGCCCGTCGGCACCGGCTCATAGTCGTACACGTTGCTGACGGGACGAAAGCCGCCAATGGTTTCGAACTCCGCGCCCTTCGCCAGCTCCTCCTTCTCCGGTCGCTGATAGTGATCGAAATAGAGCCGCTGGTTCGGAGCCATCACGACATCGTGTCCTTCGCGAACCGAGTCGACGGCAGCTTTGACGGCGTCACCCTGCCAACACATCACCGTGGCGCTAGGGGCCAGGCCGCCTTCGCGAATCTCATCCCAGCCGACCAGCTTGCGGCCTTTCTCCTCCAGGATCTTCTCGACGCGCTTGATGAAATAGCTCTGCACATCGTGGCCATTCTTCAAGCCCTCCTTCTTCATCAGCTTCTGCACCCGCGGGGACTGTTCCCACTGGCCTTTCGGGGCCTCGTCACCGCCGATGTGGATGTATTCGGAAGGGAAGAGCGCGCACAACTCGGTCAGCACGTCATCGACGAAGCGAAAGGTCTCCTCGGTCGGTGCGAGCGTATAGGGATGGACGCCCCAGCGGCCGATCACCTTCGGCGCGTAGCCAGGAACGTCGGAGTTGCCGAACTCCGGGTAGGCCGCGATCGCCGCCGCCATGTGGCCGGGCATGTCGATCTCGGGCACGATGGTGATGTGGCGCTCCTTCGCGTAGGCAACCACCTCCTTGATCTGCTCCTGCGTGTAGAAGCCGCCGTAGCGCTTGCCGTCGTCGGAGTTGCGACTGCCATACGGCGGCGACGAATCGCGCCAGGCGCCGACTTCGGTGAGCTTGGGATACTTCTTGATCTCAATCCGCCAGCCTTGGTCCTCGGTGAGGTGCCAGTGGAAGGTATTGAACTTGTGGAAGGCGAGCCAGTCGATGAAGCCCTTTACGTTTTCCACCGGGAAGAAGAAGCGACCGACATCGAGGTGCATGCCACGCCAGCCGAAGCGAGGCTCGTCTTTGATGGAGACGGCAGGGATGGACTTGTCGCCTTCTAACGGAAGCAGCTGCAGCAAGGTGCGCGTGCCGTTCCAAGCGCCGGCGACGTCCTTGCCCTTGATCACGATGGTCTTCGGCGTGGCTTCCAGCGTGTAGCCGCCGGGTTCGAGGCCGAGCGTATTATCGAGATCCATCCGGATCTCAGACGGCAGCATGATCCGCAGTTCCTCGCGGACGGCTTTCGGCTCATTGCCAGTGCGGGCCTTCAGCTCGGAGGAGAAGAGCTTGGCCTCATTGACAAGCGCGGCATCGAAGCGGATGCCAGTCTCCGCGGTCATGGCGAAGCTCCCCTCGCCCGCCTTCATTTCCTTCGGCAGCGGAATCAATGGAAGGTCCGCGGCGGTGATAGACGCGGACAGCAGGGCAAGCGCAACGAGGGCTTTTCTCATGGGTCGCACTTCAACGGATGCCCGCGGCCCGGACAATCGGGAAAATGCGAAGTGGTTCTGCGATTGTGCAGTTCTTCCGTAGCAGAATGACTTGGTCATTCCGGCGGGGCGAGCTTCAACGGGAATCGCCGGAGTGTTCGGGATGGCGGAGATCTCCCGCCGGAACGGCTCAGCCGTTCCGTTACCCTTAAATCACTTGTCCGTCGGCTTCGGCGGCTTGGGGCGCTTCACGGCGGCCTTCTCGATGAAATCGATGACCATGTCCGCCACCGGCTTGCCGGAGGATTTTTCGATGCCTTCCAGCCCCGGCGAGGAGTTAACCTCCATCACCACCGGACCGTGATTCGAGCGCAGCAGGTCCACACCGGCGAAGTTCAGGCCCATGATCTTGGCAGCGCGGATCGCGACGGAGCGCTCTTCCGGGGTGATCTTCACTCTCTCCGCAGTGCCGCCGCGGTGAAGGTTCGAGCGAAACTCTCCTTCGGCCGCCTGACGCTTCATCGAGGCGACCACCTTGCCGTCCACCACCACGCAGCGGATGTCGGCACCCTTGGCCTCCTTGATGAATTCCTGCACCAGGATATCCGCGCGCAGGCCTTTGAATGCCTCGATCACGGACTCGGCCGCCTTGGTCGTTTCCGCGAGCACGACCCCGACGCCCTGCGTGCCCTCTAGCAGCTTGATCACGAGCGGCGCGCCGCCGCACATCTTGATCAGCTCGCTGGTGGCGTCGGTGGAGTGGGCGAAGCCGGTGATCGGCAGCCCGACGCCCTTGCGCGCTAAGAGCTGCATGCTGCGCAGCTTGTCGCGCGAGCGGGCGATCGCCACCGAGTCATTCACGGTGAAGACGCCCATCATCTCGAACTGCCGGACCACGGCATTGCCGTAAAAGGTGTGGCTCGCGCCGATCCGCGGGATCACGGCATCGGCGGTGAGTTCCTCGCCCTCGATGAACATCCTCGGCTTGTGGGCCGTGATGTTCATGTAGCATCGCAGGTAATCGATCACCCGAACCTCATGGCCGCGCGCTTCGGCGGCATTCACCAGGGCGGAGGTACTGTAGAGGCTCGCGTTGCGCGAAAGGACGAGGATTTTCATGGGCGGCAGATGCCGGGGAACTGCGATTCAAGATCGCGGAGCGCACCCATCAAATGGTGACCCAGCGGGTCAATGAGAAAAAATCCGGCCAGCGCGCGGCGGCCTAGCAGCACCGGGCACTTCATCTTGCCGCGGTGCGCCAAAGTTAGCCGGATCTTCCAGGTAAAGCCGCCCGGCAGCACCGCGTCGGTCTCGATGTAGTGGCGCTTCCTTGCCACCCCGGTGGAGCTTTTCACCCGCCCCGAACCGGCTACCGGAGCCTCGCAGGCAATCTGACGTCCGTAGTGGTCCCGCGTGACGAAACGGACACGCGTGCCGTCCTCGATGAGCTCGATGTCTTCCGCGTGCAGCGACGATGTGCGCGCCCCGGTGTCGGTCTTCGCGTGCATGGGCCCGGCGCCGAATTCCGTCAGCACCAGCCACTCCAGCCGGCCAAGCACCAGCCGCGGCATGCCGACCTGTCTCCATGGCAGCCCCATTTCCCGCGCAAGCTGCCCGGACGGGGTGTCAACCCGTTGCGGCACGGCGGTGTAGCTGCGGGGCTTGCGTTTCATGCGGCTAGGATGCGTCGTTGAGCAAGCTCGCTGCCATCGCGCGCGCTTGTTCGCCGCCGCCACCGAGCATGCGGACGAGTTCGGAAATGCGGTGCTCGCCGCCAACCGGATAAAGCCGCGAACGGGTGCGGCCACCGGCGACTTCCTTTTCGACGACGTAGTGCCGTGCCGCGAGGGCAGCCACCTGCGGAAAGTGGGTGATCGCGACGACCTGATGGCGCAAACCAAGCGCGGCCATCTTTTTGCCGACGGCGCGGGCGATCTCCCCGCCGACATTGGCGTCGATCTCGTCGAAAACCATCAGCGGCGTGGCGTCCTGCTCAGCCAGCGCGCTTTTCACGGCGAGCATCACCCGACTGATTTCACCACTGGAAGCGATTTGCCGAAGCGGCTGGAGCGGCTCGCCGGGGTTGGGGCCGAAGAGGAACTCGATGCCTTCCAAGCCGGAGGCCGCAGGCTCCTTGTTAGAAAGGACCTGCACCTCGAAGGAGGACTGCTTGAAGCCGAGATCCTTGAGCTGGCCGGCAATCTCCTTGGAAAGCTTTGGCGCGGCCTTCTTGCGCTTGGCGG
>Ga0307406_10000331_pt1 | contig 27455 bp, 26 predicted proteins | sample 322Cmetagenome_3_FD_203706 | JGI IMG/M metagenome (GOLD analysis project Ga0307406, IMG submission 203706) | Maize rhizosphere microbial communities from greenhouse at UC Davis, California, United States - 322HYB-C-2 | ecosystem: Host-associated > Plants > Roots > Rhizosphere > Soil | place...
CATGCTTTGCAACGAGGCTTTGCGTAACGAAGTGCTGGCCATGGTGGCTCTCTCCTGCAGTGGTTGAGTAGCGTGTGTGGATTGGGACTGCGGCCGTTTGGGAAAGTGCAGTAAATCTGAACTTTCCAAGCGTAGACGGCGCCACATGTAAGGCGAAAAATCGCTGCTAGGCTGTTAAAGACACCAAGGAGAACGTCATGAGTGATCACCACACATACAAGAAAGTCGAGCTGGTCGGTTCGTCTCCCACCAGCATTGAAGACGCCATCAACAACGCCCTGGCCGAGGCCAGCAAAAGCCTCAAGCACCTGGAATGGTTCGAAGTCACGGAAACCCGCGGCCATATCGAAAATGGCCGGGCCGCGCACTTTCAGGTGACCATCAAGGTCGGATTCCGAATCGCCAATAGCTGAGTGCTTTGAACTTGCACGCTGGCGGAGTGCCATAGGGAATGGCGATGCGCTATGGCTGGCGCATCACGTCTATACGAAACCTCCCTATTTGATCCGACCAAGGAGTGCGAGCGATGAAGAAATTGATGGTGGCCCTGGGTTTGCTGAGCCTTGCGGGTACGGCGTTTGCGGCCGGCAAGCCGTGCGAGGAGCTGAAAAGCGAAATCGCAGCGAAGATCGACGCAAAAGGTGCTTCGGGTTATTCGCTGGAGATTGTCGATAAAGGCGCAGCGGCTGGCGGAGAAGTTGTCGGCACCTGCGAGGGCGGTTCGAAAGAAATCGTCTACAACCGCGGCTGATAACGCGTTCAGATCAAAGCCGACGCATTGCGTCGGCTTTTTTATTGGCCGCGATTCAGCCTTTCATCACCTGCGCCAGCAGTTCATAAGAGTGCAAGCGGTCGGCGTGTTCGTACAAATCGCTGGTGAAAATCAACTCATCGGCCTGAGTCTGCTCGATCAACACTTCGAGCTTGGCGCGGATTTTCTGCGGGCCACCGATCATTGCCAAGCCAAGGAAATCACCTACCGCTTCCTTCTCATGGGGCAGCCATAGACCATTCATGGTGTCGACCGGCGGGCGCTGCACCAGGCTCTGGCCGCGCATCAACGCCAGGATACGCTGGTACACCGAAGTCGCCAGGTAATCGGCCTGCTCATCCGTGTCCGCCGCCACCAAAGGGACGCCGAGCATCACGTAGGGCTTGTCGAGTACGGCTGAAGGCTGGAAGTGGTTGCGATAAACACGGATCGCCTCGTGCATGAACCGCGGTGCGAAATGGGAGGCGAACGCGTAGGGCAAACCGCGCTCCCCGGCCAACTGTGCACTGAACAGGCTCGAACCCAACAGCCACACCGGTACGTTGGTGCCCGTGCCTGGCATGGCGATGATGCGTTGGTCCGGCGTACGCGGCCCGAGATAGCGCATCAGTTCGGCCACATCATCGGGGAAATCATCGGCGCTGCCGGAGCGCTCACGGCGCAATGCACGGGCCGTCATCTGGTCGGAACCAGGCGCTCGCCCCAACCCCAGGTCAATCCGACCCGGAAACAGACTTTCCAGCGTGCCGAACTGTTCGGCGATCACCAACGGCGCATGGTTCGGCAGCATCACCCCGCCGGAGCCGACGCGGATGCTCGACGTGCCCCCCGCCAGGTAGCCCAGCAACACCGCTGTCGCCGAACTGGCGATGCCGTCCATGTTGTGGTGTTCCGCCACCCAGAAACGGGTGTAGCCGTACTTTTCCACGTGCTGCGCCAAATCCAACGAGTTGCGCAAGGATTGGGCGGCGTTGCCGTCAGCGCGGACAGGGACAAGGTCGAGGGTTGAAAATTTAACTTCGGACAGCTGTTTCATGGGCCGGCATCTCCAACGGCGTAGGCGCTTTGCTGTGGGCGAAAGCCTGCCGTTTCTCTAGGTGTGTCCTATGAATGTGGGCATATACCCGAGTTTCAATAGCAGCGAAGAATTTTCCTACTAAATTGGTCGACTAATCGACCGGGTGAACTTTATCCACCGGTCTATCCTCACAATCCTGGCACTGAAAAATACCCAGGCGCGAACCCTCGCGCCGGATCATGAGGAGGCACATATGGCTATCGTCAAGAAAGCATCGGCTCACTGGGAAGGTGACCTGAAGACCGGCATCGGCTCCATCTCCACGGAAACCGGCGTGTTGCGCGAAGCGCCCTATGGTTTCAAGGCACGTTTTGAAGGCGGCAAGGGCACCAACCCTGAAGAATTGATCGGCGCGGCCCATGCGGGCTGCTTCTCCATGGCGTTTTCGATGATCCTCGGCGACGCCGGGCTCAAGGCCGACAGCATCGACACCAACGCCGAAGTGACCCTGGACCAGGTCGATGGCGGCTTCGCAATCACCGCAATCAAGCTGATCCTGAAGGCCAGGATTCCCGGCGCCAGCCAGGAGCAATTCGAAGAGCTGAGCAACAAGGCCAAGGAAGGTTGCCCGGTTTCCAAGGTGCTCAACGCCAAGATCACCCTGGACGCGACCCTGGTGAGTTGACCAACCGAGAAGATCGCAGCCCCGCATAGGCTGCGATCTTCTTGATCCGCGAGCTATTTACCCGAAAGCAAATATGATCGAATGCAGGTCTGCAGTTTCAGCGCACAGGCGTGCGCGCTGTATTGAGGAATTCGAGCATGAAACGTTTGGCCCTGGCAGTCATCGGTTGCGCATTGACCACAACGGCCCTCGCAGCACCCAAGCCCTGCGAAGAACTGAAAGCCGAAATCGAAGCGAAGATCCAGGCTAATAACGTGGCGTCCTATACCTTGGAAATCGTCACCAATGACGAAGTCCATGACCAGAACATGGTGGTGGGCAGTTGCGACTACGGCACCAAGAAAATCATCTATCAGAAGAACGACCGCTAGGCAGCGCTACGGAACGCAATTGACTTGTCGATCTTCTGCAACGATTTCACGCTTGGCGTTATAGAGCCGGGCGCTGGCGGAAAACGCTAGATTGCGCCCTTCCAAACGATAACGCTGGCCGGCCTCGAAATGGTCGTAACGCACGAGCATGTAGCACAGTCGTTCCTGAGGAGCGCCCTGCATGCCCAGCCCACCGCCGGCAAAAACCTCGAAGTCGAAGCGCACCTTCAGTTCATGGCTGCCCGGTGAAACCTGGAAAAATCGTCCGTCAGAGGATTTTTGACCATCCAGGCTTTCGGCCATCAGCAGCTTGCCGCCCGGCATCGGCGTGGCCAAGTCGATCCACGCCATGTTCGGATCGACTTGCGGTAGCGGGCTCGAAGCACAACCGCTCATGGCAACAAGGCCCAGCAACAACATGTATTTGCGCATGGTGAATATCCTGGAGTCAGGTCTTGAGCATAGCGTTTATCAGCTTTGCTGGCAGCCGGCTGGCGTGCCTTGGCCCACGACCTTGCGCTGCTGGTCGTAAAGCTTGGCCCATGGGCGGAACCCGATGCTGCCAGCCTGCAATTGGTAGCGCTGGCCCGCGTTGAAATCCTTGAATTTCACGTTCAACCGACAATCACGCCACAGCGGCTCGGCATCCGGGCCGATGTTGCCCGGCTCCACGGCAAACTGATAACGCACCGTCAGCTCATGGCTACCTGGTTGAACCTCGAAATAACGTCGGTCGATGGACTGTTTGTCATCGACTTCCAGCGCTTGCAACGCGGTGTCCTGTTGGTTTCCCAGGTCAATCCACGCTTGGGAGGGATCAGGATCAGGCAAACCGGCACAGCCAGTCAGCAGCAACAGGCCACTTGTCAGCATCAACACGCGCATAGCGAAGCTCCGGGCAAGCGAGATAGTCTTTGGGCAGACTTCCCAGGGTGATTCCAAATTGATCAGGCAGCGTTCACGCCATCGGTTACTCGACCGTGTTTTGCGGATTTTGTTTCCAGCCCTCCTGCTTTTGTTACTCAACGGTTGCACCAGCGTTGCTTATTACGGCCAACTCGCCAGTGGACAAGTGCGACTGCTGCAAGCCCGCGAGCCAATCGACCGCGTCATTGCCGACCCCACCCGCGATCCGAAACTGCGCGCTCATCTGGCCCAGGCCCGCAAGGCCCGCGCGTTCGCCAGCGAACAACTGCACCTGCCCGATAACAAAAGCTATCGCCTGTACGCGGACATCGGCCGCCCCTTCGTCGTCTGGAACGTCTTCGCCACCCCGGAATTCTCCCTGGCCCCGCAAACCCATTGCTTTCCCATCGCCGGTTGCGTGGCCTATCGCGGCTATTACAGCCAGGGTGCCGCCCGAGGCGAGGCCGCGTTGCAGCAATTGCAGGGCATGGATGTGTCGATCGGCGGCGTAGAGGCCTACTCGACGCTGGGCTGGTTCAACGACCCGATCCTGAGCTCGATGCTGCACTGGGGTGACGAGCGCCTGGCGACGCTGATCTTTCATGAACTGGCGCACCAGCGCGTCTACGTAAAGGACGACACGGCATTCAACGAATCCTTCGCCACCTTCGTCGAACAGGAAGGCACCCGCCAATGGCGCGCCCATCGCGGGCTGGCGCCAGACAACGGCAACCGGTTGCGCCAGCGCGACCAGTTCATCCAACTGATCCTCGACACCCGCCAACGCCTGGAAACCCTCTACACCCAACCTCTGCCCGCCGAGCAGATGCGCCAGCGCAAGGCCGAGGAATTCGAACGCCTGCGCGCCGACTACCAACGAATGCGCGACACGCAATGGGCTGGTGACAAGCGCTATGACGCGTGGGTCTATGCGCCAATGAACAATGCCCGATTACTGCCGTTCGGCCTGTATGACCAATGGGTACCGGCGTTTGCGGCGTTGTTCAAGCGTGAGGGCGGGGATTGGGTTGCGTTTTTTACTGCGGTTGAGAAGCTCGGCCGGTTGGCGGCTGATGAGCGCAAGGCTGCTCTGGAGGCATTGGCGGCTCCCAGAACTGCGAACGATTGAACAGGGCTTTATCACGAGCAAGCGCCCGCTAAAACCTTCAAAAACACCGCACAACCCACCTGTAGGAGCTTGCTCGCGATAGCGGCCTATCGAACGAGCGTATCCAACTGAACGACAAACCCAACAGCCCTCACCACCAGAAAGAGCCACCCGCCCATACGTCCCGCAATCGCGCAACACTGATCCCGCGCCGCGCCGGATCAAACGCCAACGCCTCGCGCAACGTCACCCAGCAGCGCCGGGGCAGCTTTCTCGGTGCCTTGAGCTGGCGCTCCAGCCCGGTATCGCGCGCCTGGCTCGAAGGTAAACGTTGGTACGGATGTTTGCCGCACGCCAGTTCGTAGAGCACGCAAGCCAGGCTGTAGAGGTCGGCGGGCGCGGAGAGCGGTGCGCCCTCGAGCAATTCGGGGGCGGCGTAGCCTGGGGTCCAGGCATTGAGATGCTGACGATTCAGAAAGGCCAATTCTTTCAAAGCCCCCTTTTCGGCCAGGCCCAGGCCGAAATCAAACAAGCGCACACCCTCTTCACCCAACATGACATTGCTTGGCTTGATATCGCCATGCAACACACCCCGTTCATGAATGTAGGCGATGGCGTCCAGCAGCGGCACGGCTATCGCTTTCAGTTCAGGCCAAGGCAAACCGAGGGGGCGCTCACAAAGCAGCTTGTCCAGCGTCGAGCCGCGCAACAACTCCATCGTGATGAAGGCGCGCCGGTGGAAGGCATCCACCTCAAAAGTATACGGACGTAGAACGTTTGGATGTAGCAAACCCCTGGTCAACGCGAATTCGCTGTAAAGCAGCAGGTTGGCGTCGGGGGACTCGTCAAACGCTTCGCCGAGCATCTTCAGCGCAATGTAGGGGTCCGGATCGCCGAACTGTTCATGAAGCAAGTCTCGGGCGCGATAAACGACGCCCATGCCACCGGCTCCGAGCAAGCGCTCCAGGCAATAGCGACCCGCAAGTATTTTCGGCGATTCTCCGTCACGTGAAATTTCCAGCGCCGGTTCAAGACGGCTCAAGCGCAAATCACCACGGCGGTCAGGTTATCCCGCGCAGCGCCATTCAGGACCTCTTCAAAAAGACATTCCACCACCCTGCTCGGGGACGACAAGCCCATGGCATCGCCAAGCGTTTTGCTGCCGAGATCCTGATATAGGCCGTCGGTGCACAACAAAAACTTATCGCCACGCTGAACATCCAGCTCGAGCACTTCCAACTTCAATTCTTTCGAAGCGCCTATCGCACGGGTCAGCGCCTTGGCGGCGGGATGAGCATAAGCCTGGTCGAGACTGAGACGGCCCTCAACGACCCATTGCTGGCGCAGCGAGTGGTCCCGCGACAGTTGATACAGCCGCTGACGACGCCAGAGATAACAGCGGCTGTCGCCCGCCCAGACACAAGCGGCGCGACGACCTTCCAGCAATAACGCCACCACCGTGCTGCCCATGATGCCAAGCGGATTTGCCGCACTGACGGTCAGCTCCTGGCTCAACCGCCGGTTGGTCCAACGCAGGCACTGGCGCACGGCGTTCAAGTGCGCGTCGAAATCTCCGTACAGGGGTAGGTCGGCCAGATTGGCGACGATCAGTTGGCTGGCGATATCGCCGCCCGAGTGACCGCCCATTCCGTCAGCCACTGCCCATAACCCCCGTTTCGGGCATTCCAGGAAAGCATCCTCGTTTCGTTGACGAACCTTGCCAATGTCCGTCCGCGCGGCACTGCGCCAGTCGCTGGCGTGATGCATCAGAGCTGTGCCGGCATTTTGAATGTGCGCAGCACCTTCATATCGAAAGGGTTCGGCGTGCGCTGGCTCGTCAACAGGTAGTTAGCCCGCAGCCCACCCAGATCGGCCTTGAGCACACGTACATCACGGCCGCTCAGGTACTCGGCCTGCATCAAGTCGAACAGCCGAAACAGCGACCACGGCCCGGTATTCTGTTCAATACCGACTCCCCGCCCACCGGCCATTCTGTCCAATACCAGGGAAGTCCGGCCGCCCTGCGCGTCAGTTGGCCAAGTAAAGGCCAGCGGCTGTATCGGCCCGTGGCGGTACTCCAGCGTCTTGTCGCCGAAACGAAATTCGGATCGACTCACCGCCGGGTCGAGCGTGTAGGGCTCAAGCTTGAATTGCACCTGTGGCTCGGCTGGGTTGTCGATGAAGAAACCCTGGCGGATCGTATGTGCCGCCGCCATTTGATCCAAGTAGGTCCTGGACATGGGCAAACTCTGCCCATCGATGCTACGCAGGCGATAGTTTCCAGGGGTACCGCTGACGAAAGGACGCATATAACCGTCGAAGAATCGGTCGACGATGCCCTGGTCCTTGAAGAACTCGCGGAAATCATTGATCGCCACGTCACTGGCACTGTGTGCGTTGAACGGATATCGCTTGCTGATTGCCTTGCGGTAAAAACCGTACAGCTCGCCCTGGTAGCGCTGGTTGAGATGACGGTAGGAATCACTGAGTACGATTCGCCAGCTATCGTCGGCTAACCCGTTGAGCCACTCGTCGAATGGGCGCGGCAAACGAGTCGACGCGCTACGCAGGCTACCCAGCGCGTCTCGCTGGCCACCCATGCGGCGCTTCGCCAATTCGAATGCGGCCTGCTCCGGATCGCTGGCCCGGGCCAGCGTCCCCAACTGCGCCCGGGTGTCATCAAGAGCCTGCAGAGCCATGGTCAGATCCGCAGAGGGGCTGTTGTCAGGTTCCAGCAAGCGGTGCAACGGCTCGAAACGCCGTCGCAGGGATTTCTGCCCGGTATCCGGCAGTGCCATTGCCAACGAATCGGCGGCTTTTGCGGCGGCCGAGGCAAGTTGCGTAACAGCTTTTTCGCTGTTCCCAGGGGTTTTTGCCGACTTGTCCATGGGTTCGACCAGGCCTTGGATGCGAGTGTGCTCACGCACCTGCACCAGCAATCGCAGAACCGGCGAATGAGCTGAAGTCAGTTCCCCCATCTGATCGGCCATCTCGCCTGTGTTGTGCGTCGTTTGCAGGGTCACCTGGCCAATCGCTTCGCTCCAGCGGTCGGCATAATCATGAAAATATAACTGCTCGAGCTCGACCAGCAGCTGGCGCATGTCTTTGCCGCTAAGGCTTGCACCTTCCCCCAGGATCCAATTGTCGCGCAACAACCCGCTGATCAGTCTCGTGCCTTGAACCGAAAAATATTGCTCGAAACCTTGGCGGGTATAAAAACCTGGAATGACATGATCGGTGCCACCCAATAACGTCCCCTGCGGGCCAATGTGTTGGTCAAAGCTGTATTTCGGAAGGTGGCTCGCCTGCTCCCGCAACATCCGATAAACGACTGTCGCCAAGGATTCACTGCGCAGCGCTTCCCGCGCCTGGGCCACCAGCAGCGGGTTGATTTCCAGGGTGAAAGGTTGCTCCAACAAACGTTCGAAATGGGCACTCAAGCCGTTCTGCATCGCCGTATTCCCCGGGTAGCGCAGGGACCAGTCGTGAGCGACCCAGTCCATGAGCCAGGTGCGGTCCCGATGTTCAGGCTGGGCCAACATCAGGTATGCGCGCAGGCTGTTGAGCAGATTCTCACGGTCACTCAAGTTAGCGTGAATGTGCTCTTCCAACATCTGCGCAATCCGGGGTAGAAGCTGCGTCTTCAGTTCGCGCTCATAAGCATCGAGCAGTGCGGGACTGACCGTCTTGCCTTGGTACAGACCGATACGTTCGTACAGCGGCACCGCTTGGGCGGATGGAAAAACCTCTGTTGCCTTGAAACGGATATCAAGCGATTCGAGCATTGCGACGGGATCATCCTTTGCCACCGACGCCGAACGGTGCTGGTCCCAACGTTGCGCCAACGTTCGCAGGTGCTCCAGGCGCTCGTGATTAGCCGAATAACCCTTTGCCCACAACAATCCGAGCAGCCCAAGGGTAGAGAGTGCGCCTAGGTAGATAGCATGCCGCCACCCAATAGGACGGTTTCGCTCCCGCCGATCGGGGCCCGCCAAATCGGCCTCCGGGAAGATGACTCTAGTGAGCAGGTGGTGGATGAAGCGTCCGTTGGCCCCTTTACGTGACGGCGAAACCTGTTCGCCTGCCAGGCGAGATGGCGCAGCAGCGCAAGTCAGATAAAACCCCCGCAGCGGACACGCCTCACCCTTGAAAGCCAGCTCGAACAGCAGGCACAGGTGAGGCCCGAGGTGCGCCAGTTGTTGTGGAAAATCCAGGATAAGGCCACGGCGTTCGCTGTCGCGCTCCTGATGCAGACGCAAGAGCATTTGGCTGTTGAGCCTCTGCAAAAGCGCCTCGAACTCGCCACGCAACATGGCCATGTCGCAACCGCGCGCAGCCCCGCTGAAACTCGCACCCAACACCTGATCGGCTTCCTCGCGGGTCAGCGAATCGAAGAACGCATTGAAGCCAGGGATGCTGTCCGCCTTGCTGAGCACCCAGTAGATCGGCACGTTAGTGCGTAGTTGTCGTTGAACCTCCCGCAGACGACCACGAATTTGGCCGGCCAGGTCGATAACATCCTCTTCAGCCCCCCACAACAGGATTTCCGTAGGCACGGCTACCAGCACACCATTGAGAGGTCGACCGCGTCGACCTCGACGCAGGAGCTCGAGCAAGACACGCCAGGCGCTACCATCCACGTCCTTATCCGTCTGGGTCAGGTAGCGTCCGGCGGTGTCCATCAATACCGCTTGATCGCAACAGTACCAGTCGCAATCACGGGTGCCGGACGTATCCAACAAAGGCTTTCGCTCAGTTCCATCGAGCGCAAACTCCAGGCCCGAGCTCTCCAGGAGACTGGTCTTGCCACTGGCCGCCGGGCCAACCAGCAAATACCACGGCAAGTCGTTGCGCCTGCCTTTGCCGCGACGCAAAGATGAGCTTGAGCATGTTTTCAACACCCGCTTGAAACGCGAGCGAAGTTCTCGCAACTCATCGTCGACCTTGGCCTGGGCAAGACCGCGAGACGGCTTCACATCGGGTTCACTGGATTTCTCCATCGCCCCGGATCGCTCGTTGAAAAAAACCATACCCAGCCCCCACCCCAGCAACAGTACGCTGATCGTCAACAGGCGTGCCGTCGGGGGCGCCCAGAACTTGTGATCGTCGATGGCCAGCAACGGCCCGAAAAACCAGACCAGTGCCCCTGTGCAAAGCGCGCATAACAACGTCCAGGCCCAAGTCTGGCGTAGACAGGCCACTACTTTACTGAAAAGCGATTTCATGACACGTCCCTGTTTACGGCTGCGGTTGAGCCACGATCGGCTCCAATGATTGATAGGGTTGCAGGATGTTTTCGCGCTGTTGGTCCAATACCCAGGCAAAGCCCGCATACATCACGCCCAGGCAGACCAGGGTGAAAAACGCCACGGTCCAGGCAGGAACAACGCGCACCGGACGGCGAGGAGGGGCAACGAGACCTTCCCAATGGGGCGAAAATTGGCGCGGTGCATCGCCGCGTACCCGACGGATCGAGCGGTACAGCGAGTCGCGGATGCCGACGAGTTCAAGTCCTCCGCGCGCCTGGACCCGATACTTGCCCTCAAACCCCAAAGACAGGCACAGGTACAGCAGCTCCAGTACGTGCAAGTGCTTCACAGGGTCTTTAGACCAGCGATCAAGCAACTGAAAAACCTTCTCGCCGCCGAACGTTTCATTGTGAAACGTGCTGAGCAGGCTGATCTGCGACCAACCATTCCCGTATCCCCACGACGTGACGACGACGGCTTCATCAAGGACCGTGCACAACACGTAGCGCGCGGCGACCAGCTCGCTTTGCTCGATGTTCGCCTCTAATGCCAGGGCTTCGAACTGCTTGAGTTCTAAAGTCAGCTCTTGCTTGAGGTCATTCAGGTCTGCGCGGTCGCGGCCCTGCTTGAGCGACACCATCTGGGCCAGCAACCCTGACGCTGCCGCCACGAGAGGATTGAGGCTGGTCACGAACCTTCGAGACCGTGGCTGGCGTGCGGCATAAATCATTCGATCTTCCAACTGTTCAATGCGCGGCGGCGCAACAGCATCGGTCAAAGGTCCCGAAGTCGGGCGTTGTCCGTGATGATTGAGCAAGACGGTCATATCGTCTTGAGGAATGGCCTTATCCATTTCAGTCAGTTCCTGATGGCCCAAAAATTCAACTCCAGCTCAGCGAATTCACCCGACACATGAAATGCAAAGCCTGCTGAACGTTTCACTTGAGCAAGATCCTCGACACTGGGTTCGAGTAGGAAATAGGTTTTGTTGGCATGGAACGCAATCTGCCGTGGCGCCACAGGCAGGGGCCTGATCTTGATGCCCGGCAAATGCAAATTGACCAACTGGCGAATGCGCTCTACCGAACTGATCTTGAGATGCGAGGGCAGGCGGTGGCGCAATTCTTCGCTGTCACAATGGGCGCTGGCGGCCAGTACGAACGAAGCCGAGTCCAGCAGCGAAAGGTCATGCACCGGCGCAACGCTGATTCCGTACTGGCGCGTCTGCAACTGCAGCTCAATGGCATGCTGCTCGAGCACCATCGACAGTGCCTGCCGAATTGCCCGCATGAGGCTTCGAAAGCACGTGCCGAGATCGCTGTGCTGGTAGCGGTGATCGAACGAAGGGCGCTTGCTGTCCGTCGAGTAGGTAGCCAGGTCACCGAGCAGGGAAAGCAGCGTTCGATAGAGCGTTTCAGGGTGCACCTGCTCCAGGTCCAGATCGTGACGCAGCAACAACTCGGTACGGTTGATCAACTGCAGCATCATGAAATCGCCGACTTGCACCGCCCCTGCCTTGCCGTTGGAGCGAATTCGTTCGGCGAGGCTTTCGCCCCGATGGCCAAGCATGCCAATGACTTCCTTGACGCATGACAGCAGGTAGCCGGATGACTTGGCCTGGATGAACGCGGGCACGAAATCCGCGTTGAGCCTGACCGCACCATCAGGCGTGGTATCAAGGACTTCGCACACTTTCAATTTGACGAAAACCTGGTCGCCCTGCTGCTCGCCCAGCAACAGGCGTACATCCGGCCGGCCACAGCTGACCTGGCTGCTGAAAGCGTCTGCGGCGTTGGAATCAATCACCTGCGTTTCATAGATGATATAGCGCGCCAGCACATCGGCTTGCTCGGGACGACGAGACTCGACCCGGTTGCCGGTGACAAGCGGCAGGGCCAGATAAATCGGCGTGTTGCGGGTGCCGGTCGGCACTTCGAGGACCATCGGTCCGGCGTTACCGTCCAGTTCGAAGAAGCTGCCGTCTGGCAAGACACCCGAGGCCCTGTTGACGATCAGCCGGCCCATGTTCAGAAATTGCGAGTCGATGTCCAAGGTCAGGAAGCCCCAGGCGTAACCCCCCGACAATCGTGTACGGAGCTTGAGCTGATGATCGAAGTATCGATCGTTGTGCTGCAGGTGTTGCGGGCGCAACAGCATCCCTTCCTGCCAGATGACCTTATCGTGACTCATTGGTCGTCCGCCCTGGCACGGCTTTCGGAATGGATGGCAATGCCGTCTTGATCAAGCATCAGGCTCGCTTCGGTCACACGTGCCGCTGCGACGGGAAGCGTATGGCGCCACTGTGCCCTGGACAGGTCACGGTACGCCGCAAGCACCCCGACGTAACGACCGCCCCCTGCGATGTCGAGCCTGAGCGTGACCGTTTCGCCTGGGCGCAACTCCAACTCTTCACTGGTGACCAGGTCAGGCGCCAAGGACTCCCTGGCACGGTCATAGAGACTGAAGAAATCAGCGTTTTCAAAGGCCACCGGATGGGTGAGCTCAAACAGGCGCACCACGACAGGGGATGGTCGACCGTTGAGGTCCGGGTTGAGCTGATCACTGGCCGTGAGGGTGAGATTGAGTTTGGTCATCGTTGAAAACGGCGACAGGCTGGCGCAGCCGGCCATCGACGTCATAACCGCAAACGCCAACGCCAGCGTCTTGAAACGAAACAGGGTGCTGCGAGACATGTACGTCATCCATGAAGGTCGTTTTGCAGAGTGGAAACCAGGCGGACCTGTTCTTCGTATGCCTTGGCGAAATCGCGTGCCAGCAGGCGCTCCACCCAGTCATCGTCTTCGCACAGCGCCTGGTGATAACGACCGAATGCGCGCCAAAGGCCGCCTGACGTCCTGATGAGAGGGCGTTGCTCGCGTTCCATCCGCGACACCAATTGGCGGGGCGAAAAATGCTCCAGCACCCCGCGCATCGTGGCGCGGCTGGCGGCGAGCAAGGCCACTTGATGGGCCCGAAGATCATCAAATGAACGGGCGATGGCTTCGCTGGCCGACAATTGGAATGGCACGCTTGGCTGCAACAACATCGGCAGGGCGTCATCGGTGTACTTCAATGGATTTTTCCGAGGCCCTTGGAAAAAGGTCTGGGCCAGGCGCAGCTCGCTCTTCAACTCGGAACGAGTACGCAGACTCTGTTGCAGGCCTTCGACGCTTTGCTTGAGTAACAGGGCTACGTTGACCGCCAAAGCTTCGCGGGCCTCGTCGTCCAGATCACCGAGGTCCATGCCCAGCGAATTACCGAAACGTCGCCAGAAATCTTCGCGTGCCGACTCGCAGGGTTCGGGCGTCAGGAGAGGCTCCGGCTGGTTATCCGCTTCGACCAGTTCCGGCAGTCGCAGGTTTTCCCTATCGATACGCACATGGTCCGAACGTCCCGAGCCGTAAGTGGGCATCCCTGAGGGGTCGATCAACCCATCTATCTCAGAAAACACACGCGCCTGCTGATCGAGGCCCGCCAGCGGATCGAGCCCCACGAACGCGTTGTCCGGAATGAGATCGCCGGTCGACACCGAACGTCTGGCTTCTGAAGTACCGTTGCCCGAACGCGCCGCCAACCGCGCCAGGAGCTCGCATTCGCCCATGACGTAGATATCTCCATCCCTGATGGGCATCAGCTCGCCTTTGGGCAAACGGGTACCGTTTGTGCGGTGGAATACACCATTGCCGCTGATGTCGGTGAGAAAAAACATGCCGTCCTGGAAACTCACCCGTGCATGACGCTTGGACAAAAGGCGTTCGTTATCCGGGATAGCCCAGTCACACTCTTCGCCTCGCCCAATTACACCGCCCGCCGTCCCGAAAACTTTCCGGCACGGGTTCGGACTGACTAATTGCCCGGCATCCAACCTTTCGAAAATGACTTCCACCGATGTTCCTCCTTGCGATCACTTACCGCGATTTACCGCTTGCGGATCACCTAAAGGGCGATAAGTGCTGTCGTTGAATTTGTAGTTTCCATTGCAGCCACCGAGGCCGAACAACACGACAACGGTCAGCAGGAAGATTGGCCAAGGGGGAGCAGGCATTCGAAGTGTCCTGAAAATAAATGAGTCGGAAGAAGGGATATGAATTGAGAGTTCGGGATCAGACTTCAGCGTCCTGGCGGCGAATATTCAGCCGACTCATCCGATACAACAGCGTGCGCAGCGGCAAGCCGAGCTCTCGAGCCGTCAGCGTCTGGTTACCGAAATTCTTGCGCAGGCAATCAATCACCAGGCTGCGTTCGATCTGCCCCATCCGTTCTCGCAGGCTTACACAACCTCGACCGGGCAGGTTTTCAATGTGCAGGGCGAAGTGCTCTACGAGTAGTTCGCCGCCTTCGCACAAGAGCACAGCCCTTTCAACGATGCCTTTGAGCTCACGTACGTTTCCGGGGAAATCGTAGGCAGCCAGGTGAGCCAGCGCCGCGTCGGACCAATTCACCAAATCTCGTTGCAGTAGGACACAGGCCTTGTCGGCAAAATGCCTGGCCAGTTCGATGATGTCGGGGCCACGCTGACGCAGCGCTGGCAATTGGATTGGAAACGGGGCGAGGCGGTAATACAGGTCTTCGCGAAACTTGCCTTCACTCATCAACAGCTTCAGGTCCCGATGGGTAGCGGCAATGATCCGGACATCGACTTTATGGGTGTTGTTAGAGCCCAACGGACGAATCTCGCCCTCCTGCAAAACTCTTAACAGCTTGGCCTGGAGAGACAAGGGCATGTCACCGATTTCATCGAGCAACAATGTACCGTTGTCAGCCGCATCGAATAAGCCGATGCGGTCCCGATCGGCGCCGGTAAATGCTCCCTTGCGGTAACCGAACAACTCACTTTCCAGCAGATGTTCCGGAAGCGCTGTGCAGTTCTGGACGATGAAAGCCTGCGCGCGACGTGGACCGCGATCATGGATGGCCCGGGCGACGACCTCCTTGCCAGTACCCGTCTCGCCATACAGCAAGACCGTATAAGGGCTGTTCACGACCTTGCTGATGAGTTGGCAGGTCTGGCGCATCGCCGCGCTCTTGCCGATAAGGCCAAGGCCGTTGGCGATCGGCAGGTCAAGGGCGCCGGGCTGGTGTCCTGCGGCGGGCCGGCGCCGGCGCTGCCGCAGGTGGATCTGGTTGAGCGCGAACGCACCCAAAGAGCCGAGGGAATCAGCGAATCCCTGCAGTTCGATCTGCTGGGTGCTGGCGCATACCAGCAATCCCTTGATCCCGTCTGCGGTGGCGAGCGGCACGCAGAGCAGCGACTGCCACGGCGCAGCGCGGACCGGTAGGAAACAGGTATCGTGCAGGCTGTCGCTCAACGCACCAAGGCATACCGTACGGTTTTGGCGCAGGACGAATTGCAGCAGCTGCTCACCGTAATAATCGCAAGGCAAATCGTCGAGTTCACGGAACTGCAGCAGGCCCTCCAGGCACTCGATACCCAACTCCAGACGACAGCGCGCGGTATCCAACAGATATAACTGCGCCAGTTCACAACCGCTGAGCCGCGCCGCGCCCTTGATGAAGTCGCCGAGCAGGGTTGCATCGTCCGCCGACTGCCAAAGGCTGGAAAACTGTTGGAGCAGCGCTTCGGCATAAGCCAACGGCTGAGGCAGATGACTGAACCGCGCACTCATCAGCTGAACTCACACGCCACGCGGGCTTGTTCATTGAGAGAGGCATGAACCTGCCGCGGCTGTTCGCCGCTTGCCATGGCCGCGAGCAAGCCGTCCGCCAACCCAGGCACCAGATGCTGATCGAGCAAATGGTCAATGAGTCGCGCCCCGCTGTCGCTGCGTGTGCAGCGCTCGACCAAATGATCTACGAGCTGGGTGCTATAGCTGAAGTCCAACTGACGACGGTGCAGCCGCTCGCCCAGACGATCCAGTTTTATTTCCACCAACTCGCGTAGCACTGAACCGCTTACGGGGAAATACGGCACCACCCGCATACGGGCCAGTAACGCCGGCTTGAAATGCCTGGTGAGCAATGGCCGAATCGCTTCTTCGAGTTGCTCGGCACTCGGCGCTTCCCCGTTTTGACACAACTCCCCGATACGCTCGCTGCCCAGGTTCGATGTCATCAGAATCAGCGTATTGCGAAAGTCGATCTCCCGCCCTTCCCCATCGTTGGCCAAACCTTTATCGAATATCTGATAGAAAAGATTCAGCACGTCCGGGTCGGCTTTTTCGACCTCATCGAGCAACACCACCGAGTAAGGCCTCTGTCGGACAGCCTCGGTAAGCATCCCGCCCTCGCCAAATCCGACATAACCCGCAGGCGCGCCAATAAGCCTCGAAACCGTATGTTTTTCCTGGAACTCGGCCATGTTGAGCGTGGTGATGAACCGGTCACCGCCGTATAACAAGTCTGCCAAGGCCAATGCCGTTTCGGTCTTGCCAACCCCGCTCGGCCCGACCAGCAAAAATACACCCGCCGGAGCGTCGGGTTTGTTCAAGCCCGAGGCGGTTGCACGCATGGCTCGATCAAGCGCCTGCACCGCTGGCTCCTGCCCCCTGATACGCGTGCGCAGATCTGCCGCGAAACGAGCGATCCTCACGTTGTGCTCGCTGGCCAGTTGCGACAGCGGGACCCCCGTCCATGCGCTGATCACCTCCGCCACCAAGCGCGGACACACCTCAAAACTGACCAGGCGTTCCCCAACCTGAGCATCCACCAGCGCGTCATGGGTTTCGTGCAACGCCGCTTCCAGCGTTTCGATCTCCAAGCCGTTGTCCGCCCGGTTTTCCCGAAGGCCAGCCAGTTGCCGGCGCAGCGATAACAAACGTTCGGCCAGAATCCTCTGCTCCGTCCACTGGACTTCCAGCAACCGGCACTCATCTTCAATGGCCTCCAATCTCACCCGCAGCGCTTCCAATGCCTGGGTATCGATTGACAAGCCGGCCTCTGCATCGCGACACAACGCCTGGCGCTGTCGCTCGACTTCGGCCTGTTCGCCGCGCATGCGCTCAAGGCGCTGCGGTGCGGCAGCCAGGCTGATGCGCACACGGGCACACGCGGTATCCAGCACATCGACCGCCTTATCCGGCAACTGGCGGCCCGCCAGGTAGCGGGCCGACAACTGCGCCGCCGCGACCACCGCATCATCGCGCAGATAGATGCCATGGCTCGCCTCGTAGACTCGGGCCAGCCCCCGCAGGATGGTCACCGCCTCGCCGATGGTCGGCTCGTGCAATTGCACCGGTTGGAAGCGACGGGCAAGGGCTGGATCTTTCTCGAAGTATTTTTTGTACTCGGTCCAAGTCGTCGCCGCGATGGTACGCAGTTCGCCTCGGGCCAGGGCTGGCTTGAGCAGGTTGGCCGCATCGGAACCACCGGCACTCCCACCCGAGCCGATTAAGGTATGGGCTTCGTCGATGAACAGGATGGTGGGAGTGGGCGACGTCTTTACGCCCTCGATCACGCCGTTAAGCCGCCGTTCGAACTCGCCCTTGATACTGGCCCCCGCCTGCAGCAGGCCCATGTCCAGCGACAAGACTTGCACACCTTCAAGCCCCGACGGCACTGTCCCGGCAGCGATGCGCAGGGCCAGCCCTTCGACGATTGCTGTCTTGCCCACGCCCGCCTCACCCACCACGATCGGATTGTTTTTGCGCCGACGAGACAGGATGTCGATCATCTGCCGGATTTCGCCGTCCCGGCAGAGCACCGGATCTAGTTTGCCGTCACGGGCCTGCTGGGTCAGGTTGTGGGTGAAGCGCTCCAGAAGCGAATCGCCTTGAGCCATGGCATGCCCCGTCTCTTGTTGAGCACGTTGTGACAAGGCGAACGCCTTCAGCCGCTCGATGTTCAACCGGGCGAGCAATGACTGATAACGAGTGCCGGCATGACGACCGGGGTTGCGCAACAACGCCAGGATCAACGCACCTTCAGTGACGTTGATCTGGCCCAGTTCGAGGTTGGCCAACAGCAGCGCATCCTGGAGCCATTGGATCAACTCCGGCGCGAAGACCGGGTTACGCGAAGCGCCGTGTTCCGCGCGTGGCTGCAAGGTCGCGTCCAGCTCGCTCGCGCTTATCCCGGCATCCTGCAACGCGCGCCCAAGCAACCCTTGTCCTCGCTCCAGCAAACTCTGCAACAGATCTTCCACCAGGACCTTGCTTGCGCCCCGGTCCACGCATCGCTCAGCCGAGCGTTCCAGGTCGCGGCGGGTATCAGCGTCCAGCGCCTGAATGAGTTGCTGAAGGTCCACGTTGATCATTTCGTTGCTTCCTGATGAATTTTACTGCTGAGGGTCACCACGCCATCGGCCCGCTCGTGCCCCAGCCAACTGGCCCATCCCAATCGGCAGGTGTTACGTTCGCCGATGCGCAATGGGCGTATTTCGTCCCGCTGCAAGACCAGGCGGATGTCGTATTCAAGGGGGTCGCGCAGCGTGAATCGCACCAGTGCGCACAACGGCTGGTAAGCGACACCGATCGGCAGGAACTCATGAAAGCGTTGCCAATCCAGCTCAAGAACATGAATGCGGAACTTGCCGCTGCGATCACGAACCCGCTCACCCAGCACCAGCTCTTCGCTCAGTAGGCTGTTGGCCCTTCCCAGGCGGTTGCGCTGCTCCTCCAGAATGTCCACCCGCCGTTCGACGCACTGCTCCAGGTTCAATTCGGCGTGTTTGAAGTAATAACGCAGTACCGCTTCGATCAATGCCGCCGAATGGGCCCGAAGGCTCAGCAGTCCCAGGTAAGGCAGCAGGCGGTTCCAGTTCAGTTGGGTCCCCCTGCGAATGGCCTCGCCCCGAAGGCCGACAAGCGCAAAAAGCTGCTCGGAAAACGGGTCCCGGGCACCATTGCGAAAGCTCGCCCGATAACGGTATTTACGCCAGATAGGTAACATCAGACGCTGGACACGATCATTGAACAGGTGCAGAAACTGGCGAGTCGGGTTGTCGCGCCCCCCTCTCAACGCCTGCTCCCCATAGAAAGTGGGCAAAGGCGATCCCGCGCCCACCAGGCCCATCAGATTCAGGCACAACCGCGCCCGCAATTGCCCATCCTCCTCGAAAAACTTCACGTATTCGACATCGCTGGCCGGGAATCCAAGGCTCGGGTTGGCCTGGAATTCCAACTGCTCATAGAGTTGCTCGTCATCCAGGTGAGGATGGGCTTCGCGCAGCCGATCGATGACCAGCAGCACCGCCTGAAACAACGAATACTCACGTATGCCTCGTGTCAGCGCGCTCATAGAAGCGGCTGCTGGCCCATGCGGGGTGTCCATCGGTACACCTCTCCCTGTGTGCTGTTTACCCGCAACTCGTGATACGAATTCAGGCTGGCATAAAGCGCGAAGAACTCATTGAGGACCGATGCAAAGACGAACATGTCGCCTTCGCCGATGTACCCTTGCGGGTCGATGGTCAGTTCTGTGCAGAGTCCCCTGACCGGCAAGCCGCGATGGAGCCGATCGACAGGCTGATGCCTGATCGACTTGAGGCCATCCAGCAGACGCTTGCTGACTTTCTCCGAATGTTCGTCGTGGTAGCGGGGGAAGTCGTAGGTCTGGAGGATCACCTTCAGCGCGCTGACGTCTGCCAGCGACAGGTAGTTAAGCGACATGTTGCTGATGAGCCTCCACAGGAAATCTTGATCCAGGGGAGGCGTGAACGTTGAGGTCACCGGGCCGATACTGCGGAAACCGAGCGACTCAGGACTTTTTTCACCGGGCTGGTTGATATCGCCAGGCTTGAGCTGGCGGGGCAGGTTCCGGTTGGTGCACATCAGCTCGACCGAAAGGGTTTCGTGGGCGGTGTGGTGCCGCACGTCAAAACTCAACGAGGTATCGAGCCCCCCATGAACGAGCGATGGGCGGTGGCGGACGCTGTAGTAGGCACGGTTGCCGGGAACATCGAAACTGGAGTCATGTTCGAATGACTCGAACGGCACATAGGCTTGGTATCCCAGCCCTCCAGGGCTCCACCCGGTGACACTCTCGACCGAAAACACGCCGCAGTGCTCGGGGGCGTATTGGGCCGGCAACAACAGATAATCATCCTGCTTGCCGTCCAGGCGAATCGGCTGGGCATCGTGCTTGAACAGATTGACGACAGGGGCGCAATAGAGCTTCACGTTTTCCAGCGTCGGGCGTATTCGCTGGGTACCGCTGTTGCGGATATCGAAGCGCAGGTCCAAGCCGCGCACCTGTTTCAGCAGCGCTTGCGGCAACCCGTTGATGAACTCCAGCCCGTTCACGTCGATGAACAGGAATTTTTCCTGGAAAGCGAAATACTCTTGCAGGTACCGATAGCCGCGAAAGGTATTCAGCGGGTACGGGACCAATGCGTGTTCTTCGGCAAAGCCCACCGGCTGAACATGATGGGCTGGGATCCTGAACGTCATGGGCGCACCGTCCGCAGCGCTGACGGGCTGGCCTTCACCGTCCAATAGGACCAGCTCGATATATTCAAGATTGCGTAACAGATCCAGATAAAGGGCCTGGCTAATGTAGCGCTCACCGGCCAGGTGCAGGCGCAGGCTGCTCAACCGCAACTCACCCAGATTGCCCTCGCAGTGCATCTGCAGGCGCAGGTTCAGCACCGAGCCGTCGCCTTTTACCGAGTGACCTACGCCTGTCAAATCCAAAGCCAGCACTTGGGTGGGATAACACGTGCGAAAACGACAACGCACCCCCTGGATAGGCTTGCTCTCGACCGGCGTGTCACGCTCTACCCGCAACGCGGGTCCCGACCGCTGCAGCGGATCGAACTGCAAGATGCTGAACGCAGGCAACGGCCGCATGTAGTTCGGCCACAGCAATTGCATCAATGAATGGCTCAACTCCGGCAATTGGTCGTCGAGTTTCTGGCGAAGACGACCGGTCAGGAACGCAACCCCTTCCAGCAATCGCTCCACATCGGGGTCGCTCCCGGCCTGGCCCAGGTAAGGGGCCAACGCAGGGTTGCGCTCGGAGAAAAGTCGACCCAACTGGCGAAGTGCAGTCAGCTCACTTTGGTAATAGTGGTTGAACGACATGCCACCTATCCTTGGCTGACCGTGAGTTGGCCGCTACCGTCCAAACCAGCCACAAAACTCACCGGCTGCTTGAGACCTTCCATTCTCAGCAGTGCGTCGATGCGCAGGGACAGGCAAAGCGGGTCGGGGTGAGTCGACACCGTGGTGACGCGGATATTGTTCAGGCGTGGCTCGTAGGTCTCGATGCACATCTGGATGGCACGACAGGCTCGGTAACGAGCGTCGTGCAAACTCAGGCGCATGTCGTTGAGGTCGGGCAATCCGTAATCGGGCGCGACCTGCACACTGCCCGCACGGGTGCTGAGCATCTTCGACAGATGGGCAGCCACGGACGCCACGGCACAAGCCTCCCGGCTCATGCCTGCACGAATGTCGCAGTCGCCATTCAAGCGTTCGAAAAGGCTGCCATATCCGGTCATGGGCCAGGTTCCGCTCACGCCTTGTCCAGCTTGCCAACCAGCGACAGGGTGAAGTCCGCCCCCATGTACTTGAAGTGCGGGCGTACGTTCAAGCTCACGCGATACCAGCCCGGCTCACCCTCCACATCGGTGACGAGCACCTGGGCAGCGCGCAGTGGCCTGCGACCACGGACTTCAGCACTCGGGTTTTCCTGGTCGGCAACATACTGGCGGATCCATTTGTTCAGCTCGAGCTCGAGATCCGTGCGTTCCTTCCACGAGCCGAGTTGCTCACGCTGCAGCACCTTCAGGTAATGGGCCAGGCGATTGACGATCATCATGTACGGCAACTGCGTGCCGAGCTTGTAATTCAACTCGGCCGCCTTGCCTTCAGCGCCGGAGCCGAATAACTTCGGCTTCTGCACGGAACTGGCGGAAAAAAACGCGGCGTTATCACTGCCTTTGCGCATGGTCAGCGAGATGAATCCCTCTTCGGCCAACTCGTATTCGCGACGGTCGGAAACCAGCACTTCGGTGGGAATCTTGGTTTCGATTTCGCCCATGCTTTCAAAATGGTGCAACGGCAGATCGTCTACCGCGCCACCGCTTTGCGGGCCGACGATGTTTGGGCACCAGCGAAACTTGGCAAAGCTGTCGGTAAGCCTTGTGCCGAATGCAAACGCTGTGTTGCCCCACAGATAATGCTCATGGCTGTTGGCAACCGTTTCCCTGTAGACGAACGATCTGACCGGGTTTTCCTGCGGGTCATAAGGATTACGCAACAGGAAGCGCGGCACGGTCAGGCCGATGTAGCGAGCGTCTTCCGATTGACGGAAGCTCTGCCACTTGGCGAATTGCGGGCCTTCGAAATGGTCTCGCAAGTCCTTGAGGTCCGGCAGCCCGGCGAAGCTTTCCAAGCCAAAGAACTCCGGGCCAGCCGCAGCAACGAACGGCGCGTGGGACATGCACGCGACGCTGGACACGTACTGCATCAGCTTCACATCGGGTGAGCTTGGCGAAAAAAAGTAGTTGGCAACGATCGCACCGACCGGCTGCCCGCCGAACTGACCGTATTCAGCCGTGTAGATATGCTTGTACAGGCCCGACTGCATGATTTCCGGCGAATCTTCGAAATCATCCAACAAGTCGTCCTTGGAGATGTTGAGCATCTCGATCTTGATGTTCTCGCGAAAATCGGTGCGATCCACCAACAACCGCAACCCACGCCACGCCGATTCCAGCGCTTGGAAATCGGCATGGTGGAGGATTTCATCGACCTGGCGGCTGAGCTTGGCGTCGATTTGCGCGATCATGCGATCGACCATGGCCTTCTTGACCGGCTCACCGCTGTTCTGGGGCTTGAGAAGTTCTTCGATGAATGCCGACACCCCACGCTTGGCAATGTCGTAAGCGTCATCCTCGGGTGTCAGGCGCGTCTGGGCGATGATGCTTTCAAGAATGCTGTGCTCGCCGTTTTCCTGGCTGTGCTGCAGCGCTGCATTGGGATTCATGTGTCGGCTTTCCTTGGCTAAGAGAATCAAACGACCGGGGCTGAGAGAGCCAGGCCAAGCTCGTCCAATATGCGATCGCGCGATTGGGTGTCGGCGAGTACGTCTTCGATGGCCCTGCGAAACGCCGGGGCGTTGCCTAATGGCCCTTTAAGCGCGACCAGCGCCTCACGCAGCTCCATCAACTTGCGCAGCTCGGGGACCTGCTCCACCAGGCTCGCGGGATTGAAATCCTTCATCGCATTCATCCGCAGTTGCACAGCCAGCTCCTCGGTGTCGTCCTCTTCCAGGAGCCGGTTTGGCACGCTCAGGACCAGGTTCAACTCCTGCTTGGCCAGCACTTCGTCGAAAGTCATTTTGTCGATGCTGATCGGCTTGCGATCCTCGACCTTGCGCTCATCCTTGCGATGGGTGTAATCACCGATCGCCATCAGCTTGAGCGGGAGTTCAATCTCTTCCTGGGCACCGCCGGTAGCAGGCTTGAAAGTGACATTGATGCGTTCCTTTGGAGCGACAGCGCCTTCTTTGGCCATGATTTCCTTCCTTACAATTGAGACCCGCGGGCCTATTCAACGACCCGCTCCAGATCGAGGTGACACAACCTGCGGTACGTTTCATCCTTGCGCTCGCGCACGAGGTAGTTCTGAGGCAACAACTCACAGCTGCGATGTAACAGGTGCAAGATCTGCAACGCGAGATCGGGCTCCCATGCGTGCAACCTCGGGTCTTGCAGCGTCTGGTCAAGCGCTTCGAGCTGCACTTTGGCGAGCTCGTATTTCTTGGCCGAGAAGCACAAACGCGCCATCGCGAACCGCCAAAGGAAACGTGCGCGCTCGCCGTCGATGCTGTGCATTTCTCGCTTGAAAAACTGGACGGCAGATTTCAGGCCATCCGTGCCCACGATGAGCAGGGCCTCTTCCAGTGCTCTGTCCCAAGGCGCAGAGGGGTCGATGGCATCCGCGCTGGGCGTAACGCTCGATGTGTCCAGACGGGGCATGACTTGGGCAGCGATCCAGGCCCGGGTGGACGGATCGGCGAACGGCTCGCCGTCATGCCAGCGCAGCTCGAGGACGCTCGGCATGCGCTGGAGGAACAGGGCGAAATGAATCTCCAGTTCACGCATGGCCAGATCGGCCCCCAGCCCTTGCAGGCATTCCCATGCGAGCCTTTGGCCGTCGAACCAGAAAGGCGCCTTTGCCAGGCTGGCCTCGATGTCCACCAGCAGATCGGCGTAATTGCCCTGTTGGAGACCTTCCAGATACGCCTTGAGCTTGTCCGCAGGCAGCCTGCGCAATTGGGTGATCTGCTCGGCGTTACGCTCGGGCACGGTCTCGATACCCAGCCAGAGCAGCGTGCGGTTGAGGCGCAACGCGCGAGCGTCCGTGGCTTTTTGCCTGAGCCACCAAGCACATAACGGCCGTGCGCCTTCCTGCAGGGTCCGCAACGCCTTGTGGGCATCTTTTTCATGCTCGACCGGGGCGCCACAGGCCAGTAGCTGGCTGGCGACTTGCTTGACCTGAGCGACCATGGTCCCGACAGCGTTGGGCGGCGGGAGGGCGGCGGTACGCAGGATCAAGCTTTTGAGGCGACGGCACAGCGGCAACAACAGAGGCGCTTCATCACCAAAGTGAGCAATGCAAATGGCATCGAGGGCTTCGAGTTGCTCCGCCAGATTTTCAAACAAGGTCATCTGGTTCTTCATCGCAACGTCATCGCTCAGCGCCCCTTCCAGGCGCGACACCAGCCAATGGAAACTGGCGGCACGGGTTCTAACCTTGGCCGGATGAAGCTCCGGCCAATGGTTGTCGCACAGATACCGCAAGAGGCCGAGGCCGGCGAGTAGCCCCTGGAACGACTCTCGCTGATATAACGCCCACGTCAGCCAGATCGCTACGCGTATATCTTTCGACCGGGTTCGCAGCAGGGCTTCACTTCGTTCGTGGATTTTCAGCCAGTCGACTTGACCGGTGTCGTGCATCGACTGGGCTTTGCCGAGCTCGCGTTCCAAGGCTTCGTATTCATCTGAAAAACGGACGTCCGCACCCGAAAAATTTCCGCTGGAAATGGGTGCGCTGGCGAGCGCCAGGTAATGCGCGGACAGTTTTTCGGAATAAGACATTTGCAGCCTTTAATAAGTATTAAGACGTTATGACTTAGAGATCTCGGGATGAATGGCTGGTACGAAGTTCGACGCGACCTGTAGGAAGTTTCGTTGCATCGATTAATGCTGCTCGCCCAAGAGCATTGCACCGGCTCACTGCGTTCCGTTCGGCGCGAAGAATGCCAAGTTTTAAACGATAAAAATGTAGGAAATTTCTTTAAATACGGCCTCCATTCACAACATAACTATTGGAATGTGAGCCAAGCACAGCCGCTACTATCTTTTCCCGAATCGAACAAGTCACTCCTCCGCAAATAATATTTCAAATAGTTGCCCTTAATCTGGCTCTAAGACATTTCTTACTCCCAACCGTAAGGCCTGCGCGAAGCTACACTTCCTTGCGCCTTTGCCTACAACTACGCCAGAATCCGCCGGCTTGTGCGCCTTGCTCCTGGGCTCTATCGTTTCCCTGCCACTGCCCATCAGTGGTCGGGTTTAGTAGCCCGAGGTTCTCGGTAAGATGTATGAGTCTCCATTCAGGCGGGTCTATTCTGTCCTTGATGGTGGCTGTACGCAGGGCGCTTCGGCGCGCCGGCAATGCTGAGCTCCCCGGTCTACTAACCTGCGTACAGCCGCCACCCTTCTTTTAGTAGGGAAGAGTTGCGGCTTAACTCAAGGAGCTCTCAGCAAATGTTCAAAATAACGCCAAACCCTCCAGAAGCAGATCCCAACTCTCCTTACCTGGACGGCCTAAACGCCAAGCAACTCGAAGAAGCCGCCACACGCGCATTGGACTTTTATCTAAAGCCCAAATCCACAAGACCTGAAGAAACCATCCAACCCGGGCAGTTATTCACCGTCGTAAAAGGCCTCGACAATGAATGCCTGCTGGCAAACCTCAGCGAAACCCTGGCTTCGGCCGATGCGATGGTCAATGAACTGGCTTTTGATATGGAAGGCTCCAACCGCCAAGTCCTACTGGGCATTCAGCAACTGATCGAGCTGAGTTCGTTGTTGGCGAATCGCGTGTTGGATAACGTCGATCCCCGCTAGCCGCCGCACCGCAAGCCTCTGTGGCGAGGGCATTTAGCGAAACGTCGCGCAGCCCAACGGGGATAAATCCCCTCGCCACGTTTCGCTTGTCTTTAGTTTTTGAGCTTCACAGGAAAGCCCGGTGCAACTCATCCAGTGTCTGGAAGTGGTGCACCGGGTTTTCTGCGTTCAGTTCTTCGAAACTGCCAAACCCATACCCCACCGCTGCGGCGTCGAGGCCGTTGTCGCGGGCGCCGATCAGGTCGTGTTTGCGGTCGCCGATCATCAGGGTGTTGGCCGGGTCGAGGCTTTCTTCGGCCAGGAGGTGGGCGATGAGTTCGACTTTGTTGGTGCGGGTGCCGTCCAGTTCGCTGCCGTAGATCACTTTGAAGTGCCGGGCGAAGTCGAAGTGGCGGGCGATTTCCCGGGCGAAAACCCAGGGTTTGGAGGTGGCGATGTAGAGCTGCCGGCCTTGGCTGCCGAGGGTTTCCAGCAGGGGCATGACGCCGTCAAATACGCGGTTTTCGTAGAGGCCGGTGACTTTGAAGCGTTCGCGATAGAAGTTCACCGCTTCCCAGGCTTTCGCTTCGTCGAAGTCATAGAACTGCATGAAGGCCTGCAACAGCGGCGGGCCGATGAAGTGTTCGAGGCGGGTGAGGTCGGGTTCGTCGATGCCCAGTTTGCCCAGGGCGAACTGGATCGAACGGGTGATGCCTTCCCGTGGGTCGGTGAGGGTGCCGTCGAGGTCGAAGAGTACGGTTTGGTAGTGCATGGTGGGTCCTAGGTGATCGTGCAGTTCACTCAACAGGCATGAATGAAACTGTGGCGAGGGGATTCAGAGTTGGTCGTAGCCTTCGGCCAAGTGCAAATCCTTGAGTTTCACGTAGTTCGCCGCGCTGTAGGTGAAAAACGCCCGTTCCTTGTCGGTCAGCGGGCGGGCCTGTTTCACCGGGCTGCCCACGTACAAAAAGCCGCTCTCCAGGCGCTTGCCCGGCGGCACGAGGCTGCCGGCGCCGATGATGACGTCGTCCTCGACCACCGCGCCGTCCATTACGATGCTGCCCATGCCGATCAGGATCCTGCTGCCCACCGAGCAGCCATGGAGCATGACTTTGTGGGCGACGGTCACGTCATCGCCAATCAGCAGCGCGAAGCCGTCAGGGTTGAACGGGCCGGCGTGGGTGATGTGCAGCACACAGCCATCCTGGATGCTGGTGCGCGCGCCGATGCGGATGCGGTGCATGTCGCCGCGAATGACCGTCAGCGGCCAGACGGAGCTGTCTTCGCCGATTTCGACGTCGCCGATCACCACCGCGGTGCTGTCGACA
>Ga0307406_10000332_pt1 | contig 27455 bp, 28 predicted proteins | sample 322Cmetagenome_3_FD_203706 | JGI IMG/M metagenome (GOLD analysis project Ga0307406, IMG submission 203706) | Maize rhizosphere microbial communities from greenhouse at UC Davis, California, United States - 322HYB-C-2 | ecosystem: Host-associated > Plants > Roots > Rhizosphere > Soil | place...
CGAGGGGCGTTGAGGGCGCAGCGCTTCAACGGGTAGGAGCGGGGTGTTGGTTCCTGCGAAACCGGCTCGGCGCGGCGCCGGTGGCCTTGCGCATCAGCCGCCGCAACGCCGTCGCATCCTCGTAGCCGACCTGGGCCGCGACCTGTTCGATGCTCATGCGGCTGCTCTCGATCAAACGCCGCGCGCGGTTCAAGCGCACGCTTTGGATCAGGGCCAGCGCGGTCCGGCCGGTGGCGGCGCGCACGTGCCGGGCCAGGGTTCTCGGCGACATCGCGAACTCCGAGGCGAGTTCGCTCAGGCTCGGCGGACGCGGCAGCGAGGACTCGATGCGCCGGGTCAGCCGCGCCACCAGTTCGTTGCCGCCGGCAAGCATCGACGGGATCACGAACGGCGCCTGCGCCTGGCGGCCGTCGAGCAGCAGCATCTTGGCGACGACGTCGGCCAGCTCGCTGCCGAAACGCAGGCGCAGCAACTGCAGCATCAGGTCCGATTGGGCGAACGCCGCGCCGGCGGTGCTGACCGGGCCGTCGCTGCAGACCATGCGGTCGGCATCGACCTTGCAGTCGGGGGCGATGCGTTGCAGCTCCGCAGCCAACCACCACGAGGTGGTGGCCCGGCGCCCCTGCAGCAGGCCGGCCGCCTGCAGCAGGAACACCGCCGAGCACGAGGCGGCGACATTGCCGCCGCGCGCGGCATGGCGGCGCAGCCCTGCGATCGCATGCTGCGCATCGGCCTGGGTCAGGCGAGCGATGAGTTGCGCAGGCTGATCCACGCCCAGGCCCGGCACCACCCAGGTCGAGGCGTCGTTGCGCGCGCGCTTGGGTAGGGCATGAGTGTCGATGCGCAGGCCGTTGCCGAGCGTGACGCTGCCGCCGTCGGGCGACAGCACCCGCCAATTCGGTCGCGGCGTTTGCAGTCGCGGCGCGAGCGCGGCCGCGGCGCCGAGCAGGTCGAGGGTGACGGCGACGCTGCTGGCATAGGCGCCGGGCAGGATCAGGACGCTGAAATCGTGCATGGCCGGAAACGCCCGAAACATGTCCAAGCGGACACTCGAAGTCTAGCGCGTGGCGGGTTGCAATGCGGCTGAGCCGATGCCGCGCCGCGTCGGCAGCGCCCGACCAGAGGACACCCACGAATGCCGTCTGCCCCGATCAACCGCACCGATCTTGGCCAGTCCGATCCGCTCGACGACTTCGAGCCGCGCACGATTACCCTCGACGGCGTCGGCAAACGCGTGCACGTCGCCGGCATCGGGCCGGCAGTCATCGTCATGACCGAGATGCCGGGCATCAGCCCGCAGGTGGCGCGCTTCGCTCGCTGGGTCCGGGACGCGGGGTTCACCGTCTACATGCCCTCGCTGTTCGGCCGCGATGGCGCCGTGCCCGCTGTCGAGGAGAGCAAGGCGATCTTCCAGCGCGCTTGCGTCAGCGCCGAGTTTCGCGCCTTCGCAGGGCAGGGGGCCAGCCCGGTCACGCAATGGCTGCGCGCGCTGGCGCGCTTCGCGCACGGCGAATGCGGCGGCCCCGGCGTCGGGGCGATCGGCATGTGCTTCACCGGCAACTTCGCCCTGACCATGATGCTCGAACCTTCGATGTTGGCGCCGGTGTTGGCCCAGCCTTCGCTGCCGCTGGACGATCCGGCCGGGCTGGAGATCGCGCCCGAGCAACTCGCCGTGGTGCGGCAACGCCTGGAACGCGAGAACCTGACGGTCATGGCGTATCGCTTCGACGGCGACCGTTTCTGTAAGGCGCAGCGCTTCGCTGCTTACACCGAAGCGCTCGGCGAGCGCTTCGTCGCGCGGGTGCTGCCCGACAGTGCGGCCAATCGCGAGGGCCTGGCACCGTTCTTCGAGCACGTGGTCGCCAGCCCGCACAGCGTGGTGACGGCGCACCTGATCGACCAAGCCGGCCAGCCGACGATCGCCGCGCGCGACGAGATTCTGGCGTTCTTTCAGCGCCGTCTGGCGGCGACGGAATGAGGCGAGCGAATCGATAACAGCGAATTCGATAGCAGCGACGGCCGCCTGCGTGAATCCCGATGCAGGCGGCCGTCGAATCTTCGGCGTGCGGGGCGGCGCGGCGGACCAGTGGCCTCGGCTCAGCGCCAACACACCAACGGATAGCGCTGACCGTTCCAGGTCGTCCATCCCTTGGTGCGGTTGCCGGTCGGTGTGGGCAGATACCAGCGATTGCCGTCGGCATGGTTGAAATACAAGCCGCCGTTGTTGCCGCGGCGCGGATTGTTCAACGAGACCCAGCGCGAACCGTTGTCGGAGAACCGCCCCTTCCAGCGGGCGCCGGAGGTGTGAGTGCAGGTCTCGCCGTCGTCTTCGCAGGTGGTTTGACTGTCGTCGACGGCGCTCCATTTCATCTTGGCCGGGCGGCCGTCGATGGTGCAGTTCCAGTTGCCGCCCCACCAGCCCGAGACTTGGCTGGCGGCGACCGGGCTGCAGCCAGCGGCGGCTGCGGCGATGGCGAGGGTGGTCCAAAGTACGGCATGCAACGCGGTGTTCATGATCGGCTACTCCTGTGGCCTGGCGAATCGAGTTACGACCAAGCCAACGACAGTCGCCGAGAGAAGAGGCCAGGGCAGGGGCCGCCAAAAACGCAACAAATAAAGATGAACCGGTGGCTGCAAGCTGACTGGGCACGGTTGCGAGTCAGTGAACCTGGTGCGCGGCAGGTCCTGGACGGATGCCGGGCTGGCTTGCGTTATACGCGCGCGACGATCGCCGAACTGCCGGATCGCAGCATCAGCGCTTCGCCGCGACGCGCGCGGTGTTCGCCGGCTTCCTGCGTGTCGGCGCGGCCATTGCCTCGACCGAATCGCGGAAGTGGGGTGCCTGCTCGCCGAGATAAGCCCACAGCCGGTTGGCGACCGGGCCCTGGGGCCGGTCGCCGCGCCGCGCCGCCACCAGGTCTTCGACACTGCCGGGCAGGTAGCGGCCGGCGATCGAATGCAGGTGCCCCTCGCGCAATTCCTGTTCGATCAGGAACCGCGGCACGTGGCCCCAGCCCATGCCCTGCAGGATGATGTCCTTCTTCATGAGCTGATCGGCGACGGTGCATTGATGCGCGCCTTCGATCATGAAGTAGTCGCGTGGCGGCGAGTGGCGCGCGCTGTCGCGCATGACGCATTGGGTGAAGTCGCGCATCCGCTCGGGCTTGATCGCACGCGAGATCGGGAACGGCAGGAAACCCGCGGCGACCACCGGCACGAACGGCACCTGGCACAGGTCCATCCACTCGATGCGCGGATCGCGCTTGTCGACGCGATGCAGGATCAAGTCGGCGTCGCCGTCGAACAAACGCTCGGTGGGCCCGCTGACCGCCTCGAAATGCAGATGCAGGCGGGTGCCCGGGCAGGCGGCGAAGAAGCGGCTCAACAGGGCCAGCATCTGCGGCCGCGGGCAGAGGTCGCCGATCACCACGCGCAGTTCGCTTTCCTCGCCCATGGCCAGTTGCGCGGCATGAGTGCGCAATTCCTCCATCTCGCGCAGTAAGGCCTGGGCGCGGCGATGGAAGGACTGGCCGGCGTCGGTCGGGCGCACCCGGTAGCCGCTGCGGTCGAGCAGGTCGAAACCGAGCTGGCGCTCCAGTTTGGCGACCGCGGCGAACACCGCCGGATGCGAGCGATGCAAGGTCGCGGCCGCGGCCTGGAAGCCGCCGGCGCGGACTACGGCGTCGAAGCATTGCAGGTCGTGCAGGGTGAAGGCGCTCATGTCGGATATGGTTACAAAGAATGTACGAGCTTTGTAATATCCGCCGGGATCGGCCGCAACTAGGATTCGCTCCACGGCGTCTGCCGTTGCATGAGCGATACCGGGGTGAACGACTGCCCGCGAAGCTCACAAGCGGTCCATCCGAACGGAGCATCGTCATGAACGAGCTGTCTTACCTCAACGCCAGCGACGGCGTGCGCATCGCCTACCGCCTCGACGGCGCGGCCGACCATCCGGTGCTCGTGCTGTCCAACTCGATCGGCACCGATCTGCATATGTGGGATGCGCAGGTGGCGGAGCTGGCGCGGCATTTCCGCGTGCTGCGTTACGACACGCGCGGCCACGGCGCCTCCGAGGTGCCCCGGGGTGAGTACTCGCTCGAACGCCTGGGCCGCGACGTGATCGACCTGCTCGATGCTCTGCGCATCGAGCGCGCGCATTTTCTCGGCCTGTCGCTCGGCGGCATGATCGGCCAATGGCTAGGCGTGCATGCCGGCGAGCGCATCGACCGCTTGATCCTGAGCAATACCTCGGCCTATCTGGGGCCGGCCGGGCAATGGGCCGAGCGGATCGCCTCGGTGCTGGGCGTCGAAGACATGACCGACACCGCCGAGATGTTCCTCGGCAACTGGTTCCCGGCGGCGATGCGCGAGGCGAACGGGCCGGCGATCCAGGCCTTCCGCGGCATGTTGCTGGCCACCGATCCGCGCGGCCTGGCCGGCAACTACGCGGCGGTGCGCGATCTGGATATGCGCCAAGCGCTCGCGCGGGTGGCGCGCCCGACCCTGGTGATCGCCGGCCGCTACGACACGGTGACCCTGGCCAGCCACGGCGAGGCCATCGCCGCGAGCGTGCCCGGTGCGAGCCTGCTGGTGCTGCCGGCGGTGCATCTGTCGAACGTCGAATACCCGGCCGAGTTCATGAGCGCGGTGCTCGGCTTCCTGCTGGGGCGCGCGAGCATCGCGTGATGCGCGAGCGCCCCGCGACGGCCGATCAGAACGCCGGCAACACCGCGCCGCGGTACTTCGTCTCGATGAAGCTCTTGACCTCGGGGCCGGTCAACGCCGCCGCGAGCTTCTTGACCCGCGGGTCGTCGCGATTGTCCGGTCGGCCGACCAGGAAGTTGACGTAGGGCGAGTCGCGGCCTTCGATGGCCAGCGCATCTTTGGTCGGGTCGAGGCCGGCGTCGAGCGCGTAGTTGGTGTTGATCAACGCCAGGTCGACCTGGTCGAGGATGCGCGGCAGCATCGCCGCATCGAGTTCGCGGAACTTGAGCTGCTTGGGGTTGGCGGTGATGTCGCGCAGGGTGGCCAGCGCATCGTTCGGGTCGCGCAGTTGGATCACCCCGGACTTGTGCAGCAGGATCAGGGCGCGGCTGTTGTTGCTCGGGTCGTTGGGGATGACCACGTCGGCGCCCTGCGGCAGCGCGTCGAGCGACTTGAACTTGCGCGAGTAGGCGCCGAAGGGCTCGATGTGCACGCCGACGATGGTGGTCAATTGGGTGCCGCGGCTGCGGTTGTAGGAATTCAGATAAGGCTCGGTCTCGAAATAGCTGACGTCGAGCAGTTTCTGCGCCACCTGGTCGTTGGGCTGCACGTAGTCGTTGAACACGCGCACCTCGAGTTCGACGCCCTGCTTGGCCAGCAGGGGCTTCACGACTTCGAGGATTTCCGCGTGCGGCACCGCGGTGGCGGCGACGGTGAGCTTCTGCGATGCCGGGTCGTTGCCGCCGCCGCAACCGCTCAGGCCTGCGGCGGTCAGGGCCAGGATGGCCATCAGCTTTTTCATCTTGCGTCCTCGATCGATTCGATAGCTTGGAGCGGCCGCTCAGCGTCGGCTGAAGCGCGCCACGAGTTTGTCGCCGAGCGTCTGCAGCGCCTGCACCAGCAGCAGCAACAGCAGCACCGTCACCACCGCCACGTCGGTATGCGAGCGCAGGTAGCCGTCGCGGTAGGCGAGGTCGCCGAGGCCGCCGGAACCGATCGCGCCGCCCATGGCGGTATAGCCGATCAGGGCGACGGTGGTCACCGTGGCGCCGGCGATCAAACCGGGCAGCGCTTCGGGCAATAGCGCGCGCAACACGATCTGGCGGGTCGTCGCGCCCATCGCCTGGCAGGCCTCGATGATGCCGCGGTCGACTTCGCGCAGCGAGGTTTCCACCAATCGCGCGTAGAACGGCGCCGCGCCGACCACCAACGGCAGGATCGCGCCGCGCACGCCGAGCGAGGTGCCCATCGCCGCGAGGGTCAACGGGATCATCACGATCATCAGGATGATGAAAGGCACCGAGCGCAGGATGTTGATGACCAGCGACAGCACGCCGTACAGGCGCGGCTGCGCGCGCAGCTGGCGCGGGCCGGTCAGGAACAGGGCGATGCCGAGCGGCAGGCCGATCAGCAGGGTCAGCGGCAGGGCGCCGGCCAGCATCAGCAAGGTGTCGAGCGTGGCCTGGCCGATCTCGGCCCACTTGCCGGCGTCGAGGTGTTGCAACCAACCGGGATTCTGGTTCATCGCGCGATCTCCTCGACGTGCACGCCGGCCGCGCCGAGCGCGGCGATGGCGGCATCGCTGTCGCCGCCGACCAGGGCGATGGTGAGCTGGCCGTAAGGCGTGTCCTTGATGCGGTCGATGCGGCCGGCGAGGATGTTGTAGTCGACGCCGGTCTCGCGCGCGACGCGGCCGAGCAAGGGTTCGTAGGTGTGCTCGCCGATGAAGGTCAGGCGCAGCAAACGCCCGGACACGGCGGCGAAATCGCGATGCAGGCCGCCTTCGTCGACATGCTCGGCCTCGGAGACGAAGCGGCGCGTGGTCGGATGGCGCGGGTGCAGGAACACGTCGGCGACCGGGCCGCTTTCGACCAGACGGCCGGCGTCGAGCACGGCGACGCGGTCGCAGACGCGGCGGATCACTTCCATCTCGTGGGTGATCAGGACGATGGTCAGGCCGAGTTCGCGGTTGATCTCGGCCAGCAGCGCCAACACCGAGGCGGTGGTCTGCGGGTCGAGCGCGCTGGTGGCTTCGTCGCACAGCAGGATGCGCGGCCGGCAGGCGAGGGCGCGGGCGATGCCGACGCGCTGCTTCTGCCCGCCCGACAACTGCGCCGGGTATTTGTCGGCATGCGCACTCAGGCCGACGCGGGCGAGCAACTCGGCGACGCGCGCGGCGATCTCGGCGCGCGGGGTGCCGGCCAGCTCCAGCGGAAAGGCGACGTTGGCCGCCACCGTGCGCGAAGACAGCAGGTTGAAGTGCTGGAAGATCATGCCGATGCGCTGACGCAGGGCGCGCAGGCCGGCGCCGTCGAGCGCACTGGCGTCTTCGCCGTCGACCAGCACGCGGCCGCCGCTGGGGCGTTCGAGGCCGTTGATCAGCCGGATCAGGGTCGATTTGCCGGCGCCGGAGTGGCCGATGATGCCGAACACCTCGCCTTCGACGATGTCGAGATCGAGCGGCAGCAAGGCCGGCACCTCGTGCCCGCCGACGCGGAACGATTTATGGACCTGCTGGAATTGGATCATGGACCGTCGTGGGCGTGGCTGTGCGGGAGAGGCGAGGCCGTGCGGCGCGGCACGGCGCCACTCCGAGGCCGGGCGTCGGACCGCCACACTATCACCCGGCAAACCGTGAGGCGGTCGGCATTGTAAGGCGGCCGCGAGGGCGCGACCCGCCGGTGCGGTTATGTGCTTATGCCACCGAGTCGAGAACCGACGGCGAATCCGGCTGTGACAGCGTCTGTGATTGCGGACGGCGCGGGTCAAAATGTGACGTGATAAGCGGTTTTGACGCCTCCGCCGACTAGTGTGCTTTGTGTCGCTGAGCGCGCCGTTGGTGGCTCTCGCGGGTCTGCGACGTTGGCACGATTCGTGTGCATTCCCCCATGCAGGTATCGGCATGGCAGGAGCCAACGGCATGAGTGGCAAATCGGACAAGCAAATTCCGCAAGACGATCACGGGCGTGCGCCGTCGGCCTCGCTGGTGGCCGCCCTGACGGTCGCCTCGATCTTGGCCGTGATCGCCGCCCTCATCGCCAGCCTGGCCCGGGCCTAGCGCCAGCCAGCGCAAAGCCAGCGCAAAACTGGCGCCCACCTGCATCTGTCTTCCGTCATTGAGGTTTCCTATGCGTCTGACCCCGCCCAGCTTTCCCATCTTCTTCATTGCCCTGCTGGCCGGCGGCGCCGGCATCGCCGCGCGTCTCGGCTATCTGCCGTTCCTCGCGGGCTTCGCGTTCTGGCTGGCGGCGTTGGGCTTCGTCCTGTTGCTGATCGGTTCTTTGTTCCGCAACCTTTGATCGGCGCGATGACAGGAGCGGCAAGCCGCTCCTGTCATCGAGTGCCTTCGCTGGCATCGCGCCACTGGCTCCAGCGAAACCGCAGCAACTGGCGCGGTCGTCGTCGCCGCGCGTGCGTACCGTATCCGGTACCGGCCAATCGGCCTCCTGTGCTGCGATGGGAACTCGTCATGTCTTTGTCCACGGCTTTTACGCGGCGGTCGATCGTTGCGAGCTTGCTCTTCGCCGCTGCGTTCCTGCCGGCCCATGCCGACCTGCGCACCCCGCTGACCCCGGAAAACAGCGTGGTGCTGATGGTCGACTACCAGCCGCAGTTCGTGTTCTCGGTGCAGTCGATCGAGGTCGGCAAGCTGATCAACAACGCCGAGGGCTTGAGCAAGGCGGCCAAGGCCTTCGAGGTGCCGACCCTGTACGCGACGATCAGCGCCGAAAAATTCGGCGGCCCGTTCTTCAGACAACTCACCCAGGCGCGTCCGGAACTGGTGCCCTACGACCGCACCGCGATCGACCCCTGGCAGGACCCGCGCATCCGTGAGGCGGTGCGCAAGACCGGCCGCAAGAAGCTGCTGGTCAGCGGTTTGTGGACCGACAGCTGCGTGACCTTGCCGGTGTTGTCGGCGCTGCGCGACGGCTACGAGGTCTACGTGGTGGTCGATGCCAGCGGCGATGTCTCGCACGAGTCGCACGACATGGCGGTGCGGCGCATGATCCAGGCCGGCGCGGTGCCGGTGACCTGGCTGGCGGTGATGCTGGAATGGCAGGGCGACTGGAGCAAGGGCGCCACCGGCGCGCAGGTGCAGAAGATCGCCCAGCAACACGGCGGCGCCTGGGGCCAGGGCATCGATTATTTCCAGAGCATGATCGCGCCGAAGCCCTGAGCGGGGGATGCGGGCCTGGCGTCGTGCGACAGCGCTTAGGCCTTGGACGGTACCGCCGAACTGCTCTTGCTGAAACGGGGCAGTGGGTCGGTGGTGTCGAACCAAGGCAACTGCGAACGGGTCCAGACGTGGTCGTCGACGCCTACCCGCTCCGGCTCGTCGAGACTGCCCACGCATACCTGCACGCGATCGGCCAACACGCTTTCGCGCATGCCCAGGGTGCTGCCGCAGTTCGCGCAGAAGCCGCGTTCGGCGTACTCGGAAGAGCGGTACCAACTCGGCGGCGAAGCGAGCCAGGCGAAGGCCCCGGCCGGAAAATGCACGAAGGCGAGCGCCGGCGCGCCGGAATGGCGGCGGCACAGGCTGCAATGGCAGATCACCCCGCGCAAGGGCGCGGCGGTCGCGCGATAGCGGATCGCGCCGCACAGGCAGCCGCCTTCGAAGTGGGTATCGGTCATCGTTGGTCGTCTCCTCGCGGGGCGGGCCGACGCAGGCCGGGGCGGTCCGCGTCGTCGCGGTACGCCAGAATGCGCCGTCGGCATCGACTGCGCTAGGCTGGCGGTCCCGTTGCCGCGCGCTGGATGCTCATGCCGAAACGCTCGTCCCCGGCCGACACCGGCAACGGCCCCGGTGCGGACCTGCGCGGTATCGGCCGCCTGACCATCGACGCGATCACCGGCGTGGTCGACCTGGTCGAATCCGTCCACGCCACCATCGTCGCGTTGCCGGGCCCGCTCGGCGCGCCGGTGCGCGATCCGACCCGCGGCATCAGCGGATTGGTTTATCGCAGCGTGCGCGGCATCGCCCGTTTCGTCGGCGACGGCCTCGACCTGGCGCTCGCTCAGTTCGCGCCGCTGCTGGACCGGATCGACTCGCCGCCGCAGCGCGACGGCGTGGTCTGCGCGCTCAACGGCGTGCTCGGCGATCATCTGGCCGCGACCGCCAACCCGCTGGCGATCCGCATGCGCCTGCGCCGCGACGGCACGCCCTTGCGGCTGGGTCGCAAGGCCTTGGCCGCAGCCTGTCCGCAGGCGACCGGAAAACTGTTGGTGATGGTGCACGGCCTGTGCATGAACGACCTGCAATGGCGTTGGAACGGCCACGACCATGCCGCGGCATTGGCGCGCGATGCCGGTTGGACGCCGGTCTATCTGCACTACAACAGCGGCCGCCACATCTCCAGCAACGGCCGCGAGTTCGCCGCGCGTCTGGAGCGCCTGTTGCGCGAGTGGCCGGTGCCGGTGGAGCGCTTGTCCATCGTCGGTCACAGCATGGGCGGCCTGGTCGCGCGCAGCGCCTGCCATGCCGCCGCCGGCGCCGGGCTGCGCTGGCCGGAGCGGCTCGACAGCCTGGTCTTCCTCGGCACGCCGCATCACGGTGCGCCGCTCGAACGTGCCGGCAGTTGGTTAGACATGCTGATCGGCCGCAGCCCCTACACCGCGCCGTTCGCGCGTCTCGGCAAGATCCGCAGCGCCGGCATCCAGGACCTGCGCCACGGCAATCTGCTCGACGCGGATTGGCGCAAGCCTGGGCACGAGGGCGACGGACGCCGCGATGCGCGCACGCCGGTGCCGCTGCCCGCGCACGTGCGCAGTTACACGGTGGCGGTTTCGACCGACAAGAACGGTGCAGCGAAGGACGCGGGCATCGACAGGCTCAGCGGCGACGGCCTGGTGCCGGTCGCCAGCGCGCTGGGGCATCATCCCGACCCGGCCTTCGACCTGCGCATTCCCAAGTCGCGGCAATGGGTGGGCCATGGCCTGCATCATCTCGATCTGCTCGGCGACCTGCAGGTCTACGAGCGCATCCGGCGCTGGCTGGAGTGAGGCGGTCGCCGCCGGACTGGGCAGACGAATCCATCATCGGGCCGGCAGCGGCCGCCGGAGGTTGCAGTGGTAGACATATCGCGGGAAACGATCGAACAGACCAACACGCGCTTGCTGGTCGTGACCAAGCAGGCGCGCCTGTTGGCGTATCCGGGCACCTATGCTTTTCTCGAGTTCCCCTTGGCCGACTTCCCGGGCGCGGTGCGTGCCGATGCCTTGGCCCTGGTGCGCGACGATGAAGTCTGGAGTCAGCTGGTGCCCTGCACAGACCCCGCCGAGGATCTGTTCGCCTTGTTCCGCTTCCACTTTCCGAGCCGCGTCGACAACAGCGGTTTCGTCGGCTGGCTGGCCTCGCGGCTCAAGCGCAAATTCGGCACCGGCGTGTTCGTGACCTGTGGGCAGAATCGCCGCGACGGCGGCATCTTCGATTACTGGGGCGTGCCGGTGGCGGTCGCGACGGAGATCGCGGCCGAACTCGATGCCCTGGTGTCGCCGGAGAAGATGGCTCTGGCGCCGTGACGGCGACGGCCGCGGACGTCATCGCCCGGGGCGTCCCGACATCCTGCCGACGGCAGCCGCCCGATCGCGTGCCTGTGGCCGCGGCGGCGGTTGGCTATGCTGTCGGCCCCATCAACGCTTCAGGATCGTCATGGCACAAGGTCGTGCAAGTTTTCTCAAAATCCTTCCGCTGATCATCGTCGGCGCCATCGCAGGACGCGTGCTGGCCTCGATGGCCGGCGGGTCGAGCTTCTTCAACTGGCTGATCGGCCTGCTGGTCCTCGGCTTCGTGGTCTATCTGATCTGGTTGTTCGCGTTCAAGAACCAGGCTACCCGCAAGGCGACGCCGGCGGAAACCGCGGCGGGGCTGAATTTCCAGCCCGAGCCCGGCAAGGGCGTGATCTATCTCTACCGCAAGCAGTTCGTCGCGGTGTTGGTCGGCATGGACGTGGTGCTCGACGGCCAGCCGATCGGCCAGACCCGCGGTTACTGCTTCTATCGACTGGTGCTCGAGCCGGGCCAGCACGTGCTCAGCGGCGACGGCAAATGCAAAGAACCGCTGAGCTTCGAGGTGGCGGCCGGCGAGGTGGCCTACATCGAGAAGGAAATCCTCATGGGCGCGTTCAAGGGCGGCTATCACTACCGCCGCAACGCCGACGTGGCGGCGGCGCAGACCGCGATCCGCAGCTGCAAGCTGCTGTTGCCCAAGGGCTGATCTGTCGTCCGCGATCCGGCGATTCGCATGGATCGGACGGCGCAGCGATCAAGCCGGCGCCGCTGCGGACACCGTAGCGGCGCCGGTTCCGTATCCGAATCCGTACCCGTCAGTCTTGGCTGGCCTGCGACTCGCCCAGCTGGCGGCCCAGGAAGCTGCGGATGCGCAGGGCGATCGGCTGCGCGTCTTCTTCGAGGGCGAAATGCCCGGTATCGAACAGATGCACCTCGGCCTTCGGCAAGTCGCGCTGGTAGGCGTGGGCGCCGGCGCTGAGGAAGATCGGATCGTTCTTGCCCCACAGCACCAGCATCGGCGGCTGACGCTCGCGGAAATAGGCCTGCCATTGCGGGTACTTGCCGGGATTGGAGCCGTAGTCGTAGAGCAGGCGCAGTTGTATGTCCTGCACGCCCGGCCGGTCGAGCAAGGCCTGGTCGAGCAGCCAGTTCTCCGGCGCGATCGCCGACGGGTCGCGCACGCCTTCGAGGTAATGCCATTTCGTCGAAGCCAGGCTCAGCAGTTTTTCCGCGAGCAAGCTCGAGCGTTGTGGGGTGGGCTCCTTCCAGTAAGCGCGCAACGGATCCCACAAGGTGCCCATGCCTTCGTCATAGGCGTTGCCGTTCTGCACGATCAGCGTCTGGATGCGTTCCGGGTGCTCGACGGCCAGGCGAAAGCCGACCGGCGCGCCGTAGTCGAAGAGGTAGAGGCTGTAGCGCTCGATCTTGAGTGCCTGCAGCAAGCGGTCGACGCTCTGCGCCAGCCGATCGAAGCTGTAGTCGTACTCGGCCGGCGAGGGCGTGGCGCTGGCGCCGAAGCCGGGGTAGTCCGGCGCGATGACCCGATAGCGGTCGGCGAGCAGCGGCATCAGCTCGCGGAACATGTGCGAGGAACTCGGCAGGCCGTGCAGCAGCACGATGACCGGTGCGTCCTTGGGGCCGGCCTCTCGGTAGGCCAGTTCGGTGCCGTCTACGGCAATGCGGTGGTGGGTGGTCATGGGACGCTCGGCGGTGGGCGGTCGAGTCTCCGCAATGGCGGAAGCTTCGACCGAGAGGGGGAGGAACGAAAGTGCGGCGCCGGCGAGGGCGGCGCTCAGCAGGGCGACGGACAATCGAAGCATGACGGTTCTCGGGAGAGTGGGGGAGATCGCTCCGCCCGCAAGGGACGGCGGATAGAAACGAGGGTGGGGTGCCGCAGCGACGCGCTAGAGATCCAGCGCCAGATATTCGGACTGCGCCCGCGAGACGCAAATGCACATCAAGGCGGCACGCTCTTTTTCGGCGGCGCTGAGGGCGTTGTCGCGATGTTCGGGTACTCCATCGAGCACCTTGACCGCGCAGGTGCCGCAATTGCCTACCCTGCAGTCCGATGGCGTGCTCACCCCGGCCTGCAACAGCGCATCGAGGATGGTTTGTGAGCCGGCGACGCGGATCCGCCGCTCGGAACGGCGTAACTCGACCTCGATGGCGCGGTCGTCGGGCCGGGTGGCCGCATCGAAACGTTCGATCCGCACCTGGTCGCTCATTCCGAGCGTAGCCGCGGTCGCGTTGAGCTCATCGATCAGGCGTGCGGGGCCGCAGGCATAGACGAGCGTATCCGCTGCCGCAGCCGACAACAGCCGGTGCAGGTCGAGACGCCGCCCTTGATCGGCGGGATACAAAGTGAGCCGCTCGCCGAACTCGGCCTGCAAGGCCTCGAGGAACGGCAGTTCGCGCAGGCCGCGGCCGGCATAGTGGATCTGAAACGGCTGTCCGCGCCGCGCCAGCGTGTGCGCCATGGCCTTGATCGGGGTGATGCCGATGCCGCCGGCGATCAGGACCACGGGGCGCGCCTCTTCGCTCAGCGCGAAATCGTTGCGCGCGGGCTCGCAACGCAGGCGCAGCCCCAGCTCGAATCCTGCGTGCAGGGCTTTCGATGCGCCGCGTCCGGCGTCTTCGCGCAGCACCGCGATCTCGTAGGCATCGCGCCGCGCAGGGTCGGAGCTGATCGAGTAGTGGCGCAGTTCGGTCTTGCCGTCCAGTTGCACCGGCACGCGCAGATGCGCGCCGGCGGCGACCGCCGGCAAGGCCTCGCCTTGCGGATGGCGCAGTTCGTAGGCCCGCACCCGTGCGGTGAGTTGCCTGACGCCGGCGACGACCAGTTCCAGTGGGCCCTCGCCCCAGACGGTGGCCTCGGCGGCGCGCGGTTTTTCCTCCGGCGGCGCCGGCCGTGTCGGCGCGATGCGTTCGATCTCGGCCTCGGTGTAGCGCGGGGTGATGTGTTGCGGGCAATTCCAATCGCAGGCTTCGACTTCGATGACGATGCCGCGTTCGACCCGGGCGCGGTAAGCGGGCACTTCCAGCCGTGCGATCAGAGCGGCGTCGCTGCTTTCGTCGACGATGCGCGCGCGGCCCCAGATCTTGAGCCTGCGCCGGTTCGGGTAGTCCATCAGGATCAGCGAAATGCGGCCGTCGGCGGCGAGGTTGCCGACGCTGAGGTATTGGCGGTTGCCGCGGAAATCGGCGAAACCGATCGTCTTGGCATCCAGCACCTTGAGGAAGCCGGCCGGGCCGCCGCGATGCTGGACGTAGGGCCAGCCCGTTTCGGACACGGTCGCCTGATAAAAGCTGTCGCGTTCGGCGATGAATTCGGCCTCGCGCTCGCCGATCGAATCGCGCGCATCTTCGGCCAGTTCGAAGGCGCGATTGGCCTCGCGGCTGCCGTGGCGTTGCTGCGCGTCTTTGACGCTGGGGGTGAAGGTTATATCGGCGAATGCGCGGCTCATGGCGTGCTCCAGCCGGCGGCGACGCTGCGCCGCCGGCCCTGGTTCTGGTGATCGTGGTGACGCGCGGCTCGGGGGCCCGCCGCTCAGGCGGCCAAGGCTACCTTGGGGAAGTCGATTTCGACCCGGCTGGCCTTGCCGAGGATGTTGGTCAGCAGGTTCATGCCGACGTGGGTGATGATCTCGACGATATCGGCATCGCTGAAGCCGGCCTCGCGCACTTCGACGATCTCGGCGCTGGTGACTTCGCCCTGGTGCTCGACCAGCGAGCGGGCGAACTTCACCGCGATCGCGGCCTTGGCGTCCTGGCTGCCGCCGGCGCGGTTGGCGGCGATCTCGTCGCCGTTCAAACCGGCGTTGCGGCCCAGGGCGGTGTGGGCGGACAGGCAGTACTCGCAGGCGTTCTGCTGGGCCAGGGCCAGGGCGATGCGCTCGCGGGTCTGGAGATCGAGGCTGCCCTCCTTGGCGATGCCGTGCAGGCCGAGAAAGGCACGCAGGGCGGCCGGCGAGTTGGCGAATACCTTGAGGAAGTTCGGCACCGTGCCGAGTTCGCGCTGGATGGCGTCCAGCAACTGCTGTTGTTCGGTGTCGGCGGTGTTGCGGTCGATGACGGCGATGCGGCTCATGAGGGTGTCCAGTGTCGATGGGGAAGGGGAGTGATCCGGTCCGGCGAGGCCTGGTATCGGTTGCTGTGGGCTTCGGCGTGGCGACACTGTCCGCCATTTCGCTTGCCATAAGAATCACCGGATTGCAAAATTCATTATTGCGATTTCAGGAATAATCCAGATGGACCGATTGCACCTGATGACGGTGTTCGTCGCGGTCGCCGAAGAGGAAAGCTTCGCCCGTGCCGCCCGCAAGCTGGGCCTGTCGCCGCCGGCGGTGACGCGGGCGATCGCCGGCCTGGAAGAACGGCTTGCGGTGAAGTTGCTCGATCGCACCACCCGCTTCGTGCGCGCCACCGAGGCCGGGCAGCGTTATCTCGACGATGCACGCCGGATCCTGGCCGAGGTCGACGAAGCGGACGAAGCGGCGGCCGGCATCAACGCCGAACCGCGCGGGCATCTGGCCGTTACCGCGCCGGTCCAGTTCGGCAAGTTGTTCGTGCTGCCGATCGTGGTCGACTACCTGCAGCGCTATCCCGCGACCCAGGTGTCGGCGCTGTTCCTCGACCGCGTGGCCAATCTGATCGAAGAGGGGTTGGACGTCGGCGTGCGCATCGGCGCGCTGCCCGATTCGAGCCTGCAGGCCATCCAGGTGGCGCAGGTGCGCAGGCTATTGTGCGCGTCGCCCGACTATCTGCGCCGGCAAGGTTTGCCGAAGACTCCCGCCGACCTGGTCCGGCACGACATCATCTCCGCGCTCGGCATCAGCCCGTCCACCGAGTGGAAGTTCGGCGACGGCCGCAAGGCTTTATCGGTGCGGATAAAGCCTCGCCTGATCGTTACCACCAACGATGCGGCGATCGAGGCGGCTGTGCGCGGTTTCGGCATCACCCGGCTGCTGTCCTACCAGGTGGCGCCGCACCTCGCTTCCGGACAACTGAAGATCGTCTTGGGCGAGTACGGGCATTCGTCGCTGCCCGTGCATGTGCTGCATCGCGAAGGGCGTTACGCCTCGCCTAAGGTGCGCACCTTCGTCGACCTGGTGGTCGCGCAACTGCGCGGGAACAGCGGGTTGAATTGATTGGTGGTTACGGTGGATGGCGGCGATGCGTCCGCGGGTCATCCAGTAGGTGCAGTCCGATATCCGTTCTTCCCCAGGAGAGTTCCTTCTTGAAAAGAAAGCAGGGGGATTTGCTTCCGCGCCGGCCACATAGCGGCGAGCTGCGCGTAAATCCCCCGGCGCAGCGGCAGCGTCGCACAACTCAACGGTGCCGGCGCCAACCCCCTTTGCAAAGGGGCGGATTAAGAAGGGAGAGGCTTACAAAGACGCGAGTGGTGTAAGTCCCGTAGGCCGTCGACGGAAGCTCGCGATCAGAAGCGCTCGGCGACCGGCAGGTAGCGCCATTCGCCGACCGGCATCTTGCTCAACGAGATGCGGCCGATGCGCAAGCGGCGGATCGAGACCACCTCGAACCCGACCTGGCGGCACATGTCGCGCAACTGCCCGGGCTGCACGTCCTTGATCGCGAAGCGCAGGCGGGTTTCGTTTTGCCAGCTGACCTTGCACGGCCGCAACGCGCGGCCCTGGTAGCTCAGGCCGTGGGCGAGCTTCTGCATGCCGTAGGGCAGCAGGTCGCCGGCCACTTCGACGACGAACTCCTGTTCGATCTGGGCGTAGTCCTCGGTCAGGCGGCGCCAGACGCGGCCGTCCTGGGTCAGCACCACCAGCCCGCTGGCGTCGCGGTCGAGCGGGACCAGCGGGGTCAGGCGATGGAAATGGCGCTTGAGCAGTCGCACCTCGGACAGGTCGCCGGGCGCATGGGTGGCCGGCGTGACCAGGCTGGCGGCGTCCTTGAGGTCCAGGCCGGCCGGTTTGTGCAACAGCATCGTCGCCGGCTCGATGGGCTCGAGGCGGGCGTCCGCGGCCAGCTCGACGGTCTGGGTCGAGACCAGGGTCTGCGGCTCCTCGACGATTTCGCCATCCACCGACACCCAGCCGCCTTCGATGTATTGCTGGGCGTCCGTGCGCGAACAGGGGACTTGTTCGGCGAGGCGTTTGTCGAGACGGACGGGTTCGGACATGACGGAATTCGATACTGGGGTCGCCAAGTGTAAAGATATACGCCTGTTACGCCGGGATTCCCCCTCAGCCGGCGCCGTTTCCCCCACAGGACTACATGAAGACTCCACCCGGATTGCAGGCGCTGATCGACGACGGCGTGATCGACGAGGTCATGCGCCCGCTCAAGAGCGGCAAGGAGGCCGCGGTGTACGTGGTGCGTTCCGGCGACGAGGTGCGCTGCGCCAAGGTCTACAAGGACATGGCGCAGCGCAGCTTCCAGCAGCGTGTGCAGTACCAGGAGGGGCGCAAGGTGCGCGGCAGCCGCGAGGCGCGCGCGATCGGCAAGGCCACCAGGTACGGGCGCAAGCAGCAAGAAACCGCCTGGAAGAACACCGAAGTCGAGGCGCTGTATCAGTTGCGCGATGCCGGCGTGCGCGTGCCCGAACCGTACGGTTATTACCACGGCGTACTGGTGATGGAACTGGTCACCGACGCCGACGGCCATTCCGCGCCGCGTCTGGGCGAGGTCGAGCTGGCGCCGGAGCAGGCCCGCGGCTTCCACCGTTTCCTGGTGCGGCAGGTGGTCAAGATGCTCTGTGTCGGCCTGATCCACGGCGACTTGTCCGAGTACAACGTCCTGGTCGCCCCGGACGGTCCGGTCATCATCGATTTCCCGCAGGTGGTCAGCGCCGCCGGCAACAACGCCGCGCGCAAGATGCTGTTGCGCGACGTCAACAACCTCACCGCCAGCCTGGGCGCCTGGGCGCCGGAGCTGCTGGACACCTGGTACGCCGAGGAAATGTGGGCCCTGTTCGAAGCCGGCGACTTGCGTCCCGACAGCGAACTGACCGGTGTGTTCGTGCACGACGAGTCCGCGGTCGACCTCGACAGCGTCCGCCACGCCATCAACGATGCCCGCGACGAAGCGCTGATCCGCCAGCAGGGCCGCGAAGCCGCGGCCGAAATGGACTGAGCCGGCGGCGCCGACGGCCAGGGGATCGGCCGACCGGGCTGCGTTCGCTCCCGGTCCGGCGTCCGCCGCCTCCGTCCATCTTTTCGCCGATCCCTTCGCCGATCCCTTCGCCGGTCATGGGCGCGAAGGCCGCCGTTACCGAGCGCGCGCGATCCGAAGCCGGGTGTAGATTAGGGCCGCGACACGGTCGGGTCGATGCATAGTGAGACGGCGTTGGCTTTTCGCGGTGGTGCGGACCAGAGGAGGGCCATAGTGCGAAGGCCGGTTCAAGTCGGTCCGTCCGTTCGCAGCCGTGATGGTGGGCAGAGGCGAAGCGCGTCTCTACACTGGGGCTTCGTCCGCGACAGGCGGTCCTCACAATCACTGCCCAGATAGGTAATGCTTCATGGCATACACGGGGATCGGTCATGAATAACATCACGATTCGGCAGCGAATCATCTTGAGCTTCGCCGTGATCATCGTGGCGATGGTGGTGATGGGCGGCATCGCCCTGCAGCGGTTGTTCCACATCCAGGCCGAAGAGAACCGACTGCGCGAGGACTCCATTCCCGGGCTGTACGCCTCCGGTCAGATGGAAACCGAGTGGCACGCTTACTACACCGCCCTCAACGGCTTGTCGGCCGCCGATGCGGGCCAGCGCACCGAGGCGCAAGAGCGCTTGCGCTCACGCCGCACCGCATTCGAACAGGCCTTGAGCCGCTACCGCGCCACCGCCATCCAGGCCGACGATCGCCGCAACGTCGATGCGCTCTCCGGTTTCAGCGCTTCGCTGTTCGCCTTGCAGCCGGACCTGATCCAGGCCGGCGAGGGCGGCACGGTGGCCTTGCAGGAGGCGATGCGCACGCGCGCCGAGCCGATCTTCGCCAAGGCGGTCGACACCATCACCCGCATCATCCAGTACAACTACAATGAGTCGGTCGACTCCGGCAACCGCATCGACGCGGCGGTGAAATCGGCCGAACTCGGCATCGCCCTGAGCTTTGCCGGCGCGGTGGTGGCGGCGGTATTGGCCGGCTTCTTCCTGTTGAAGGCGATCACCCTGCCGCTGCACCGGCTGGCGCGCGCCGCCGCCGTCATGGCCAAGGGCGATTTCAGCCAGCGCCTGGGGTTCTCGCGCAGCGACGAATTCGGCACCGTGGCGCAGGGCTACGACCGCATGAGCGGCGAGCTGGCCGAACTGGTCGGGCAGATCCAGACCTCGGGCATCCAGGTCAATTCCTCGATCAACGAGATCACCGCGACCTTGCGCGAACAGCAGGCCACCGCCGCGCAGATCGCCGCGACGACTACCGAGATCGGCGCCACCTCGCGCGAAATCGCCGCGACCTCGAAAGAGTTGGCGCGCACCATGGGCACGGTCGCCGGCAGCGCCGAGCAGACCGCATCGCTGGCCGGCGACGGCCAGCACGGCGTGGCGCAGATGGAAGAGACCATGGGCCGGATGATCGACGCGACCGCGGCGATCAGCGCCAAGCTCGCGGTGCTGGCCGAGAAGGCCAGCAACATCAGCCAGGTCGTCACCACCATCACCAAGGTCGCCGACCAGACCAATCTGCTTTCGCTCAACGCCGCCATCGAGGCGGAAAAGGCCGGCGAGTACGGCCGCGGTTTCTCGGTGGTGGCGGTCGAGATCCGCCGTCTCGCCGATCAGACCGCGGTGGCGACGCTCGACATCGAACAGATGGTGCGCGAGATCCAGTCGGCGGTGTCGGCCGGCGTGATGGGCATGGACAAGTTCTCCGAAGAAGTGCGCCGCGGCACCAGCGACGTACAGCAGGTCGGCGGCCAGTTGTCGCAGGTGATCGAACATGTGCAGGCGATGGTGCCGCGCTTCGAGGTGGTGAACGAAGGCGTGCAGGCACAGGCGGCCGGGGCGGAGCAGATCAACCTGGCCCTGGGCCAATTGAGCGAGGCCGCGCAGCAGACCGTCGACGCCTTGAAGCAATCCAACCAGGCGATCGACGAACTGCACCAGGTCAGCGCCGGGCTGCGCGACGGGGTGTCCAAGTTCAAGTTGCTGGCGTAAGCGCCGCCGCTTCGGACAGCCACACGCAGCCGGGAGGACGATGCCGTGCTTTTCCTTGTCTTCCAACTCGACCAGGACCGTTACGCCATCGAGGCGGCGCAGGTCGTGTCGGTGCTGAACCTGGTCAACCCGAAAGCCATTCCGCAGGCGCCCGCGGCGGTGGCCGGCGCCTTCGACTACCGCGGCGAACCGGTGCCGCTGATCGACCTGTGCCAGCTGGCGTTGGGCCGTCCCGCGCGCGCGCTGTTGAGCACGCGGGTGATCGTGGTGAACTACCCGGCCGGCGACGGCGCTAACCGCAAGCTCGGCCTGATCGCCGAGCAAGTGCTGGAAACGGTGCGGCGCGAGGCCGCCGAGTTCGCGCCGGCCGGCGTCGATGCGGCGCAGGCGCCGTATCTGGGGCCGGTCGCCGTCGATGCGCAGGGCTTGATCCAGTGGGTGCGGATCGAGCAGTTGCTGCCCGATTCGGTGCGCGAGCTGTTGTTCCAGGCCGCGGTCGAAAGCGCATGAAGCCGGGCGGCTTCCAGCAATGGCTCAAGGACACGATGGGGCTGGACGCCAGCACCATCGGCCCGACCGTGGTCGAGCGCGCGGTCGCCAGCCGCATGGCCGCCTGCGAATGCAAGCAGCTCGGCGAGTACTGGCAGACCTTGCGCGCCTCGCCGCTGGAGCAGCAGGAATTGATCGAAGCGGTGGTGGTGCCGGAGACCTGGTTCTTTCGCGACACTCAGGCCTTCAGCGCCTTGTCGGGCAGCTATGGGCTGGAATGGGCGGCGACCCATCCCGGCGAGCGCCTGCGTCTGCTGAGCCTGCCGTGCTCGACCGGCGAAGAGCCCTACACGATGGCGATGGCCCTGCAGGACGCCGGCTTTCCGCTCGAGCGGCTCAGCATCGACGCGGTCGACATCAGCGAGCGCGCGTTGGCGAAGGCGCGGCGCGGGCTGTACGGCAGCAACTCCTTCCGCGGCCGCGAGTTGCAGTTCCGCGAGCGCCATTTCGCCGCCGTCGCGGGCGGCTGGCAGTTGCCGGAGACGGTGCGTTCGCGGGTCAACTTCATCCAGGGCAACGTGCTCGATGTCGCCTTCCTGCCAGGCGAGGCGGTGTACGACGCGATTTTCTGCCGCAACCTGCTGATCTATTTCGATGCCGATACCCAGGTGCGCACGGTCGGGATTCTCAAGCGGCTGTTGCGTCCGCAAGGCCTGCTGTTCGTCGGCCCGGCCGAGGCCGGGCTGATCCTGTCGCAGGGTTTCGCCTCGGCGCAATTGCCGATGGCGTTCGCCTTCCGTCCGCCGCGCGCCGACAGCGGCGGCGGAGTGTCGGCGGCGATGCTGGCGACGACGGCGTCGGCGCTGGCGGGCGCCGCGGCCAAAGCCGCCACGGTCAAAGCCATCGCCAAGCCGCGGCCGCGGCCGCTGGCGCGGCCACGGCCGGCGCCGGTCGCCAACCCCGCGCCGCCTGCGGTCGAGGGCGGCGAGGCCTTGCTCGACGCCGCGCAGCGCCTGGCCGACAACGGCGACTTCGAACGGGCCGCGAGCTCCTGCCAAGCCTATCTGCAGGGGCAGGGGCCGTCGGCGCGCGCGCTGTACCTGCTCGGGCTGATCGAAGGAGCGAAGGGCCGCAACGAGCTCGCCGAAGACTATTTCCGCAAGGCCTTGTACTTGCAGCCGCAACACGAAGAGACCCTGATGCACCTGGCCTTGCTGCTGGAAACCCGCGGCGATGCCGCCGGCGGACGTGTCCTGCGCCTGCGCGCGCAACGCTCGCGCAGGACGGCAGGCTGATGGGCACCGATAAGGACCGCGCAGGATGAGCGCCAAACACACGCCGGCCGGATCGAGCAGCGCGGTGGCGCGCTTGCTCGACCGCGCGCCCGAGCCGGAGGCGCTGCGCGAGGCGACCCGGCACGTCGCGGCCAAAGCCGAAGACCTGAGGTCGCTGACTGGGTCGCTGTTCGTGTTCCGCCTGGGTGCGGAATGGCTGGGCCTGGCCGCCTCGGTGGTCGACGAAGTCATCGAACCGCGCCCGGTCCACACCTTGCCGCACCGCCGCGAAGGCGTGGTGCGCGGGCTGGTCAACGTGCGCGGGCAACTCACCGTCTGCGTCGCGCTCGAAGCGCTGTTCCATCTCGAACCGGGCCATGCCGAGGCCGCGCGCAGCGTATTGAACCGGCGCCTGGTGGTGCTGGCCTGGCAGGAGCAACGTCTGGCTTTCGAGGCCGACGAAGTGCACGGTTCGCATCGTTACGACCCGGCCACGATCGGCAACGTGCCGGCGACGGTCGCGCATTCGGTCTCGCCGTTCAGCACCGGCATCCTGGCCATGGGCCAGCGCAACGTCGGCGTGCTCGACGACGCGCTGGTGCTCAGCGCACTCAATCGGCGGCTCGGATGAGCACAGGCAACCTCCAGGACTATTCGCTGCACGACCTGTTCCGCATGGAAGTGGAGGGGCAGGCGCAGGTGCTGACCGAGGGGCTGCTGATCCTCGAGAGCCATCCGGCCTCGGCGCCGGAACTCGAAGCCTGCATGCGCGCGGCGCATTCGGTGAAAGGCGCTGCACGTATCCTCGGCCTGTCGGCCGCGGTGGCGGTCGCGCACTCGATGGAAGATTGCCTGGTCGAGGCGCAACAGGGGCGGCTGGTCCTCGGCAACATCGTCATCGATGCCTTGCTCGGCGGCGTCGACCTGCTCGCCCGCATCGCCGCGACGCCGGCTACGGAGACCGCGCCGTGGATGCAGGACGATGCGCCGGACGCCGAGCGTTTCCGCGCCGCTCTGGCCGCGGCCCTGGCCGCCGATCCCGCTCCGGCCGCGTCGTCGGCGTCGGCGCTGGCCGCGACGATCGAGCCGGAGCCGGCGTCGAGTGCGGACACGGCCCATGCCGACGCCGAAAGCGAAGAGCGGGTGCTGCGCATCACCGCACGCAGCCTCAACCGCTTGCTCGGCCTGGCCGGCGAGTCGCTGGTGGTGTCGCGTTGGCTCGATCCCTACATCCGCTCGCTGAGCCGCCTCAAGCGCCTCCAGAACGACAGTGCGGTCGCGCTGGACCGGCTGGCCGACATCTCGCCGGCCATGTCGCGCGATCAGCACGCCAACGCATTGCTGATGGAAGCGCGCTCGGCGATCGCCGAATCGCAGCGGCAATTGGCCGACCGCATCGCCCAGCTGGACCTGTTCGAGCGCCGTATCGCCAGCGTCGCCCATCGCCTCTACGACGAAGCCTTGTCGAGCCATATGCGGCCGTTCGCCGACGGCACCCGCGGTTTCAAGCGCATGGTCCGCGATCTGGCGCGCGAACTCGGCAAGGAGGCGCGCCTGGAGATCGTCGGCGCCAAGACCCAGGTCGACCGCGACGTCCTCGCCAAGCTCGAAGCGCCGTTGGGCCACCTGCTGCGCAATGCGGTCGATCACGGCATCGAGTCGGCCGAGCAGCGCCGCGCCGACGGCAAGCCTGCCGGTGGCCTGGTGCGGCTGGAAGCGCATCACGTCTCCGGCCTGCTCGAAATCACTATCGAGGACGACGGCCGTGGCATCGATCTCGAACAGGTGCGCAGGATCGTCGTTGCCCGGCGCCTGGCCGACGAGGACACCGCCTCGCGCCTGAGCGAGGCGGAACTGCTCGAATTTCTGTTCCTGCCCGGATTCACCCTGCGCGAGGTGGTCACCGAGATCTCCGGGCGCGGGGTTGGCCTCGACGCCGTGCAGAACATGGTCAAGCAACTGCGCGGTACCGTGCGCCTGTCGTCGCAAGCCGGCGGCGGCACGCGGTTCCAGTTGCAACTGCCGCTGACGACCTCGGTGCTGCGCGCGTTGGTGGTCGAGATCGGCGCGGAGGCCTATGCGTTTCCGCTGACTCAGATCGTCTGCACGGCCATGCTCGCGCGCGAGGACGTGCATTGGCTGGAGGGGCGCCAGCATTTCGAGTTGAACGGCCGTCGCATCGGCCTGGTGTCGGCGCAGCAGGTGCTCGGCGGCGCCGAGGCCAAGGCCGCGCCCGAGCAACTGCACGTGATCGTGCTCGGCGCGCCCGGCGGCGGTCACGAATACGGCCTGGCGGTGGAGCGTTTCCGCGGCGTCAGCGAGTTGGTGGTGCAGTCGCTGCCGAGCCAGTTGGGCAAGGTCAAGGACATCAGCGCCGGTGCCCTGCTCGACGACGGCACGCCGGTGCTGATCGTCGATGTGGAGGACCTGTTGCGTTCGGTCGAGCGCCTGGTGTCGACCGGACGCCTGACCCAGCTGCGTTACGACGACAGCGCCCAGACCGCGACCCGCAAGCGCGTGCTGGTGGTCGACGATTCACTCACCGTACGCGAGCTCGAACGCAAACTGATCGAAAGCGGAGGCTACGTGGTCGAGGTGGCGGTGGACGGGATGGACGGCTGGAACGCGGTGCGGGCGGGTCATTTCGACCTGGTCGTCACCGACATCGACATGCCGCGCATGGACGGCATCGAGCTGGTCGGCCTGATCAAGAAGGATGCGCGTTTGCGCAGCGTGCCGGTCATGATCGTGTCGTATAAGGATCGCGAGGAAGATCGCCGACGCGGCCTCGATGCCGGCGCCGATTTCTATCTGACCAAGGGCGGCTTCCATGAGGAAGCGTTGTTGCAGGCGGTGGTCGACTTGATCGGGGAGGCCGCCGCATGAGGATCGGCATCGTCAACGACCTGGCGCTGGCGGTCGAAGCGCTGCGCCGCGCGATCGGCCGGCGCAGCGAGCACCGTATCGCCTGGACCGCGGCCAGCGGCGAGGAAGCGGTCGCGCGCTGCGCCGAGGACACGCCCGACCTGGTGCTGATGGACTTGCTGATGCCGGGCATGGGCGGGGTCGAAGCGACGCGCCAGATCATGGCGCGCAGCCCCTGCGCGATCCTGGTGGTGACCGCCAGCGTCGGCGGCAACGCCTCGCTGGTGTTCGAGGCCATGGGCCACGGCGCCATCGACGCCACCGACGTGCCGACCCTCGGCATCGACGACTACGCCGGCGCGCAGGAACTGCTGGCCAAGATCGACCTGATCGGCCGCCTGGTCGGCGATGCGCCGTCGCGGCAGGCCAAGAAGCCGCCGGTGCGCCGCTCCGGCGCCAAGCGCCTGGTCGCGATCGGCGCTTCCGCCGGCGGCCCGGCGGCGCTGGCCGAGTTACTCGGCGGATTGCCGGCCGGTTTTCCGGCGGCGATCGTCGTGGTCCAGCACATCGACGAAAAGTTCGCCAGCAGCATGGCCGACTGGCTCAACCGTTTTTCCGCCAACCCGGTGCGGCTGGCGCGGCCGGGCGATCGGCCGGCCACCGGCAGCGTTCTGCTGGCCGGCACCAACGAGCATCTCGTGCTCGAACCCGACGGCGCGCTGGCGTACACGCCCGAGCCGGTGGAGCAGCCGTACCGGCCTTCGGTCGACGTGTTCTTCGAGAGCATCAACAAGGACTGGCCCGGCGAGATCGTCGGCGTGCTGCTGACCGGCATGGGCCGCGACGGCGCCAGCGGTCTGCACTCGCTGCGGATGCGCGGCCACCACACCATCGCCCAGGACCAGGCCAGCAGCGCCGTCTACGGCATGCCCAAGGCGGCCGCCGATCGCGGCGCCGCCGTCGACATTCTTCCCCTGGATCGAATCGCATCGAAGTTGCGGTTGCTCTTCGGTGACATCAGGAACGTAGCCCCATGACTGAGCATTCCTCGAGCTTTACGCCGGCCACGCCCCGCAGGCGCCGGTTCGTCGTGTTGCTGGTCGACGATCAACCGATCATCGGCGAGGCCGTGCGCCGCGCGATCGCCAGCGAGCAGGACGTCGAGTTCCACTATTGCAGCTCGGCCAGCGACGCGGTCGCGACCGCCGAGGCGCTGCAGCCGACGGTGATCATGCAGGACCTGGTCATGCCCGGCGTCGACGGCATGACCCTGGTGCACCTGTACCGGGTGCACGCGAGCTTGCGCAACGTGCCGATCGTGGTCCTGTCGAGCAAGGAGGACGCGGCGGTGAAAAGCCAGGCCTTCGCCACCGGCGCCGCGGATTATCTGGTCAAGCTGCCGGACCCGATCGAGCTGATCGCGCGCATCCGCCACCACTCGCAGGCCTATCTCAACCAGATCGAACGCGACGCGGCCTACCGCGCGCTGAGCGAGAACCAGCAGAAGCTGCTGGAAATGAACGAAGTGCTGCGCCGGCTAAGCGATGTCGACGGCCTCACCGGACTCAACAACCGCCGCTACCTCGACAGCTACCTCGACACCGAATGGCGCCGTGCGGTGCGCGAGCAGGGCGACTTCTCGATCCTCATGGTCGATGTCGACAACTTCAAGGTCTACAACGACGCCTACGGCCATTTGATCGGCGACGAGGCGCTCAAGGCCGTGGCCGGCGCGGTGCAGCGTTGCGCGCAGCGTCCGGCCGACGTCGCCGCGCGTTTCGGCGGCGAAGAGTTCGCGTTGGTGTTGCCGTCGACGCCGAGCGAAGGCGCCCGCCAGGTCGCCGAGCAGATTTGCGCCAGCGTCTACGAACTGGCGATCCCGAACACCGGCGCCGAAGTCGGCCGCGTCACCGTCAGCGTCGGCGGCGCGACCTATTCGCCGTGCAGCGGCGATTCCTACGAGCCCTTGCTCGAAGCGGCCGACTTCGCCCTTTACGAAGCCAAGCGCGCCGGCAAGAACCAGGCGGTTCACCGCGAATTGCCCTGAACCGCCGCGACCCCGCCGAGGCGGATTCACGGGGCCGATGAGCGCGGTCCGGCGCCGTTGCGTGCTCAACGGAGCCTGAGTTCGCGCCATCGAGCGTAGCCGCCCGTTGCGCGCGGCAGGTCGATTACCGACGAAGAAAGCAGCCTCGCATGCGACTGGGCGCAAGGCTCGCGTGCCTGCGCGACGACTAATGTGCTTTGCGCGAACCAGCGCAATGAACTGACACAAATGAGTGACGCATGACGTCACTATGCGTCATTAATGTTGATTAACGTCACAAATTTTCCCTGCCGGGCCGTTGTTGCCGAGCTTGGCACGTCGCTTGCGTCTCTAAGTCGAAATTGTGATTCACGTCACAAAATTATAGAGATGCGAGTCGCCGCTCTTCGGGCTGTGGCCTCTCTCTGCCTTACCGGACAGCCCGCCTCGGGTTGT
>Ga0307406_10000334_pt1 | contig 27337 bp, 15 predicted proteins | sample 322Cmetagenome_3_FD_203706 | JGI IMG/M metagenome (GOLD analysis project Ga0307406, IMG submission 203706) | Maize rhizosphere microbial communities from greenhouse at UC Davis, California, United States - 322HYB-C-2 | ecosystem: Host-associated > Plants > Roots > Rhizosphere > Soil | place...
AAGCCGCCGACGAAGTGGCCCGCCAGATGCGCCTGCGCGACCTGGGCGGCCTGATCGTCATCGACTTCATCGACATGGACGAGTCGAAGAACCGCCGCGAAGTCGAAAGCCGCCTGCGCGACGCGCTGCGGCAAGACCGCGCCCGCGTGCAGTTCGGCTCGATCAGCAAGTTCGGCCTGATGGAAATGAGCCGCCAGCGCCTGAAGCCGGCGCTCAGCGAAGGCTCGTCGATCCCCTGCCCGCGCTGCGGCGGCTCGGGCCACATCCGCGACACCGAATCGAGCGCGCTGCAGATCCTGCGCATCATTCAGGAAGAGTGCCTGAAGGACAACACGGCCGCCGTGCACGTGCAGGTGCCGGTCGAGGTGGCCTCGTTCCTGCTGAACGAAAAGCGCCCCGAGATCGCCAAGATCGAACTCAAGCAGCGCGTCACCGTGCTGATGGTGCCCAACAAGACGCTCGAAACGCCGAACTACAAGCTCGAGCGCCTGAAGCACGACGACCCGCGCCTGGACCACATCGAGGCCAGCTACAAGATGGCCGACGAGATCGAGGACCCGACCTCGGTCACGCGCCGCTCGCAGGAGCCCACCAACAAGCAGACGCCGGTCATCAAGGGCGTGCTGCCCGATGCGCCGGCGCCCGTGGTGCCGCCCCGGCCCGAACCGGTGCGCGCGCCGGCCGCCGTGGCCCCGGCACCGGTCGCACCGCCCGTCGCAAGCGCGCCGGCACCGGCCGAGACCGGCTTCTTCGCCCGCATCAAGAGCTGGTTCGGCGGCACGCCGGCACCGGCGCCCGCGCCGGCCGTGATCCCGGTCGAGCCTCCGAAGCCCACGCGCCGTGATGGCGGCCGCCCGGGCCGCGACGGCGAAACGCGCGGTGCCCGCGATGGCGAACAGCGCCGCGGTGGCCGTGGTGGCGAAGGCCGCGGTGAAAACGGCAGCCGCTCCGGTGGCCGCGACGGCGAACGCCGCGGCGGCCGCGGTGGCGAGCGCCGCGAAGGACGCGGCAGCGAGACCCGCAGCGAAGCCGCCCAGCCGCGCGAACAACGCGAGCCGCGCGAACTCCGCGAACCTCGCGAGCCCCGTGAAGCACGCGGCCCGCGCGAAGGCGAGCAGCGCCGCGGTGGCCGCGGCGAGCGCCGCGAAGGCGAAGGCCGCGAGGCACGGCCGGCACCGGCCGAGCTGATCGACGGCAACCTCGAAGCACAGCAACTGGCATCGGGTGCATCGGCCGGCGAGGAAGGCAATGCGCCGGCAGAACGCGCGCCCCGCGGCCGCGGCGAACGCCGGGACCGCGGTGAACGTGGCGAGCGGGCCGAGCGCGGCGAGCGCAATGGCACCGATGCATCGCGTGAAGCATCCGGCGGCGACAACGTCGCCCCGCAGGACGGCGCGCAAGCCGAACGCGCACCGCGCGGCGGCCGCGAAGAGCGCGCGCCGCGAGGCGAGCGCAACGACGGCCGCCGCGAGCGCCGCAGCGAAGGCCAGCCGCGTTTCGCCAACGGCGAAGCACCGGCCAATCTCGACGAAGCGGACATCCGCATCGCCGAGGCCGCCGAAACGGCGCCGGCCAATGAAGGCGAAGCCGGCACCGGCGAGCAGCAGGCACCGCGCCGCGAAGGCGAAGAGCGCCGCGGCCGTTCGCGCGACCGCTACGGCCGCGACCGCCGCGAGCGCGGTCCGCGCGACGACAGCGAAGCCAACGTGGCCGGCGCATCGGCCGACAACGCCGAGGCCGGCGAAGCACCGGCACGCCAGCAGGCCCAGCCGTTGGCAGCGGCCGAGCGCGCCGCGCTGTCTGAAGAAGAAGCGCGCGAACCGAAGCCGCGCAGCTACTTCGACCGTCCCGCCGCAACGCCCGCGCCCGCGCCCGCGCCCGCACCTGCACCTGCACCTGCACCTGCCGCGGCGGTCGCGGTCGCCACGGTCGCCGCAGCCGCGGCGGCACCCGTCGCCGCCGAGAGCAGCAGCAGCAACAAGCCCGCTTCCAATGGCCGGGCGCTGCCGAAGGTGCAACCCTTCGAACTGCCGCTGACCGAACTCGCGCAGATCGCCGAGAGCTCGGGCCTGCAATGGGTGAACTCGGACGCCGAGCGCATTGCACAGGCCCGCGCAGCGATCGCGGCCGAGCCGAAGCCGGTGCATGTGCCGCGCGAGCGCCCGCCCGCGATCGTGCTCGACGACGGTCCGCTGGTGCTGGTTGAAACCCGCCGCGAGCTCGGCGCGATGACGCTGCCGTTCGAGAAGGCGCCTTCCGATGCGCAAGGCGTGAACTGAAGCAGCTCGGGCCCCAGGGCCCGGGAACAATGAAAAACGGCGCCACATCGGCGCCGTTTTTTTTAAGGGAAATGCAAGAGCGGCAAACGCCGCAGCGCGGTGCCGGTGCCGGTGCCGGTGCCGATCAGACCTTCTCGGTCTGCGCAGCGCGCTTCCAAGCCGCTGCGGCCTGCTCTTCGTCGCCGCGCGTCTCGGCCAGTTCGGCCAGTGCCAGCCAGGCGCGCCGGTAAAGCTCCGTGTCCTGCAGGCCCAGGCCGGCCTGCATCAGCAGTTGCTGGGCCTTGCCCCAGAGCTGGCGCTTCATGCAGGCCATGCCCGCGAGGTACTGCAGGTTGGGGTCGCGCGGGTTGTTGCGCTGCGCCGTTTCGATGCGGGCGAGCCAATCGGCATCCACCGAGTCGAGCCCCGCCTCGAGCGCACGCGCCATCTTGACGCGCAGCGTGTCGCCCAGGCCCCGGGGCTGCGACACCATGCGCTCCCAGGCCGGCAGCAGCCAGCCGCGCGCCAGTGACAGGTCGCCGCGCAGCGCCACCATGCGTTGGGCGGCGTGAATCGCGACCTCGGGCATTTCGCGCTCGGCGGCGTCGAGTTCGGCCCAGGCGCGAAGCAGCTGTGCCGGGTCATGCGCGCCCGACAGCAGTTCGGTGGCAAGGCCGCGCACGATGCTCTGCGCCGCGGCATCGGAAAAGGCCCGGTGCTTGGCGAGCAGACGCGCCGTTTCCAGCGCTTCGAGCGTGCGCCCGTCCTGGCGCGCCGCCTTCAGGCGTATGCGCAGCGCGAGCGTTCGCCGCTGCACGCCTTGGGGAAGCTCCTCGAGCCGGACCAGGGCTCCCGCGGGATCGTGGTCTTCGAGTGCCCAGCGCGCAGCACGCAGCTGCACGCCCTCGCGCGTCTCGGGGCTGGCCAGCACGTTGCGGTCGACGCTTTCATTGAGTGCCTGCTGCAGGTGCGCGTCGCGTGCGGCCCGGTCCTGCAGCGCCTGCGCGCTCTCGGCGGCCAGCAGGTGCGACAGCACGCGGACCTGCTGCGCCTGCGGCAGGCTCGCACCGAGCGCAGCCAGCGTTTTTTCCTGCACCAGCGCGGCCTGCGCGGCCTTGCGCGCACGCGAGAAGCGTCCCGACAGCAGCTGCACCATGGCGTCGAGCAGGGCCGAATGCAGCATGCGTTCCTTTTGCTGCAGCCGCCATTGGCGCGCCTGGGTCGGAAGCGAGAACAACGCCGCCAGGCCCCGCAATGCAAGATGGAGCAGCACGAACGCGGCCAGCAGGATGACCAGCACCAGGTTCAGCGACAGGTCGACGCGCCAGGGCGGCCAGAACACGGTGATCGTGCCCTGGTTGTTGCCCGCGAACAGCGCCACCGCCGCCGCAACGGCGAACAGCGCGAGGAGCCAGAGTGCGGCTCTCACGTCAGGCCCTCCGCCGGGCCGCCCCAAGGGAAGCCTGCGCCCCCTTTGGGGGGCAGCAAATACACGAAGTGATGAGCGTGGGGGCTCATGTCAGCGCCCCGCCGCCGCCGTGGCCAGCGCGGACAGCGTGTCGTCGATGCGCGGGGGTTCGGCGGTTTTCACCAGCGCCTGCAGCTGCTGCAGCTGCGTGGCGGCGGCCTGCGTGCGCCGCGATGCGGGATCGAAATAGCGATTCAGCGAGGCGGCCACCGTGGCGAGTTCGCTGCGCGCGGCATCCACCTGCCGCGACAGCAGCGAGAGCCGCGCATTGAGCAGCTTGAGCTTGAGGTTCTCGCGCAGGAAATAGGTCTGGTCGGGGGCCAGCAGCACCGCCTCGGGTCGCTCGATGCGCCCGACCCGCACCAGCGACCGCGCTTCGGCGCGCACCGTCAGCAGCACCCGCTCCCACCAGGCGGCGTCGGCGGGAATGGGTTCGGGCTGCCAGGCATTGAGCCCCGAGCCGCGCGTGGCCACGGCATTGAGCGGCGGCAGGTCGTCCACGCTGCGCATCAGCTCGTCGAGTTTTTGCAGCGCCTCGCCACTGTCGGCGCTGGCACTGCTGCGCAGGCGGTCGGCATCGCGCTGAATGGCGCGCTGCAGCGGCGCGAGCCGGGGCTGCGCGGCGCGCGCGATGCGCAGGTCGCCGGATTTGAGGGCCGCCAGCAAGGGCTCCACGCTGCCCGTGACCTGCGCCTGCTGCAGGGCCAGGCGCACGGCCGATTCGATGTCGACCACCAGGTTCTCGTCGCGCGAGCGCGAGAGGCTTTGCATCAGTTCTTCGAGCTGCGAGCGCTGAAGCGCGACCTCGGCAACGCGGGTTTCGGTGAGCGCGGCGCGTGCCGCGGTGTCCCGCACCGTGTCGATGGCCTGGCGGGCGAGCGTGCGCGCCTCGAGCGACTGGGCCAGCGCATCGGCGCTCTGGCGCGCCAGCTGCTCCTGCATGCCGCCGACCTTCTGCCACAGCGAAATGGCCATCACCAGGGCCGCCAGCGCCACGAGGCCCAGCAGCCCGAAGCCGATGCGCGAGAGCATCGTTGCGGCGGCCGCCTGCGATTCGGGCGACTGCGCCGCCGCCAGCGTGGCGGGCACCGGCGCGGCGGCAGATGGGGGGGAGAAGTCGTCGGACGGGGACGCGGCACTCATGTGAAGGATTCTATCGACGCGACCAAGGCTTCCCGCAGAGGCGAGCACACGCGCACCGAACCGAATCCCGCGGCCCGCGCGGCTTCGCCGATGCGCGCATGGGTCGCCACCGCGCTCGCCGCATGCCAGTCGGTGCCCGGCATGGCATCGCGCAGGTTGGCAATGGCCTCCGAGCTGCTGAACAGCCAGAGCGCACGCCCCGCCGCGCCATCGAGTGCCAGCGCACGCGCCGCATCGTCGAAGGATGGCGGCAGGCGCCGGTAGGCGACCACGGTGTCGCGCAGCCCCTTTGCGGCATCGATCTCGTGGGCGAGCCAGTCGCGCCCGCTCGGGTGGCCAGCCGCATCGCCGCCGCGCACGATCAGCACGCGCACGCCCTGGCCGACCTGCCCTCTCACGCGCTCCCACAGGGCCTCGGAGTCGAAGCGGGCGGCGTCGGAAGGGGGCGCGTCGATGGCGTCTTGCGGCACGCCGGCACGCAAGAGCGCGCGCGCCGTGCCCGGCCCCGTGGCCCAGAAGCGCGGGCCGGCCGCGCGCTGCCCTTCTTCTGCATGCAGGAAGAAATGCTCGACCGCGGTGGCGCTCACGAACATCAGCGCCGCGTAGTCCGCAAGACGCTTCCACGCTGCGCGCAACGGCTCCACTTCGATGGCGGGTTCGATGACGATCAGCGGCAGCACCGCGGCACCGAGCCCGGCGGCCCGGAACTCCTGCGCCCATTGCTCGGCCTCGCGCGCCGGCCGCGTGACGATGACGGGCTTGGCGGCCATCGTTGCTTGAAAGATCTTCAGTGCGCGCCGGCGTCGCGCAGCAGCGCGGCAGCGCGTTCGCCGAGCGCGCCGGCCTGCGCGAAGTCGGCGGCCGGGGCCTGTGCATGAACCCGCACCAGCGCGGCGTTGCCTTCGGGGTCGCCCCAGGCCGCATCGATGCGCAGCGCGCCATCGGCCTGCCAGCGCGCATGGGCTGCCAGCGGCATGGAACAGCTGCCGCCCATCGACCGGCTCACCGCGCGCTCGGCGGCGGTGGCCAGCCAATCGCGCGGATGCGACAGCGTGGCCAGCAGCGCGATCAGGTCCGTGCGGTCCGCCCGCACCTCGATGCCGAGCGCGCCCTGCCCCGCGGCCGGCAGCATGGTGTCGGGGTCGAAGGCGACCCGGATGCGATGTTCGAGCCCCAGCCGCTTGAGCCCGGCTGCTGCGAGCACGATGGCGTCGTAGTGGCCTTCGTCGAGCTTGCGCAGGCGGGTGTCGAGGTTGCCGCGCAGCGGCTCGATGTGCAGGTCGGGCCGCAGTGCGCGCAGCAGCACCACGCGCCGCAGGCTGGAGGTGCCGACGACGGCGCCCTGCGGCAGTTCGTCGAGCGAGGCATGGCGCGGCGACACCAGCGCATCGCGCGGGTCTTCGCGCTCCAGCACGCAGGCCAGCACGAAGCCCTCGGGCAGGTCCATCGGCACGTCCTTGAGCGAATGCACCGCGATGTCGGCGCGGCCTTCCTCGAGTGCGAGTTCGAGTTCCTTCACGAAGAGGCCCTTGCCGCCCACCTTGCTGAGCGACTTGTCCAGGATCTGGTCGCCCCGCGTGGTCATGCCCAGCAGGCTGACCGTGTGGCCTCGTTCCTGCAGCAGCGCCTGCACGTGCTCGGCCTGCCACAGGGCGAGCCGGCTTTCGCGCGTCGCGATCACGATATTGCTCAAGGCCGCTCCCAAAAAGTACATGTTGAAGACCTCCGGAATGCTAGCATGTTGCGCCGCAACAACGCAGGCGGCGCATCTTTTCTAGACCAGGAAAAACATCGAAATGAAAGCCAGCAAGACTCCTGCGCCGCCCCGGCGCCGGCAAGCCGAAGACCAGCCGCTGATCGACGACATCCGGCTTCTGGGCCGCATCCTCGGCGACGTGATCCGCGAACAGGAGGGCGAGGAAAGTTATGCGCTGGTCGAGAAGATCCGCACGCTGTCGGTGGCCTTCCGGCGCGACGCCGACCAGGCGGCCGACCGCGCGCTCAAGAACCTGCTCAAGGGCCTGAGCGCGGCCGAGACGGTGCGCGTGATCCGCGCCTTCACCTATTTCAGCCACCTGGCCAACCTGGCCGAAGACCGGCACCTGATCCGCCGCCGCACCGAGGCCGAGCGCGCGGGCGAAAGCGCCGACGGCGACCTGCAGACCGCCCTTGCGCGCATCCGCAAGGCCGGCGTCAAGCCCGACGAGGTGGTGGCTTCGCTGGCGCGCAGCTATGTGTCGCCGGTGCTCACCGCGCATCCGACCGAAGTGCAGCGCAAGAGCATCCTCGACGCCGAGCGCGCCATTGCGCAGCTGCTCACCACGCGCGACGAGATCAAGCTGCGCCAGAGCGCCTATGCCGGCGCCAAGGACGCGCTCACGCCGATCGAGTTCGCCGAGAACGAAACGCAGATGCGCATCCGCGTCACGCAGATCTGGCAGACGCGGCTGCTGCGCTTTTCCAAGCTCACCGTGGCCGACGAGATCGAGAATGCGCTGAGCTACTACGAAGCCACCTTCCTGCGCGAGATTCCACGCGTCTATGCCGACCTCGAAAAGGCGCTGGGCCAGGGCGGCGTGGTGCCGTCGGTGGCGCCGTTCCTCCGCATGGGCCAATGGATCGGCGGCGACCGCGACGGCAATCCCAACGTGACGGCCGAAACGCTCGAATACGCGCTGCGCCGCCAGGCCGAGCTGGCGCTGCGCCACTACCTCACCGAAGTGCACTACCTCGGCAGCGAGCTCTCGCTGTCCGCCACGCTGGTGGACGTGTCGGTCGAGATGCAGGCGCTGGCCGAGCGCTCGCCCGACACCAGCGAGCACCGCAAGGACGAGCCCTACCGGCGCGCGCTCACCGGCGTGTATGCGCGCCTGGCGGCCACGCTGCGCGAGCTCACCGGCGGCGAAGCCGCGCGCCACGCCGTGCCGCCGCAGAACCCCTACGCGAAGGCCGAGGAATTCCTGGCCGACCTGCACACGGTGGAAGAGTCGCTCGTCGAGAAGCACGGCAGCGTGCTGGCGGCGCCGCGCCTGCGGCCGCTGATCCGCGCGGTCGAGGTGTTCGGCTTCCACCTGGCCACGGTCGACCTGCGCCAGAGCTCGGACAAGCACGAGGCCGTGATCGCCGAGCTGCTGGCCACCGCGCGCATCGAACCCGCCTACGCCTCGCTGGCCGAGGAGGCCAAGCAGACGCTGCTGCTCAAGCTGCTCGACGACGCGCGTCCGCTGCGCGTGCCCGACGCCGAATACTCGCCGCTGGCGCAGAGCGAACTCGCCATCTTCGCGGCTGCCCGCACCGCACGTGCGCGCTATGGCGCGGCAGCCATCCGCCACTACATCATCAGCCACACCGAGACGGTGAGCGACCTGCTCGAGGCACTGCTGCTGCAAAAGGAAGTGGGCCTGCTGCGCGGCAAGATGGACAGCAACGCCACCTGCGACCTGATCGTGGTGCCGCTGTTCGAAACCATCGAGGACCTGCGCAATGCCGCCCCCATCGTGCGTGCCTTCTATGCACTGCCGAACATCCAGGCGCTGATCGAGCGCTCGGGCGCCGAGCAGGACGTGATGCTCGGCTACAGCGACAGCAACAAGGACGGCGGCATCTTCACGAGCAACTGGGAGCTCTACCGCGCGGGCATCGCGCTGGTGGCGCTGTTCGACGAGCTCAACAGGAAGAAGGCCAAGCCGATCCGGCTGCGCATGTTCCATGGCCGCGGCGGCACGGTGGGACGCGGCGGCGGACCGAGCTACCAGGCCATCCTCGCGCAGCCGCCCGGCACGGTGCGCGGGCAGATCCGCCTCACCGAACAGGGCGAAGTCATCGGCTCGAAATACGCGAACCGCGAGATCGGCCGGCGCAACCTCGAGACGCTGGTGGCCGCCACGCTCGAAGCCACGCTGCTGCCGCAGGCCAAGTCGGCGCCCGCCACATTTCTTTCGGCGGCGGGAGAGCTGTCGGCCGCGAGCATGTCGGCCTACCGCAAGCTGGTCTACGAGACACCGGGCTTCGGCGACTATTTCTTCGGCTCCACGCCGATCCGCGAGATTGCCGAGCTCAACATCGGCTCGCGTCCCGCCTCGCGCAACCCGAGCCACAAGATCGACGACCTGCGCGCCGTGCCATGGAGCTTCAGCTGGGGCCAGTGCCGGCTCACCATTCCCGGCTGGTTCGGCTTCGGCTCGGGCGTGGAGCAGTTCCTCGCGTCGGCCGCAACGCCGGCCGCGCGCAAGGAGCGCATCGCGCTACTGCGCCGCATGTATGCGCAGTGGCCGTTCTTTCGCACGCTGCTCTCCAACATGGACATGGTGCTGGCCAAGAGCGACCTCGCGCTGGCGTCGCGCTACGCCGAACTGGTGACCGACCGCAAGCTGCGCCAGAAGGTGTTCTCGATGATCGACACCGAGTGGCATCGCACCTCCGATGCGCTCACGCTCATCACCGGCGCCAAGCAACGGCTCGAAGGCAACGCCGAGATGCAGCGCTCGGTGCGCCACCGCTTTCCGTACATCGATCCGCTGCACCACCTGCAGGTCGAGCTGATGCGCCGCTTCCGCGCGGGCGAAGGCGGCGAGCGGCTGCAGCGCGGCATCCACATCTCGATCAACGGGGTGGCGGCCGGCTTGCGCAACACGGGTTGAGCAGATCTCCGGATCGATCGAGCAAGCCAGGAAAGGGCGTTTTGTGCGCCCTTTCCTACGCAGGAGCGCGGGATAGCAACCCGTAAGGTCAATTAAGAGAGTAGGGTCGGGGACGTTCAAAGTTTCTCGCTATCTCTCGCAATCGCGCGGCAGCTCGAGTCGTATTCAGGAGCCCGTTGCAATGTCTACCCCGCAGTCGCTGACCCATTCGCAGATCGATTTCGTCCATCACGATTTCGAAGCGCTGGCCTCTCACATGCGCCATTGCGCACGCGCCCACGGGCGATGGTTCTCGGTGCGAAGCCACATGCAGCGGGTGCGCGCGCTCGCTGCGGGCCGGATCGTCACGATGGCTTTCGTTGCGGTCGCTTTCGGTGTCGGGCTGTTCGCCGTCGCTTGAGGGTGGCAGACCCTGAAACGACACGGGCTGCAATTTCCCCCGAGAGGGGGCAAACAGGCGGCCCCCTCCTCGAATTCCAGACAAAGGCGGCGCCATGAGCGTCGCCTTTGTCGTTGACCGGCTCGCAGATCTCAGCGCGTACGCGCGCGCGCTGCTCCTTGCGCCCCACGACCCGGTGGCGCTGCCGGTCCGCGCCGAGCTCTTCGGAGCCCAGCGCTTCGAACAGCACGGCCACAGCCTGGCCCGGGCCCAGGTGATCGAACTCGACCCGCGCCGCGCGCGCGAGGGAGCGCCCTTTTTCCCGCGCGTGGACGAGAACCTCGAATCGCTGCGCAGTGCTTTCGACTACATCGCACTGATCTCGCAGAGCGGGCACTATGTGTCTCCCGCTGCCGAATGGCTGCTCGACAACTTCCACCTGGTGGAGGCGCAGCTCCAGCAGATCCACGACGGCGTGCCGCGCAGCTACTACGCGCGGCTGCCCAAGCTCGCCACGCCCCCGCTTGCGGGCCTGCCGCGCGTCTACGGCATTGCCTGGGCCTACGTGGCCCATACCGACAGCGTGCTCAACAAGACGCTGTTCACCGCCTTCCTGAACGCCTACCAGGACATCGACGAGCTCACGCTCGGCGAACTCTGGGCGCTGCCCACCACCCTGCGCGCGGTGCTGCTCGAAAACCTGCGCCGCGTGGCCGAGAGCATTGCGGAGAACAAGGTGGCGCGCGAAATAGCGCACGCGGTCTGGGACGCGGCGCCGCATCTGTCGACGCGGGACCTCGACACGCTGTATCGCGCATTGCAAAGCCACAACCTGCAGGATGCGTACGTCACGCAGCTCTGGCAGCGCCTGCCGGTGGAGCCTGGAGAGAACGCGCCGGCGCTGGTGCACTGGACCGAGCAGCACTGCCCCAACGGGCCGGCGCTGATCGGCGAGGCGCAGAACGCGCAGGCCGCGGCCAATCTCACGGTCGGCAACATCATCACCACGCTGCGCATGATCGGGCAGGTCGAGTGGAGCGGCCTGATCGAACCCGTCAGCCGCTCGCTGCGCGCGCTGCACCAACTGCCCAGCTTCGCCGATGAAAGCGAGCTCACGCGCCAGCAGATCACCCATGCGATGGAGCGGATCGCGCGCGACTGCGGCCGATCCGAACGCGAAGTGGCGCAGGCCGTGGTGCGGCTCGCGGCCGCTGCGCCGTCCCGCCATGACAGCGCCGGCACCGATCGCGCCGACAGCACCGCCGGCTACCACCTGTTCGGGCAAGGACGCGATGCGCTGGTCGCGGCGCTGCAATCCGATGCGCCGGCGGGCCGTGCCGGCCGGCCGGCGAGGGCATGGCGGCTGCATGGCCGCCGCGGCTGGCGCCTGCTCGCCTATGTGCTGTCCATCGTTCTGAGCACTGCGTGGCTGCTCGCGACCGTCGCGCATGGCCTGCCGCAGCCCCGCGGCTGGACCACGATCGCAGCGATGGCACTGCTCGCATGGCCGCTTTCGGAGGCGTTGATCGCCCTGGCGCAGCGCATCATGGCCGAGTCGGTGCGGGTGCAGGCATTGCCTCGCCTCGACTTCGCGGCCGGCATTCCCGAACAGCATCGCACGCTGGTCGTCATTCCCACGCTGCTGAGTTCCCCTGCGAACACCGCGCAGCTCGCGCATCGGCTCGAACTGCATTGGCTCGCCAATCGTGAGGCGCACGCCCAGTTCGCGCTGCTGACCGACTGGGCCGATGCACCGCAAGCCTCGCTACCGGAAGACGCGGTGCTGCTCGACGATGCCATTGCGCGCATCGCCGCGCTCAACGCCAAATATCCGGCGCCCGCCGGCGCGGCCCCGCGCTTCCTGCTGCTGCACCGGCCGCGCAGCTGGAGCGGTACCGAAGAACGCTGGATGGGCTGGGAGCGCAAGCGCGGCAAGCTCGAAATGCTGATGCGCCTGCTGGCAACCGGCGACGCCAGCGGCTTCCTGCCGCTTGCGCCGGGCCAGCAGCTGGCCCCGGGACAAACGCCCTATGTGCTGACCCTCGACAGCGACACAGGCCTGCCGCCGGGCGCGCTGCGCGACCTGGTGTCGATTGCCGCCCATCCGCTCAATGCCCCCGAGATCGACGCACAAGGGCGGCGCGTGGTCGCGGGCTTCGGCATCCTCCAGCCGCGCATCGTGACGCCGTTCCCGATGCGCAGCGAGCGCTCCTTCTTCCACTGGATGTTTGCCGGGCAGTGCGGGCTCGACCCCTACGGCAGCGGCGCGTCCGACATCTACCAGGACGTGTTCGGCAGCGGCTCATTCACCGGCAAGGGCCTGCTGAACGTGCGCGCGGTGCATGCCGCGCTCGACGGGCGCCTGCCCGAAGGCGCTGTGCTGAGCCATGACCTGCTCGAAGGCACGGTCGCGCGCTGCGCGATGGTGAGCGACGTGGTGCTGATCGAGGACCACCCGCACCACTGCGGCGTGGCCGCATCGCGCGTGCATCGCTGGGTGCGCGGCGACTGGCAGCTGCTGCCGCTGCTGTGGCGCGCCAGGCACTTCGGCATCGACGCGCTCGGACTCTGGAAGATGGGCGACAACCTGCGCCGCTCGCTGGTGGTGCCCGCCTCCTTCGCGCTGCTGGTGCTCGTGATCTTCACGCAGGCCATGCCGCTTGGATGGGCGCTGGCCGCAGTCGCCTCGGCGCTCACGCTCGGGCCGCTGCTCGGCGCCCTGGCGGGGCTGGTGCCGACGCGCCGCGCCATCGAGCTGCGCCACTTCTTCGACGTCGGTGCGGTCGAGCTGCTGCGGGCCATGGCGGGCGCGGCCTGGCAGTTCGTGCAGCTGGCGGCGCAGACGCGCCTGCTGCTCGATGCGATGTTCCTGGCGACATGGCGGCTGACCATCAGCCGCAGGCACCTGCTGCAATGGACCACGACGGCCCAGGCCCAGGCCCAGTCCAGCCAGCAGCTGCCGCCCTTCCTGCGCAATGCGGCCCTCAGCAGCGTGCTTTGCCTGGCGCTGGCCGCGCTGGCGGCGCGCTGGAGCGCCTATCCGGTGGCCGGGCCCCTGTTGTTCCTGACCTGGGCGCTGGCGCCGTTCGCGGCCTGGTGGAGCAGCCGCGTCGACACGCAGGTGCCCGATCCGCTCCGCGCCGGGCAACGCAGCTACCTGGAGAAACTGGCGCACGACACCTGGCGCTTCTTCGAGCACGTGGTCGGCCCGGAAGACAATCACCTGCCGCCCGACAACCTGCAGCTCGAGCCGCAGCCGACCATCGCCCACCGCACCTCGCCGACCAACATCGGCATGTACCTGCTGGCCACCTGCTGCGCGCGCGAGTTCGGCTGGATCGACACCGCGGCGCTGCTCGCGCGCATCACGGCCACGCTCGACACCGTGGACCGCATGCAGAAGCACCAGGGCCATCTCTTCAACTGGTATCACACGCAGACGCTGCAGCTGCTGCCGCCGGCCTACGTGTCCAGCGTGGACAGCGGCAACCTCGCGGGCCACCTGGTGGCCGTGGCCCAGGCCTGCCGCGCCTTTGCTGCGGAAGGCTGCCAGCGCCATGAGGAACCGGCTCTGGAGGCGCTGGCGCAGCGCTGCGATGCGCTGCACGCCGGCATGGATTTCAGCGGCCTCTACGACCCCAAGCGGCACCTGTTCCACATCGGCCTGCGCGTCGAGGAGAACGTGCTCGACGCCAGCTACTACGACCTGCTGGCCTCCGAGTCGCGCTTGTTGAGCTTCCTGGCGATTGCGAAGGGGGATGTACCCCGCCGCCACTGGATGGCGCTCGGCCGGCCGTTCCTGCTGGTGGGTTTCCAGCCCGGCCTCAAGTCGTGGTCCGGCTCGATGTTCGAGTACCTGATGCCCGCGCTGGTGATGCCGGAGCCCGCCGACGGCCTGCTGCAGGTGGCCAACGCCGCGGCCATCGCCGAGCAGCAGGCCTTCGGCCGTTCGCTGGACCTGCCATGGGGCATCTCGGAGTCGGCCTACTTCGCGCAGGACCATTCGCTGGCCTACCAGTACTCGCCCTTCGGCGTCCCGCGCCTTGCGCTGCGCCGCACGCCTCCCACCGACCGCGTGGTGGCGCCCTATGCGAGCATCGTGGCCGCCGTGCTTGAACCGGCCGCGGCGGTGGTCAACCTGGAGCTGCTCGAATCGCTCGGCGCGCGCGGGGAATTCGGCTTTCACGACGCGGTGGATTTCACCACCTCGCGCCAGGCCGAGGGACAGGACTTCACCGTGGTGCGCAACTTCATGGCGCACCACCAGGGCATGTCGCTGGTGGCGCTGTGCCACGTGCTGCGCGCCGAGGCGCCGCGCCGCTGGTTCGGCAGCGCCGCGCTGGTGCAGGCGCACGAGTCGCTGCTGCACGAACGCACGCCGCGGCAGATCATCGGCAGCGCCGACCCGCGCACGCCGCCCGAGCCCAGCGTGACCGAACTGGCGCCGCTGTTCCAGCCCCGCTCGGTGGACCCGACGGTGTCCGGCTTCCAGCCCACGCACCTGCTGTCGAACGGGCGCTACACGGTGGCCCTGCGCGCCAACGGCGCGGGTGTGAGCCGCTGGCACGCATTCAACGTGACCCGCTGGCGCGACGATCCGCTGCGCGACGGCCACGGCACCTTCTTCTATCTGCGCAATATCGAAAAGCATGGAGAAAAGCACGAACTCGTCTCGCTCACCGCCCTGCCCGCGCCCGGCGCCGGCTGGACCTACCGCACCCGCTTTCTCGCCGAGCAGGTGCAGTTCGATGCGGCCGGCGACGACTTGCAAGTGCGCACCACGGTGCTGATCAGCCCCGAAGACGACACCGAGCTGCGCAACATCACGCTGCACAACGCCGGCATGCAGACCCGCACGCTCGAGCTCGTCTCCTACTTCGAGCCGGTGCTGTCGTATCCCAAGGCCGACGAGGCGCATCCGGCCTTCGCCAACCTGTTCGTCGAATCGCGCTGGGAGCCCGCGTGGCGCGCGCTGCTGCTGACGCGCAAGCCGCGCCTGCATGGCGACCCGATGGTGGCCGCAGCGCACTTCCTGGCCTCGGTCGATGCCCATGTGATTTCCATCGACTGCATGACCGACCGGCGCGCCTTCATCGGCCGCAACCGCTCGCTCGCGAGCCCCGCGCTCGATGCGCAGCCGCTGGCCGCCGACGGCACGCCGGTGGACGGACTCGATCCCATCGCCTGCCTGCGCGTGCGCCTGTCGATCGCACCGGGCGCCACTGCGCGGCTGTGCTTCGCGACCGCCGCCGACGAAAGCATCGAGGCGCTGATGCCCAGGATCGACCGCTATCAGGAGCCGATGCATGTGGAGCGCGCCACGCGCATGGCCGCCACGCTGGCGCAGGTGCGGCTGCGCGACCTGAGCATCGCACCGGCCCAGACCTTCGCGCTGCAGGACCTGACCACCATCCTCACCTACACCACGTCGCGCGGGATGAAGGACCGCGGCCTCATCGACCGGCGGCAGATCTGGCGCTTCGGCATCTCGGGCGACAAGCCCATCGTGCTGGTCGCGATCCATTCGATGAACGGCATGGGGCTCCTCAATGCACTGCTGCGCGCGCAGCCGTGGTGGGGCTTTGGCGGCGTCGCCTGCGACCTGGTAGTGCTCAACAGCGAGCCGAATTCCTACCTGATGCCGCTGCAGCGCGAGATCGAAACCCTGTGCCTGCGCGTCGCGCAGCAGACCCAGAACAGCTTTCCCCGCAACGACACGGCGGGCTTCTACCTGCTGCGCGACCACGACGTGGCGCCCTCGGAGAAGGCCACGCTTTCGAAGCTGGCACGCGTGGTGTTCACCGCCGATGGGCGCTCGCTCGAAACGCAGGTGGCGGCATTGCACGAGGCGCGGGTCGACACCGGCGCGAACGCCAAGACCCCGGCCGCATCGTCGCGTGCCGCCCTGCTGGCACGGCCCGCGGCGGCGCCTTCCGCGGCAGCGCCCACGGGAAGCTTCGATGCCGACAGCGGCGAGTTCCGCTTCGAGGTCGGCGCCGGCCACCGCACGCCGCGCCCCTGGATCAACGTGATCGCCAACGCCGGCTTCGGCTTCCAGGTGTCCGAATGGGGCACCGGCTTCACCTGGGCCGGCAACAGCCGCATGCACCAGCTCACGCCATGGTCGAACGATCCGGTGCAGGACCCGGCCTTCGAACACTACCTGCTGCAGGACCTGGCCTCGGGCTTCCTGTTGCCGCTCACGCCGGCGGGCCAGGGTGCGGGAGATGGCGGCGAAGTGCGGCATCGCGTGCGGCATGGCCAGGGCTACACGGTCTTCGAGGGCCGGCAGCGAGAGCTCGCACTCGAGACCACCTTCTTCGCGGACCGCGACGACGCCGTCAAGCTGGTGCACGTGCGCGTGCACAACCAGGGCTCCGGTCAGCGCCGCCTGCGCGCGCTCGGCATGGCCGAGTGGCAGCTCGGTGCCGCGCGCGGCGACCGACACACCGTCCATTGCTGGAAGCCCGAAGACCTGCCCGCGGTGTTCGGCCAGCAGCGTGAATCGAGCACGGGCTTCGGCGGCAGTACGGCTTTCCTGCTGCTGGCGGGGTTGCCGGGCGCCACGCAGTGGACCTGCGACCGCAACGAGTTCTTCGCCGGGCGCGGCATCGTCGAAGTGCCGGACACGCTGGCGCGGCGTGCCGGCGGCGGGCTCGACGCCTGCGCGGCGGTCGGCGGCGAACTGGTCGTCGGTGCCGGCGAGAGCGCCAGCTTCGCCTTCGTGCTGGGCCACGCCGACAACGCCGACGCGGCGCTCGCCCTCGCCCGCCGCTGGCGCGAACGCGACGTGCCCGAAGCGCTGGCGCAGGTGCGCGGCTTCTGGGACGAGTTGCTGGGCCGCCTGCAGGTGCGCACGCCCGACCCGCTGTTCGATGCCATGGCCAACCGCTGGCTCGTCTACCAGACGCTGGCCTGCCGGCTCTGGTCGAAGGCCGGCTTCTACCAGGCCGGAGGCGCCTTCGGCTTTCGCGACCAGCTGCAGGACGCGATGGCCTTTGCGCTCACCGATCCCTCGCGGCTGCGCGAGCAGATCATCGTCAACGCGGCGCGCCAGTTCCCCGAGGGCGACGTGCAGCACTGGTGGCACTTGCCCGGCGGTGCCGGCGTGCGCACGCATTTTTCGGACGACCTGCTCTGGCTGCCCTTTGCGACGGCGCACTACGTCGAGGTGAGCGGCGATGCCGCGCTGCTCGACCATGCGGCCCCGTTCATCGAAGGCCCCGCGATTCCCGCGGGCGCCGAGGACGCCTACTATGCGCCGCAACACAGCGGGCGCACGGCCACGGTGTTCGAGCACGGCGCGCTGGCCATCGACCGCAGCCTGAAGACCGGCGTGCACGGCCTGCCGCTGATGGGCACCGGCGACTGGAACGACGGCATGAACCGCGTCGGCCATGAAGGCCGCGGCGAATCGGTCTGGCTGGCGTGGTTCCTGTGCAGCGTGGTCGAGCAATACGCGCCGATCGCCCAGGCGCGCGGCGAGCACGCCAGGGCCGCGCGCTGGAACGAGGCGCGGCGAGGCTGGATCGCCGCGCTGCACGATGCCGGCTGGGACGGCGCCTGGTTCCGCCGCGCCTTCTTCGACAACGGCGCGCCGCTCGGTTCGTCGGCCAACGACGAGTGCCGCATCGACCTGATCGCGCAAGCGTGGTCGGTGCTCTCGGGCGCATCGGACGACGTCCACACCGGCTCGGCAATGGCCGCCGTCAAGAAGCACCTGCACGACGAGCCGGCCGGCCTGCTGCGCCTGCTGGCGCCGCCCTTTGCCCACTCGGCCAACAATCCCGGCTACATCCAGGCCTACCCGCCCGGCGTGCGCGAGAACGGCGGGCAGTACTCGCACGCCGCGGTGTGGGCGCTGATGGCGCAGGCACTGCAGGGCGATCACGAAGCGGCATGGCGCAGCTTCGAGGGCCTGAGCCCGGCGCACCGCGCGATGCATCCAGAGCGCGGGCCCGCCTACGAACTGGAGCCCTACGTGATGGCCGGCGACACCTACAGCGCCGCGCCGTATGTCGGACGCGGCGGCTGGAGCTGGTACACGGGCTCGGCCGCATGGCTGCACCGCGCCGCGGTCGAAACGCTGCTGGGCCTGCGCGTGAAGGGCCGCATGCTCGCGCTGACGCCGCGCGTGCCCGCGCACTGGCCGGGCTTCGAGATTGCGCTGCGGCTCGGGCAGCGGCGCCTGACGCTGCAATGGGGAACGCCCGATGCCGCCGGAACACCCACGCACCATGCGGCCATCGGCGAATGGATCGACTGGCAGGCGCTGCCGGCGGATGCGGTGCTGCGCGTGAGTTAAGGTCGCAGGCCGATTCCACCTGCCTGTCCATGACCACCATCCAGTCCCGCCGCAAGCTCATCGTCGTCATCCTGCTGTGCCTGGCGGTCGGGGGAGCGCTCGTGCGGCACTACGCGGAGCGCGGCACGACCATGCGCGACATCGGCACGCTGCTGATGGTGCTGTGGGTGCCGATCATCGGCAATGTCATTGCCTGGCTCATCGGCAAGCTGCCGCGGCGCGCGCCGCCGGCCGTGCCCGCGAGCTTCGATGCGGCCCGCGCGTTCGCGCCCCACTTCCTGGCCGAACTCACGCTGCGGCCGCCGGCATTGCCATCGCACGACGTGCCGCTGGGCGCGGGGGAATACCGCTGCGCGCTGGTGGTCGGCAACGAGGGCTTCTCCGCGCGCTGGCTGGTGCCGCAGGGAGAAGTGCTCGCAAGGGGAACACCGCATGCGCTCGACATCGAGCTTCTGTCGCCGGAGACCGCAGCGGCGCGGTTTCCCGCAGGTGCGGCATTTCGCGTGCTGGTGGGCGATTCGTTCATCGCCGATGGGCGGGTGCTGGAGCTTGCGGCAAACGGCAAAGCAGCCGATTGTTCGCCGCAGGGAAACTGACTACTGCCGGCAGGCCCCTTGGTGGCGGACCTGTCCGCTCCGACACTGGGAAGCCTTTCGCAACAACGTGTCGACACGCGCTTGCCGACGCGGTCCAGGACCCCTTCCCATGACGAATTCACCCAGCAGCAACCCCTGCATCGACGATCTTGCGCCCGAACCCGCCAAGACCGCCCGCTCCGCCTGGCTTGCGGTCGGCTCGATCGCCGTCGGCACCTTTGCCATGGTCTCGACCGAGTTCATGCCCATCGGCCTCCTGACCGACATCGCCCGCGGCCTGAACGTGTCCGACGGCACGGCCGGCCTGATGATCACCATGCCCGGCGTGCTGGCGGCCCTTGCCGGCCCCGCGCTGATCGTCGCGTCGGGCCGGCTCGACCGGCGCACCGTGCTGATCGCGCTCACCACGCTGCTGATCGCCTCGAACCTGCTGGCCGCCTTTGCACCCAACTTCGCCACCATGCTGGTCGCGCGGCTGATGCTCGGCCTGTGCGTGGGCGGCTTCTGGACCTTCGCGCCGGCCGCGGCCACGCAGCTGGTGCCGGACATCTCCAAGGCGCGCGCCATGTCGCTGGTGCTGGCGGGCGTGTCCGCCGCCACCGTGCTCGGGGTGCCCGCGGGCTCGTTCCTGGGCACGCTGTTCGGCTGGCGCGCCTCGTTCGCAGTGACCGGTGCACTCGCGGCCGCGGTGCTGCTGGTGCAGCTGTGGCTGCTGCCCGCGATACCGCCGGTGCGCGCCATCGGTGCGCGCGACCTGCTCACGCCGCTGACGCGCCGCATGGCGCAGGTCGGCCTGCTCGCGGTGCTGTTCTTCATTGCCGGCCACTTCGCGGCCTACACCTACCTGAAGCCGCTGCTGGAGCAGGTGTTCGGCCTCGCGCCCAACTCGGTCTCGACGCTGCTGCTGGTGTATGGCGCGGTGGGCTTCGTCGGCACCTTCCTCGGCGGCAGCCTGGTGGCGCGCAGCGTGCGCGGCACCACCCTGCTGGCGGCGCTGATGCTCGCCACCGCGCTCTTGCTGTCGACGGTGATCGGCGCCGGCTTCGTGCCCGGCGCAGTGGTGGTCGTGATCTGGGGCGTGGCCTTCGGCCTGATCCCGGTCGCGCTCACGGGCTGGATGATGGAGGCCGTGCCCGACGCGCCCGAAGCCGGCCAGGCCCTGCTCGTGAGCGGCTTCCAGGTGGCGATCGCTTCGGGCGCGCTGATCGGCGGCGTGACGGTCGACAGCTACGGCATCTCCAGCGCGATGGTGCTCAGCGGCGTGCTGGTGCTGATTGCGGCGCTGATCGTCGGCACGCTGGGCCGGGCGCGCGGCGGCGCCGCGCTGGCTACTTCTTCGGCCGAGTAGCAGCGCGGCCGGCCTCTGCGCCCGCCGCCAGGATCGCATCGAGCACCACGCGCAGGGCCTTGTTGACCGGCTTGTCGCGCCGGATCACCACGGCCAGCGTGCGGTGCATGCGGGGGTCGAGGCGGCTGATCTTCAGGCCCGGGTGCGCGCCGCGGCCCGTCATGGCCATGCGCGGCACGATGCCGTAGCCCAGCCCCGCGGCCACCATTTCCTTCATGGCCTCGACGCTGCCCAGCTCCATGACGGGCTGCGGCTGCAGGCCTTCGGCCGCGAACCAGCGGTCGACCAGCTTGCGCGTGTTGGCCGCGGGCTCGAACAGCACCAGCGGCAGCGCGGCCAGGTCGGCGGGCGCCACGCGCGCCTTCAGCGGCGCAAGGTCGCTGCGGCCGATGGCAACGAACTCGTCGTCGAGCACCGGCATCACGCTCAGTGACCGGCCCGCGGCCGGCAGCGTCACCAGCGCAAGGTCGCTGCTGTTCTCTTCCACCTTGCGCACGTGGTCGTCGGTGTTGCCGGTGCTCACCACGATGCCGAGCGCCGGAAACTGTTCGCGCAGGCTGCGCAGCACGGCCGGCAGGAAATACAGGCAGGCGGTGGCGCCGGTGCCCAGCCGCACGCGGCCCGTGATGCCGCTCGCATGATCCGCCAGCGCGTCGATGGCGTTCTCCACCGCGGTCTCGATGTGGTGGCTGTGCCGCAGCAGCTCCGCGCCGGCCGGCGTGGCCTTGGCGCGCTTGCCGACGCGCTCGACCAGCCGCACCGCGAGCCTGCGCTCCAGCTGTCGGATCTGCAGGCTCACCGCGGGCTGGGTCAGGCCGAGCCGGTCGGCCGCGGCCGAGAAGCTGCCGGTTTCGATCACCAGGCCGAAAGACCGTAGCTGGTCGAGGTTCAGCGTTTTGTCCAAAGTATTCCTTATGCCTTGCATCAGTCGGCGAAGCTTCACTTATCGATCCGGCAGCGTCAAGATCCGGCCATGCCTTCGCCAACCCAAGTTCTCGCCTCCATCGAAATCCTCGACGCCGGGGTGCACCACATGCCCTCGGTACAGGCCATCTACAGCCGCTACGTGCTGCACGACCTGTGCTCCTTCGAGGAAGAGGTGCCCAGCGTCGACGAGATGCAGGCGCGCCGCGCCGAGGTGCTTGCGCGCGGCCTGCCCTACCTTGTCGCGGTGAAGGACGGCCAGGTGGCCGGCTATGCCTATGCGAGCCCCTACCGCAGCCGCTCCGCCTACCGCCACACCGTCGAGGATTCGATCTATGTCGCAGAGGGCCTGCAGGGCCACGGCATCGGCCGCGCGCTGCTCCAGGAGCTGATCCGGCGCTGCACCGGCGGCGGCTTCACGCAGATGGTGGCGGTGATCGGCAACAGCGCCAATGCGGGCTCGCAGCGGGTGCACCAGCACCTGGGCTTCGAGACGGTGGGCGTGCTGCGCAATGTCGGCTTCAAGTTCGGACAGTGGGTCGACACCGTGCTCATGCAACGTGCGCTGCGCTGAACCGCCGCCCGCGCGCGGCTGGCTCGCGCTGCTGTGCACGAGCCGGCTGCTGCAGGCCATGGTCGTCACCGCCTATTCCGGCGTGCTGCCTTTCATGATGGCCGACTGGCACATGACGGCCGCGCAGGCCGGCTCGATCCAGAGCGCATGGCACGTCGGCTACATGAGCTCGCTGTTCGCCGTGGGCCTGTTGGCCGACCGCTATGGCCCGCACCGGGTCTTCTTCATCGGCAGCGCGATCAGCGCATGCTCGGCACTGGCCTTCGCCGTCTTCGCACATGACCATCTTTCGGCGCTGCTGCTCTACGGCCTGGCCGGGCTGTGCGCGGGCGCCTCGTACACGCCGGGCCTGCAGCTGCTCGCGCGCAACGCCGAGCCTGCTGTGCGCGGCCGGGCCATGGGTCTCTTCCTCGGTTCGGCGTCGATGGGCTACGCCTTGTCGCTGGCAGTGGTGGCGGCCTTCAGCCATGCACAGCATTGGCGGCTCGGCCTGCTGGCTGCGGCGGGCTGCACGTTCGCGGGTGCGCTGCTGACGGTGCCGGCACTGCGGCGCATGCGGCCGCCCGTACCGCCCGCCGGCGCGGGAACGCCGCGCGAAGGCACCTGGCATGCGCTGGCCGAGACGGTGCGCGACAAGCCCGCCATGGCCGGCAACTGGGCCTATGCCTTCCACTGCTGGGAACTGATGGCCTTGTGGGCCTGGCTGCCGGCCTACCTGGTCGCCTCGGCCGGCGGCGCCGCGCCGTGGCAGGGCGCGGGCATTGCGCTGGCGGCGTTCGCGCACGTGGTGAGCGTGTTCGGCAGCATCGGAGGCGGCGCCGCGTCCGACCGCTTCGGCCGCGCACGCATCATGATGGCCGCCACGCTCATGAGCCTGTGCATGTCCTTCGCGTTCGGCTGGATGTGGACCTGGCCGCTGTGGCTGCTGGCCGCGATGGCCGCCCTCTACAACCTGCTCGCGATCGCCGACTCTTCCGTCTACTCGACCGCGCTGGCCGACGTGGTGGCGCCGCACCGGTTGGGCGTGGCGTACTCGGTGCGCTCGGTGATGGGCTTCGGCGCGGGCGCGCTCAGCCCGTGGGTGTTCGGCCTGGCGCTGGACTGGGGACAGACGCGCTTCGGCCTCGGCAGCACGTACAGCTGGGTGGCGGCATGGAGCTCGGTCGGGCTCGGCGCGCTGCTGGGGCCGTGGATGATCGTGCGCTTCGGCCGGCTGGAGCGCGGCCGACGTGCCCGATGAGGCCCTACTCCCCGAGCAGCTCCCCGATTGGCTGCAGGTCTTCGACCCGGTCGCAGATCGACTTGATCACCATGGTGATCGGAATGCCCAGCAGCAGCCCCCACACGCCCCAGAGCCAGCCCCAGAAGATCACGCCCACGAACACGGCCACCGGGTTCATGCGGCTGGTGCGGCTGGTGAGCCACGGCATCAGCAGGTTGCCGACCAGCGTGTGGATGGCGAGCGACACGCCGGCCACCAGGATGCCCATCTCCAGGCTGTTGAACTGCAGGAAGGCCACCAGCCCCGCGGCCACCAGCACGATCACCGAGCCGACGTAGGGGATGAGATTGGTCACGCCCGCGATGATTCCCCACACGGCGGCGTTCTCGACCCCGATGGCCCAGAAGGCCAGGCCCGTCGTCACGCCCACCAGGCCGCTGATCAGGATCTGCACCAGCAGGTAGCGCTCGATGTTGCGGGTGATGTCGTCGAGCACATGCACCGTGACCTTTTTCTTTTGCAGGCTGGAGCCGGTGATCTTGATCAGCTTGCGCCGGAAGGTGTCGCCGGAGCACAGCGCGAAGTAGGTCAGGAAGGCGACCAGCGTGAGCTGCCCGATCGCCGCGAGCAGGCCGACGGTGCCGCTCAGCAGGTAGTCGCGCACGTTGAAGGACGGCCGCTCGATGACCACGCGCGCGACGCCCTTGCGGGCCGCGACGCGCGCGGAGTTTTCCTCGGCCGCCTTTTCAAGCTGCGCGGCCGCCTGCTGCACGCTTTCGAGCGGCGTGGCGCTCGCGCTCTTGTTCCGGCGCATGGCCTGCCCCAGCTTCTGGGCCGCGACGGGCAGCGAGTCGACCAGCTGCGTGGCACTGCCCGAGAGCGAGTAGCCGGTCCAGCCCACGCCGCCGAACAGGCCGACGAGGATCAGCGCCGCGCCGATCCAGCGCGGCAGCCGCAAGCGGTGCAGCCGGTCGACCAGCGGCGACAGCGCGTAGGTCAGGAGCAGGCTCAGCATCAGCGGGATGAACACGGCCTGGCCCCAACGCAGCGCGAAGACGCCGGCCAGCACGGCAAGCACCACCAGCGAGGCGCTGCGCACATCGACCGGCATGTGCAGCAGCAGGCGTTCGGGCTCCGGCCGCAGCTCGGGCGGCACCGCTTCGGGCGGGGACTCCAGCACGGGTTGGGGCGTCACCTCGGCCGGGAGCCCTGCCGGCGACGGCTGCAGCTCCGGGGGTGGCCGCGCTGCCGGTGTCTCGCCGGCGGTCTTGTCGTCGTCGGTCATCGCGCTTCCTTCAGCACTTCGCGCACTGCAGCCAATTGTCGCCGCGACACCGCGACCGGTTCGGGAATCGCGTCGAGCCGCAGGGCCCAGCCTTCGGCGTCTTCTCCGTCGTCGTATTTCTCGAGCGCGCGGATGGCCGAGCGCGCCACCAGCGCATTGCGGTGCACGCGCAGGAAGCGCGTGGGATAGCGCTCCTCGAATTCGTTCAGCGAACCGTCCAGGATGTGGCTGCGCGTGGCGGTGCGCACCGTGAGGTACTTGTACTCGGACTTCAGGTAGAGCACCTCCGACAGCGGCACCCGTTCGGCGCGGCCGCGGTCCTGGATGAGCACGCTTTCCTGCAGCGCGTCGGCCTGCAGCGCGCGCCGCTCCTTCAGGAAGCGCTCGGCCTTCTGCAGCGCCTGCTGAAGGCGCTCGGCGCGCACCGGCTTGGTCAGGTAGTCGACCGCGTCGAGGTCGAAGGCAGTCACCGCGTGCGCCGCATGGGCGGTGACGAACACCACCGCCGGCGCGTCGGCCCGCCCGCGCAGGGCGCGCGCCACCTCGATGCCGTCGACGCCGGGCATGTGGACGTCGAGCAGCACCAGGTCGAGCGCCGTGTTCTCCAGGTGCTGCTGCGCCTCGGCGCCCTGCGCGGCCTCGGCCACCACTTCGGCGGCGGGCGAGCGGCAGTCGCGCAGCAGCGTGCGCAGGCGCGAGCGGGCCAGGGCTTCGTCGTCAACGATCAGGGTCTTCAGAGTCATGATTCGGCGGGAATGGCAATGCGCACGCGGTAGTTCTTCTGGTCCATGCCGGCGCTGAACTGCATCTGCATGTCGTGCAGGAGCCGCAGCCGGTCCCGCACGTTGGCCAAGGCAATGCCATGGCCACGCGGCAGGGGCTCGTCGGCCCAGCGCAGCGGCGGCAGGCTGTTGACCACCTCGATCACCACCACGCTGCCGCGGCGCTCGGTGCGGATGCGCAGCTTGGCGCCCTCGGGGCTGGGCTCCACGCCGTGCTTGATGGCATTCTCGACCAGCGGCTGCAGCAGCAATGGCGGCAGCCGCGCGCTGCTGGCCGCGGCGTCGAGGTCCCAGCGGATGCGCAGCCGGTCGCCGAAGCGCACCTGCTCGATGGCCAGGTAGCGCTCGGCCAGCGCAATCTCGTCGGCCAGCGTGCCCGATTCGCCCGGATCGGCCAGCGCCTGGCGGAACAGTTCGGCCAGGTCTTCGAGCATGGTCTCGGCCTTGGCGGGTTCTTCCCGCACCAGCGCAATGGCGCTGTTGAGCGTGTTGAACAGGAAGTGGGGGCGGATGCGCGACTGCAGCTCTTCCAGCCGGGCCGTCATGGCGGCCGGCGTCTGGCCGCGCGCGCGCAGCACCATCGCCGCCATCACCATGCCCGCGATGAAGGCGCCCGCCACCGCACTCGCGAGCCACGGCGCCGTGCCCAGCACGCCGGTCAGCCGCAACAGGCCGCAGCCATAGAGCGATGACACGGCGCCCAGCGCGGCACCGGCCGCGTACTGCGCCTGGCGCGGCAGCCGCCCGAGCGGCTTCTTGAGCCCGCAGGCCGCCACCAGCCACAGCAGCGTGGCGGGCAGCGCGCCGCCCGTGACGGTGGCGGTCTGCACCAGCCATTCGCCGGGGGAGGACGACACGAACAGCGTGGCGGTCGCCACCAGCGCCTCCACGAAGAGCACCGCGCGCAGCACCACCCCGATCTGGCAGGCGTCGAACAGCCCCAGGCTGCCGCGCGCGGGCAAACGCCCTCTTTCCGGCGGGGCTGCAGGCGTGGGGGTGGAGGTGGCCGATAAAATCGCCGGATTGCGCATCACAGATACATCGGGTAACCGACCCATTATTGCCTCTACCACGGCTCCCATGACCCAAAACCAACTCGACAAGAAATCCGAAGCCTGGTCGGCCCTGTTCTCCGAACCCATGAGCGACCTCGTGAAGCGCTACACCGCGAGCGTGTTCTTCGACAAGCGCCTGTGGCAGGCCGACATCGAGGGCTCCCTGGCGCATGCCGGCATGCTGGCCGCCCAGGGCATCATCGGCCAGCAGGACCATGCCGAGATCGAGCGCGGCATGGCGCAGATCCGCGCTGAAATCGAATCGGGCGCCTTCGAGTGGAAGCTCGACCTGGAAGACGTGCACCTGAACATCGAGGCCCGGCTGACCCAGCTCGTGGGCGACGCCGGCAAGCGCCTGCACACCGGCCGCAGCCGCAACGACCAGGTCGCCACCGACGTGCGCCTGTGGCTGCGCGGCGAGATCGACCTGATCGCCGAGCTGCTGGTGGCGCTGCAACTTTCGCTGGTGGACATCGCCGAGAAGAACGTCGAGGTCATCCTGCCCGGCTTCACGCACCTGCAGGTGGCGCAGCCGGTGAGCTTCGGCCACCACATGCTGGCCTACGTCGAAATGTTCAGCCGCGACGCCGAGCGCCTGCAGGACGTGCGCAAGCGCGTCAACCGGCTGCCGCTGGGCGCCGCCGCGCTGGCCGGCACCAGCTACCCGCTCGACCGCGAACTGGTCGCCAAAACGCTGAGGATGGACGGCGTGTGCCAGAACAGCCTGGACGCCGTGAGCGACCGCGACTTTGCGATCGAATTCACCGCCGCCGCCAGCCTGTGCATGGTGCACGTGAGCCGCATGAGCGAGGAACTCATTCTCTGGATGAGCCAGAACTTCGGCTTCATCCAGATCGCCGACCGCTTCACGACCGGCTCCTCGATCATGCCGCAGAAGAAGAACCCCGACGTGCCCGAGCTCGCGCGCGGCAAGACCGGCCGCGTGGTCGGCCACCTGATGGCGCTCATCACCTTGATGAAAGGCCAGCCGCTGGCCTACAACAAGGACAACCAGGAAGACAAGGAGCCGCTGTTCGACACCGTCGACACGCTCAAGGACACGCTGCGCATCTTTGCCGAGATGATCGGCGGCATCACGGTGAAGCCCGAGGCCATGGAAGCCGCCGCCCTGCGCGGCTACGCCACCGCCACCGACCTGGCCGACTACCTCGTGAAGAAGGGCCTGCCCTTCCGCGACGCGCACGAAACCGTGGCCCATGCGGTGAAGGCCGCCACCTCGCACAAGGTCGACCTCGCGGAGCTGCCGCTGGCCGTGCTGCAGCAGTTCAACCCGAAGATCGAGAAGGACGTGTACGACGTGCTGAGCCTGCGCGGCTCGCTCAACGCGCGCAACATCC
>Ga0307406_10000335_pt1 | contig 27323 bp, 30 predicted proteins | sample 322Cmetagenome_3_FD_203706 | JGI IMG/M metagenome (GOLD analysis project Ga0307406, IMG submission 203706) | Maize rhizosphere microbial communities from greenhouse at UC Davis, California, United States - 322HYB-C-2 | ecosystem: Host-associated > Plants > Roots > Rhizosphere > Soil | place...
GACGCGCAGCACATCCATCCGCTCCGCGTCGGGCAACCCCGCCAGCACATCCGCGGACAGCACCAGGTCGAGGTCGGCGACGACCCGATCCAGGAGTTCCTCGGTGCTGTTCATACCCCCATTCAACCCGGGACCACCGACATTCAGACCTCGAAAATGACCTGATCAGAACCGCATACCGATATACCGGAGTCCGCTGGCGCCCGCGAACCCGAGAACGATTCGGGGCATCACGCCGCTCCCCGACGGCACGCACCACGCCACACCGTTCCCGCATCGCCGACCCAGCGAGCCTTGCAGGATATTTCTGCTCTAGCTATCGTTAGAGAAATTCTTTCGAAGGAGCTGCGATGACGCCCGCCCGATTCCCGCTGGACCCCACCTTCCCTGCGCCGACCGGTCAGGAGGACGCCGTCGTCCTCTGGTGGCTCGGACAGGCCGGGTTCGCGATCCGCGCGGGAGACGAACTCCTGTTCATCGATCCGTATCTGAGCGACGTGCTCGCAGACAAGTACCGCGGCCGGATCTTCCCGCACAGCCGGATGCATCCGAGCCCCGTGAACCCCTCCGATGTCACCGGCCTCTCGCTGGTCCTCTGCACGCACGGGCACACCGATCACATGGATCTCGGCTCCATCCCCTACCTCCAGAGCGCGAGCGACCCGCTCTTCGTGGTGCCGCGTTCCGAAGCGGTGAAGGGCGTCGCGCGCGGCATCCCCGCCTCACGGCTGCTCGGCCTGGATGCCGGTGAGACCTTCCGCAGCCGCGGCGGCATCTCGGTGACCGCCGTGCCCGCCGCGCACGAGGAGCTCACGACCGACGACCACGCGCAGAACCTCTTCCTCGGGTACGTGATCGAGGTGGGGTCCGTGCGGATCTACCACTCCGGAGACTGCGCGCCGTATCCCGGCCAGGCAGACATCGTCCGCGCCCTGAACGTCGACATCGCCCTCCTGCCGGTGAACGGCCGCGACACGCATCGTCGCGACCACGGCGTGCCCGGGAACTTCACCCTGGAAGAGGCGGTGGCGCTCTGCCGCGATGCGGACATCCCCGCCCTCGTCTGCCACCACTGGGGCCTCTTCGAGTTCAACTCCGCCGATCCCGCCGATCTCGAGCAGCGGCTGTCCGACGTCGACGACATCGCCTGGCGCATTCCCGAGCTCGGAGTGCCGTTCTCTCTCACGGAGGCCTCGGCATGAACTCGACGTTCTGGTTCTTCGGGGTCTCGACGGCCGAGTCCGCGATGCAGCGGATCTATCCGCTGTGGATGACCGAGCTCGGCATCGACTCCCGCCTCGTCGGCGTCGACTTCCCGCTCGACGCCCCCGCGGCGGAGTATCGCGCCGCAGTCGAGCGCGTGATCGCCACGCCCGGCTCGATCGGCGGCCTGGTCACGACGCACAAGCTCAACGTGCTCGCTGCGGCCGGCGATCTGTTCGCGGATCTCGACGATTCGGCACGCCTGCTGCACGAGGTGAGCTGCCTGGCGATGCGCGACGGCGCGCTGCACGGTGCAGCTCTCGACGACCGCACCAGCCGCCTCGCCCTCGAGGCGCTCATCCCCGACGGCCACTGGGACCGCAGCGGAGAGCTCCTGCTCCTCGGAGCAGGGGGCGCGTCGATCGCGACGACGCTGGGGCTGCATCGGGCGGCCGCGGAGGGTCGGCCGGTCCCCACACGCATCCATGTCACCGCGCGCTCGGCGCAGCGGCTCGACGAGATGCGCGCCCTGCACGAGCACATCGGCTTCACGATCCCCGTCACCACCCACGTCACGGCCGACGCACGCGAGGCCGATGCCGTCGTCGCCGCCCTGCCGCCGGCGTCCGTCCTCGTCAATGCGACGGGTATGGGAAAGGATCGTCCGGGGTCTCCCCTCACCGACGACGTGGTGTACCCGACCGGGTCCATCGTCTGGGATATGAACTACCGCGGCCCGCGGCACTTCCTCGTCCAGGCCGAGGCCCGGCGTCAGGAGCGCGATCTCGCCGTGGAGGACGGGTGGGACTACTTCGTCTACTCCTGGACCTCGGTCGTCGCGGCAGTGCACGGCATCGACATCCCCGCGCGGGGAGAGCTCTTCGACCGCCTCTCGCACATCGCCCGCTCCGCGATGGCATGAGAGGAGGGGCGGCGGGATTCCCGCCGCCCCTCCCCCGAGCATCCACCCGGTCACTGGTGTCTACACGCCGCCGTCGTAGCGCGAGCTGCTGTCGTAGTAGCCGCTCGGGAAGTAGAGGCTCGGGATGTCGAACTCGGCGTACATGTCGATGATCTTGCGGTTGTCGTCGATGCCGAGGATCGGCTCGATGCCCCACGCGAGCATCCGCCCGATCTCGATCCGCTTGTAGTCCACCGCGACGGTGGCGTCGTCGCCCTCCCGCGGCGGCCGGCACACCAGCAGGTCGAAGCGGAGCCCTTGGGCGGCGAGCCACTCGCGCGTCACGATCGCGACCTCATCGACCCGCGCGGTGAGGATGATGATCGTGACGTCGTCGCGCATGCACGACAGGAGGGCGCGTCCTGCCTCGATCACCGCATCCGCGTGGACGTCGCGGTAGAACGCCTCCCAGTCGGGCGTCTCGCGGTGCAGGAAGTGCTGGCGGTGCATCGCGTCCGCGAGCACGCCGTCGAGATCGAACACGACCGCCGGGCCGGGGCGCACCGCCGTGGCGGCGTGCCAGTGCGCGTGCGGGAGGGTCGCGGCGGTCATGCGAGCGCCTCGCGTGCGACGGCGGCGATGCCCGGCGCATCCAGCCGGTAGTGCGCGTAGAGATGCGTCGGCGGGGCGATGAGACTGTACTCGTCGCGGATGCCGTGGCGCACGAGCCGGGCACCGGAGGGCGCCTCCGCCATGACCTCGGCGACGGCTGCACCCAGGCCCCCGAGGATGTTGTGCTCCTCCACCGTCAGGACGACGGCGCTGCGGGCGGTTGCGGAGCGGACGAGACCCTCGTCGAGCGGCTTGATCGTCGGCATGTCGATGACCCCCACCGAGAGGCCCTCGGCGCGGAGAGCGTCGGCCGCGGCGAGCGCCGGGTGCACCTGCGTGCCGCAGGCGATGATCGTCAGGTCGGTCCCGGTCGCGTGCTCGATGCCCTTGCCGAACTCGAAGACGACGTCATCGCCGTACACCTGCGGATCGCGGCCGCGGCTGGTGCGGAAGTAGATCGGCTCCGGCCAGTCCGCCGACGCCCTGATCGCCGCGCGGAGCTGCGGTCCGTCGGCGGGAGAGACGATCGTGAGCCCGGCGATGGCGCGCAGCGCGGAGATGTCCTCGGTCGCGTGATGGCTGGTTCCGTAGAAGCCGAGCGCGATGCCGGTGTGATGCCCGACGAGCCGGACGGGGAGCTTCGTGTAGGCGACGTCCATGCGGATCTGCTCGCAGCACAGCAGCGCGAGGAACGACGCGAAGGTCGCCACGAACGGAACGACACCGGTCGTGGCGAGTCCCGCCGCGGCCGACACCATGTTCTGCTCGGAGATCCCGAACTGCACGAAGCGATCCGGATGCCGCTGCGCGAACTTCACGAGCCCATTCGAGTACTGCAGGTCGGCGGTACCCGCGACGACGGGCACTCCCGCCTCGACGAGGTCGAGCAGACCGTCCGACAAGTGGTCGAGGCCGGGGTTCTGCGCGTTGATGCTCCGGTACTGCCAGGAGCCGTCGGCCAGCTGCGGGGCGCTCATGCGCGGCCTCCTTCGAGGATCTCGGCGATGGCTCTCTCGGCGTCGGCCGGCATGAGGTACCCGAGGTGCCATCCGGGCTCCTCCTCCATGTACGACACTCCCTTTCCCTTCTTCGTCTGCGCGATGACGCAGCTGGGCGCTGCGCCGTCGGGGCGCTCCGCCAGCGCGAGCAGCAGATCGCGGACGGCGACCGGGTCATGCCCGTCGACCTCGTGCACGTTCCAGCCGAACGCGCGCCACTTGTCGGCGAGCGGTTCGATCCCGATCACGTCATCGACGCTGCCGTCGAGCTGGAAGCCGTTGCGATCGACGATGGCGACGAGCTTTCCGAGTCGGTGATGGGCGGCGCCGAGTGCAGCTTCCCAGACCTGCCCCTCCTGCATCTCGCCGTCGCCGAGCATGACGAAGACGCTGAAGTCGCGCCCCGCCATCCGGCCGCCGAGCGCCATGCCGAGCCCGTTCGACAGCGCGTGGCCGATCGACCCCGAGCTGAAGTCGATTCCGGGGACCTTGGTCATGTCCGGGTGGTCGCCCAGCGGGCTGCCGAGGCGCGTGTAGCCGTCGAGGACCTCGGTCGGGAAGTACCCGAGATCGGCGAGGATCGGGAAGAGCCCGACCGCGGCATGCCCCTTCCCCATCAGGAACCGGTCCCGGTCCGCCCACTCAGGGCGGGCGGCATCCGTGCGCATCACCCCGTAGTACAGGGCAGCGAAGATCTCGGCGGCGGAGAAGACCGAGCTGTAGTGGCCGACCTTCGCGATCTCGATGAGGCGGATCGTCTCGGTGCGCACGAAGGCGGCTCGATCGGCCAGGAGAGTGGCGTCGGCGGTGGGTCGGTCGGGTGTGAGCGTCGTCGATGAGGGCACGTGAGACATGCTCATTGAAATTTCCCCCGGTGTCAAGCTACGGTCGAATAAATTTCGATACGTCAGGAGACGACATGTCCAGCACGCCCCTCACCGAACCGCTCGCCGTGATCACAGGAGGAGGAACCGGCATCGGCCGGGCGGTCGCCGACCTGCTGCGGGAGCGCGGCTGGCGCATCGTGGCGCTCGGCCTGGACGCCGACGCCGACCTCCCGGAAGACATCTCGTTCCGCCGTTGCGACGTGAGCGACAGCGAGGCTCTCGAAATGTCGCTCGCCGACATCGGTCCGGTCAGCGCGCTGGTGACCTGCGCGGCCGTGCTGCGCGACGACGAGTGGCAGCCCGAGCAGTTCGACGCGGTGCTCGGCGTCAACGTCACCGGCGTGCTCGCCGTCGCCGAGCTGCTCCGCTCGCGCCTCGCCGACGCCGGCGGATCGATCGTGAACTTCGCGTCGATGTGGAGCTACTTCGGCTCGGCGAACTCGCCCGCCTACGCCGCCTCGAAGGGCGCCGTCGTCTCTCTCACCCGGTCACAGGCGGTCGCCTACGCCCCCGAGGGCATCCGCGTGAACGCGGTGGCCCCGGGCTGGATCGCCACGCCGATGTCGCGACGCGCGCGCGACGACGCCGAGCGCTTCGAGCGGATCAGCGCGCGCATCCCTCTCGCACGCTGGGGCGAGGCCGACGACGTGGCGCGCGCGATCGGATTCCTCGTCTCCCCCGACGCCGGCTACATCACCGGCACGATCCTCAATGTCGACGGCGGCTACTCGATCGGCTGAAACACCACCAGCGTGCGGGCGCCGACCCCGGCCTCGAGGTCGGCGATCCCGTCGTTGATCTGCTCGAGCGGGATGCGGCGTCCGGCGAGAGCGTCGAGTTCGAGCCGCCCGGCGAGGTACTCCTCGACGAGCCGCGGCAGATCCTTCTGCGGCTCGAGAGACCCCGCGCGCACGCCCTGGACACCCTTGCCCGCGTGCAGATGTCCGGCCGGGAACGCGATCTCGGCCTCGTCGCCGAACACGCCGACCGCCCAGACCGACCCGCCGCGGGCCGTCGCATCGAGAGCGATTCCGATCAGGCCGGGAACACCGACGGCTTCGAACACGTGGTCGGCCCCGCCGTCGGTCAACGCGCGGACCGCGGCCGCGGCATCCGCCACCTCCGAGGTGTTGATCCCGTGGGTCGCGCCGAAACGCTCCTGAGCGAGACGCAGGCGCTCGTCGCTGCGATCGATCGCGATCACGGTCGCCGCCCCGGCGAGCGCCGCGCCCTGGCAGACGTTGAGCCCGACGCCACCGGCGCCGATCACGACCACATGGTCGCCTTCCGCGACGCGCGCGACCTTCCGCGCCGACCCGACCCCCGTCGCGACCGCGCACCCGAGCATCGCCGCGAGGTCGAGCGGCATGCGCCGATCGATCACCGTCACGGCGTTCCGGTGCAGGACCATCTCCTCGGCGAACCCGGCGATGTTCGTCCACTGCTGCACCTCGGCTCCGTGCTGCGACAGCCGCGGCTCCGCACCCGGAGCCCGCATCGTCGCCTCCCGGTCCTGGCACATGGCCGGCCTCCCCGCCCGGCACATGCGGCACGCGCCGCAGAACACGACGAAGCACGCGATGACGTGATCTCCGACAGCCACGTCCTCCACGGCAGACCCCACTTCGCTGACGATGCCGGAGGCCTCGTGGCCGAGCACGATCGGCATAGGCCGCGCGACGCGGCCGTCGATCACGTGGAGGTCGGAGTGGCAGAGCCCGACGGCGGCCGTCGTCACGCGCACCTCGTGCGGCTCGAGGACGGCGGGCGTCTCGACATCCTCGATCCGCAGCGGCTCATGGGGACTGAACAGGACGGCGGCACGCATGGATGCTCCATTCGGTAAATATTTCTCTGATTCACTTGCGTTCAGAATAAACTTCGGTCACTCTAGTCACGGGCACGACGCCCGGTCAACACACGACGAAGTGGAATCGGTTCGAGGATGAACAAGACACACGTGATGGCGCTCGACGCCGGCACCGGAAGCGTTCGCGCGATTCTCTTCAGAGAAGACGGGTCGATCGAGCACATCGCGCAGGAGGAGTTCGAGCAGCACTACCCCGCGCCCGGCTGGGCGGAGCATGACGCCGAGGTGATCTGGGAGTCCCAGCTCCGCGTCGCGCACCAGGTGCTGTCGGACTCCGGGGTCTCGGCCGAGGCCGTCGCGGCGATCGGCATCACCAACCAGCGCGAGACCTGCGTCATCTGGGACCGCGTGACGGGGGTGCCCGTCCACAACGCCCTCGTGTGGCAGGACGGCCGCACCGCCGAGTTCTGCGACGTGCTGCGCGCCGACGGCCACGCCGAGTACATCCGCGAATCGACCGGACTGCCGATCGACACCTACTTCTCAGGCACGAAGATCCGCTGGCTCCTGGAGAACGTGCCCGGCGTGCGCGCACGGGCCGAGGCCGGGGATCTGCTGTGCGGAACCATCGACTCCTGGCTCATCTGGAAGCTGACCGACGGCGCCGCGCACGTGACCGACTACTCCAACGCCTCCCGCACGATGTGCTTCAACATCCGGGAGCTCACGTGGGACCAGAAGATCCTCGACATCCTCGACATCCCGCGCGGCATCCTCCCCGACGTGCGCCCCTCGAGCGAGGTGTACGGCACGACGGGCACCGCGGCCGGCTTCGGCGCGGCCATCCCGGTCGCCTCGGCCACGGGCGACCAGCAGGGCGCACTCTTCGGACAGGCCTGCTTCACACCGGGCGCCGTCAAGGCCACGTACGGCACGGGCGGCTCGGTCATGATGAACACCGGCACGACGCCGGTCCACTCCGAGGCCGGTCTCATCACCACGATCGCCTGGGGCCTCGACGGCCGCGTCGAATACGCCCTGGAAGGCGTCTTCTTCGGGGTCGGGGTCACGATCAAGTGGCTGCGCGACGAGATGCGCATCATCGACGACGTCGAGGAGACCGCGTCGATCGCGGCATCCGTCCCCGACACCGGCGGGGTCTATCTCGTGCCCGCGTTCACGGGACTCGCATCGCCGTACTGGGATCAGTATGCGCGTGCGGCCGTGTTCGGCATCACCCCCGGGACCGGTCGAGCCCACCTGGTGCGCGCCGCCCTGGAATCGATGAGCTACTCCTACCGCGACGTCATCGACGCCATGACCGCGGAGTCGGGCACGCCCCTCCCTGAGCTGCGTGTCGACGGCGGCGCCGTCGCCAACGACTTCCACCTGCAGTTCCAGGCCGACCAGCTCGGCGTGCCGGTGCGCCGTCCGCGAGTGACCGAGTCGACCGCGCGGGGGGCGGCGTTCCTCGCGGGGCTCGCCGTCGGCTTCTGGGCCTCGCAGGACGAGCTGCGCGCGTCGATCGAGATCGAGCGCACCTTCGAGCCGCAGATGGATGCCGGTACGCGCGAGCGCCTCTACGCCGGGTGGACGAAAGCCGTTTCACGGTCGCTCGACTGGGTGGACCACTGAGCACCCCGCCCTCGAGCGGATGCCGCGATGGGGCGTGCGGCGTCAGTCGCCGCCGCTCCCCCGTGTCGGCTTGATCGCCGACAGGTAGCTCTCCTGCAGGTAGTCGGCGGTCTCCTCGAAGAAACGCGTGGCGTAGGTGGCGTAGAGCACGTCGATCGCCAGCAGCTGCCCCCACTTCGCCGTGACCGACTCGCCGTAGACGTCGGAACTCGCGACCGTGCCGGCGGTGAGGAGCACCTCATCGACCACCGAAGCCAGCGCCGAGTCCACGTTCGAGGTGACCCCGAGCACGTAGGCGCCGTGGAACTTCGCGATCTGAGCTGACGAGACGACCGAGGTCGAGTCGCCGGAGTCGCTGATCGCGATCAGGACATCTCCATCGCGGAGCGTCGCGCTACCCATCGTCTGCACGCTCTGATCGCGGAAGAAGTGGCAGCGCTTGCCGGCGCGCACGAAGCGCATCATCGCGCTCTCGGCAGCCGTCGCCGAGGATCCCATCGCGGCGAAGTAGACCGCCGACGCGTCGTGGATGCGGTCGACAGCGGCACTCATGACCGCGGGATCGAGCCGCTCCGTCGTGCGGGTCAGGGATTCGAAGCTGCCGTGCAGCACCTTCTCGACGATCTGCTCGCTGCTGTCGCCCTTGAGGACGCCCTCGTACACCCAGTTGGTGCGCTGCTCGGTCGAGACGGGGCGCGAGTAGATCGCCTGCGCGATGCCCAGCCGCAACTGGTTGTACCCGTCGAGCTGCAGCTCGCGGAGGAAGCGCGACACGGTGGAGTCCGCGACGCCCGCACGCCCGGCGAGCTCGGTGATCGACAGGGCCTGCGCCTCTTCGGGGTCCGCGAGGATCACGTCGGCGACGCCGCGCAGGGCCGGGCTCATCGCTCCGGCGCGACGGGAGATCTGGTGGAGGAGGTTCCCTCCCGTGTCCTGGTCAGTCACGTGTGGAGTCTAGACGGTCGTCCGGCCGTAGCCATGGCAGCGCTCCGGGGCTCCGGGCGTCAGCTCTGCCAACGAGGGTTGTCCTGCAGGGTGGGCACGCCGTCGCGATCGACGACGATCTTGCGGAACCCCTTCGTCTCGATCGTGCCGTAGTCGTGCCCGGCATCCCCGGGGAACGCGAAGAAGGTGATCAGGGGTTCGGTGGCCGAGGTGTTGATGCTGCGATGCGCGTAGCGGCCGGGCACGTACACCGAACGTCCGGCGCGGAACTCCTCGACCTGCACATCCCCCTCGGGACTCTCCATCAGCATGAGGCCTTCGCCGGAGAGGCACAGGTAGATCTCCGCGGCCTCCAGACGGGTATGGAAGTGCCCCTTGGTCATGAAGTACTCGTCGCCGACGCGGCCGGGATAGGTCACGCTCGTCCCGTAGGCGATCTCGGTCTCGAGCGACGGCACCCCCATGTCGTAGAACTCGTAGCTCAGCACGTCGTCGACCGCGACGGCCTCGGCGAACGCCTCCGCGTCCGCGTACATGCCGGCCATCGCCGAGAGAGGACGACGCAGCGATGCTGTTCCGGCGGCGAGGCCGGTCGACAGGTCGAACTGCGTCGCGACGGAACGGGTGGTGGGAGTGAGGGATGCGATGCTCATGTCTGTCCTTGTCTGTCGGGGAAGGTGATCAGCGACTTCATGCCGACGCCGGAGCGGGAGTGCTCCATCGCCGCCTCGACGTCGTCGAGCGCGAACCGCGCGGTGATGATGGGGCTGAGGTCCACGTCGCTCTCCGCGATGATGTCGATGACGTCGCCGTAGTCGGTGACGCTCGACCCGGTCGTGCCGGTGAGCGTCTGCTCCTGGTAGTGGAGCGCGTTCACGTCGATCGCGGGCCTGGCCTGATCGCCGAGCCCGGAGAAGACGTTGATGCGTCCGAGGCGTCCGGCGAGGTCCGTAGTCGAGGCGATGACGTCGGGCTTGGAGACGCAGGTGATGACGACATCGACGCCGGCGCCGCCGGTCAGAGCCATGACCTCGTCATGCAGGTCCTGCTCGGTCACGTTGATGAGGTGGTCGGCGCCCAGCCGCCCGGCGATGTCCAGTCGCGGCTGTCGCGTGTTGGCCACGATCACCTGGCGGGCGCCCGCGCGCTTCGCGAGCACGGTGTGGAAGCAGCCGATGGGACCTGCGCCGATGATCAGCACCGAGTCGTCCGGAGAGACCTCGACCTTGCGCTGACCGTGCAGGCAGCACGACATCGGCTCCATGATCGCGGCGATCTCGTCGCCGACGGCGTCGGGCACATGGAACAGATTGCCGCGCTCGATCGCCACCGCCGGCACGAGCATGTACTCCTCGAATCCGCCGTTCAGCGTGATGCCGAAGGCGTCGTACGTCGGGCACAGCTGGTTCAGTCCGCGGCGGCACATGGCGCAGACGCCGCAGCCGACGTTCGGCGCGACGCTGACCCGGTCGCCGACCGCGAAGCCGCGGACATCCGCCCCGGCCTCGACGATCCGACCGGTGAGCTCGTGCCCGAGCACGCGGCGCGTGCCCTCGGGGATGCGGAAGTGCCCGTGCTTCATGATGCGCAGGTCGGTGCCGCAGATGCTGGCCGCCCGCACCTCGACGAGCACGTCGCCGGGGCCCACCTGGGGCACCGGGATGTCCGTGACCTCGATGCGTCCCGGCCCCAGGAACACCGCGGCCTTCATCGCCGGGCCAATCGCGCCGAGAGCGATTCCCGCAGGGCGGCATCCGCCTCGGCGACAGCCTCATCGGAGATCGCGAAGATCGTCTTGTTCGACCATCCCCCGCGGTCGGCGAGCCTGGCGAAGACCTCCTGCGCGTCTTCGATGCCCTCGATATGGCTCACGAGCCCGTCGACGACAAGCGACCGTCCGAGACAGGCCACCACCATCTCCCAGTCGTTGGTCACCCGGGGGGTGATGACGGCGTTCCACGTTCCGCGCAGGACAAGCTCCCGCCGCAGCACGCGGGAGACGAGCTCCTTCGGCAGCGCGACGTCGTCGGCGAGGTCGCCGAGCAGGACGACCTGTCCGCGGTGCGCCGCCGAGCGGATCGCCTGGAGGAACGTCACGGAGAGTCCGGATGCCTCCACGGCGATGTCGACGCCGCGGCCGGCGGTCGCCGCGGCCGCGAGCTCGTCGGACGGTGCCGTCGACGCATCCAGCGTCTCGAAGCCGAGGCTCTCGGCGATCTCCCGCTTTCGCTCATCCACGTCGGCGACCAGCACGCGCACGACGCCGAGGATCCGCAGCCACTGCGCGGCGAGGATGCCGATGGGACCTGCGCCGATGACGAGCGCGGTCGCGTTCGGGGGGATCACGGCCTTGCGGACCGCATGCAGGGCCACACCCGCCGGCTCCACCATCGCGCCGGCGATCAGGGACGTGCCCGGTCGCAGCGGGATGAGGTTGCGTTCCGGCACCCGCAGGTACTCCTCGAGTCCGCCGTCACGACGGGAGCCGAAGTAGTCGTAGCGATCGGCGAGCGCGTACTCGCCGATCTCGCTCATCGGATCGGAGGGCTCGGGGATGCACGGGAAGATCGCCACGCGATCGCCGGCCTTCAGGTCCCCCGACGGGGAGTCCTCGACGAGCGTGCCCGACATCTCGTGACCGAGCACCCTCGGGAAGCCGTACCCCTTCCCGATGCCGAAGCGGAGGACGTCGGATCCGCAGACCCCGACCGCCCCGATCCGCACGAGGACCGAGTCGACGCCGACGGGATCAGGCATCGGCACGTCGAGGACGGCGATGTCGCGGATGCCGCGCAGAACTGCAGCCTTCACGGTCGCTCAGACCTCCATGCCGTATCGCAGCACCTTGTGCGTCGGGTACAGCGAGAAGGTGGGGATGGTCACGTCCGGCGTGCGCGTCCCGATGTAGAGCGCGGCCTCAGCGACGTTTCCGACGTCGATGCAGCTGGCGGACAGGCCCTCTTCGATCTCCTTCTCATCGAGCCAACCGTCGGTGTAGGCGGGCAGGTCGCCGTCGTACAGGCCCTTGTCGATGATCTCGGTCATCGGCGTACGCACGTGCGAGGGGTTCAGGACCGTGACACCGATGTTCTTGTGCATGCCCTCGATCAGGATGTTCTTCGAGAAGCCGAGCATGCCGTGCTTCGAGGCGCGGTACGGGCTGTGCCCCGGCCCCGAGGCGACCTTGGTCGAGGAGGAGCCCATGTTGATGATGCGCCCGCCCGACTCCTGACCTTCCATGACGAGGAACGCCTCGCGGCAGCAGAGGAAGACGCCGGTGAGGTTCGGGCCGATCGTCTTGTTCCACTCCTCCAGGGTGACCTGGGTGACGGGAGGCGCCAGCGAATCGCGCCCCGCGCTGTTGATCACGAGGTCGATGCGGCCCCAGCGGGCCACCGTCTCGGCGAAGAACGCGCGCACCTCGTCCTCCTCCACGACGTTCCCGACGATGGAGAGCACCTCGCCGCCGCGTTCCGCGATGTCGGTCGCGACCTCTTCGAGGCGGGCCGCGTCGATGTCGATCAGGGCGACGCGGCATCCGTTGGCGGCGTAGATGCGTGCGACCGCTTCGCCGATCCCTGAGGCGGCGCCGGTGATGAGCGCCACCTTGTCGGCGAGCGCCGTGCCGGGCACGGGGAGGTAGTTGGGCACCATGCGGGTGCTCCTTTCTTGAGACTGGTCCGTGGGTTCTTGTCGCGAGCTCATGAGTCGAGTCCGAGCTGCTCGGGGGTCTTCGCGCCGACCATGAGCGCGACGGCATCCGCCATGTCGATCTGCGATGTCTCGACGAGCGCGATGCGCTTTCCGAGGCGCTGGATGTGGATGCGGTCGGCGACCTCGAAGATCTGCGGCATGTTGTGGCTGATCAGGATGACCGGGATGCCGCGCGCGTTGATGTCCTTGATGAGCTTGACCACACGACCCGATTCCTTGACGCCGAGCGCGGCGGTGGGCTCATCGAGGATGACGACCTTCGAGCCGAAGGCCGCGGCACGGGCCACGGCGACGCCCTGACGCTGACCGCCGGAGAGGGTCTCGACCGACTGGCCGATGTTCTGGAGCGTCTGCAGCCCGAGCTGCGACATCACCTCGAGCGACTCCGCCCGCATCCGCTTCTTGTCGAGCATGCGGAACACGGAGCCGGCGATGCCGGGGCGGCGCAGCTCGCGGCCGAGGAAGATGTTGCTGGCGATGTCGAGCGCCGGCGAGACCGCGAGGCTCTGGAAGACGGTCTCGATGCCGAGCCGACGGGCGTCGACCGGCGTCTTCAGCGCGGTCGGCTGCCCGCTGACGAGCAGTTCGCCCTCATCGGGCTGCACGGCGCCCGACAGGCACTGGATCAACGAGGACTTGCCGGCGCCGTTGTCGCCGATCACGGCCAGCACCTCCCCCTGGCGGATCTCGAAGTCCGTCTGGTCGAGGGCGACGACGCGTCCGTAGCGCTTCACGATGCCACGCGCTTCGAGCACCAGGTCGGTGGAGCGCGGGGTCTGGGTTGCGGTGGTCATGGTCAACGTCCGATCTTGCGGAGGCGCTGGTCGACGGCGACCGCGCCGATGATGAGGAGGCCGATGGTGAACTCCTGCCAAAGACTGTCGAATCCGGCGAGCGAGAGGCCGCTGGAGAAGACTCCGACGATGAGGGATCCGAGCAGCGTGCCCATGATCCGTCCCCGCCCGCCGAAGAGGCTCGTGCCGCCGATGACCACCGCGGTGATCGAGGCGAGGTTGTACGAGGCACCGGCGGTGGGTGAGATCGAGCCGATGCGCCCGATGAGCAGCCAGGCGGTGACGCCGATGATGAGACCGGCCACCACGTACACCGACATCAGCACGCGGTTGACGCGGATGCCGCTGAGGCGCGCGGCCTCGAGGTTGTCGCCCACGGCGTAGATGTGCGTCCCCCACGCGGTGTTGCGCAGGATGTAGGCGAACAGGATGAACATGAGGATCGTGAGCACCTGACCGAAGGTGAACGTCGTGCCGAACACGCGGAAGCCGGTGCCGAGCCAGTTGAACAGCGGGGGCACGTCGGCGTACGGCACGCTCTCCCCGTCAGAGATGAAGATGTTCAGCGCGTAGAAGATGCTCAGGGTGCCGAGGGTCGCGATGAACGGCGGGATGTTGAGCTTCGTCACGATGAAGCCGTTGATCGCCCCGCAGGCGATGCCGACGACGATGCCGAGCACGAGCGCGAGCTCGACAGGGAGTCCGACCGAGACCGCGAATCGGCCCATGGCGACCTGGGACAGCAGCATGACCGCCGCCACGGAGAGGTCGATGCCCGCGGTCAGGATGATCAGGGTCTGCGCGATACCGAGCATCGCGATCACCTGGACCTGCTGCAGTATCAGGGAGAAGTTCTGGAGGGTGCCGAAGTTCGGCGACACGATCGAGAAGACGATCAGCGCGATGATCAGCACCGCGACGGGGCCGATCAGCGGTCGCGACAGCATCCGTCGTTCGATCCACTGCAGCGGGCTGAGACGGGATCCCTGGTCGATCTCGACCAGACCCATCGAGAATCCGGCGGTGACGGTGCTCGGTCGCTCGTCGTCCGGGAGATCGGTGGCGCTTCGGTTCATGATGGGCTTTCCTACGTCGTTGTATGGAGGAGGAGGGTGAGGGCCGGTCGGCAAGAGCCGACCCCCACCCGGTAGGGATGCAGCAGGGGCGGCTCAGCCCCAGCACTGCTCCAGTCCGAACGTCGTGTCCTCGGATTCGACGCCGTCCTGCGGCTGGTCGGTCACGAGCGTGACTCCCGTGTTGGTGAAGTCGAGGCCGTCGCTGTTCTTCGGCTTGGTGCCGTCGGCCAGGTAGTCCTCGACGGCCTGGAGGGCCTGCTTCGCCATCTCGAGCGGGAACTGCATCGAGGTCGCGGCGATGATGCCCTTCTGCACGTTGGTCACGCCGGGGCAGCCGCCGTCGACGGAGACGATCGTGATCTGGTCCTCGAGCCCTGCGGCGACGACGGCCTGGTAGGCGCCGGCGGCCGTCGGCTCGTTGATCGTGTAGACGAGGTTGATGGTCGGATCCTTCTGCAGGAGCTTCTCCATGCCGGTGCGTCCGCCCGCCTCGTTGGCGTCGGTCACCTCGTGCCCGATCAGGCGTGGATCGGTCTCGTCCCACATCTTCGACGGATCGCCGAGCTCGACGCCGAAGCCCTCGAGGAATCCCTGGTTGCGGGCGACGTCGACGGGGATCTGATCGGTGCTGAGGTCGAGCGTGGCGATCCGGGGCTCGGTGTCGCCGAGCGCGGCCTTGGCCCACTCGCCGACCATGACGCCCGCGAGATAGTTGTCGGTCGCGAAGGTTCCGTCGATGCCGGAGTCGGCGCCGAGCGGCGAGTCCATCGCGAACACGACGACGCCCGCTTCCTGCGCCTTCTTGATGGCCGGGATGATGCCATCCCCGGCCGGTGTCACGAGAATCGCCTTGGCGCCCTGCGCCGTGAAGTTCTCGATGGCCTTGATCTGCGAATCGACGTCGCTCTGCCCGTCGCCGCTGGCGACCTGCAGATTGAGTCCGAGGGCTTCTGCCTCGTCCTTGGCCCCTTCCGTCATCTTGACGTAGAAGGGGTTGTCCTGCGTCTTGATGACGAGCCCGACGAGGGGTTCGTCGGATCCTCCGGAGGCGGCGCAGCCGCTGAGGCCGACGAGCGCCATCGCTCCGACCGCTGCCGCAGCGACGATGCTGCGAGTTCGTGCGTGCATGATTTCCTCTCGACACGAAAGTGAGAAATGATTACCGACATGGTGACTCTACCGGAAATTTCTGTTTTGTCGAGAGGTGCGCGGAAATTGCTTTTGAGAGGATGGCGCGGTCACGCGCGGTCGACACCCCAGGCGGCAGCACAGAGCGGCCGATCCCTGTCATGCCGCGGATCTGCAAGATATTTCAGTGGCCGAAATCTATTGCATCAAGGTGCGGACTCTGTCACCATCGATCAGTCGTCCTCTCGCTGCGGTGACCTCCCACCGTGCGGATGTCCTCGTCGGCCTGGGCGGCGGCAGTCCGATCGACACGGCCAAGCCGCTCGCGGTGCTCGCGGTCCGTGGCGGCCCGCTGCGCGATCTCAAGGCTCCGTTCAGCTACGACGGACCGGCGCTGCCGGTCGCCGCCATCCCCACCACGGCCGGCACCGGCTCCGAAGCGACGCGGTTCACCGTGATCACCGACAGCGACACCGGCGAGAAGATGCTGTGCGCGGGCCCGTCGTACCTGCCGGTCGCCGGGATCGTCGACTACGAGCTGACGATGAGCATGCCGCCACGACTCACCGCCGACACGGGGATCGATGCGCTCACGCACGCTGTCGAGGCGTACGTGAGTTCACGCCACAACACCTTCTCGGATGCCGTCGCGCTCCGCGCGATCACGATCATCGGCAGGAGCCTGCGCACCGCCCACCGCGATGGCGCCGACCATCGCGCTCGTGCCGAGATGATGGAGGCGGCCACGCTGGCCGGGATCGCCTTCTCGAACTCGAGCGTCGCTCTCGTGCACGGCATGAGTCGTCCGCTGGGCGCCCACTTCCACATCAGTCACGGCATGTCGAATGCGATGCTGTTCGCCGCCGTCACGGAGTTCTCGCTCAGCGCCGCGGACGACCGCTACGCGGACTGCGCGCGCGCTCTCGGCGTTGCGGATGACAGCGTCTCGGACGCGGATGCCGCGGCAACGCGCGCTGAAGGATCTGCGGCCCGGCGACGCGGTCACACCGGTTCGGTGGCGCGGACCGGACCGCATTCGACGCACGACCACACGACGAGGAATCGCTCGTCGTCGAGGATCTCGAACGTCAGGGCATCGCCGCAGGTGGGACAGACCCGAGGATCCACGGCACGCGCGCTCATGCATCCAGCCTATGACCGGTCGAGAGCACAGGGGCGGTGAGCAGGACCCTGCTCAGCCGCAGAATGCCGAGGCCGACTCCTTGAGCTGCTCGATCGCCTCGACCGTCTCCGGCGCCTGCAGATCGGTCACCTCGCCGAGCTGCTGCGCGCCGGAGCGGATGAGATCGCCCAGCTGCCCGTCGACGTCGTCGGCGAGTCCGTCGAGCGTCGCCACGAGATCGTCGCGCGCCGCATCGAGCTGCTCCTCCGTGGCGCCGCCCTGATCGATCACCGCCTGGTACTGGGCGTAGGCGTCATCGATCGTCGTGCAGGTCTCCTCGACCGGGAGGCCGACGACGTCTCCCGCGAACTGGGTCACCTGCGAGCATCCCGCGAGAAGACCGGCGACGAGCAGAAGGGGGAGGACGACGAGACGGCGCATGCCCCGAGGGTAGCCGGGGCACCTGCATGGGCACCTGGGAGTCGAGTCCGCTGCCTCACATCCTCGCGTATCGGGCCCGAGCGAAGCAGAACAGGCCGTAGAGGACGAGTCCGGCACCGACCGTCCAGAGGATGATGACGCCGAACGGGAGCCCCGCCAGCGCGCGCAGCGCGGCATCCAGACCTCCGGCCGTCTCCGGATCGTGCGTGAGTGCGGCGACCACGAACAGGATGCCGGCGACTCCGACGGCGATGCCCTTCGCGATGTAGCCCACCACGCCGAACGCGATGATGCCCTTGCGGGCCGCGCCCGTGGGGAGCTCGAGGTGCTTCGTGAACGCGCGCGTGATCCCACGCACCACGAAAGCGCCGCCGACCGCGACGACGATCAGCCCGACCAGCACGAGCAGCGCGACCCCCGCCGGTGCCGCCAGCAGCCGGGCGCTGAACGACTGCGAGGAGTCGGACGACTGCGACTGGCCGCCCAGCGCGTACACGAGCGCGGTCCCGGCAATCGCGACGTACGCGGCCGCTGTGCCGAGGAACTTGATCCGATGGCCCCACTTCTTCTTCGCGTCGGGGTCGCGTTCGAGGACGGCCTCGGCGATCTGCCAGATCGCGAGCGCCACCAGCCCCAACACGATGATCCACAGCAGGACGACGCCCGCCGGACTCCGCTGGATCTGCTGCATCGCGCCGCCCTGATCCGCCTCACCGCCGCCGCCGGTGGCGATCGAGATCGCGATCCCGCCGATCAGGAGATGGAGGATGCCGAGGACCACGTAGCCGACCCGGGCCAGGGTCCGGAAGACGGTGGAGTCCTGCGCGGTCCGAGCCGCGGACGCGGCGGAATCAGTGGAGTTCATGAGGTCGAGGTCCTTCGATCGGTGGTGCGATGGAGCCCTCGGCGAGACGCAGGGCACGGCGATCCCGCACCGATTCGGCGGCGATCCAGACGAGCGCGGCCACGGCGACGCCCTCGAGCATGCCTGCGACGACGTCGCTGAGCCAGTGGGCGTTGAGGTAGGTGCGGCTCCACATCATCGTGAGAACCCACCCGGCGCCGAGCAGCCAGACGTACCAGCGTCGGAGCGCGAGGGCGAGGATCACGACCACGGTCGTCGCGACGGCCGTGTGGCCGGACGGGAACGATGTGGCCATGCGCTCCGCGAGCGAGTCGGCCGGTCGCGTGCGTCCGATGACGGCGGCCATCGTCGCGCCGACCGCGACGACCACGATCATGGCGATCGCCAGGGTCACGGCATCCGCTCGCCGTCGTCGCCATAGGAACAGCGCGATCACGAGGGCGCCGACGACGATCATGCCGACCGTCCCGCCGACGATCGCCGGCACCCACGCGATGACGACGCCGACGTCGCTGCGCGACGCGGCCATCAGATCGTGCCAGCGGATGTCGACATCCAACGGTTCGTGGCCGCCCGCCGCGACGAAGATGCGGAGCACGACGAAGGCGACCGTGGCCGACACACCGACGACGAGTGCGACGGCGCGGGCCCGCGGGCCGGAGACACGGGTTCGGTTCACGCCGCATCCTCACTCATCGTCGTTCTTCTTGCCGTTGTCGCTCTTGTTCTCGCTCTTGCCCTTGTCGCCCTTGCCGGAATCCGTGTCCGTGGTGTCGTCGGTGGCGGTCTCCTCGGGCGAGGGCGTGACGGCGACGTCGGCTTCGAGATCCGATCGGACGACGTCGATGGACTGCTGGATGATCGCGGCCCGCTCGGCACTGATCTCCCCGTCGGCGCGTGCCTGGGCCGTCTCGGCCTGGAGGGCATCGAGTTCGAGCAGAGCCGCCGGGATGTCACCGGCTTCGGCGCTCTCGGCGATCGCCAGCACGCGCGACTGCCACTCCCCACTCGTCTGCGTGTCGAGCCCCGACGCGGTGGCCGAGCATCCGGCGACCGCGAGGAGGGTGGCGAGGACGACGGCCGCGCAACCGAGGCGAAGACGGCGGCTCACGGCGACACCGCGTCCATCAACTGCTGCAGGTGCGCAGCGAGCGGCTCCTCGAGCGCGGGAAGCGCCGGCGGAGAGGCGGGCTCATCGCCCGCTCCCCTGATCGAGATCCCCGTGATCACGCCGGCGACGACGACAGCGGCCAGCGCCGAGACGGCCAGCCATCGTCGCCATCGTCGCGGTGTCCCGTCGACGGCGGTGTCCGGCGGAAGCACGGCGGTCTCCGATGGCAGCACAGCCGTGCGGGTCGCCCCGGATTCGGACGGCAGCGCCACGGTGGTCGACGAGACGACGGCGGCTGCCCTTCCCACACGCAGGTTACGCGCCCCGGTGACGACCTGCCTGGCGGTGGGACGGTCGGTGGGATCCCGCGCGGTCATCGCCGCGAGCAGAGCGCCCCACTCGTGGCCGACCTCGGACGGGATGACCGGATCCTGCGAGAGGCGTGCGAGCACGGCCTCCCGCAGGTCGTTCTGGGCGAACGCCCGTCGTCCGGTGAGCGCTTCGAGCAGCACGAGGCCGAGCGAGTAGACATCCGTCGAAGCCCGCGGATCCGCCCCGGTGACCTGCTCCGGGCTCAGATACGCCGCGGACCCGATGATCGTTCCGGGCGTCGTCACCCGGGTCGCGTCGACGAGATACGCGATCCCGAAGTCCGCGAGCTTGGCGGAGAACTCCTCCCCCGACACCCCGGGCGAACGCAGGAGGACATTCGCTGGTTTGACGTCTCGGTGCACGATGCCCGCCCGGTGCACGGCGTCGAGCGCGTCGGCGAGATCCTCGGCGAGGCGCGACACCGCCGCCTCCGACAGCGGTCCCCGGCGCAGCCGCTCGTCGAGCGTGGGTCCCTCGACGTATTCCATCACCAGATACCTCGGCTCCTCCGCGCCCAGATGAGCGTCGTAGAGGGTCACGAGGGACGGGTGGTTGAGCGCGGCCAGCAGCTGCGATTCGGAGGCGGTCCGCGCGATCTCAGTGGTTCCGTCACGGAACACCTTGACGGCGACGTCACGGCGCAGCATGGTGTCGCGGCCGCGATAGACCACGCCCATCCCGCCCTCTCCCAGTCGGGTCGCGAGTTGGTACCGATCGCCGAGGAGGTGGCCGGTCAGGTCACCGGGGCGAGGCGACGCCACGACTCAGACGACGGGATCGTTGTCGCGACGGCTCCGTCGGGTGACCTGCTCGCCGCTGGCAGGGTCGACAGTGGTCCGTGCGACCGTCTCGGTGCGACGGCTCCGCATCGTCAGGATGAGGCTGATGAGGAACACCACGACGCCGGCGCCCATGAGGATGTAGCCGATCAGGTCGAGGTCGACGAACCCGCCCGTGTCGATGTTGACCGCGAACGCGAGGATGATGCCGATGACGAAGAGCGCGATTCCGCTTCCGATTCCCATGATTGCCAAGCCTCTCTGCGACCGCACGTGCGATGCGCAGTACGAGAATAGGGTCAATCGCCATTGAGTCAACCCTCATGGACACAGCCTCGCGCCCATGGTATGGATGAAGGCGATGACTGATCTCACGCGCCGCGCCGGCATCTTCGCCGCACTCGCCGATCAGACGCGCCTGCGCATGGTCGATCTCCTCACTCTCGGCGATCTCTCCTCGTCCGAGATCGGCGCGCAGCTCGGACTCCGCTCCAATCTGGTCGCCCATCATCTCGGCGTGCTCGAGTCGGCCCAGATCATCGCGCGTGCGCGCTCGGAGTTCGATCAGCGGCGCAGCTACATCGGTCTGCGACCCGAGGTGTTCGACACCCTCGCTCCCGCCAGCGTGCCGCCCCCGGAGCGCGTGGTCTTCGTCTGCACCGCGAACTCCGCTCGATCACAGCTCGCCGAAGTCGTCTGGAAGGACATGAGCACCATCCCGGTCGCCTCCGCCGGAACCCGACCAGCGGATGCCGTGAACCCCGGCGCCGTGGCCTCGGCCGAGCGGCACGGCCTGGCGATCGACGAGCGTCGCCCGCCCCGCCACATCGACGACGTCCGGGCCGTGGGCGACCTGGTGATCACCGTCTGCGACGACGCGCACGAGCGACTCCTGACCCGCGACGACCTGCACTGGTCGATCCGCGACCCCGCGCGGATCGGGACGGCCGCCGCATTCGACGCCGCCCTGGAGGCCCTGCACCGACGCATCCGCGGGTTCGTCGCCCGTCTCGCCCCCGCCTGACCGCGCATCTCGTCCGATCCGACGATGATGCGCGGTCGCGGGGCTCCTCCGCGTCTAAGCGCGGCGCACGGGCTGCTGCAGCTCGGTCACCCAGTCGGACTGGTCCTCCGAGATCGCCCGCACATACAGCTCCCGGCAGGGACCCGCGAGCTCGAGGTCGCGGGCGAGGGTCTCGCTGTGGATCGCGTGCCAGCTCTCGGCGATACGCTCCATCGACCCCAGGTGGATGCCGCAGACGGCGGCTTCGGCAGCGGGGAGCTCGATGATCTCGAAGCCGTCCTGGACCGGTCCGCTGTACTCGTAGCCCACGACGACCTCCAGACCGTCGTCGATCGATCCGTACTGCGCGATCGGCGTCGCGAGCGCGCCGCTCTCACCTCCGATGATCTCGGCGATGGCGTCGAAAGCCGGCCCCACGACGCCGGCGACTTCGGGCTGATCCGCGACGACCGTGCGGATCGCCGCGAGGCGGACAGCGGGCAGGGGCTTCTCGATGATCTCGATCTGGGACATGTGATTCTCTCTCTCGATGAGGTGGAGCCGCCTCTCGACGTCGACGAGTCGTGCAGCGGCGATCCGGCGCTCCTGCTCCACCTCGGCACGCCGGATCCGCAGCAGCGCGGCGATGCGATCCGCATCGACACCCTGATCGAGGATCGAGGAGATGTCGTCGAGACCGAAGCCGAGCTGACGCAGGGCGACGATCCGGTGCAGACGCTCCAGTTGCCGAGGGTCGTACGAGCGGTAGCCGCTGAACTCGTCCACGTGAGCGGGAACGAGCAGGCCGGCGGTGTCCCAATGCCGCAGCATCCGATGGGTCACCTGACCGATCTGCGCGAAGGCTCCGATGGATAACATGTCTCTGTTCTCCCGCCTTCCACAGTGTCAGAGTCAAGTATCTCCACGAAAACGATCGCGATGTCGGTCGGCACGGTTATCGTCGCCGTGTGCCGGAGCCAGTGCAGCAGTGGTGGGCGAGGAGACAGTTCTCGCGCGGCACCGCCGTGCCCTATGAGGTGGGCGCCGTCCGCACCGGGTGGGCCGCGTACCCCGAGCTGATCCGGCAGTATCACCCCGAGCTGAATCACGGCGTCGCCCTCTCGCAGGTGCCGCTGGCTGCCGACGTGCTGCTCTGCTGGGAGTGCGCGGTCGGCCATCGGTTCGCGGCGACCCCGACCGAGCAGCGCGAGCGACCGGGCCGGGTCCGCCGACGCTCGGCGTGGTGCCCGGAGTGCTCGGCTCTCGCCCGTCCGCAGCCCGTCGTGCTCGGCGAGGCACGCGCGATCCCTGCCCGACCGCGGATGCCGGCGCCCGCCGTCTGCACGAAGACCCCTAATCTCCCGAAGGGCACGGCCTTCCTCAGCGCATGCGCACCGAAGCCGGCGTCGGCCGCCGAGGCGAAGCTCCGCGCGGCGCTCACCGAGCGTCTGGTGTTCACCGGCGAGGTCAACGCGATCAAGGTGACGCGCCCGTTCTTCCGTCACACCGAGGTCTGGCCCGACATCCTGCTCCCCGAGCTGCGCATCGCGATCGAGTACGACACGGTGGGGCGGCACGGCCTCGAGCATGTCGGCAAGCGCGAGGAGACCGACCGCCGGAAGGATCGCGCGGTGCGGAGCGCCGGGTGGGAGGTCGTGCGCGTGCGGACGGGGAAGCTCGAGCCGCTCGGTCCGCACGACCTGCAGACATCGTCGGTCGGCGCGCGCGGCGTCGCGCTGCTGATCGACAGGCTGCGCGACATCCGCGGCGCGCTGATGGTCGACGCGTACCTGCGTTGAGATGATCGGCTATGGCCTCCTTCCACCCGGATCTGCGGATCGCCCGCTTCATCCCGCCGTTCTTCTTCGGACCGCGGACGACGGCCCTGGCCAACCGGAGCCGGCCCCGACCACGCCCCGGCCCCGAGGATCTGATCGTCGACGACCTGATCATCCCCGGACCGGCGGGGGCGCCGGAGATCGAGATGCGGGTCTATCGACCTCGCACGGCCGTCGGCACGACGGCGGCGTTCCTCTGGATCCACGGCGGCGGGATGATCACCGGGAACCGGCTGAGCGACGAGAAGAGCAACATCGCGTTCGCCCGCGCGCTGGGCATCACCGTCGCATCGGTGGAGCACCGGCTCGCCCCCGCGCATCCGGCGCCCGCCGCCCTCGACGACGTCCACACGGCCTTCCGCTGGTTGGTGGATCATGCGGCCGAGCGAGGCATCGATCCTGAACGCATCGCGATCGGCGGCGCGAGCGCCGGCGGCGGCCTGGCCGCGGGAGCGACGCTCCTCGCCCGGGATTCCGGAGGTCCGCTCCCCGCATTCCAGCTCCTGGTCTATCCGATGATCGACGACCGGACGGTCACCCGTACCGACCACGACACCCGAGGGGTGCGCGTATGGACGCCGCGCAGCAACCGATACGCCTGGGGCGCGTACCTCGGTCATGAGCCGGGACGGGCGGACGCGGTCTCCGACTACGCCGCTCCCGCGCGTCGCGCCGACCTCGGCGGACTGCCGCCCGCCTGGATCGGCGTGGGCACGAACGATCTCTTCCACGACGAGGACGTGCGCTACGCGGAACGTCTGCGCGAGGCAGGCGTGCCGTGCGAGCTCGTCGTCGTGGACGGCGCCTTCCACGGGTTCGACATCGTCATGTCCCGCCGAGGCGTCTCACGGGAATTCTGGCGCGCCCAGGCCGCGGCGCTCGGGGCCGCTCTCGGCTGACAGCACCCCGCGCACGCTCGACCCGACGGCGAGCGCCCGACCGACCGTTCGACCGACCCAGGAGAATGGAGACATGTCCCCGAAGTCCCCTCGGCGTCTGCTCGCCGCCGCGCGCAGGCTCGTGCACACCGATCCCGCGAGCGTCGCCGCCACCGAGGTCATGCCCGTGATCGACGAGCGCACGGTCCCGAAGGTCCTCGACCTCTCGACCCGCATCGGCGAGTCCATGTTCGCGATCGGCGCCTCCGCGCACGAGGTCACGCTCGCCATCATGCGGGTCTGCGACGCCTACGGGCTTCGCGGTGTGCAGGTCGACGTCACATACAACTCGATCACGGTCTCCTTCCACCTCAGCGGCGAGGTCTGGCCGGAGACCCTGGTGCGCGTGGTGCGGGTGGCGGCACCCGATCACGCCAAGCTCCAGCGGGTGCAGGCTCTGGTCTCCGACATCCGCGGCGGACTCGATCTGGAGTCGGCCCGCACCGCGTTCCGCGCGATCCGCCGGATGCCGTTCCGCTATCAGCAGCCGATCGTCGTGGTCGCCCGCGCGATGCTCGCGGTCGGCGTCAGCATCCTCCTCGGCGCGTCGCCGATCATCGTCGGCCTCACCTTCATCGCGGCTCTGGCCGCGGCGATCACCCAGGCCGGGCTCTCCCGACTGCAGGTGCCGCTGTTCTTCAACCAGATCGCCGGGGGCTTCGTCACGACGGTCGTCGCCGTGGCCGTGTCGGCGCTGGGCGCCGCGGGCATCGAGCCGTTCGTCGGCATCCGCCCGTCGATCATCGTGGCGTCCGGCATCGTGCTCATGCTCGCCGGCCTCACCGTGGTCGGTGCGGCGCAGGATGCGATCGACGGCTTCGCCGTCACCGCGGGCGGACGCATCCTCGACCTCACGATGCAGACGCTCGGCGTCGTGATCGGCATCCTGGTGGGCCTGGAGCTCGGCAGCGTGCTGGGGTTCACGATGGACCTTCCCGACGACCCTGCACCGTTCGGCCCGCTCCTGGGCGTGTTCGCGGGCGCGATCATCATCGCGGTCGCCGTGGCGGTCTTCAACGGCGCCGGAATCCGGATCATCCTGGTGAGCGCCCTGCTCAGCGCCATCACGATCGCGGGCTACACGCTCGCGTCCGCGGTACAGCTGCACCCCGCGGCGGCGAGCGCCCTCGGCGCCCTGCTCGCGAGCTTCGTCGGGGTGATGATCGCGCACAACCTGCACGTGCCGTCCGTGGCGGTGACGACCGCGGCCATCGTGCCGCTCGTCCCGGGTGTGGCGGTGTTCCAGGGTCTGCTCGAGATGGTCCACACCGGCGGTTCGGCGTCGGATGTCGTCGTGGCCGGCAGCTCCCTGATCTACGCTGCCGTGATCGGCGTCGGTCTCGCCTCGGGCGCCTCGCTCGGGCTCTACCTCGGCACCCCGGTGCGCGCGACGCTCGGGAGCGTGAGCAAGGCGCGAGCGCGGACGCGCCGGTGACGGATGCCGCCGCCCGCGGGCGTCAGCCCGCGGTGCCGGCGTACATCTCGCCGACCGGGACCGCGACGGAGAGCACATTGCCCGGCTGGGCGAGGGGGCAGGCCCACGCGGGGTCGTAGGCGCACGACGGGTTGTACGCGAAGTTGAAGTCGAGGACGATCGTGCCGCGCTCCGCGTCCGAGCCGAGGTCGGCGCCCTTGACCGTGTCGATCAGGTAGCGTCCCCCGCCGTACGTCCCGCCGGGGCGGCCGGCGAGCGCGTCGCGCACCGGGATGAAGAGTCCTCCGGCATACGAGGTCAGACGCCAGATGTCGAGCGTCCCGGTGTCGGGGATCTCGACCATGCCGATCCGCTCGAACGGAACGACGCCGTCGGTTCCGGTCGCGAACTCGAAGCCGCCGGGCTCAGCGTGGAGGATCGGCAGCTCGAAGCGCCACTGCGGATCGTACGACGCGATCGGCAGCCCGTCGAACAGGAGCCGATCCTCCGACAGCAGCGGGGTCGCCGGATGATGGAGCAGCAGTTCGTCGCGCTCGATCCGCCAGAGCTCGTGCGCGTCCTCCGGGGACTCGGCGTCGCGGATGGCTGCGTACAGGGCGAAGACCCGGCGGCGCCAGTCGACGACGTCGGCGGCGGTGCGGGCTTTCTCGAGCGTCATGAGGTTCAGGCTACGCCGCGCGCGAGTATGCGGCCGCCTCCGGCTCCCTCTCGTCGGCCGCGCCGCTTCGAGGGAAGCACCCGGATAATGGAGAGGTGGAGCCGTGGCAGACGAGGGAGTGGTTCGCCGAGTACCTGGACGTCTGCAACGCCCACGATCTGGATGCCCTCCGCGAGTTCGTCGATCCGCAGGTGCGACGTGCGCACCTGCCCGGCGGCGTGGACGCGTGGATCGACGACATGGCCGACCTGTTCCATGCGTTCCCCGACTGGCGCTGGCGGCGCATCCAGCTCGTGATCGAGGATGACCGGATCGCCGCTCACCTGCGCGGCAGCGGCACGCACTCCGGGGTCTTCCACGGGCTGTCAGCGACCCGTCGGCATGTGAACGTCGCCGAGTTCGGCATCTACCGCATCGCGGGCGGGCGCATCGTGGAGCACGCGGACTCGGAACCGCACCTGCGGATACGAGCGCAGCTCGAAGCCTGAGCGTCGAACCCCGGATCAGTCGCCGAACGCGGCGAGCAGCTCGGTGAAGTGGTCGAGGTCGTCTGCCGACCAACGGCGCAGCCGCTCGCCCAGTCGTGCCTCGTACCGGGAGCGGGCCAGTGCCACACGCTCCTGGGCGAGCTCGGTCGCGACGAGCACGCGCGCCCGACGATCATCCGGGTCGCGGACGCTCTCCACCAGCCCCAGCTCCTCGAGCTGACGAACCTGCCGGCTCACGGCCGACTTGTCGGTCTGCAGGCGCTCGATGATCGCGCCGGCAGACGTCGCCTTGCCCGACGCGATCGAGGTGAGCACCTGATACCCGAGCGGCTGCAGATCGGGATGCACGGTCGTCGCGGCTTCGCGCCAGCTCACGCGGATACGGGCGAAGAGTCGGCCCAGCTCGTGCTCGACGCGCGAGATCGCCTGATCGAGCTCGGTGCTCCCGGATTCGGCGCTTCCCGCGCCTTCGGGAGCGGCGGCGGGCGCGCCCGTGCGGGCGGGTTCGTCGGGCGAGGCGCTCATGGTCGTCAGCTTACGGCGAAGCCTCATGGAATGACCGCGAGACG
>Ga0307406_10000336_pt1 | contig 27296 bp, 32 predicted proteins | sample 322Cmetagenome_3_FD_203706 | JGI IMG/M metagenome (GOLD analysis project Ga0307406, IMG submission 203706) | Maize rhizosphere microbial communities from greenhouse at UC Davis, California, United States - 322HYB-C-2 | ecosystem: Host-associated > Plants > Roots > Rhizosphere > Soil | place...
GATCGCGAGGTCGAAGAGCTGGCGCCTGCTGATACGGCGCACAAGGCCGAACTGGACTCAGAGGTGGACTCGCTGCTGGACGAGATAGACGACGTGCTCGAGGTAAACGCCGAGGAGTTCGTACGGTCATTCGTTCAGAAGGGCGGCCAGTGAGCGACAGACGAGATGTCGTTGAGCTGACCTCTGAGTTCTTTCGAATCGGGTCTTCGTCGTTTACCGACTTTGTCTCGCGCGTGTCTCCAGACGTGCTGCCGTCGTCGCGCGCCGCTGTGGCTGGGATGGGCGATCTGTCGCCGCACGGCACCACGATCGTGGCAGCCACCTTTCCGGGCGGCGTGGTGGTAGCTGGCGACCGGCGGGCCACGATGGGCAACATCATCGCCCAACGCGACATCGAGAAGGTCTTCGCTGCCGATGAGTTTTCGATCATCGGAATTGCCGGGGCTGCCGGACTCGCCGTCGAGTTGGTGGGCTTGTTCCAAGTCGAGCTCGAGCACTACGAAAAGATCGAAGGAGCCCCACTTTCTCTTGTGGGCAAGGCCAACCGGCTAGCCACGATGATCCGGCTCAATCTCGGCCTCGCCATGCAGGGCTTAGTGGTGGTGCCGCTTTTCGCTGGCTGGGACGAAGCAACCGGGGAAGGCCGGATCTTTTCGTACGATGCCACCGGCGGCCGGTACGAGGAGCACGCCTACTTCTCGGTTGGATCGGGCTCGGTTTTTGCGAGAGGCTCACTCAAGAAGCTCTATCGACCGGACTTTGACGAAGGAGAAGCGGCCCTAGCGGTAATCCAGGCGCTCTACGACGCTGCCGACGACGACTCGTCCACCGGTGGACCCGACATGGCGCGGAAGATCTTTCCGGTAGTCCTGGCTGCCACCGAAGATGGGGTGCAGCGCTTGGGCGATGAGCAGATTGCCGGACTTGTCGATCAGTTGATGGCTAGCCGCGCGGAGCGACCCGACGGACCGGGAGCACCACTTGCCTAGAATCATTCGTCCTCGGGAGGGGACGCCGCGATGAGCCTGCCGTTCTATGTCGCGCCCGAGCAGCAGATGAAGGATCGGGCCGACTACGCTCGCAAAGGCATAGCTAGGGGCCGTTCGGTGGTTGTACTGCACTATGCCGACGGGATCTTGTTCGTGGCGGAGAACCGGTCTCAGGCACTGCACAAGGTCAGCGAGATTTACGACCGCGTCGCGTTCGCGGCGGTCGGTCGATACAACGAGTTCGAAAACCTGCGCCAGGCCGGAATCCGTTACGCCGACGTACGTGGCTACACTTACGACCGGACCGACGTCACCGGGCGCGGACTTGCCAATATGTACGCCCAGGTGCTTGGCACCATCTTCTCCTCCGGTGGTGACAAGCCTTACGAGGTTGAGATTGTGGTGGCCGAGTTAGGCGCCACGCCGGCGCAGGACCAGATCTACCGGCTGACCTATGACGGCTCGGTTGCCGACGAGGCGAACTTCGCCGTCATGGGTGGCTCTGCTGACGCCATTGCGGAGATAGTGAGTAGCGGATTTACCCACGGCCTGCGGCTGGCCGAGGCCGCCAAGCTTGCGGTAGGCGCCCTGGGCTCCGACGGTGGTCCCAACGCAGCACCTCGTTCGTTGGGTGTAGAGGCCTTGGAGGTTGCGGTCCTCGACCGAACCCGGGCAATGCCACGCAAGTTCAGGCGGATCAAGGGTGATCGGCTGGCTGCGCTGCTTGCCGATGGATCCCAACCGACCAACGGCACGTGAGCCAGGCTCAAACGCATACCGGCGCTGAGGAGCAGGGCCGGATCAACCGTGTGGTGATCATCGGGACCGGCCTCATCGGTGCCTCGATGGGCTGCGCCCTTTCCAACGCCGGCTATGTCGTTTACCTGCGTGATCACAAGATCAGCCATGCCCGAGTGGCCGCTGGTCTGGGTGCCGGGACGATAGAACCCCCAGTCTCTGCCGATGTTGATCTTGTTGTGGTTGCCGTGCCGCCTGGTGCCATCGCAGACCTGGTGGTACACAGTCTGCAGATCTATCCGAACGCGACGGTCACTGACGTCGGCTCGGTGAAGGCCGGGGTGCTCGATGAGCTGTGGCGACGTGATCTTGACCTCGGTCGCTATGTCGGTTCCCACCCCATGGCTGGCTCACACCACTCCGGGCCAATGACCGCACATGCAGGGCTCTTCGTGGATCGCACCTGGGTCGTGACACCACACAGACGGTCCGCACCTGAATCTGTCGAACGAGTGCGGGCAGCAGTCCGGGCCTGCCGGGCCCGTGAGGTGGTCATGGACGTTGATGATCATGATGCGGCGGTGGCCCGGGTTTCCCATCTTCCCCACCTGATGTCGGTACTTGTGGCGGGGCACCTGACCGGCGTGCCAGACGGAGACCTGATGCTGGCGGGTCAGGGTTTGCGTGACGTGACACGCATCGCGGGCAGCGATCCCGGGCTCTGGGAGCAAATTCTTGGCGCCAATTCCAGGGCGGTGTTGGAGGAGCTCCGCGACGTCCATGATCAGCTGAGCTTATTGATCAAGGCGGTCGAAGCGGCGCTTACCACCGACGAACTGCGAAGCCAGCTGGAGCGCGGCGTCGCTGGGACTCGCAAGATCGGTGGCAAGCACGGCGCGGCTGCAGTCAAATATAGCGAGGTCGTTGTGGCCATTCCTGACTCCCCAGGTGCGTTGGCCCGTCTGTTCGCTGACGTAAGTGCTGCTGGCGTAAATGTCGAAGACATCTCCATCGAGCACGATCCCGTCCTCCAGGTCGGCTATCTGGCCTTGTCGGTCGCACCGGAGCATGCGGATGGGCTGATCGAGACGATGCTGTCCCATGGATGGATGGTCTCCTGATCGTGGCCGGTACGCTGAGGCGCGTGTCTGAGGCACCGATGACCAACCAGTTCCAGACTCCGAGTGCGCCAGGCTCGATGGCGGGCTCGGATCGACCGCTGGTTATCGCCATCGATGGACCGAGCGGGTCCGGCAAGACAAGTACGGCTCGAGGCGTTGCCGACAGGCTTGGCCTGGCTTTCTTGGATACCGGGGCGATGTACCGGGCCGTCACTTGGCTGGCACTGCAAGAAGGCGTCGATTTGGACGATCGTGCGGCTGTCGCTTGTCTGCTGGACCATGCCGCCCTAGAGATCGATATGGATCCCGGGCGTCCTGCCATTGCTATCAATGGTGTCGATGTCACCGATGAGATCCGGGCTCCCGAGGTGTCGCAGGCTGTCAGTGCGATTGCCACGAACCTCGACGTACGCGAAGATCTGGTGGCGCGGCAAAGGCAGCTGATCGCCGAGGCCGTTCGCGGCATCGTCGCCGAGGGCCGAGACATCACCACCGTGGTGGCGCCTGAAGCCGACGTACGCGTGCTGCTGGTCGCCGATCCGGCCGCCCGGGTGGCGCGGCGGCATGCCGAACTCGAGGAGCATCAGCTGGACGTGGATGCCGTCCATGATCAGGTGATTCGCCGTGACCGGGATGACTCTTTGGTCGCTGAGTTCGAATCGGCCGCTCCCGGAGTGCACGTGGTCGATTCCACATCCCTCAGCCTGGAGGAGGTGATCGAGACAATCTGCGCATTCGTTCCGGTCAAGGCTCTGGGAGACAGGCGTGGTCGCAGGAGTTAGCCCCGATCTCCCGCATACCGATCAACTGCCGGATCCCAAAGGGTGGTTTTTGCGGCTTACCAGGCCGCTGGTGGGGTACGGACTCCGGCTGGGCTGGCGGGTGAAGGTCCATGATGCTCGGCATGTCCCAAGTCACGGACCGGTGATCTTGGCGGCTAACCACATTGGCTTATTGGATGGCCTAGTCCTCGTTGCACTGACCAGGCGACTTACCTTTGCCATGGTGAAACGGGAGGCCTTCACCGGCGCGGTCGGCCAATTCCTCATTCACCTAGGGCAGATCTCCATCAATCGTCGAGAGATCGATCCGGAAGCAATTCGGAGGGCGGTTCACGTCCTGCGCGCCGGCAAAGTGCTGGCGGTCTTCCCTGAAGGCGTACGGAGCGGCGGCGAAGTCGCCTGGGCGAAAGGGGGAGCCGCCTACCTGGCCATGGCCTCGGGTGCGCCCATTGTCCCGGTGGCGATTCTCGGCACTCGTGAACCAGGGCAGCATAAGAACCAGATTCCCCGCTTGCGGAAGCCAATCCATGTGGTTTACGGCGAGCCCTTCACCGTGCCACGGTCATCTTGGCCCCGGCGCAAGACTGCAGTCGCGAGGTGGACCGAGGTGACCCGAGAACAACTCGCCAGCCACGTGGTCGCTGCACAAGCCTTGACCGGGCTACCCTTGCCGGGGCCCCCGAAAATTAAATCGGCGAAGATCAAATCCGCCGTTCAGCAGCCAGCAGGCACACGACTCTTTAAAGCGAAGCGAACATGACTGATACCGCGACTGCCAGAGAGTCGCAGGTCCTGCCTGTTGTGGCGGTCGTCGGTCGACCCAACGTCGGGAAGTCGACTTTGGTGAACCGGATGCTTGGTCGCCGTGAGGCCGTGGTGCAAGACGTGGCTGGTGTGACGCGGGATCGGGTCTCTTATGACGCCAACTGGAACGGTCGGCCGTTCGTGCTGGTGGATACCGGAGGCTGGGCTCCGGATGCCAAGGGCATGGCTGCTCGGGTGACTGAACAGGTCGAGCTTGCGGTTGTGACGGCAGATGCCGTCGTCTTTGTCGTGGACGCCACGGTCGGACCGCAGGACCTTGATGAGGCAGTGGTAAAAGTGCTGCGCCGCAGCGGGAAGCCGGTGGTGCTAGCGGCAAATAAGGTCGATGATCAACGAACCGAGGCGGACGCGTTGGCGTTGTGGCAGCTTGGCCTCGGCGAGCCTTACCCCGTCTCGGCGCTGCACGGCCGGGGGAGTGGTGATCTGTTGGATGCGATTCTTGAGGCGATTCCGGAGGCGCCCAGCGCGGGACTGAAGGGTGATCATGGACCGCACCGAGTGGCGATCGTGGGCAAGCCGAATGTTGGCAAGTCAAGTCTGTTGAACAAGCTGGCCGGGCAGTCGCGTGTCGTCGTGGATGAGATTGCTGGGACGACGGTCGATCCGGTTGATGAGCTCGTCGAGGTCGACGGTGAGATCTATCGGTTCATCGATACTGCGGGGATCCGTCGCCGCGTCAAGGAAGCTGCGGGACATGAGTTCTACGCGAGCCTGCGTACCCACGGCGCCATTGAGCGTGCCGAGCTGTGCATCGTCGTCGTGGATGCCAGTGAGCCGGTCACCGAGCAAGATCTTCGAATCCTCAGTTCTGTGGAGAAGGCCGGTCGGGCCCTGGTGATCGCGTTCAACAAGTGGGACCTGACCGACGACGAACGCCGTCGTTATTTGCGCCGTGAGATCGAACGTGATCTTGTCAATTTCGACTGGGCGGCCAAGATCAACATTTCGGCCCTCACGGGGCGTCACGTCGATCGGCTCGGTGCGGCGATCAAGGAAGCCCTCGCGGGTTGGGAAACCCGCATTTCAACGGGAAGGCTCAACGCCATCCTGGGACGAATCGTCGCGGCACACCCGCATCCGGTGAGAGGCGGGAGGCAACCCCGCATCCTGTTCGGTACTCAGGCTAATGCTGGACCACCGACCTTCGTGTTGTTCACGACCGGTGAGCTAGAGCCAGGCTATCTACGCTTTTTGCAGCGCCGGCTTCGGGAGGAGTTCGGCTTTCGGGGGTCGCCGGTTCATGTCGAATTAAGGGTGCGGCAGAAGGGAAGGCGGAAATGACCACTGATGATGTGCAGGTAAGTGATCAACAGGCCCTGGTCGTCGAGCTGATGCAGGCGCTGGAATCGGGCGTACATGGTGATGACTTGCGTCGCTTCTTCCATGAGGACGCCGAGCAGATTGAGTATCCGAGCCTAGTCGACCCTCGGGTTGGGCGCCGAGGACTCGACGGCATGATCACCGCGAGCGAGCTGGGAGCCGGCATGCTGGCGGTTCAGCGTTACGACGTCAGCCGCTGGATCGAGAGCGACCACACCGTGGTTTGCCAGGCGCAGTGGTACGCCGAACTCGCAAAAGATGCGGGAACTCTGCGAAAAGGTCAGCGGCTGCATACCTACAGCGTCTTGATCTTCACCTTCCGCGGCGACAAGATCATCCGGCAAGAGGCGTACGACTGTTATGAGCCGTTCGACTATTAGTTGGTCCAGTCATAAGTCTTGGCCAGCCACCGCCGAAGTTGATCATCGACTTGATCATCATCTGAGGGGGCCTTCCCGAGTGACTGCTTTCTCGCTGGTCGGATTCGGTGTTGCTGTAGCGTCGGGCTCCAGCCACATCACCATGGCAATCTCCTCGCTCGGTTGGAGTCCTGATGCGCTGCGTGCCGGACGGCGATAGTCAGTGGTCTGGAAACCGAAGTTCTTAGCGAAGCCAACGGCTCGCGCGTTGTCGGTCCCCACCCAGTAGTAGAGCTGTACATAACCCTGTTGGATCGCCAGAGCTGCCGCAGCTTCGACAAGTCGCCAGGAGACACCGGTACCTCGTGCGTCGGGAATGACGTACAAGCCGAAGACCTCTGCCGCTGAGGGGTCCGGCTCATATTGTCCGAGACTGACGATGCCCTGCGGCACCGAGCCTCGTTCGGCCAGCAGTCGGTGCGACCGGGTGATCCGCTCGCGCCAGAACTGCTCGTCGCGATCGGCTTCATCGGCCAGGTTCGTGGTGAACGATTCGGGAGACTCAGCCAGGGCTCGCAGGCGTACGTCGCGGTATAGGGCCCACTCAGACTCCTCCAGCACCCGCACGGTGATCTCCGTCATGCTCCACAGTGTCCCCCTCAAGTCGACACCGCGCACACAGCTGCGGACCAGTCCCTGCACCGAGGGTCACATAGCGCGCTCAGTGGCCTCGAGTAGCCATCGGGCCACCTCATCGTCGATATCGTCAAGATCGTGAATCTCCAGATGGTGCAACCACTGCCCTGGCGATGGGTGCGCGACCTGCTTGAAACGCGGCGACTGGTCGAGGCGACCAAGCGCGATCGACAAGACGACTTCGGCGGTCGGCGTTCGGAGGTACTGGCCGGGCATCCAGAGGTACGCGAAACCTCGCCTGAGTCGGAAGGCAACCTGGCTCTTCGAGGCACGGACGTCAATAGGTCCAAGTCGGTCGACAATCGCGCGCACCTCGCCGAACACCGCTAACCCGAAAGGATGACCTACAAGAACTCCTCAGGCGTCATCAATCGCCGTCCCGGTCGGGGCTCAGCTCGCTGATCTGATGCTGGTCAGTCCTGCCAGCAGCCCGATGGCCCGCTCGCCGAAGCCGTCGCTGAACCTCACCCGGTCGTAGGTTGACAGCATGGCGTGTACCTCATCGCCCGTCAGTCAGTGTTGAAGTCGTAGGCCTCGGTCAGCCACTCCCGAAGTTGCTCATCAACTTGATCGGCGCTCGTCAGATTGATCAGGTGGACGATCCGGTCGGCCGCAGTAGACAGCTTACGGGCGATCCGTGGAGCGTCGAGTTCGTACGGGAGATAGATGCTCAGCTGCGCAGACCGTACGCGCGGTCGGAACTCAGCGATCTTGCGGTCACTCTTGAGAAAGATCCCCACGTTGACCGCATCCTCGTGTACTGGCCCGAGATTGCTCAGATGCTCGATGACAGCGGCGTAGATCTCACTGACCCACGGCGGATGTCGAGCCAAGAGGTTGGCCACGGTGATGCCAGGGATGCAAACGTGCGCCTGATTAGCTGACGCGAACTCCCGCTCGCAATTCGGGCACATCCAACGGGCCACGCGGCTGATTGTGCCGCAAGCCAACCACAGATGATCAGCCGTCGCAGTCGTAGTAGAGTTCCCGCTCGTGACTGATGCTCATTGAGCACGGTCGACGGGCTGTGGCGCAGCTTGGTAGCGCACTTGACTGGGGGTCAAGGGGTCGCGAGTTCAAATCTCGCCAGCCCGACTAAGTAAATGGCCTTGTCAGATGGGTAATTCCTCTGCCTCAGTGACTTGGTTTCATGATCGGTTTCACCTTCTGACCACCTTTTATGACCACCTTTTTCACGAGAGGGCGTCGCTAAGCCGAGCCAGCGCCTCCCGCGAAACCTCTGGACTGACGTGCCCGTAGATGTCTCCGGTGATCGCAACGCTCGCGTGACCGAAGACCTCCGATACCACCTTGAGCGGCACGCCAGCGGACAACATCACTGAAGCCGCAGAGTGCCGCAGTGTGTGAAGCCCGACTGAGCAAGGCAGCCTGGCGCGCTTGGCTGCGGTCTTCAGCGCCCGTAACGCGTTGCGAGGATCACAGGGCTCGCCCAGCTCGGTTGTGAACACGTATGGCGTTGGCTGCCACATTGAGCCCGCTCTCAGCCGCTCGGCCCTCTGATTGGCGCGTACATCGCGCAGCAGCCGCTCCGCAGCAGGGGAGAGGGGGACCACTCGGCGAGACCGCGGCGTCTTCGTTTCGGTCACAACGAGCTCGCCGGCGACGCGGGCGAGTGTGCCGCGTACCCGCAGCAAATTTATTGTCAAAGTCAATGTCGGGCCAATGCAAGGCGAGCGCTTCGCCGCGGCGTAATCCGGTGTTCACCAGCAGCTCGAACAGTGGCGTGTACCGGCTCGGCTTCGCCGCAAGCAGCAGTGAGCGCACTTGATCGGGCGTCAAGTAAGCCGCCTCTGTGACCGGCACCCTCGGACGACGGACGGCGTGGGCGGGATTCTGAGCTAGCGGTCTATCCCGGACGGCGGTGTCGAGCACGGCGCGGAGGATTGTGTATGCAGACCGGATGGTGGACTCAGAGAGCCCGCGGTGCTCAAGCTCGGACTTTCCACGCCTCGATGTGAGACGGCCGGAGCTTGTCGAGCTGCTGCGCGCCGATTTTGCTGCCGATGATGTGCTGCCGCGCCATCGTGGCGTACATCGCCTTTGTGGACGCTTTGCGATCGGACGCTGCCAACGTTGAGTCGATCCACTCAGCGGCAAATACGCCGAGGGTGACTTTGCGGTCCCTGGCTGGCAGGTTGGCCCGGAGCCGTTCTCTGACCACGGAGGCTTTGGCCCGTGCCTCCTTGGGAGTGCTGCCGTAGACCGTGTATCGCCTGCTCCGCCCGTTTTCGTCTGTGTAGCGGATGTGGACCTGCCAACGGCCGTCACCGCGCTGCACGGGATTAGAGCCTTCGCTGTTGCCCCGTCGTCTTGTGGTGCTCACAGCAGACCCCGCTCGCCTGCGAGGCTCACCCCACGTCCCTGGACGATGATCATTAATCGCATGACCCGGCACCTCCGACTAGTCCAGCGGCCCACGAAGCGCATCAGCACTACGGGATCGTCTCGATCAGTTGATGTTCACCGCTGATGCTGGCACGCCGATCTCACACAAACACAGATTCCCGAACAAGTCGGACAGCAGATCATGAGAAGTCAACTTGTGATCACCAAATCAGGGAGACTTGTCGACAGGGCGAAGCCGATCAACATAGGCGCGCAGATCCGAGCTCCGGACCAGACGACTGCGATCAATCTTGACGGATTCAAGATCGCCCGAACTGAACAGCTCGTAGACCTTTGATCGGCTAATGTTCAAGATCACCGCAACCTCGGGAACCCGATACAGCAGTCGATCCTGCATCGCTACCTCGTTTTGTTGAAGATGCCAGTCATTGCCTGCACCCCTAAGCCCGTTCATCCGGCTCTGGCGATCGCTTTCGCAGAGTGAAGCCAAGAATCGAGAGCTGGCGGAGAAAGTGGCTCAATGGCGCAGCCGTCAACCAAGTGACGCTCTGCAACGCGGCGGGTGTCCATCGAGCCCGCCATTGCCAAGGCCGTACGTCAGCGAACTGACCTCGGATGGCGTCGACTCTCTGGAGCTGTCGCGGCCTGGCTGCCGCCTAGCCAGCCATGATCAACTCGAACCCCACGGTTAGTCGTCCGGGACCGGCAGCATATAAGGAAGCCGCGTTCGGGGTCAGACTCACAGATCTGTAGGTCCGTACGCCATCCTCGCTCATGTCGGGAGCTGGCGGAGCGTCCTCCCGAAGCCCGAAGATGGAAGCCGCCTCACGTAGCATGGGCGATTCAGTTCACAAGGTAATGCAGGCGGGCGTGAACAACTTTCATAAGACCAAGAAGTCGGCGGCGGTACTGAAGCACGCCATCATCAACCAGTACGCGACACCCTTCGCGAGCAAGACCGGCAGCCCGTCGCTCAACAACCGGGTGGCCTTCATCGATGGTTACGCCGGCCCTGGGCGTTATGAGAACGGCGAGGAGGGGTCAGGTGCCGTGCTCCTCCGCAAGGCAAAGGAGTTGGCGAGGCTTCCCCGCCAGGTCGAGTGTCACTTCGTCGAAGAAGATCCGGAGATAGCAGCACGCCTGCGTGAGGTCGCCAATGTGGAGGGGAACGGCGTCACCTGCACGATCAACGACGGCGACATCTCGACCCAGTCAGGAGTCGCCAAATTGAGATGATCACCATGATTTTCCTGGGTTACCGTCGACCCCGGCAGCCGCGCGAGGAACGGATCCACGAGAAACCTATGAACAACCAGCCCACTAGGACTGGCTACGTTCGCGTTCTGTAGACAGTGACGCCGTTCCAGCCGAAAAGCCCATCCTGCAGGGTGAAGGCAGTCGCGACGAGCCCTCGGACGTTGACCTGCCGGATGCCTTGTGGCCCGGTCCGGGTGAACAGGGCATGCTTCTCGATGAATGTCAGCGCGTCGTGCACGGCGGCCTGATGGACCCGTTCAATCTTGGCTGCCACCGCCGGATCAGCGACCGCCCACAAGGTTGAGACTGACTTCACCGGGGAGAACGTCAGGTCATACCCGGCAACTGTCTGCGTCCGCGACTGGGAGTCTTTCGCGATCTTTCCCGCCAGCTCCCGAGCATCGACCGGGTCCCTGCCATGCTCGGCCCGGAAAAGCTCACGGGCCACCTCGGTCCGCACCCGGGCCCGATCTGCGGCCGACAGCGGCGCGTCGGCCGGCAGCCGGCTGCCGCATTGATAGCCGCGATGCGTCTGGCGACCTCGAGCCGGAACGGGCTGACGACACCATCGACAATCCTGAACGGCACGCCCAGCTGGGTTACCTCCTGAAAGTCGCGTGGGGAGAGATCCGGGCCTTCCAGCTGCTGCTGCCGCAGCTCGGCCAACGGATGCAGACCGCAGTCGAACAACGCTCGCATCTGCTCGGCAGTCACCGGGTCGCCGGCGGTCAGGCCGTCGATCCCGTCCAAGCCGGAACCGATCCACACGCCCGGCGTCTCACCCCGTTCGGTGTAGTAAGACGCCAGCCCGATATGACCTTTCTCGGTCGCATCCAGCGCCGCGACCTGCCGGGTCAGATAGTCATAACCTGAGCCCGCTGTGAGCTTGTGGATGCTCATCGTCACACCCACCCGAAGGGGGTACATACCGCGCGGGCGGTCAGGCCGACCCGAGTTACATCCGGCGGTGCATGGGGTGTCTGTGTGGGACATGACAGTTTGGAGACGCTGAGGAGGTACATCTTGCGAGACGCGTTAGGGGGTGATGACGCTCAACCGGGGCGATATGGCGTAGAGCCTACGAGTTTGGTCGACGACCGCAGGCCTTTTGCAGAGCAGCACGGCGTTTGTCAATAGCCCCGTCGGAGGCGGTTCGATTTGAGAAATCGATCATCCGCCTAGTCGAGGTGTGAGCGGGCTAAGGCTCTTGTTTGCCCGCGTCGAAGCTGGCTCGGTGTCCTCCGAACCGCTGGGGCTCGCCAGCCTCGTGTGAGCATTCCATCGATTCGGCACTCCCTGCGGAGAAAAGGGTCAGCGTGGCGGCTGGCCTGGACCGCGCCATCCATCAAGAGGAAGACGATTCAGCTCTGCACGACTAACTGCAGGACGTGGACATCGTTGTCTTTGAAGGGTTGGACGGTTTCGTTGTCTGCGTTGGTGATGAGGGTCCAGGGACGAGGTAGTTGGGTCCAGGCATGGAAGGGTCGGCGGCCGAGTTTTTGGGCGTGGGCAAGGACGTAGACGTGTTTGGCGCGTCGTGCGGCGAGTTGTTTGAGCCGGGTCTGGTGGGGGTCGGCTTCACAGATGCCGAGTTCGGCGTCGACGCTGTCGGCGCCGAGGAAGGCTCGGTCGAAGCTAAGGTTTTCAAGCGCGGCTTCGGCGAGGGGTCCGACGAAGCCTTGGCTGATCATGCGGAGAGTGCCGCCGAGCGCGTTGATGGTCGGGTGCTCGGATCGTGAAAGCTCGTTGAGCACGATCAGGCTGGTGGTGGTGATGGTGAGGTCGCTGCGACTGCGGATTTCGCGGGCAAGGGCAGCGACGGTCGAGCCGGCGTCGAGGAAGATGGACTCGTCGACGTCGATTTGGCCGGCGGCTGAGTGGGCGATGGCGCGCTTGGCTTCGTATTCCTCGCCCATTCGCTGGCGCAGGCTGGACTCGGCGTGGGCATAGCTGGCGATGGCGCCGCCGTAGGTGCGGGCGATTTGGCCGTCGGCCTCGAGCTTGGCGAGGTCGCGGCGGATCGTGGAGGGGGAGACGGCGAAGGTATCGGATAGGTCGTCCACGCTGGCCAGGCCGTTGGTGCTGGCCAGTCGGACGATTTCTTGGCGTCGGCGACGCGGGCTTAACACGACCATCTCCTCGTCCTCCTAGAAGTGCGCGTTTTTGGCGTGCGCATAGTGCGCAGTTAAGGCCAGATTAGACGACAAAAGAAGCAAGAAATGAGCACATTGCGCAATAGTTGCGCATTTGAAGCAGACTCATTGCTCAGTATGAGCAGCGGTGCGAAACTGATGCCACCTTGCCGGAAGCCCATATGGAATGTCGGCGGGGTCCTGAATCTGATGTGAAAGAGGTCAAACATGGCCCGTGAGTTCGAGTTTCCCCTGGGCAATGGTGACCGTGGTGGGTCCGGAGTGGCTCCGCGAGCTGTCAGCCGGCGGCGGTTTCTTCAGCTGGGCGCTCTTGTTGGTGGCGGGGCCGCCCTTGGTCTGTCCGGGTGCGCGGTGCCGACCGGACTGCCTGGCCCGGGCACCTACAACATCGCGTTGAACCGCTCGTTGGTGAGCCTGGACAACAAGCTGAACCAGTTCGACGCGGCAGTGACGGTGCAGCGAGCCGTTCGGCAGGCGTTGACCCGGCTGACCCCGGACCTCCGGCTGGAGAACGTGCTGGCCCAGGCATTCGAACTCACCGGTCCCACGCAATGGACGGTGCGGCTGCGCTCAGACATCCGCTACTCCGACAACACCCCGGTCGAGATCGCTGATGTGGCGACCGCGTTGGAGATGTACCGCGAGACCAAAGGCGGGTTCTTGGCAACGTTCTTCCCGGAGTGGCCAAGGGTGGTGGAGGTCGACGACCGTACGTTCCGCCTGGAGACCAAGGATCCCCTGCCGATCCTGGACTACCTGATGGCGAACATCTTGATCACCCCGGCCGAGGCCAACAAGCCGGAGGAACTGCAATCAGGTGTCGGCACGGGCCCGTACGTCGTGACGGAGTCCGACCGCGGCACCGGCACCTACCGGCTGGACATAAATCCCAACTATTGGGGCAGGCCCGCGACCACGCAGGTCGTCCAGGTCCGGTTCCTGCCGGAGGAGTCGAGCCGGATTGTGGCGCTGCGGAGCGGGGAGATCGATGTGATCGACAGCATCTCACCCGACGCGATCGAGCAGCTTAGCGGTCTGCCCGGCGTACAGGTCGAGACCAGGCCCGGCACGCGGCTGACCCATCTCTTCTACAACTTCCGCAAGCCGAGCAGCCACCCCCTGTCCGACCCCAGAGTTCGGGAGGCGTTGAGCTACGCCGTCAACGGAGAATCGTTGATCAATGACATCATGCAGGGATCGGTGGTTCAGACCACCGGTGTCGTTCCTCCCGATCTGGAGGGGGCGGCGAAGGTAGGGGAGTTCCGCTACGACCCAGCCAAGGCCAAGCGATGCTGGATTCCCTCGGCGTGCGTGACCTGCCGATCAAGATCATCTGGGAGTCTGGGGAGTTCGCCAGCGACACGCAGGTGATGGAGGCCGTTTACGGGATGCTGAGAGCGGTCGGGTGCCAGCCCAGCCTGCAGCAGTTCGAACCCGGCGGCGACATTTCGACCTGGCGACAGGGCCGGGCCGGCGATTGGGACCTGCTGGGCAATGGGTACCCAACCCCGACCGGCCTGGCGATCACGGCGATGCAGGGCATGTACGCGGGCACCGCGAAGAAGGAGGAGACTTGCGACACCTACCACGGCTACGTCTTTCCCAAGATCACCGAGGAGATCGCGGCGGCCTCGCAGGAGATCGGCGCGATACGCCGTGAACAGCTGCTGACCCGGGTGCAGCAAGACATCTGGGCGACGTGGCCGGCGATGTGGGCGTTCGCCCCGAAGGCTGTCGTCGCCCGCCGCAGCCGCGTGCAGAATCTGCTGCTCGGTGCCAACAACTCCTACAACCTCGCCGACATCCGGCTGGAGGAGGGCTGATCATGCTCCGCTACCTGATCAAGCGCATTCTGCAGAGCGCGCTGACCATCTTCCTGACCGTGTCGGTGGTCTTCATTCTGGTGCGGCTTGCGCCGGGTGATCCCGCGAGGAACTACGCAGGTCCGCTCGCTACGACCGAGCAGGTCGAGGAGGTGCGTCGCCAGTTCGGCCTCGACCAGCCGCTATGGAACCAGTACCTGGTCTTCGTCAGAGACCTGCTGCAAGGCAACCTGGGCACCTCATTTAGTTTCCAGGCGTCGGCGCTCGATGTCGTCCTCGACCGGATGCCCTACACGATCACTCTCGCCGTGTCCGCGATCTTGCTCACGATTGTTGTGGCCATCCCGCTCGGCGTGTGGATGGCCAAGAGGCCCGACACTCGCGGGGAGATCGGCGCCAACGTGACCGTCATCGCTGGCCAGTCCATGCCGGAGTTCTGGACCGGCACCATGCTGCTGACGATCTTCGCGGTGCTCATTCCTATCCTGCCCGCCTCCGGGTTCGCCACTTGGGGCGGGCTGATCCTGCCGACGGTGACCGTGGCGATCATGCAGATCGCGCTGATCTCGCGCATGGTCCGCCGGGAGATGGTCAATAGCCTGGCTGCGCCCTATCTGACTGTCGCCCGTTCCCGCGGCGTCTCGGAGGGCGGACTCACTTGGCGGTACGCGATGGGCAGCGCGTCGGTGCCGGTGGTGACGGCCCTCGGCACCCGGTTCGCCGCGATGCTGAACGGCGTCGTCGTCGTCGAGGTTGTCTTCGGCTGGCCCGGTGTCGGCTCCCTCGTCGTCCGTGCCCTGGAAACCAGGGACTATCCGCTGATCGTGGCCACTGTGTTGGTGACCTCTGTCCTCGCCGTCGCCGTTCAACTGCTCGTCGACCTGTGCTACCCGCTGCTGGATCCGCGGGTACGTCTCGGAAAGGCCGCCGCATGACCTCTGCAACCGTCACCGCGCCACCCCCCGGCGCCCCACAGATCGAGCGGCCCAGTGCCGTTACCCCGCGCGACATCGCCCGGGCGGGGGCCACCCGCCGCAGCCGGGCCGCCCACGTCAAGCTGTGGATCGGAGCGGTCTGCAGCCTGGTCGTTGTGGTGCCGATCCTGTTGGCCCAGGTGCTGCCGCTGCCCGACCCGAACGCCCAGGACCTGTCCCAGCGCCGGCTGCCACCACTGTCGGAGGGTCATCTGTTCGGCACTGACGCGCTCGGCCGTGACTTGCTGTCGTTGATCCTGCACGGCGGCCAGGTTTCCTTGGTGGTCGGGATCTTGGCCGTCACCGTCTCCGGCTTGATCGGCATCGTGCTTGGCTCGGCAGCCGGCTTCTTTGGCGAGGCGGTCGACTCGGTCGTCTCCCGGCTGCTGGAGGCGCAGATGTCACTGCCGCTGCTGATGATGCTGCTGCTCGTCGTCGCCCTGTTCGGCCCGTCGCTGCCGGTGATCATCCTGGTGATCGCCGTAGCCCAGTGGCCCGAGGTGGCTCGGCTCACCCGAAGTCTGGTCCTGGTGGAACGCGAGAAACCCTACGTCGCCGCCGCACGGGTCCTCGGCCTGCACCGGCTGCAGATCTTGGCCCGTTACATCATCCCGAACATCATCAAGCAGGCCTCGCTGGTGATCTTCCTGCTGCTCGCCCAGGCAGTCCTGCTGGAGTCCGCGCTGGCCTACCTCGGCGCCGGTCCGCAGCGACCGTTTGCCACCTGGGGACGGATCATCTCCGACGGTCAGGACTACATCACCACCTCGTGGTGGCTGGTCACCCTGACCGGCCTGGTCATCGTGCTTTTCGTGGTCGGAGTCAACCTGCTCGGCGATGGGCTGCGCGACCGGACCCCTCGTCGGAAGGGAGCATCGGCATGAGCACCGTCACATCCAGTACCGTCCCCGAGACCGGCGCCACGACCGCTCCCCTGCTGGAGGTGCGTGACCTGCAGATCGAGCTGATCACCGCAAACGGGGTCATCCGGGCAGTCGATGGAGTCAGCTTCTCGGTCGGCGAGGGCGAGACCGTCACAATCATCGGCGAATCGGGATCGGGCAAGTCCACCACCGCGATGGGCATCCTTCGTCTGCTGCCCGATGACCTGGCCGTGCTCTCGGGTCACGCCGCGTTCGCCGGGCGCGACGTGATCACCGACCCGGACACGATCGGTAAGGTCCGCGGTCGAACGGTGTCGTTGATCCCCCAGGATCCGATGACCGCACTCAGCCCGGTCGCCAGCATTGGCGATCAGCTCCGCGAGGCGATCCGAATCCGCTCACCGAAGTTGAGCAAGGACGAGATCGAAAAGCGGGCGGTCGAGCTGTTGCAGCAGGTTCACATCCCTGACCCGCCTGCACAGCTCCGCAAGTACCCGCATCAGCTGTCAGGCGGCATGCTGCAGCGCGTCCTCATCGCCATCGCCCTGGCCGGCGAGCCGCGGCTGCTGGTAGCCGACGAACCGACCAGCGCCCTCGACGTCACCGTGCAGGCAGGCGTCCTCGACGTCTTGCTTGAACTCCAGGAGCGGACCAAGATCGCTATCTTGATGATCACCCACGACCTCGGGGTTGCTCGGGTTGTGTCGGACCGGATCCACGTCATGAAGGATGGCCGGTTCGTGGAGAGCGGCGACGTCGAGGACATTGTCCACGCCCCGCGCACCGAGTACGCCCGCTCGCTGTTGGCGGCGGTGCCTCAGCTCGGCCCTTGGGACGGCGAGCTCGACGACACGGCCACCGGTCAGTCCAGCGCGGACGCCGCGGCGAGGAAAGGAAGCGTGCAATGACCCCGCCACTGCTCAGTGTGGAGAACCTGGTGGTGGAGTACCCGGTGAAGAACGGGGTCTACCGTGCCGTCGACGATGTGAGCTTCACCGTCGACCAAGGCCAGACACTCGCCGTGGTCGGCGAGTCGGGCTGCGGCAAGTCCACCATTGCGCGATCCCTGGTCCGGCTCCTCAAGCCGACCTCGGGGAAGATCAAGCTGGATGGTGTCGACATCGCCGGCATGCGTGAGCGGGAACTCCGTCCCCTGAGGTCGAAGATCCAGATGGTCTTCCAGGATCCGTACGGCTCTCTCGACCCGCACCAGACCGCCCAGGAGATCGTAGGCGAGCCGCTGCGCCAGCGGGGCGTCACCTCCCGCAACGACCGCCACAAGGAGGCGGCCCGGCTGATCGATATGGTCGGCCTGCCCGCCACAGCGCTGGAGCGCCGCCCGGCGGAGTTCTCTGGCGGTCAGCGGCAGCGCATCGGGATCGCCCGCGCCCTGGCCAGTCAGCCCGAGCTGCTGGTGGCCGACGAACCGACCAGCGCCCTAGACGTATCGGTCCAGGCCCAGGTCCTCCGCCTCTTGGGGGAGCTTCAGGAGACCACCGGCGTCACCTATCTGTTCATTTCCCACAACCTCGGTGTGGTGCGGGAGATCAGCGAGCAGGTGATGGTGATGAGCAAAGGCCGAATCGTGGAATCGGGTCCGACCTCCCAGGTTCTCGCCAGTCCCGCGGAGGCCTACACGCGCACCCTGCGCGCTGCCGCGCTCGACCCTTCCACCATACACGGCCGCAAGCCGCGTGCCGTGCTCCGCACAGCAGAACGCGTGGCCTGACCATGACCATGACCATCAGCCGGCTCGTGCTCGGCAGCATGACTTTCGGCGATACCGTCGATGCCGACACGGCGGCCAGCATGATCGACCGCGCACTGGACGCCGGAGTGACCATGATCGACACCGCCAACGGCTACGCCGGCGGCGCGACCGAGACAATGCTCGGTGATCTTCTGCAGAGTCGCCGGGACCGGGTCAGGCTGGCCACCAAGGCCGGCATGCCCCATCCCGACGCTGGGGACCGCCCGCTGCTGTCGGCCGCCGCCCTCCGAGCCTGCGTCGAGGGCAGCCTGCGCCGGATGCGCGTCAACCAGGTCGACCTGTTCTACCTTCACCAGCCTGACCGGTCGACGACGCTGGAGGAGACCCTCAGCACTATCGCTGAGCTGGTCGCCGAAGGCAAGATCGGCCAGCTGGGGGTATCCAACTACGCCGCCTGGCAGATCGCGGAGATCAACCACGTCGCTGACGCCGTGGGTGCCCCCCGGCCGATCGTCGCGCAGCAGCTGTACAACCTGCTGGCCCGCCGGGTCGAGGAGGAATACCTCGAGTTCGCCCAGACCACCGGGCTGCAGACCATGGTCTACAACCCGCTCGGCGGCGGAATGCTCAGCGGCAAACACCAGTTCGAGGAACGCCCCACCAGCGGCCGCTTCGGCGACTCCCGCCTAGCCGCCATGTACACCGAGCGGTACTGGAACCCTGAGTTGTTTGCCGCGATCAAGGACCTCGCCACGATCGCCGACGAGGCCGGCCTTCCGCTCAGCGAGATGGCGCTCCGGTGGCTGCTCAGCCAGGATGCGGTCAGCTCGGTGCTGCTCGGCGGATCCAAGGTCACCCACCTGGACGCCAATCTGGCCGCGGCCGCTCGCGGACCGCTACCCCCGGACGTGCTGAAGGCCTGCGCAGAGGTCGGAGTTCGTCTCCGGGGACCGATGCCGGCCTACAACCGCTGACCGGGACCGGCCCGCGACCGTGTGCTGCTCACCCGTTCACCACTGAGAGGACGTCACTGATCATGGCCGTCGCAGAGTTCGCCGCCCGAGTCCGAAATGGAGAGACGGTGATTGGTTATTGGGTGGTCACCGACAACCCCGTCGGAACCGAACGACTGGCCCGTGTCGGATACGACTATGTCGCCCTGGACACCCAGCACGGCCTGATCGGCTACCAGGGCATGCTCACGGGGCTGCTCGCCATCGACGCCTCCGCCTCCGCGGTCGGTGTGGTCCGAGTCGAGGCCAACCATGCGACCGCGATCGGCAAGGCCCTCGACGCCGGCGCTGCCGCCGTGATCGTCCCGTTGATCAACACTGCCGCTGACGCCACAGCGGCGGTCGCGGCGACCCGGTACCCGCCGGCCGGGATCCGTTCCTACGGACCAATGAGGTCCGCACTGCGGATCGGCCCAACCCCGGCCGAGGTGGACGAAAGCGTGCTGGTGTTCGCCATGATCGAAACCCCACAGGGACTCGCAAACGTGGAGGAGATCGCCGCCACGCCGGGCCTGGACGGCCTGTACATCGGCCCCTCCGACCTGACGCTCGCCCTCGGCGGACAGACCTCCACCGACCCGGCCGTCGCTAAAGAGTTCGACGCCGCCTTGGACCGCATCCGGGCCAGCTGCGACTCCAACGGCATCATCCCCGCCATCCATACCGCCACGGGCAACCTGGCCCAGCAGCGGATCGCCGCCGGGTTTCGTTTCGTGTCCGTCGCCTCCGACCTCACACACCTTGAGGCGACTGCCAAAGCACACCTCACCGCCGCGAAGGAACAGGCATGACCACCACCGGAAGCCGCTACGCCGCCCAAGCCGATGCCACTCCCGTCCCCGACCGAGCCCTGTTCGACGGCCGCCTCCGACCCGCCGGTGACGGCACCGGTCGCCGCGACGCTTACCTGCCCGCCCCAACGGTGCAGAATCACGCCGCCATGCTGGAACGGCTCGGCAACGGCGATCTTGGCCTGGTCTGGTTCGGTGGCACTCAGGAGGGTGTCAGTGACATTTCCATCTGGTTCTCCCGGCTACCTGCCGACGCCGATCGGTGGAGCAGCCCTGTGCAACTGACCGACGACAACACCCGCTCGGAACAGAACCCGCTCCTCTTCACTGCCCCGACCGGGCAGCTGTGGCTGCTCTACACCGCCCAGCTCGCGGGCAACCAGGACACCGCCGAAGTCCGACGCCGCATCTCCGACGACGACGGCCGTACCTGGGGCCCGGTGGACACCTTGTTTCCCGCTACCGACCGCGGCGGTGTGTTCATCCGCCAGCCGCTGGTCATCACGACCACCGGCCGTTGGCTGCTGCCGATCTTCAGTTGCGTCCGCGTACCGGGGGAAAAGTGGTCCGGGGACCATGACACCAGCTCGGTGATGATCTCTGACGACCAGGGCGCGACTTGGCGCGAGGTCCCGATCCCTGACAGCACCGGCTGCGTACACATGAGCATCGTCGAGCTCCCTGACCGTACCCTTTACGCGCTGTTCCGGAGCCGCTGGGCCGACCACATCTACCAGTCTCGCTCCACCGATGACGGTGAGACCTGGACGGTGCCCGGTCCGACCGTGCTACCGAACAACAACTCCTCCATCCAGCAGCGGCGGCTGGCCGACGGCAGGATCGCGGTGATCTACAACCACAGCAGCCAACTCGACGCGACCGCGCGCCGGGAGAACCTCTACGACGAGATCGGCGACGAAGGTCTCATCGAGCCGGAAGCCAACGACTCCGCGGCACTGGCCGCGCCGACCCGCCCGCCAGAGGACATGGAACCTGCGACCAACGACAGGGAGCCGCGGAAGGCGTTCTGGGGGGCGCCACGTGCGCCGATGACTCTTGCCATGTCCAGCGACAGCGGCCTCACCTGGGACATCGTCGGCAACCTCGACGAGGGCGACGGCTACTGCCTGACAAACAACTCCCGCGAGGGGTTGAACCGCGAGTTCTCCTACCCAGTGATTCACCAGGGCTCCAATGGCGACCTCGACCTCGCCTACACCTACTTCCGGCAGACCATCAAGCACGTCCGCATCCCCGCCAGCTGGAGCCAGCCCGCATCATGACCACGGAGCACCGCGAGCAGCCGGTCACCCTTGTAACCGGCGTCAGCTCCGGCATTGGCGAGGCCATCGCCGTCCGGTTGCTGGACGGCGGCCGGGTCGTCGCCGGTGTCAGCCGCCGTCGACCCGGCCTGCACCATCCGGCGCTGTGCTGGATCCAAGCCGACCTGCTCGACCCCACTTCGACCGACGCCATCGTTGCCGCCATCCCCAACCCGGCCGCGGTCGTGCACGCCGCCGGGCTACAGCACAGCGGCTACCTCGGCAAGCTCGACCCGGCCCACGGAGAACAGATGTGGCGACTGCACGTCGACGTGCCTACCCGTCTGATCAACGAGTTCGCGCAACGGCTGCCCAACGGAGCCCGCATCGTGCTGCTGGGCAGCCGGACCAGCACCGGCGTCGCTGGCAAGAGCCAATACGCCGCCACCAAGGCCGCGCTCGATGGGCTGGCCAGGTCCTGGGCAATCGAGCTCGCTGAACGCCAGATCACCGTCAACGTGATAGCCCCCGGCCCGGTCGAAACCCCAATGCTGGTCGATCCCGCTCGAGTCGCGACCCCGCCCAAACTGCCGCCGCTGGGCCGGTACATCCAACCCGAGGAGATCGCCGACCTCGTCGCATTCCTGCTCGGGCCGGGCGGGCGGTCCATCACCGGCCAGCGGCTGGTCGTGTGCGCCGGAGCATCGCTATGACCGGCACGCGCTCGCAGCCACCGGCGCTGCTCGGCCTAGTGGCCGACGACCTCACCGGCGCCGCCGACTCCGCCGTCGGCTTCGCAGAACACGGTTGGCGGGTAGATCTCATCCTCCGCCCGAACGACCCGCCCTCCACCTCCACCGTACCGCCCACCGACCCGACACCAACGGTGCTCGCCATCTCCACCGAGGCCAGGGCCCGGTCTGACACCGATGCCGCCCGGGCCACGTTCACCGCGGTCGACACGCTGAGCCGGGCCGGCGCCGAGCGCCTCTACCTCAAGATCGACTCCACCATCCGGGGCTCGATCCCGGGGCAGCTGGCCGGAGCACTGCAGGCCTGGCGGCAAGCCCATCCGGGTGCGACCGCCGTGATCTGTCCGGCCTTCCCGGCCCAGCGGCGGACCGTGGTGGGCGGCACGGTGCTGGTCGACGGCATACCCGTGGCCCAGACTGCGGCCGGCACCGATCCGGTCACCCCACGCACGGTCAGCCATCTGGCCACCGTCATTACCGGCAGTACCCACGGCACTCTCGACCAGCTCGGTACCCAACCCGTCCTTGTGGTCGACGCCTCAACCGACGCCGACCTCGACGCCCTTGCCCGCGAGGCATCCGGCGCCGACCCATCGCTGATCATGGTGGGTTCCGGCGGGCTGGCCGCCGCGCTGGCTCGCCAATGGCCGGTACCGGCGAACCGTCCAATCGGTTTCCCAGGTGCGCCGGCGGTGGCCGTGCTTGTCGCAGTCAGTTCCCTGCACCCGGTCGCCGTCGATCAGGTGGACCACCTCCGCCAACACCTCGGCGACAGCCAGCTCCAGATCCTGACCAGTACCTCGGCCGCGAACGTCTCCGCGGCCGCGGCCGCCGCCCAGCTCGCCGACCAGGTCGCGGCCGAACTCGCCAGTTCGTCGTACGAAGCGCTGGTCCTGATCGGCGGGGACGGAGCCGCCGCCATCCTGCGCCGAGTTGCCGCCAGCCACGTCGTCGTGGACTCCATGATCAGCGTCGGTTGCCCGAGCGGCACGATCGTGGGCGGTCAGGCCGATGGGCTGCGTCTCGTCACCAAGTCAGGCGGCTTCGGCCATCGGGAGACCCTGACCGCCATCGTCCGAGGCCTCCGCGATCCCACTGCCGCAGACACCTCAACCGACCCCAACCGAACCGCATTTGAACCAACACAGAAGGAAGCACGATGACCGCACATTCCGTCCACCGGCCCGTCCTAGCGCTCACTCTCGGCGACGTCGCCGGGATTGGCCCGGAAATCACTGCGAAAGCCATGCTCCAGCATCCCGAACTGCGCGACATCTGCGTGCCGGTGGTGATCGGCGACGCGGACGCGATGAGGCTCGGCGCCCGCCAGGCTGGCCTGGACCCCGCGGCCGTTCGAGTGATCACCGATCCGCGAGCCGGTACGAACGATCCGAGCCTGATCGAGCTGATCCAGACCGGCAACTCCCTAGCCGACGTCGAAGTCGGTGAACTCAGCGCCAAGGCGGGGGACGGCGCATACCGGTTCGTCGTCGAAGCCTGCCGACTCGCCCGCGAGGGCCTCGTCGACGGCATCGTCACCGCCCCGCTCAACAAGGCCGCAATGCAGGCGGGCGGGCACAAGTGGCCCGGACACACCGAACTGCTCGCCCACGAGTTCGGCGTCGACAACTTCAGCCTCGTCCTGTCCGCCGGCGACCTGTACGTCTTCCACCTCACCGCCCACGTCTCCCTGCAGCAAGCCATCGAGAACTGCACCCCGGAGCGGTCGGACGACATCTTCACCCTCGCTGGCGCCTTCGTCCGCGCCCTGGACAAGCCAGACGAAGCCATCGGCATCTGCGGACTCAACCCACACGCCGGTGAGAACCGCATCTTCGGCCACCAAGACGCCGACATCCTCGAGCCGGCCGTCGCCCGAGCCCGCGACCGCGGCATCAACGCACACGGCCCCATCCCAGCCGACGCACTCATCCCGGCCGCCGTCCGCGGCAAGTGGAACATGATCATCGCCTGCTACCACGACCAGGGCCACGCCCCCTTCAAAGCGGTGTACGGCGACGACGGCGTCAACATCACCGTCGGCCTCCCCGTCGTCCGCGTTTCCGTCGACCACGGCACCGCGTTTGATATCGCCGGCCGCGGCATCGCCCGCGAAGCCAGCCTCGTGCTGTCCTGCCGTCGCGCCGCCGAACTCGCCCCTGGCTGGGACAACGTCTGGCAAGCAGCCCGTCAAAGCCAAACCGCCTCCGCCTGACCGACACTTCAGAGCTTTGGACCCCACGGGGCCCGCAGCTCGCACGCGTCCGGCCAGCCGAAGCGCTTGAAGGCCTCATCCAGCTCACCCAGCGCGCGCTTCGTCAGGTGGACTCCGCGGCTGCTCCAATTGATCAGCTACCTCGACTCCCAAGCCTCTTCGCTTAGTTTGGCTATGGGTCTGACCACCATTTTGACCACCATTTGGGCTTGTCCACCGAAATACACCCCAGTCCAAATTTCTTATATCTAAGGAAAGTTGGATGTCTCAGGATGTCCGTGGACGCGCTGCCGATGTCTGGGCGTCAAGGGGTCGCGAGTTCAAATCTCGCCAGCCCGACGAGCAATTTCCCTTATTAATAAGGGATTTCGCGGATCTCGCGGATTGTGAAGAAGTCCGAATTTTATCGATTGACTGCAACCGTGACAGCAACGCGCGAGCATGATGGCAACCTGACGTCTACCGTCGTTCGAACCCACACGGCCCGTGTGGCTCTTGACCGTGATCCATCCGCACCGCTTCCCGACCGTTGCCGAGGCAGTAGCTCGGGTCTTCGCTCGAGCCGCCGTCAGGGTGGCTCAGATCGACGGGAGAAGCAGACTGTGAAGGACGATCAAGGTCTTCGCCTCATTGCTTGCAGGCAGGCCGCAAGCGCTCGATCAGCTTCTACGTGCCACGGATCCAACTCGGATGAGGCTTGTCGGATCAGATCTGTACGCTTTCCGGCGTGACGATGAGGGCACGACTCGATGGACACGAGTTCGACCTGCAGGACCTCGCGGAATGGTTGCCATCCGGGAAAATCCGTGTGGCGAAGGACAACGTGGGCTACTACCTTTCGGCAACGGTCATCGACAACCCGCCGGAGGGAAAGATCTTCTAACGAGGCGGCGCAGGACTTGCTGCCCATCGTCAACGGCATCGGCAGCTTGAAGAGCGCGAGCTTTCGCCTAGTAAAAGCTCGACGGCCGGTACCAGGACGGCGAGAAGCGGCACACGGTCGTCGGCGTGCGCACGATCAAGGTCCGCTCGCACGCGCACGCGGTCGGGATCGTCACCGGCCCTGATGGCAAGGTGAAGCCGCAACCGCCTCCGCCGGGCATCGCGTACGCGGCTTTGACCGCGCGTCCGGAGGTGGCCGAGGTGTTGGCGATCCTGGCCACGCCGGGCGGGGGGTGGGTCGAGCTGTACAAGGTGTACGAGATCATTCGCGATGCCGTGAAGCCGATCGCGCTGGACAAGGCGGGGCTCGCGACCAAGGACGAAATCAGCGCGTTCACGGGTTCGGCCAATTGGCCAGAAATCGGTGGCCTCGGTGCCCGGCACGCGCGGATGGGCGGCGGCCTGCCTAAGCGGATGATGACCGAGCCGCAGGCGCGCGAGTTCATCGGCCGCCTGCTGCGCGCGTGGATGGATGCGCTCAAGCGGTGAGGTTGGCAGCGGCGCTGCATTGAGGCAGTATTGCCACCCTTACAGCGGCCAGCCGTGGATTTCCGAACATCGTGTCGGTGTCTTTAACCCTGGACCGGACCCGGTCAGCCACGTTCGCGTCCACTTGGTGAGCATGTCTCAACCTCGGCATGTCAATGGGTACGAGCCGGTCATCCCATGTTTAGTGCCGTTGCTTTCGCGGGGGGACAGTTCAATCGGCATCACCCTTGCTCCCAGAACGGAAGAGCTGTGGGTTGTCGGCTACACGGCCACAGGAAGCGACGGGACCTTGCAAGCCGGACACTTTGCCCCACCGGATCAAAGGTGGCATGGCCTGCCATGGGAGCTTGATCATGACGAGCGGCTCCGTTTCCGCTATGAGATCGTCTATGACGGCCACGCTCCGATCCAATTCAGTGTCTTGCTATTTGCAGAGCGTGACACATTGCATTGCAAGCTCGAAGGTTAATCGTTCGGCACTCTGGCAGATGTCCAGAGTCACCGGGACTCTGGCAGATGTCCAGAGTCCGGTGCCGTTGTCGTCGGCGCGATCACGAACTTAACTCTTGCCGTTCGCGTACGCCTTCGCCGCCACGTACTCGTTCTTCAGCTCGTCGATCATGCTGAGCGTGTACTCAGGCTCGCCAGGGGTCGTCTTCCAGGGAAAGGCGTAGACCATCCACCCGTTGACGGTCTCACCGGGCTCCAGCACGGATATCCGGTCGAGCGTGTTAAATCGCTGTTGCGGTGTTCAACCTCCCGCAATACCTCGACATGCTCAAATCCTCTGGCGACTTGGCCGCCTGAGTGAATCTGGAGCTGCATTCCTGAGAGCTGTTTCCGCGTGTCCGTACGGTTCGTCACACTCACGCGCATTTCCAAGATCAGCGCCTGGTGCCTGAAGTTAGTCCATTCGGCACGTTCAATGACGACGCGCACCGCTTCCCGGCGGTTGCGCCACCAGGTACGGATTGTCCCTCGATACCCCTATCGCAACCGGCGAGATGCTGGCCAGCGTCGCCGAGCACCTGCGGCTCATCGACGCCGCGCGGCGGACATCGTGCAACCCGACGCTCCGCGCATCGGCGGCATCACCCAATTTCTCAAGCTCGCCACGATCGCTGAGTCGAAACAGCTCGAGATCGCTCCACACTTCGCGATGGAGATCCACTGCCACCTGGCGGCGGCGTACCCGATCGAGCCATGGGTCGAGCACTTCGACTGGCTGGATCCGCTGTTCAACCAGCACCTCGAGACACGCGATGGGCGGATGTGGGTATCCGACCGCCCAGGGCTCGGCTTCACCCTCAGCGAGCAGGCAAACGCATGGACCATTGGCACTGCCGAATATGGTTCCCGGCCATGATCAACTGCAGAGATGTTTAGGCGGCTCACACCATGACAGCACCGACGATCGTCGCGTTCACCGTCTATCCGGTGGCCGGCCGTGACAGCATGGAGCTGAACCTCAGCGGCGCCCACGAGCCGTACTTCACCCGCAACGTTCTCGTCCTGGAAGACTCCAACGGCAACATTGGGATCGGCGAGGTGCCCGGCGGGCAGAACATCACCAGGACGCTGCACGACTGCGAGCCGCTTGTGCTCGGCCGTCGCGTCGCCGACTACGGAGAATCCTCAATCAGATCCGGACTACCTTCGCCGACCGAGACGCAGGACGGCGCTGCAGACCTTCGACCTCCGCACCACGATCCATGTGGTCACCGCCGTGGAGTCGGCTCTCCTCGATTTGCTCGGTCAGCATCTTGAAGTCCCGGTGGCCGAGCTGCTCGGCACCGACGGGCAACAGCGGGACTCGGTCAAGATGCTCGGCTA